>Ga0209515_10003676_pt1 | contig 21514 bp, 19 predicted proteins | sample Subgroupgradi54m_FD_187454 | JGI IMG/M metagenome (GOLD analysis project Ga0209515, IMG submission 187454) | Subsurface groundwater microbial communities from S. Glens Falls, New York, USA - GMW60B uncontaminated upgradient, 5.4 m (SPAdes)... ... | reverse complement strand
CCTTCAAAAATAAATGGTCTTGTCACCACGCCGATAGTGAGCGCTCCTGATTCGCGCGCCACATCCGCCACGATCGGAGAAGCGCCCGATCCCGTGCCTCCTCCGAGTCCGCAGGTAATGAAAATCATATCCGCACCTTTCAGCGCTTCGTGAATTTCATCGCGGTTTTCTTCCGCGGCCTGGCGTCCGAATTCCGGATTCATGCCCGCTCCCAAACCTTTGGTGAGATTTTTGCCGATGTGGATTTTGGTTCGCGCTTTGGTGAAATGCAGATCCTGCGCGTCGGTATTGATGGTAATAAAATCAACGCCGTTGATTTTATGATCAACCATGCGCGTGACTGCTTTGCCGCCGCCTCCGCCGACACCGATTACCTTAATTCGTGCGTATGTTTCTATTTCAGGTTTGAGTTGTGGCATGAAATTATTATTAGTTCATCTGTAGTTCCCCTACCGTATCATATCGGACACACGGAAACAACGGAAAAATACGTAACAGTATTTCCCCCTGTTATCAACAAGAAATCCACATGTTAAGAGTACTAAGAAAGTGTGGAAATTTAAATTATAAATCCTCCCCTGTCATCCCCGCGAAGGCGGGGATCCAGTCGCTATACATGTTGTCCACTGGATTCCCGCCTTCGCGGGAACGACAGAGAGACTTTTAGACATTGAACTAGGGTAAGAGTGATCGGAGCCACACAACCCACGGTTTTTTGCCCAAATCCCCCGCTCTGCCAGACCACGCGGTATTTGTCTGGAGTGAGCGCATCTCCTGCCAATGTATAGCACCAAGAGCCGTTGCAAGCGACACGGCCATTTGTTCATCAGGCGCTTCGGTCGCGGGAGGAAAGCCGATTTCTACGGGAAGTCCCATTTCCTTGCGCGTAAGCTCAAGCAGTCCGGGCAGATATGCAGATCCGCCGATGAGAATAACGCCCGCGGGAAGCAATTGCTTGCGATCTATTTTTTTAAGTTCCTTTTGGAGCAGTTCAAAAATATCCTTCATGCGCGCCTCGATGATCTCGGCAAGCTCGCGGCGCGATACCGTACTCGTTTCTTCAGGAATAAATTCTGCGAGTCGTATAATCTCGCGCTTGGGCAATTCATCAGGAAGGCATGATCCGTAGGTGAGCTTAATGCGCTCCGCCACATCCACATGCGTACGAAATCCGATAGCCACATCATTGGTGATCAAATTGCCTCCAATGGGTACAACACCGGCATGCATGGCCACTCCTTCTTCAAAGACAATAAAACTCGCCACGCCTGCACCGATATCAAGAAGCATGGCGCCAAGTTCTTTTTGGCGTTTGGTAAGCACCGAGTACGATGCGGCAAGCGGAGCAAATACATAATCCTGCACCGTAAGCCCTGCTCCCTCCACGCACTTAAACAAATTTTTTAAAAAAGATGCCGAACATTCAATAATGAGCGTATCCACTTCCAAGCGCACGCCATGCATGCCGATAGGATCTTTAACGCCCGCCTCGTTGTCTACTTTAAAATCGCGCGGGATCATATGCAAAACCGCCTTATTGGGATTGCGCGTCACAAAAGTTTCTGCTGCAGCTACCGCTCGGCGCACATCCTCCGGAGAAATCTCTCCGTCTGCACGCGACACCGCGATTACTCCTTTGGAAGAAGTAGTGGAAATATGAGCGCCTCCGACAGTAACGCATACTGACTTGATATTGAGTCCGCAGACACGCTCCGCCTCCTGTACGGATTGGCGGATAGAAGATGTCACGTCATCAAGATCAACGACTACGCCGCGGCGCACACCGGCCGACGGCGCAATTCCCACAGCCAAAATACGGAGATCCTGTTCTCCGCGAAGCTTCTCGGCAACCACCGTCTGCACGGTGGATGTCCCTATGTCAAGAGCTGTGAAAATAGTACGCGCCAAAAGAATGAGAGAGGTGAAAAATTAGTAATTAAAGACCAGCTTAAATTGCTAATCTCTCGCCACTTTACCTAAGACCGCGCGCTCGATCCTCTCTGCGCGCGCCTCGAGCGTTTTCGAATTCTCGTGATGGAGTCCCGCTAAATGGAGCATACCATGCACTATCATCCATGTCATCTGAAAAAGCTGTGTGTTACCTTCTTCTTTCGCTTCCCTTATGATAACCGGCACGCATACAAGCAACTCTCCGTAGCTGTCGTCATAGCGAAAAGAAAGCACATTCGTAGAATGGTCGTTCTCTCGGTATTCCTTGTTAAGCGACTGCGACACTTTCTCGCTCACCATCACCACCGCTATATCGCGCGGCAACTTCTTGGCAAGCACTGCGGGAATATCCTTGCGGATTGCCGCCGCCGTCCGATCAACAAATCTTTGAGTAAAAGGTGGCTTAGGCATGTTCCAAATGTTTCTTTACCATAGCTCCGATACGGTCTCCGCTTGCCTGACCTTTCAAGCGCTTCATAGCTTCCCCCATCACGCGGCCAAAGTCTTTGATGGTTACATCTCCCAATGCAAGGATCACTTCCTGCACTACGCGCTCAACTTCATCGTCTCCAATCTCTGCAGGAAGATACGCCTGCAATATCGCGAGCTCCCCAGACTCTTTGTCTGCAAGTTCGGGACGGTTTGCTTTCTCATATTCGGCAATGGCATCTTTGCGTTTTTTTACCTCCGAGCGGACAGTGTCAAGCACTTCGTCATCAGTCAAAAACCCGAGTACGTCAACGTCGCCTTCAGCTCCGCTCTTCACCAGCTTGGCGCGTTTCTCTATCTCGCGGTTGCGAACAGCGGATATGAGCATGCGCAAAGTGCTTAACTTCACCTCCTCCCTTGCCTTCATTGCCTGCTTGATCTCGTCTTCAATTGTTTTTTTGAGCATAATATAGATATTAGTACATCAACCGTATCAAAAATAACAAAAAGTTTCCACCCAATCTGTCATTCCCGCGAAGGCGGGAATCCCCACTTGTCATTGCGAGGAGCGTGCCGCGACAAAGCAATCTATGTCTCATCCGCACTCTGGATTGCTTCGTCGAAAGCCTCCTCGCAATGACAGAAGTAGAAAAGAACATGGATTCCCGCCTTCGCGGGAATGACGCGGAAAAAGAAAAATAGCACCCTTGCGAGTGTTATTTTTCTTTCACGTTATCCTGAACTTCGTCGTCCGCGGACTTCTTCTTTGAGCTTACCGAGCTTTTCTAACTTGGCACGCTCTTTTTTGATTCCGATGCGGCGTAACGCCGAATCACGAGTAATGCGCTTAGTCGGCTTTCCCGTGTGGAATCGCTTTTTGCGTGCATTCAGGAGCACTCCGGACATCTGTACGCGGCGCGTAAAGCGTCGGAGCATGGCGCCTGTTGTCTCGCGTTCTCTTCGTTTTACTTCAACCATTGTCTGTTTCCTTTTAGTTAACCCCTTAGTTAATGACTAAACATTGACCTTCTTTTCATCTGAATCCTTTCCTTACATGCCTACGGCATATCCGGACGATCCGCCTCCGCGGACGTAGCCCATCCTCCCAAAAGATGCAGATGCAAGTGGTCAATGACCTGCCCTCCCTCTCGACCTACATTAAACACTAATTTAAAACCTTTCAAGCCCTTCTCCTCGGCCACGCGCTTAGCAGTGAAGATCATATGGGAAATGACACCCGCATGATTTTCCTCCAAATGCGCGATGGAAGGAATGTGAATTTTTGGAATTATCAGCAAATGAATCGGAGCTTTTGGGTGGATATCGGTGAAAACACGCACCTGATCGTCTTCGAACAGCGTATCTGAAGCAGTCTTGCCCGATCCTATGTTACAAAAAAGGCAGTCTTTCATAATCTAGGATTTCCCCAGCCGCCGCTTTAAGAAATCAATCATTTTTTCCTGCGGTACGGTTTCCTGAATACTCGACTCCGTTTCGCGCACGATAATCGTATGATCGATAACTTCTTTCTGTCCAAGGATCAGCGCGATAGGAGCTCCTACTTTTTGCGCCAATGTCAGCTGCGATTTGATCGCGTCGCGCCCTAAAGATTCTTTCACCGTAATTCCCGATACGCGGAGCATTTCAAGCACGCGCAAACTGCGGCGGCGCGCCACCTCTCCGAGTTGAGCCAAATATACATCCGGCTTTACTTCAAGCGTGCGCGGAGGAAATACCATCTGCTCTACGGTATCAAGAAGGATAGTTCCCGCAACTGCCTCAAGTCCTTTTGCGCCCATGAGCTCTGCTGCGCGGCGCAAGCGTCCACCTTCGGCAAGCACGGTTCCCCGTTTTGACGTGGTCGGCGCTGGTACGGTTGATACTGCCACCTCTTCTATTATGACAGGCGCTTCTACCGAAGCGGTAATAACTTCTGCTACGATGCCTTCCGCGGGAACAATTGCATCTAACGGCGCTTCTGCAGGGATAGCGGCGTGAGGCCGGGGCGCTACGACAAACTCAAAGAGAATCGTGTCTGCCCAAAATCCCGTTCGGAAACGGCGGGTATCGATATGATACGGAATTGCCATTTCATCAAGAAACTCAATGAATCCGCGCAAATGCTTTTTGCATGCCTCGCAGAGATTATCAAGAACCTGCGGAGCATGAGAGGTTGCAATGCTGCACTTTTCTTCTTCGCAGACAAGAATGCGCGTCGGCGATGATTTAAAACTGCGCTTGCAGTTCTTGCAAAGACCGGCAATTTTGTTTCTTAAGTGGGAGGTGAGCGATGTACGAAAATGACCAAAGCACTGGCTGCAGCCGATTGCATTGACTACCAAGTTCAAACGTTCTGCGGGTACGCCCATTTCTATGAGCGACTTCCACATAACTTGTACGATCTGGGCTTCTGCGATCGGACCTTCTTCTCCCACCATGACCAGACACGCCTCATCGCGCCGCTGGATCGGCTGATCTTCACGATTGCTGACAAATATCACTCCTTGTTCGGAATACACTTTTACCGGCTGCGGAAAATTATTCATCTTATGGGTCTTGTACGCGCGAAGCGCGCTCAACGCAGATGATGCCCGCATCATGACATCTCCCCCGATGCCTGACTTTAAAATAATCGGCTGGCGCTCTCCCATAAGTCCAGCCTTTGCAACTGCCTGATATGCTTTTGCATCATCAAGTCCCGAGTAGGACATCTTTTCAAATCCGTAAAAAGAAGCGATAGCGCGAAAGCTCGTGCGCAGCAACTCAAAAGCTCCCTCTTTTTCAGGGAGTCGATCCAGATGATGGTAAAATGATTCGGCTGCAGGTGCTTTTGTTTTTGGCATTCTGTTTTTTAGATCCTTTACGCTATTTATTTAACAATCCGAAACTGTCGAGCGGCCATGCGCGAAGAAATGTCCGGCCTACCATATACTTGATATCCATCGGTCCCCAATAACGGGAATCTGAACTGAAATCGCGGTTATCGCCCATCAGGAAATATTCGGTAGGGCTCAACGTTACATCTTCCTCCGGATACGTCACATGATTGGGCGGGGTAAGGTAAGACTCATCAAGGAGCTTGCCTTCGGGATTTTCTTTGTTGAAAATAGTTACGCGTCCTTTTGTGATCTCTACGCGCTCCCCGGGAAGACCGATAATGCGCTTGATGAAAAATTGTTTCGGATCTTTAGGATAGTGAAATACGATCACCTCCCCGCGTTGCGGACTGCGCATCGCGTATGTCACTTCATCGATAATAAGGTACTGACCATCGTGATATGTGGGGTCCATAGAGGCACCCCGTACGATGAAAGGCTGTACAATGAAGTAGCGAATCGGCAGCACGATCGCAAGGGAAATCAAAAGAATTTTGATGATTTCAAATGTCTCTCGCACAAACCCGCGTCCCTGTCCCGTTGGAGCCGGAACATGCGCGTGATTAGCTTCTGACGTGTTTGATTGTACCTCTTCTTTCACTTCATGCATGGATATAGTATACTCATTTTTAGGACAAATACAAGCCCCGAAAACACATAGGATATCCTGCGACAAGAGCCTGCTATTGCATTGCCTTAATGTTGATCTTTTACGGATAATAATTTTCAATTCCCAATTTTCAATTTTCATTGAATTTTCAATGTTACAATTTTCAAAGGGTTTCTATAATTCGTTTGAAAATTGGAAATTGGAGTTTTGATTGAAAATTGGAAATTGTAAATTGAAAATTCTTACTTATGTATCTAATCATCGGCCTCGGAAACCCCGGGGATGAATATACCAATACCCGCCATAATATCGGCCGCGAGGCGGTGGAGGCCTTCCGAAAAGCACAGGACTTTACGGCATTTCGGTTTGAAAAAAAATGGAACGCCGAGATCAGCGAAGGAAAGATTGGCAAAGAAAAACTCTTGCTCGCCCTTCCCGATACGTTCATGAACAAATCAGGTGCAGCAGCAGGCGCACTTTCCCGTTTCTATAAAGTAAAACCCGCTACTATTATAGTGATACATGATGACGCCGACATTGCTCTCGGATCAGCAAAGATGTCCTTTGCCAAGCGCTCCGCAGGACACAAAGGTGTCGAGTCCATCATCCGCACCCTCAAAACAAACGAATTCTGGCGCTTCCGCCTAGGGATTGCAGGCAAGCGTGACATCCCTGCGGAAAAAATCGTACTGCGGAAATTCACTCCTGATGAGCAAAAAGTAGTAAAAAAAGTCATCAAGCAAACTCTTGCCGCACTGGAGCAGACCGCAACCGACGGACCGGAACGTGCGATGAACGAATACAATTCATAAAAAATTATAAAAAGCGTCCCAATGGGACGCTTTTGCGTCTATTACACTAAAGAACCAGGCACGTATCCCGTGAGATCACACCATGTCTGCCACTCGTCTTGCAGCCCTGAAGCAAGTACGCGATCAATGTCATGCGCAAGCGGCAGAATATGCATCTCTGTTTCGATCAGATACTTCTTTTTACGTTCAGGAGTCCAGACTCCCATAGACCGCAGGTTATCCAAACGATCCGAGCATTTCACCTGTCTCACAAACACAGGCGCTCGTGCGATTCCGGAAAAATAATCCTCCGAAGTTTTTTTCCGGCGTGAAGTGACGGTGAGTGAATGCTCGTCAAAAACGGGAATACTTTTGGAAATAGTGGCGACAGCGTGCGCCATCTCATCTCCAAAAAGTGAGCGCAGCATTCCGGGCGGCATAAATCCGTCTTCCACGCAGTCATGAGTAAATGACAGTATAAAGTCAGATGCAGTCACTGAAGGCAACTCGGCAAGGTTGAGCGCCACGCGGCGACAATGCTCGAAGTACCGTTCGCCGCTATCCCTCACCTGTTCCCGATGCACTTGCTTGGCAAGCCAGTAGGCATGAGATACCCTGATCAATTCGCTCGGATCTACCAACTGGTGAATCCTATCAAAGAACGTTTCCCTGTCCATTAGCATCTCCTTTCTGCTATGCGTTACGGGAGTATACCCTAACCCAATTTTTGCTTTTTGTAAATGGCTGATACGGAAATAATATTACAATCCTAATCTTGAACGAAGCCTTGAACCTCCAAGTATAAAAGCACCTGCATACTTAACAATAGCCGACGCCTCACCAGGAAGCTTAATCACCAAAAAATACAACAAGCCGAGCGTAAAAATAAATTTCATAAGCTCGACGACTTTGTTTATGACATGTTTCTTATAATCAAAACTCCTCATAGCTATTCACTATCCTTTTTAATAAGGGAAGATAAAATAGATTTCAGCATATCACACTCACTAACTGACATATCCCGAGGAATGATCAATATGAATTTAGCATTCGGTCTCAAAGCAAGCTCAATGCGATGCATTGTATCTGAGTCAACATTCTGGTCTCTCTTTGTGGAGACTATAAGATTATCAACATCACCGGGTTTCTCCTGTATCGTCTCGGCAGCACCTTCCTGCTGCGACATCACCAAAATCCCGTTCTGAATGACACCCGCGTGCTCAGCTGATCGAAGAAAGTTTTTCGCAGCAGCATCTTTTGCATTTGCCTCTATTCCGTAATCATGAAAAAGAAGATTGCCAAGGGTAGAAATTTCCGGCAACACTTTCCCCTGAAAAGCATCTGTTAATTCACGATAAAGCTGGGGCGTCGTAAATGCAGTCCGAATAGCCTTCTTCCCAGACGACTCCTCTCTAGGAAAGACAATCTCCTTCCCAAGACTAGAAATTGAAATCTTCCCACTCTCCTGAGTAATGAGGCCAAACTGCTTCGCGCAACTAACACGTCCAATAAAGGTTGAATTATTAATTGCCTTGCCCATATCAGCAGCTACTGCGTCAACGGATATACGGCTGCCCCCAAGACGATTAATCAAGGTGATAAAAATAATAGCTTCTTCCAGGTCGTAGCGCGGATAAAGCCTACTCCTACCTTTAACATCCTTTTTTGCCGCTTCATTGTTTGTATTTTCCATATTTTAAATGGTTACTTAATAATAGATAGAAACTGGACTATGTGCAGACAGTCTATCAAATACTGAACATCTTGTCAAATATAGCTCCAGCAATCGCGGGAAAAGCCCATTTTATCTATTTTTTAAGCGTAATTACTTAATTACTATAGACGGGGGTACCACTGATAAAAAATAATTCTATTCCACGCCGAAGCGTTAACCCAATTTTTGCTTTTTGTAAATGGCTATGATACTATCGGATTTATGCCGGAACATCCGGAACAGAAAGAACTTATGATCGTATCCGTCACCCCCCAAAATCTGGAGCGGGGCGCTTTGTGGTTTGCGGAAAATCTTGATGCCATTAAAAAAGCGCGCGCAAACAACATCTGGTGGCAGCAAAATACCACTCTCATAGAAAAAGATCTCAAAATAAAACCATTTGAATTTGTCGAACGGCTCATAGGCCTCGGATATGAACGTTCCAATGCCGTTGCCGGCCGCGGACTGTTTGCGATTCGCGGAGGCATTGTAGATGTATGGCCTATCAACACCGAAACTCCTTTTCTCATCGAATTTGTTGGCAATGCCATCGCGGGCATTCATGCGCACACCGGAAGAACGGAAGCTATCACGCCAAAACCCATGCTCAACCGCTCCATGAAAGATCTGCCGGCGGGAAGTTTTGTCGTGCATCAGGATCACGGTATCGGCATCTTTCGCGGAATCTCCGAGGACAAGCGCTTTTTTTCCGTGGAGTACGCGCCTCCCTCAACCGGAGGAGAACCCGATCGCCTCCTTATCCCCATTGATCAGGAAGAACGACTCACCGCCTACATCGGATTTGAAACGCCCCACATTCACCGCCTCGGCGGCACCATCTGGCAGACCACCACGCGCAAAGCAAAAGAAGACACGGAAAAACTTGCGCGCCAGCTCTTGGCGCTCTTTGCCAAACGAAACAGCGCCGAGCGTCCTCCTTACGATGCGGACGCATCACTCGAAGAAGAACTGCGCGAACGATTCGGCTTTCAAGAAACACCCGACCAACTCCGCTGCGAGCAGGAAATTTTCGATGATCTCTCAAAAAATAAACCCATGGACCGGGTACTGTGCGGCGATGTAGGATTTGGCAAAACAGAACTCGCCATACGCGCAGCGCTTCGCGTCATCGTATCGGGCAAACAAGTTGCGTTTCTGTGCCCCACCACGATTCTCGCCGCACAGCACACCAGAACCATTCAAGAACGATTTAACAATTTTCCCATACGCGCAGTTATGCTTTCGCGCCTATCTTCTCCGGAAGAAGAGAAGAAAATTCTTGCGGGCTTAGCTGACGGCAGTATTGACTGCGTTATCGGAACCCATCGCCTGCTTTCCAAAGATATTGCATTCAAACATCTCGGACTTGCCGTCATTGATGAAGAACAGCGCTTCGGAGTCAAGCAAAAAGAACGCATCAAAGAAATGCGCGGCGATGTTGATATCCTCTCGCTTTCCGCTACTCCGATCCCCCGCACCATGCAGCTCACTATGGCAAAACTTCGCGACATCTCGCTTTTGGAAACTCCCCCTCCGGGCCGACTTCCCATTGCGACATTCGTACTTCCTCATCGCTCGGCTTTGGTAAAAGAAGCGATCGAGCGCGAACTTGACCGCGGAGGACAGGCATATTTTCTCCACAACCGGATCGATACCATGGGCATGAAGCGCGAGCGTTTGCTCAAAATGTTTAAAAAATATCCCAACCTTCAGATAGGGATCATTCACGGCCGCATGAAAGAAAAAGAACTCGTGACTATCATGGATGATTTTCGCAATAAAAAAATTCATGTACTGGTTGCTACCACTATCATAGAAAACGGACTCGATATCTCATCGGCAAATACGCTTATCGTGGATGACGCCACGCGCCTTGGACTCGCTCAAGCCCACCAGCTCCGCGGTCGCATCGGCAGAGGAAGCGAGCAGGCATACAGTTATTTTCTGTATCGTCCGAAAAATCTCACCGAAAACGCAGCAGAACGACTGGAGGCCTTGCGCGCATACGCAGACCTCGGCTCCGGATATCAGATCGCGCTGCGCGATCTGGAAATCCGCGGTGCCGGAAATATCTTAGGCCGCGAACAATCAGGCACGGTAAATAAAGTCGGCCTCAACCTCTACTGCCACATGCTCGCCGAGAGCATCGAATGGCTGCAGCAAAACGATATGGTATCTGGAGAAAATATGTAACATTACGAACTAGTTGACAATATACACTTTGAAGTGTATCAATTTATGTGTGGTCAATCCATTGATGGATGATCAGTGTTCATCGACAAATCTATAAGAAGGTAGAATCAGATGGCCGAGAACCAGAAAGACCTCGTTTTGGCGCCGGGTGAGTATGCGTATATCATGGATAGTTCAAAGGCCTTGGTAAGTGCTGTTGTGGGTCCATTCCTGTTAAGCTTGGGGGCAAATCAATATCCTGTCTTATGGCAAGAGCAGGAACGACGCTTTAGGGCATGTGAGGAACTGTCACGGGCACGTCAACCATTTGTGAGCGTACCCGAGGGACACTATGTAATCCTCGAAGCTCCGGCGCCGGATGTTCAGAAGCATCCACCAGAAAGTGCGAACAACACGACAACTCCGGAACTTGGTTTTGGTCGGCGTATCAATATAGCCGGTCCAGCACATTTTCCTTTATGGCCCCGGCAGACTGCACGCGTGATCGCTGGACATCAGCTTCGTTCAAACGAATATCTAATCGTCCGTGTGTACAATGATAAACAAGCAGCATCAAATTGGGATGCGGCTGTGGTGCAACCTCAGACCGGACAAGGCGATACTAATCCAGATCAGCCGGCACGGGTTTTAAACACAATACCACGGCCAGATCCCATCACGATGGGACAGCTTATCGTGATTAACGGAACTGCTGTCTCGTTTTATATCCCCCCGACGGGAATAGAGGTATTACCATCGCCCGGTAGTACGGATACCTATGTTCGTAAAGCAGTAACTCTCGAGCGTTTGGAGTACTGCATTTTACTTGATGAAGATGGCAATAAGCGCTACGTGCAAGGCCCTGCGGTAGTGTTCCCCGAACCCACCGAAACATTTGTTGAGACAGAAGGCAATGTGAAGTTCCGTGTCATTGAGCTCAATAAGATTTGTGGGCTCTATGTAAAAGTGATCGCTGATTATACGGAAAGTGATCACGAGTATCACACAGGAGATGAGCTTTTCATAACCGGCGAACAGCAAGCAATCTACATGCCGCGGCCGGAGCACTCAATTATCAGCTATGGCAACAAGCAGATCCATTTTGCCGTTGCCGTGCCGGCAGGGGAAGGACGCTATGTTCTCAATCGTCTGACCGGACAGATTGATCTGGTGACTGGACCTGCGATGCTTCTTCCTGATCCGCGTACGCATGTGATTGTGCGCCGCGTACTTGATCCAAAGGCCGTGGTTCTTCTCTACCCCGGGAATGCGACAGCGCTGATGGTCAACCAGAAGCTGGCTGAAATCAGCGAGCGTTTGCAGCCCGGTGAATACTTTACACAAGAGGCAATGGAGCAGGCGACATTAGGCGTACGGACACGTGGGGCTCGCACACAAGTTGCAAGTGAGCGGGTTGTAAGCGATCAATTCGATCGCGGCACATCGTTTTCCCAGCCGCGTACCGTAACGCTTGATACCAAGTACGACGGCGCGGTTATGGTGAATGTATGGACCGGCTATGCCGTCCTTATCACTGACAATGTTGGCAATCGTCGGGTTGTGGTAGGTCCTCAAACAGTTCTTCTTGCCTACAACGAAAATCTTATGGCAATGGAACTGTCGACGGGTACGCCGAAATCTGATGAGAATCCATTGAAAACCGTTTATCTGCGAGTTTCCAACAACCGGATCTCTGACAAGGTGCGGGCGGAAACAGTCGATTTATGCGCCGTATCGCTCACACTTTCGTATCGTGTGAATTTTGAAGGAGATAATCCCGAACGGTGGTTTGCGGTCGAGAACTACGTAAAGTTTCTTACCGACCATCTGCGTTCGCTCATACGCAACATTGCTCGCCAGCATGGGATTGAGGAATTTTATCGTGACGCGATTAACATTGTTCGCGATGCAATCCTAGGGACCCAGCAAGATGGAAGACGCACCGGCAGATTGTTCCAAGAAAACAATATGCGGGTGTATGAGATTGAAGTTCTCGATGTTGCTATCGAGAACCCGACTATTGCTCGGCTGCTTGTTGATGCCCAGCATGAGACCGTGCAGGCGACATTGCAAGTAGTGGCGGCAGAGCAGGATTTGCTCCGCACTAAGCGCATTGAAATGGCCAAACGCGGTACTGCAGAAGAAAAAGCTGCAACCGTTCGTCGGGACATGGAATTAGAAATAGAGGCGGTTCAAATTCAATTTGAAGCCGCACTCGCGCAAGTTAATCTGCAAGCTGAACAGGATAGCACAAGTGATCAGCTTCGGTTGGGACGTCAAGGTACCCTTGCCAAGATCAGTAAGGCGGAACTTGAACGGGAGAAAACATCTGTTGAACAAGACATTGCTCTTGAGCAGAAGCGGATTGAGCAAGAGCTTAAGAAACTTCAAGAAGAGACGGTTGAATTCGTTAAACGCGCCGGCGCTGTTTCCCCGGATCTGATCGCAGCGCTGCAAGCGTTTGGCGACAAGGAAATGATTGCCAAAATGTCACAAGCCATGGCGCCGCTGACTTATCTTGGGGGCGGTAGTGTAGCGGAGATCGTAGGTAAAATTTTCGAGGGCACGCCGCTCGGTGCCACGCTTGCCAATCTATTGTTAGCGGGTAACCACGTTGCTCTTCCTGCGAGGGAATAGTATCTTGGTATAGTATAATCAACACAACAAGGGCTTTCTCATAAAATGAGAAAGCCCTTTTATATTCCCATTGCTTTCGCAGGAAGAATAATCTTACTATGGAGTAAGTATTTCATCTCCCAAGATTAAAGGCAAAAGCCGATTTTCCCTGCATTAAAAGGGTTCTAACGTCGTCCAGTACCCCCAGAACGCATCAATTGACACCAAGCTATTTCGCATGTATAGAACACTTAGACCCTTTCATCACTCACTCTCACAAAGGAGACTGCGCGTGAGAACATTATGGATATATTTTGTACTGATCGTCGGGTTATTTTTCATAACAACTCCCTGCATCGCACAACCCCTTGACCGCAATGCGTTTGTCGAAGTGAATAAACAAATAGGCCATTCAGTCGTACGGATTCATGTCAAAGGCGCCCGAGTAAACCCCATGACAAGCGATGGGCGAAGAGGATCGGGAACGGGATTCATCATCACTGAAGGCCGCGTAATTACCAATAACCACGTCGTTGCCCAAGCAACGGACATCACCGTAGAACTTTCTGACGGACGCACCATTTCCGCAGAACTTCTCGGAGGCGACGAGACTGTCGATCTGGCTGTTCTCAAATTAAAGCAGCCGTTCGACATCACCACGCTCATTCCCGCAACACTGGGCGATTCATCAACGCTTGAAGTGGGAACGATCATTGCCGCCGTCGGCAATGCGCTTGATCTGGGCATCAGCATGACCACCGGCATCGTCAGCGCGCGCGGCCGCATGCATGAGCAGATAAATTCCCTTGATCTGATACAAATCGATGCCGCGATCAACCACGGCAACTCCGGAGGACCGCTCGTTGATCTTGACGGGCATGTAGTTGGCGTAAACTCGGCTATTATATCCGGGTCTGCCATCACGGGCATCGGTTTTGCCATTCCGATCAACTACGTCAAAGACGTGCTCCCTCAATTAACCGAAGGCAAAAAAGTAGGCACCGGATGGATAGGTGCTACAGTAACCAAACCATACGGGGAAGATTATGAGGCATTCAGCATTCCCTCTAATCTAGGCGGCGTTATCGTCACGCAAATCATACCCGGAAGTCCGGCGGAAACTGCGGGAGTTTTGCGTAATGATTTCATCACCCGTATCAACAAGAACTCTGTCGCCAGCGTAAGAGACTTTCAATGGATCATCCGCAACGCAAAGGATAACGTAAGTCTCACCCTGTGGCGTTTGGGCAAAGAACTGACGCTTGAAGTTGCCGTTGTTCCGGACCCAAAACCGGATACACCCGCCGCTCCCGCAAAACCGGGACCATCGAGACGATAAATATTTTTCGAGCACAGCTCGAAAAATTAAATCCCCCACGTAATGTGGGGGATATTTTTTCATATGCGCGCCAGCGCGCAAAGCAACAACGAGAGGGCTATAAGAAATGCAGCGGCGCACCACGGGGCAATGCTTTGATACACCGCCTTTGTGCGCATAGCCGCAATCTTACGGGCCTCTGCGATGGAGGAACTTATTTTATACTGAAGATTTTCATCATGGTGTTGGGCATAAATAAGTTTTCCGTGGAATCGGACAGCGATATCGCTAAGGTACGTGAGATCGGGCCGGGAAAAAATATACGACCCGTCCTCTTTGACTGCAAATCCGCTGAAGTTTCCGGCAGTATCATACTCCCGAATACGCAGCGACTCGCGGTCATCTCCGATTGCAACAAGGAACGTGATCACGCGGCGATCCAACTTGGAAAATATCTCAAGAGACGAAACCAGCTGCTGTGCCAATGCAGACTCTTCTCCCTCCGGTTCTCCGTCAGTAAAGAGAACAAGAAAGACCTGGCACGAATCGCCTTCGGGAAGTGCTACAAACCACTTCCCCATTGCCGAAGGAATATCCGAACCGGTTCTCCCATAGATACTCACATAAGACTCATTGAGATGGTGCAACTGCGTAAAAAACACGCGGCGATCATTCGTCCATCGCGGAGAAAATATTTCAGGAGTCCCTGCAAATGCCATAAGACTTAAACGGTCTCCTGAAGGAAATGACTCCGTCAATTTCTCAACCTCCTCAAGCGCACGGGTAAGACGCGTTTTTTTCGATCCATACCGCTCGTTCGCTAACATGGAAAACGACGCGTCTACGCCAATGCCCACGCAGGCACCTGTATACTGGACATCCGCTACCAACACTTTGCGCTCTGGATCAGCGATGCCTAATATTCCCGATAACACCACAAGACTCACAGATGCCCGAATAGCTGCGCGCGTTTTTGAAAAATCGCGCGCATCAGTGCTGCCTAGTCCGTGGCTATCTTCTGTTACTATATATCTCTGATACCGCCCGACAAACCACCACGCAGCAATACCCATGATCACACTCGCAACAACACCAACCCACGCAAGCGTCGGATGCGTCCAGACAATCGTACTCACGACATCATCTATGTAGTGCATCTAGTACCCCTTTCGCGCAGCACCGCTGCCATGACCTGGCCGCTGCCCTTTATCCAGGACATCATTTCCACGACCAGAATCTTTGTCTTGGCTGTCTTCTCCCTCTTCGGCGTTTTCTTGAAGGACCTTAAGCCAATCAAGGGTTTTTTTGGCAAAGACATCATCGGGATCAATCAGCAGACCTTGCTCATAATATTTCATTGCCATATTAAGAGAACGCCTCTGCCGAGTGAAAATAAACGCATTGGCTTGGCGGAACAACACTTCACCTTCAAGCACGTTGCACATGATCCGATCAAATTGCCCTTGCACGCACGCGCTGTGACTTTCATGCAAATAGCGAATGGCCGATGCGTAATCACCCTGCTCGACTTTAATAGTTCCGCGCAAAAGAAGCTCATACGGATCTTTCCAGTTCATCAATGTACGCAGCTGCCCCAAAAGCAGGGTATCGAGCGTAGCGAGTTGCGTGTCCGCACGCGCTACTTCGTGATCCATAAGCATCATATAACTCCGATCAAGCGCCTCGCGCTCCCATCGAAGCTCATCTCTTAACACAAACAGAATTGCGGCAGCTATCACGCATACGCACACAAACAACACATATCCCATACGCATTATCAGCGATTTTTTTCTCACCACGTTCTCCTTACTTGTATAACGCGCGGGCCCGGCGCTCCTAGACCGTTCGTGCCGAACGGCACGGACTTAGGTCGAAATAATCCAAACACCGCGCCGCCGCGTAGTACCGCCCATATACATAAAAAGAATAACGCGCATCCGAGTGCGATACCCATTGCCATCGGAGCCAGCTCAATCTGCTTACGCGTCACTTCCGTAAGTATCTTTCGTTTTTGCAAACGATTTATCGCTTCAAGAAATTGAGGCGTGTCATTTGCATCATGCGCATAGAGCACATCGCCGCCCGTCTGCTTCACCAGACTCACCAAACGTTCATTGGCCGCAAAATCTTTTCCCACGCCAAGGATATATGTCTTGAGTCCGAAGCGCTTAAGCACCGACAAAAGAGCCAGCGGATCCACGATGCCTGTGTTGTATTCGCCGTCAGTCAGTACAAGTATAAATGTATCGGTAAGCGCACCGTTGCGACTCACCAAATCATCAATGTAGGCAAGCCCCTCCGTACGTCCGCCTTTTACTTCTGCGATTTCTTTTTGCAGACGACTTATATTCAATCGCTCATTACGCTCAAGTATATCGCCCAGAAGCATCGAGAACGCAAAAAACATTCCATCTCCCATGGCGGTATTTCCTTCCACATGCGTGATCAGATTATCCAACGCCTGATTAAAAGCAATCGTATCAGTCGTAGGGGCAACTGCTAACGCCAATCGCACGCCCGTTTCAAACGGCACCATACAGAGCTGATCGCCTTTGCGTTTTTGCGCAAACTCTTTTGCCGATTTCACCACCACTTGAATCCGAGTTTCCTGCGTCACCACATCTTCCACGGTATTCATGGAAAGTGAGATATCCATTACGAGACACCCTCTATGCATCTCCTCATACAGACGAGACTCCGTAACGCTTCCCAAAGGACGGGCACACGCGATTATCGCAAAAATCCCCGCACAAAAAGCTGCTGCAATCCCAGTCCGCCACAGATAAATCATCCATTTGGGTGGAGACGCCAGCAATCGCTCATCAGAATAGCTAATCGCACGCTTTCGCTGAATGCGAAGCCACCACGCAAATCCAACTACCCACAAAGGCACACAAAGCCAGATTGCCCACGAATAAGAAAAAGTCATTTTTCTGTCCTCTTTTGATTGTCAAATAACATCTGTCTGGCTCGACTATAACGTAACGAAGATAAGACACGCAAGGCTAGGAATTATAAGCGGCTTCACGAAACGTGAATCGCTTGCAATTGCGTCGCTCGGACAAAATGAAAGCTAGCTTTCATTTTGCTCCTCCCTAGCAATTTAAAAAATCGTCCCGATCGGGACGATTTGTTTTTTACTAAATAGACTTGCCTAACCTATGCTGCGCGAGAATGAGACGTACCGCATCATTTTCCTCTGCGCGCCCTTCGGCTAGCGCACGGAACCGATCCAGCGAAGTGCGTATAGATTCTCGCACAATAAAAGAAAACGTGCGCGATTTCTCAACGACTTCCCACAACGCCACGGATTGAGCTTCTTTTTCCGAGCACCCGCAGACATACGCGAGATACCGCCGAAATGATTGCTCACCCGATGTCAGTACATCACGCGATACGCTCAAACCTGCGCGGCGCATGGCCCTTACATGCGATCTCCAACTCCTGCGCGCCATGATCTTGCGATACCAGAGTCCACCAAACATCGCTGACCATGAAAATACCGCAAGCGGAATTACTACGGCGCCGACACCCAGCGCACCCAGCGCATACATGGCACGGGTCACCACTTGTTCCCGCATTTGAGTTCCGAATCGAAACTCCGGTCCGATAGCAAGGCGCGGAAAAACAAGCGCGGGACTTGATACTTCTTGAGTGGTCAGTATCGGCAGGAACGTAAGCGACTGCTCGGGCAATACGAACTCGTATGTAACATCATGCTCACGCACGCGATACTCAAGTTTATATAACGGCGTGATCACCCGTTTGCGCTTCGCTGCGCCAACCGCCGCAGTCGAATGAAATACTGCCGTATACATAAGCTTGTCCACGTTCATGTCAGGATCATGGCTCAAAACAAATCGCGCGCCCTCATCGGACAATGGAAACGTAAGTTCACTTTCCGGATTGCTTACAAGATCCACATCCGCTCTTTTGATAACATTGAGCACCACGCGAATTTCATCTGCGATCGTTGGAGCGCCGCGCGAAGGCTTTACCTCCATCCATGCACGCAGCGGAACAACCGACATCTGCGCATCCGGACCAAACGCTTCTATGTGCTTTTCAGTTTGGTCGGTCAGATCATACCAATTAGCCCGAAGCCCTATCACCGGAACCCGCATATTGCCTTCCTGAAGATCCTTCGGCGCCTGAAAGGAGATAATGAGAGTCTCCTCGTCATAGATCATGTCTAAGGGACGGCGATTTTTATGCACTGCGCCGACAAATACAAACGGAGCGACATTCATGCCGGGAGCCGAATCCCAATTCACCTTCACGCTTTCAAAGAAATAACGAACTGTGTAGGCAACATCGAATTTTTCTCCGGGCACCACGGAATCAGACAGCGCCTGAATATTCAGAATAGCAAACGCGCTGTTGATTTTCAGATATGCAGGCTCTGTCGCTTGACCCGTTGCCTCATCCTTGCCGTCAGTTGCGAAAAACCGATACATAATCCTGCCTGTATGAGTTGCGAGAATGCGCATACTGAAACGATAGCGCTGGCTTACCGCTACCACAGGCGGATCGGGAATTTTCATTTCAAACTTTTCATTTTCCTCGAACCTCCCGTTTTCATTGAAATCGATCCAAACCTCCACGCGCGCTGCGATATCTCCATCACGATCCGTGTAGGCCGCTTCAAACGTAAATACATCGCCGCTTCTTCCGGATGCAGGCAGTACCCCATCCTTACTGTCAGTCATATTCGAGTATGCAAGCGTAGGAGCAGAATTGCCTTCGTGGTGCCATGTCTCACTATTTGCCACGACCACCACGCGCATATTCTTACCCTCTTGCGTGTCCTCGACTATCACGAATCTATCCGATAACTTCATACGCAATTCAGCATGCATCGTCAGCGCGGGGAAATCCCCTACCACAAAAAAAGTACTGGCTGACTTGAATGCCAGAGCCTCGTCGAACTTAAAAATGATAGTGCCTTGAACAAAATCAATCATGCTCCGCGCCACCACCTTATCATCAGCATCAGGCTTTTCGTTTCCATTCATATCCCGTACCAGACGCATCTCGCCTGCCGATGAAGGCGTAATGTCCGAAAGGCCGGTCAGCTCAAACCCGATGGACTTGATATGCAGATCTTCGCCTTTCTTTTCCGTCACATAGGAAGGTAAGTGAGTAATCTGTATGCGATACAAATACGCATCCATAGCGCTCCCGCTTCCGGTAAAGGCATTGTGCACCGCACTCGACGAATATGCATTCACGGATATGAACGAAATCCCCTTATCCGCATACTCATATTGCGCTCGAGCCACACCAACCAAGACACAGAGCGCAATACCAAAGACTCCTAAAAAGTGCACTCTATATTTTTTCATCTCCTACCTCCGTAGTGCGGTTCTTGTTGAAATCTGCTCTTCAAACATTTGAAACATCCGGGCAAGTTGCTCAATTCGCGAGTCTAGTGAATCGCTTGTCTGTATAGAGGCATACACCATGCGCGATTCTCGTACTATGCGTTCAAACAATGCATGCACATGCGCGAGCACATTCCCGAGACTTGCAAATGCCAACCGCACGCTGCGCGATTCAATACCTTGGCAATACGCAAATCCCGCAGGCCCTCGCCTGTCTCGCGGATCTTCCAGTATGACGGGAACTACCTCATTGCGGATAAGCAGTGTTTCAAGATCTTCTTCCCATCCGAAGGGGCCAAGAAAATCAGAAACAAGAAACACCAGTGTCGGCAATCGCAACTCCCACGAAAGATGCTGGAGCATACCCTTGATGTCCGTACTCGTGTGCTCTCTCGGTTCAAAGGCGGCAATTTCCGATCGTGCTTGCGCGTACGCTCTCTGATCTGCGATAGATCTCCGCACCCACTCAATGCCGTTACTAAAAAGCACGATAGTGACCACGCAAGATTTGCGGAGCGCCGCGCGTACCAGAATGTCTGCAATTTCCAGGGCGATGGCGCGCTTTGGCACGTCCCCGCTCATGAACATGGATTTACTTACATCGATCGCAATACACATAGGAATACTTCTTTCCTGCTCCCGAAGGCGCAGATGCATTTTTCCCGCGGTGAGCGTACGCGGCCAATCAATATCTCTGCACGGATCACCCGACGACCACTCGCGTATATCGACAAAGTCCATACCGCCGAGTGCTGCAATACTTGAAGCAAACATACTGTCCTGCTCAAGCATGGCGATGATACCCGTGACTATCTCTACTGTTTCATCGGATTGCATTATCCAACCTCTCTTTTTAAATAAAAGGTGCAAAATCTGATGGAGACGTTGCACCCGGATTATCAGAGCTCCGGAACCTGGCGCAGCAATTCCGCAATCACTCGCTCCGGAGTAAAACCTAAATGGCTCGCACGAGGCATGAGCATAATGCGATGGCGCAACACGGCGGGCGCCATTGCCTGCACATCAAGAGACGTGCACTCCCGCTCTCCCCGAAGGAATGCGCGGGCGCGTGCACTGCGCGCAAGTAATTTTTCCGCACGCGTAGACACGCCCGAGTGCACCACATCTTTAAACGCATGCATCTCACCTTTATTATTACCCAGTTCCATAATAACGTTTGAGCCCGGCCGCGTCGCACGGCACAACCGCGTTGCAAACCGCGCCATACGCTCAAACTCCCGCGAAGGAAATACCTGGGTCACCAGAGTCCGCATGCGAAGAATCGCATCCTTCGTAAGACAAGGGATAAGATCTTCGACAAACGGCTCATCGTCATCCTGCATTACGATCCGAACTTCATCTTCCTCACTCGGATACGACAACGGTATGCTCACCATAAATCGGTCAACATTCGCTTCCGTAAGCGGATATGTTCCCTGCATAATCTCTTGGGGATTTTGCGTTGCCAACACAAAAAAAGGATTGGGCAGCTGCATCTGCTCGCCGTACGCGGTAGTAATGCAGCGCTCTTCCATTGCCTGCAAAATAGCTGCCTGCGTCTTAGGACTTGTCCGATTCAGCTCGTCATATAATATGACTTCGTTAAAAATCGGACCCGGAAAAAACTGCAGACCGCCGCGATAGCTATTCATAT
>Ga0209515_10003674_pt1 | contig 21514 bp, 25 predicted proteins | sample Subgroupgradi54m_FD_187454 | JGI IMG/M metagenome (GOLD analysis project Ga0209515, IMG submission 187454) | Subsurface groundwater microbial communities from S. Glens Falls, New York, USA - GMW60B uncontaminated upgradient, 5.4 m (SPAdes)... ... | reverse complement strand
CCCGCTCAACATTTTCTGTTGATCATATTTAACCGAAGAAAAAACAATTAATAAATCCGGACTCTTGTCGCCCAGTTGATCTACCGCGTCTTGACACGCATTCACTCCCACCACGTAAGAGTCATCTCCATAAGCCAAACCCACACTCGCTTTGATTCCTGTTTCCATAAAAATAAATTATTAGCTTGTAATAATTTAAGTATAACATAAAAACATGCTAGAGTGAATAAGTTAATCGGAGCCGTGTCTGAGCGGTCTAAGGTACCTCTTTGCTAAAGAGGTGAGGGTTTTAAACCCCTCCGCTGGTTCGAATCCAGCCGGCTCCGCAATGGAACTGAGCGACAAGCTTGAAAATAAATTTCGTCTAGATGTAAATCAAAAAAAAGCCCTGCATAAGCTCAAACTTTTTTCTGTGGCTGATTTGCTTTTTCACTTTCCGGTGAGGTATTCGCATATCAGTGAAATAAAACCAATTAGTCAATTGGTGGCCGGAGAATACGCGACAGTCTACGGCCAATTTTGGAGTCCAGATATAAAAAGAGGATTCAGAAGTAAAATTTTGCGAGCCGAAGGAGAAGTAATAGACGAAACTGGAAAAATAAAAGTTGTCTGGTTTAATCAAGCCTACATTGCAAAAATGATCCACTCCGGACAATTCGTGGAATTCACTGGTAAAGTAATCATGGGAAAAAGGGGTTTATATTTGGCAAATCCAGAATTTAAAAAAGTTGATTCAATGCCAATTGATGTACACGATTCTTTGTTCACACCCCCTCGCCTTCCAGGCACTCCCCCTTCGCAGGGGGAGAAATATATGGAAGTTTTTGGTTTTCCGGTTTATGCTGAAACTCGCGGTATAACTTCTAAATGGTTTTATCATGCTATTTTAAAAATTATAAAAAATAAGACGTTAGATAATATTGCAGATTACATACCGGAAGAAATTTTAAAAAAGTATCATTTGCCGACGCTGAAAACTGCGTTATTTTGGATTCATAAACCCAGAAATGCCAAAGACGCGCAGTCGGCGCGGAAAAGATTTGCTTTTGAAGAAGTCTTTTGCATTCAGCTGGAACGCCAGCATGACAAATTTGAATATCGGAAAAATAAATCTTTTCAAATCAGTTCGGGGAAAAAAGAGGTGGCCGAATTTTTAAAACGTTTTCCTTTTGAACCGACTCAGGCCCAAAAAAAATCCATTGAAACGATACTCGCGGACATGGCAAAAAATTTTCCGATGTCCCGGCTCCTGGAGGGAGATGTCGGGTCTGGGAAAACAGCGGTGGCGGCTACGGCAGCGTATGCTGTGATAAACCCCACCCCTCGCCCCTCCCCTGACAGGGGAGGGGTTGGGGAGAGGTTGTTAAACCTGCAAGTTGCCTACATGGCCCCCACTGAAATTCTGGCGACCCAGCACTTTGAATCTTTCATAAAATACTTTTCTCCCAGCCATGGCAAAATTTTGAGTAATACACAGATAGGATTGATTACCGGCTCCGGATGCCGAAAATTTCCTTCTAAAATAAATCCGACCAGTTGGACAAACATTTCCCGCGCTCAACTTCTAAAATGGGTGGCTAATGGAGAAATACCCATCCTAATCGGCACTCACGCCCTGATTCAAAAAACGGTAAAATTTAAAAATTTGGCGCTCGTTGTGATAGATGAACAACATCGATTCGGCACTACTCAAAGAAGAAAGTTGGTAAGGAAAGACGGAGTCGCGCCGCATTTATTATCCATGACCGCCACGCCAATCCCCCGCACGCTGGCACTGACAATTTATGGAGATCTAGACCTCTCGCTGTTGGACGAAATGCCGGCCGGCCGAAAGCAAATAATTACAGAAATTATCACCCCGAATAAACGCGAAGAAACTTACGAAAAAATCAGAGAGGAATTAAAAGCAGGAAGACAGCTTTATGTAATTTGTCCGAGAATTTTCGAGGAGGAAACGCAGGTAGACCCCTACCCAGCCTCCCCCTTACTAAGGGGGAGGAGCGGAGGGGGTCTTGAATTAAAATCAGTCACCGAAGAAGCTAAAAGATTAAAAAAAGAAGTTTTTCCGGAATATGAAATCGACATCTTGCACAGCAAGATGAGCAAGGAGAGAAAAGAAAAAGTGATGCGGGATTTTATGGAACATAAAATCCAAATACTTTGTGCCACGTCAGTGATAGAGGTTGGGATTAATGTATCTAATGCAACTTTGATAATAATAGAGGGCGCGGAACGTTTTGGTTTGGCCCAACTACACCAACTACGCGGGCGCGTTCTGCGAAGCACCCATCAGGCGTATTGCTATATTTTCGCGGAAGCCAAAAGTGAAAAAACTATCGCTCGACTGAAAGCATTGAAAACCGCTAAAAATGGATTTGAGCTAGCAGAACTCGACCTGACTCTGCGCGGAGCCGGAGAACTCGGCGGCACCAAGCAATGGGGCATCACTGACTTGGCGATGGAAGCAATAAAAAATATAAAAATGGTAGAAGCCGCCCGCTTTGAGGCCGTTCGCATCATCACCGAAGACCCCGAGTTAACAAAATACCCTCTCCTAAAACAAAAAGTCCATCAAAAAGCCGGCGAGTTTCATTTCGAGTAAGTACGTGCAAATAATTTAGAAGTTAGTAATATAGTTATATGGCCGAACCAGGAAATAAATTATTTCAAAAAGTCCCTAGTAGTCGTCAAGAAGAAAGTTTTTTGGAAACTGTTGTTTTACCAGAATCCAATATTGCCTTTTTTGACCATTTTGTAAGTATCGAAATTCCAAATCTTGTAAGAGAATCACCAACGGGGGGAATTTTTTTGGATTTTGGATGTGGAAATGGTTCGATGCTTTCTATCATTTGTGATTCTCTACGCAACCATGGACTAAATAAAAGATTGCAAATTATGGGGTATGATCCTAATCTTCCTAAGATTGACGAAGATTCTCGAGTCGGAAGAAAAAAGAAAATTTATGAAATAAGCTACACCGATAGTTTGCCTGAACGAGCTGATATCATTGTTGCAAATTTTAGCCTACATCATGCCGATAGCATTAAAGAGGAACTTGAAAAAGTCGCTAATTTAGGAGCTACTTTTGTAACTATTGCCGAATATGATTTCAGTAAGCTTAGGGCACTGCCTGAAGATCAAGCGGTCGAAGAATTCAAAAGAGGCTTCCAGGCGAGCGAGGCAGGTCTGACAGACTATGAAGATTTCCGACGTCAAGCTATGCGCTCAGGCAGAAGTGTTGATGAAGCTTGGCGTGATTGTTATCTTTTTCATCAAAAGTATTCAAAAGAGGATTTTTCCCAAGCCTTGGAATCCGCTGGCTACTCGCCTATGCGCATCGTTCTTCCTAGTGGCCGACAAGATAAATACAAATTCATTTTAACTGCAAAAAAGAAGTAAAAAGTATGTTATCACTTTTGTCCGGCCGGACAATATGATATTATATAAATATGTATAATAATTCACCAAGCATCGGAGACCTTTTGATAGCCACATTATGTAGTGCGCGAAATACTCGCCGATTTTACGCTATACTACGAGAACGAGAGTTTGAGCGATATAAAAAAGAAAGTATAAGAGTCGGTCTTTCTCGATTGCATGCAAGGGGATATCTCGCCAATTCTTCTTCTGGCTGGTCCACAACTAAAAAGGGAAGAAAATATTTCGAAAATTTACGCTTATTGAGTTACATCTCATCCCCTTTCGATAATAATCCACCCGATGACATAGTTATCGCTTTTGATATACCAGAGAAAAATAGAATTGTACGCAGGTGGCTCCGAAATCAAATAAAAATTTTCGGCTATAAAATGCTGCAGCAAAGCTTATGGATCGGGCCTGGTCCGCTTCCATCTTCTTTCTTAAAACGGCTGGAAGATTTGCAGATAAGAAAAAATATTAAAACTTTCAAAATAGCAAAAAAGAATAATTAGTATGTTATCAACTCTGTCCGGCCGTCAATTTTGATAATATGCTAAGTTAATTTATGTGTGCGCGTGCTTGGACTCGAACCAAGACATCCCCGAGGTATAAGCTCGGTGCTTTAACCAATTAAGCTACACGCGCATTATTTTTAATACTACAAAATTAAACGCTTTTATGCAAAGATAACATCGCTTTTTTGAATGTGTCATACATAACCGGCAGTTCCAGGTAATCTATGGATATGGCAAGCCAGGACAGCCATACGGGTATCGCAATCAGAGCCGTACCGCTAAATTGCGCGTAAATGACTTCATCCGTAATCCAAAATAAATGGAGCCATTGCGAATTGATAAGAAAAAGAAAAATAATACTATGCCAAAGCATTTCTCTATTTCTTCGATATTGAAAAATATAAAAAATGGAGCTCGAAATAATGGCGGGTATCTCAGTGTAATCCACCAGCGCGATAACTGTATTCCAAAATGAGCTTGGATTCCAAAAAGGATGTCCGAACGCCCTAAAAAAAACAATGTTCGTCGTCATCCAATACAGATGGACAAGTTGCAGTAAAAATAGCATTGCCGTCAGGAAAGCAATAACTCCATAACTTTTCTCATACCATTTCCAAAATGTTTTTAACATTATTTGATCTGGTTAAATTTTGACCTCGTCTTTCTTCTTCGGCATTATGCCATGCGCGATTATTATTTTCTCGTATTCTTCCTGCTCGATTGTCTCGACTTCGATTAATTTGTTTGCAATGGCCGTAAATGCCGGTTTGTGTTCGGTCAAAACTTTCTCGGCGGACTTGAGTCCGTCGTTTATTATCCTTGAAACTTCGGCATCGACTTTGGTGGAAACCGCTTCGGAATATTCTTTTTCGGCCATTTCGCCATATTGCGGTCTGCCGCCGCCGCCAACAAGTGCAATAGGACCGATAACATCGGACATACCCCAGCGCGTGACCATGGCACGGGCTAAATTCGTGGCAATTTGGAGATCGCTTGAAGGTCCGGTAGTAATATCGCCAAAAATCATTTGCTCGGCTACATAGCCCCCGAGGGACATGGCGATATCATCAATGAATTCTTTTTTGGATTGGAGTCGTTTTTCTTCCAAGGGTAATTTCAAAGTATAGCCCCCGGCATTGCCTCGGGCGATAATGGAAACTTTGTGCACCGGATCGGCGTAAGGTAAAACCGAAGCGACCAAAGCATGCCCGGCTTCATGGTAAGCGGTAATTTCTTTTTCTTTTTTGGAAAGCAAGTGGCTTTTGCGCTCCGGTCCGAGCATCACTTTTTCAATCGCCCGGATCAAATCAAATTGAAAAACTTTTTTGCGATTCTCGCGGGCCGCTAGAATCGCGCCTTCGTTCATAAGTGAATATAAATCAGCTCCGGAAAATCCGGGTGTGCGCTCGGCAATTAATTTCAAATTAATATCTTCGGCCAGTGGTTTTTCTCCGGCATGAATTAATAGTATCGCTTCACGATCCGCCCGGTCCGGCAGATCCAGAACTACCTTCCGATCAAAACGGCCGGGGCGAATCAGGGCCGGATCAAGCACATCCGGCCGGTTAGTATTATGAAGTAATACAGGCGATAGACCACCGAAAAACGCTTCGTTATCACAACCACAGAGGTCATACACATAGCCTTCATACGGCACCTTCTTGATACTCTTGATTTTGGGCCTCAGAATACTTGCTTTACCCGAAACGGGGCTGACGGGATTTTGAGTCTTTCCGAAACCAAGTCTCCAAGCTTTTGTTTCTGGAAGCGGTTTGCCTCCATTTATTCTCCGACCAGCTTTTACAGTAAATGATCCTAAATAAGCATTATGGCCATGCATCTTTGAGAGCCAAAGGAGTTCAGATAATATTTGTTTGCTAACTGAAGTTATTTCTAACCTTCCTCGCTTGTCTGTATGGCCATCGCCAGCAGCATATCCTTTAAGAAATTGCACAAAATATTCTTTTGGAGCATGAAATAGAAATTCAGGAATATGTTTATTATGAGCTCCTTCGCCACAATGAGTCTTGAAAAATTCAGCCAAGGGTTTCGAGTAATAAATTATATTTATTGCATTCTTGGTTATATTTCTTTCGGCATCAGGCACTAGACCAAATATATTTTTCATTAAAAACTTAACATCTGATACTTCACTGATCTCTTTAATATCAAAACAGAAATCGACTTCTTTTCGAGCATATCCTTCAGCTACGTAATATCCGAAAAGTCGCATCAGTCCAGGAGTAACTCTAATTTTCTCAGGAAGTGAATGTTTGAAGTAGGCATCACTTAACTCTCTTGGCATTCTTTCTCCTTTTCGCCACAAGCCAACGGTTGTCTGGCTATATCCAATCTTTTCGGCAACCTCCGTCTGCGATCCACTAGATGAAGATACTGCAAACTGATATTTTCGAGCAAGTTCTGCATATGGGTTCTTAATAGGATCGTAAACCGATAACTCCATATTAAAGTCATCATTAAAATGATGGGCTCTAATTTCTCTCTCTCTAGTTCTGTTTGCGATAAATGGTAATCCAACTAATATTTGACCAGAAGAAAGATTTGCGACAGGTCTTGCCTCAATGCCTGTTTGCGTCCTAATAAAAACCGAGTGATTCCCTGTAGTTCTTAAAAGACCTCCTTGATAGTTTATCTCGTATATTTCATTGACTTTGTGGCGAAAAACTCCTTGAACTTTTTTAAAGGCGCTGTATCCAAAAAAAGTATTTTTGTATAATCTTTTGTTCTGGCGCTTTTCAAATCCAAGCGCCTCAAGACCAAAAATAGATTTTTCAATATCATTTTCGTTTTCATTATAATACTCATTTACCATTTCACCGATTAGACGCAAAGATGTTTTACCATTTTTTCGAATAAGAACAGGGGTGTCGCCTGTAACGCTCGCCGCCATAACTATTACTTTATCGTTCTGTTCAAAACCGTCCATTTCCACCAGTATCTGATTTAAGGTTTGCTCACGCTCGTCATTGCCTCCGCCGAACCCGCCTCCGCGGGTTCGGCCGATCGCGTCAATTTCATCCACGAAAATTATCGCCGGGGCCGCTTTCTTGGCCATCTTAAAAAGATCGCGCACGCGCGATGCGCCAACTCCGACGAACATCTCTACGAACTCACTGCCGGAGAGATGGAAAAAAGGCACAGAAGCTTCACCTGCGACTGCCCTTGCTAAAAGAGTTTTTCCAGATCCTGGCGGACCTGTTAAAATAACGCCTTTCGGAATTTTCGCTCCGATGTCCAAAAATTTTTTCGGACTTTTCAAAAAATCCACGATTTCTTTCAACTCTTCCTTGGCCTCCTTGCATCCGGCCACATCCTTAAAAGTAACTTTGTTATTCTTGTCATTCGGATCAGTGATCCGCGCTTTGGATTGGCCGAAGGAAAGGGCTTGCATGCCGGCCCCGCGCACTTGTCGTGATAAATACCAAAAGAAAAATAAAATAAAAAAAACTGGCAGAAGAAAAGGCAGAATGTTGAAAAGCCAAAACATGAATCCGCTTTCGTCTTTCACTTCTATCTGGGTCTGGGCCAAGGCTTCCTTGCTCACCCCGTAATTAAAAAGCGTCTGGGAAAGCGCCGAGCCAACTTCTTTTTTGGCTGTTTTAATTTGATCATTTTTATAAGTCACGGTCAGACTCTCGCCTTGAACGACAATTTTTTTAACTTCTCCAACCGAGACACTTTTAGCCAAATCAGAAATTGAAACCGCCGGGGTGACTTTCCCGTCCCCCGAGATGACCAAATAGACAGCCGTGATGAGCATAAAAATAAGAACCACTCCGGCCACATTGCCGGAAAATTTTGTTTCCTTGCCGCCCTTTTTGCCTTTACCCTGTAGGCTTTTTTGATTCAGAAAATTAAAATCCATCCCGTTAGAGTAGCATAAAAAACCTAAAAAGTTAAATGTCTCAATACAGCTCCGAATGCGTACCGATTTTCATGAACACAATCATATCTTTTTCTTTTATCTCAAAAAGCGCCCGGTAGTCGCCAGTAACATTTATGCTTCGCCAGCCGGGATAAGCAGAGTCTACTGAATGATTATTGAGTAATGGATGAAACATATTGTCCAAAAATATATCTAAACGTTTTTCGAAACTATCTTGCACCTTTCGGGGTAATTTCCCGAAATTGTTTTTAAAGTTTGGATGATAAAGAGGGCGCATAGTTAACTTCTTAAACTCTTCATCATTGCTTCAGCCGAATCAAAGGGTCCAATAAGATTTTTGCCCTCTTTAATATCTTTGGAGATTTTAATAAGTTCGCGACGAGTTTTTTCGTTCAGTTTTTCTTCTTTTTGCATTAAAACGGGCTTAAATTCACCTCTGGCATACGCGTAAGTAGCCATTTGCAGAACATCAGAAAAGGTCAACCCGCTACCCCGAGCTCTTTTTTGGGCTTTTTCCTTGATTTTCTTATCGATTTTAAAAATCACTTGTGTGTTCATATATCTTTTGTATATCTTTTATATATACAGTATATCAAGTCGAAAATTTATGTCAATAGTATAAAACTTATTAAAAATGTTAGAATATGTATATGGCTCATTACGCGGAAAATAGAAAAGCGCGGTTTAATTACGAAATCTTGGAAAAATACGAAGCCGGTATTGAGCTTTTGGGCAGCGAAGTCAAATCTGTCAGAGGCGGGCAGATGTCTCTGGAAGGAGCTTTTGTGATTGTCCGCGGCGGGGAAGTTTTTTTAATCAATGCCAACATCCCGCCCTATCAGCCCAAAAATTCCCCGAAAGATTACGATCCATTGCGCAACAGAAAACTTTTGCTGACTAAAAAAGAAATCGCTCAACTTGGAAAAAGCGAGAAAACTAACTTGACGATAGTGCCGATTTCGGTGTATAATAAAAATAGAAAAATCAAAGTGGAAATTGCTTTGGTCAAGGGCAAGAAAAAACACGACAAGCGCGAGACGATAAAAAAACGCGATACCGATCGAGAGATACGAAGAACATTGAAAAATTAAGACCCCTTCGCCCCAATATTAATTGGGGCACTCCCCCTTCGCAGGGGGAGTTTGATGGATAAAAAATATTTTTTTTATCTGTAATTTGGGACTGCCAGGCATAGACAGTAGGCCTATTGTTCTTGATGCATACCGAGCATGAACGCAATCTCGCAAAACTTCGTTCAAATGTTAATTGCAAAATTAGCTTCTAAAGTGAAAGCACTTTCTCCATACTTCGGTATGAATGACTTTGCTTTCGCTTCGGTTTCCGCTTACGCGTAACCGATGTCTCTCTTATAGACTTCCGATATATAAGAGCAGGCACAATATTATCGGGATAGTTCTGACGCGGCTTCGTCGTTGGAGCAAAACAAAGAAGATCGATTAAAAAATATTTCGCCCGCTTCTGAATTTTTTAATTTAAAACAAAAAGCGCGCTACGTATGTAGACTTCTTGACAACAACCTTCTGCACGCGGATTCAATTTCCGCCAGTTCCACTATCTTCTCTGCAAGAGCTTAGTCCATTCAATTAGGGCTGCAAGCAATACTTTGACTCTTTCTTTCGTCTTTTCATCAGTCAAATTTCCATTGGCATCAAATTTTTCTTTAGCCGAGGATACCATTAATTCCGGAGTGTTGATAGAATGCATGTTTAGGGTCACAAACATTTGCCGTAGCTGATACTGCGCCCTGGCAGTTCCGTGCGAGCCGCTTGAGGCACCCATGATAGCGACCGGTTTCCCGTCCCAGCTATTGTCTTTGCCTGGGCGTGAACCCCAGTCGAGAGCATTTTTGAGCACCCCCGAGATTGAATAGTTGTATTCGGGAGTGACTAGGAGGATAGCGTTGGCTTTTATAATTTTTTCTTTTAATATTTTTACCGGAGCCGGGAGATCGGCCTCAATGTCGAAGTTATACAAAGGAATTGGAGCAAGATCAAAAATTTCTATTTCTGCTTCCGGGCCGGCAGACTCTGCTGCGTAACGCAAGAGCCCTCGATTAAAAGAACTTTTTCGCAAACTTCCTGCTATGCCTAAAATTTTTATTTTCTTTTCCATTCTATCCTTTTGATTTTAATATATGCTGATTAATTTCGCGAACTTCCTCCTCTAACTCTGACATATGAACAACTTCTAGCCCCCTTTCGCGTAGGGTTTTAGCTCCCTGGCAATCAATAAACTTTTCTCCAGGTCCGGCAATTTTAAAAATCTTCTTGGGTTCATCAAGAACATATATTACTCGCGAGACACCGAGAGATAATATGTGATCAGTGCACGATGTTTTACCGGATCTGCGGGGATGGCAGGGTTCAATAGTAGAGTAAATACTACCTCCCCTAGCAACCTCTTCAAGACCAGCGAGTTTTAACTTTTTTATAACAATCTCTTCCGCATGAAATCCTTCCATTTCTCCCGTAAACCCTGACATTAGCACTTTTCCGTTTTTATCCGTAATTACACAACCAACTTTATATGTCTTCTGCTCAGGGCTGCTGGATGATAAGGATATGGCAAGTTGCATTCTTTCTCTGTCCTCTTCGTGAGTCTCTAGCGGGTTTTTGCGAAATGGATTATTGCCTTCAGGTGACATATTTATATATTACCACAAGATTGACCCGCACACTTAACTTGCGATATATTGAATACAATGCGCCTTTGGTGCGTCTCGTAAGTAAGTGTGCGGGTTGACTTCCAAGCCCCAATACGCTATATTTCATTAGTCAAAGCATCACTTAATATCAATTGCGAGAAAGAATCAACAACCAAATACGGGCCAAAGAACTCCGGGTCTTAGATCAGGAAAATAAAAATCTCGGTATTTTAAGTATCAAAGATGCTTTAGAATTATCCCAGAATCAGGGTTTAGATTTGATTGAGATAGGCCCGAACAGTATTCCGCCGATTGCGAAAATAATGGATTTCGGCAAGTATCAGTATGAGGCCAATAAAAAATTGAAAAAAGCTAGGGCCGGCGCTCGACACACCGAGACCAAATCAATCCAGATAAAAATAGGCACCGGCGAGCATGATTTAGAGCTGAAAGCTAAAACGGCTTCCAAATGGTTGAAGGAGGGACATCGGATTAAAGTGGAACTTTTCCTGGCCGGCCGCGCGAAATATATGGACGAGAAATTTTTGAAAGAGCGTTTAGATAGAGTGCTGCATTTGATTACCGAAGATTATAAAATATCGGATGCGTATAAAAGAGGTCCGAAGGGTTTAACCACAACGATAGAGAAGAAGTAGTTATAAAGTTAAAAGTTAAAAAGTTCATAAAGTAAAATACAAATACATGAAGGGGATGAAAACAAATAAATCATATTCAAAACGGTTGAAAATTACCAAGAACGGAAAAATAATTTCCCGCAAGCCCGGTTTCAATCATTTCAACGCGAAACAATCGCGCACCAAACAACTGGCCGGCCGCAAGGGTCAGAATTTTGTGATTAAAAACAAGCCATTGTCTCATCTATTACCATTTAACTGAAAATTAATGAGGGTAACGAATATAATTTTCGTTACCCTGCCCTCTGGATTTAAGATAAATCCAGAGGGCAGGGTGATGATTTAAATAATCGCTTCGCTCATTTTAAATCAATCATGACCCGAGTAAAAAAAGGAGTCCACGCATTGAAAAGAAGGAGAAGTGTCTTGAAACAGACGAAGGGATTTCGCCATGGACGAAGCACCAAAGAACGCCAAGCCAAAGACGCGCTACTCCACGCCGGAGCCTACGCTTTCGCCCACCGCAGAGACAAGAAATCGCACAATAGAAAACTTTGGAATATAAAAATCAACGCCGGCTCGCGCCAGCTGGGAATGTCTTACTCACGACTGATCGATGGACTGAAAAAGAAAAACATCATGCTGGACCGCAAAATCCTAGCCGATTTTGCGGAGCATCACCCAGCAATTTTTGCCAAGGTTTTGGAAGCGGTAAAGTAAAAGTTATTGAATCCTTTCTTTAAATCAATATGAATTTAAGCCCAAAAACTCAACAGGAACTTACTGTTTTAATGGAGCAAATTTCTGCAGATTATAAAAAAGACTGCAACATTCTTTTGGGAGAATTTGACCAAGCTATTGACCAACTCAGACAAAAACTAAAAAATAGGAGGGGAAATGCGAAAGCGGAATGATATGGTAAGGGAATCAGAAAATATATTAGGACCCGATACACCGAAACCTGAGACAATGGAAATTGCACCAGAACGCCAAAATGAATTTCAAGAACTTGTGGAACAGACAAGGGTGTTGGTTGAACAAAGAGTTGGAGAAGTTATTAGTGGAATAGATCCACAATTTTCAGAATCAGAGAGGAACTACCAGGAACTTAAAAACGGGGCTGGGATCGATGATCTAGTAGAACTACAAAAGATTGAAGAAAGGGTCACGTCCTTCCGCATCAGATTTGGCAATTTGAAGAAGAAATTCAAACACGCAGTGCCTTTTCTTCTACCGATTATTTTGTCAGCACAATTAATGCGTCCTGAAACAAGGTCGGAAGACACCTCATTTCATAACCATACCGTTGCGGCAGAGAAACTCAAAAAAGATGGAATCACTGATGAACGAAAATCTGCATACACGCCGGGGGTGAGTGAATTGTTGTATCGTGGAATCACTCCAGTTGGATACGCCAGCGTCTGGGAACTCATTCGTGATTCAGCCGGTAACCTAGTGGGAGGTAGAGATATTGTAAAATTACAAAGAAAATCCGTAACGGGGGAAAGGTCTGAAACTATTCGCAAAAAAGATAACACTGAACGAGAAGACGCTTGGCGATTTTATTTAGGACTTCCTCAAGAGCATGACACTTTCAATGTATCTGAATATAAACCGGCGGGGTCGAAAGTAGACAAGTATTATTATAGTATCAACAACTGGTTTGAAAAATTTCAGAAAACTCTTTCAGGTAGCGATAAACCTGACTTTTATCCAATTAAACAGATTGTTGAGCAATGCACACAAAAAGAAAGGATAAAACGGGAGCTTGGGCCACTAAAACAACACTATTCTGAACTTGATAACAATATTGATTCAGTGGTAAAGGAAATAGATAAAAATAATGAAACCTTCAAGAGGATACACGGCATAATATACAAAGGTGACTGGACAGATGAACTATTAAAGCAGTGGGATGATTTTAACAAAACTGACCGAGGCATGCAAGAATTAAATGCTCGATATGCCGTACTTTCTGAAGAGCGTTTTGTGATTTCAAAAAAAATTGGAGATTTGGAATCAGCGCCAGATGCTCTAGAATTAGGTAATGGATTCATTATCGCTTCTGATGGAAGAACACAGATTGGCAATAATGGAGACAACTATGGTGTTATGGGAAGAGTAAAAATTTCGTTAGGAAAAGACGAGAGAGGTAATTATCTTTCTTACTATGATATATGGAACCTTGAAAAGTCTCAAGTTGAAGGTGAAAAGGGTTTTTTAGGAAAATCTTTTGAAATTTATGATCGTATCTATTACGATGTAGAAACTTTTAAAGTTATAAAATGAATCCCCTAACCGCAAGCGGTGAAGAATACTTGGATTTAAATTTCTAATTAATTTTTTGACTGAAAAAAGCAAATATCAGTTTCATCTTTATCAAAACACAGTTCAAAGTCTTTTATTATGCCGTGCAATGTTCCTTTTTTAAGCAAACGGTGTAACGGAATAGTCACACGATAAGAAGAATCATTTTTCAGAAACGTCAGACGAACATGACTTCCGATAGTACGCGTAACTTCAAAACCATGTGCCTCAAAAATTTTAACCACCTCTTTACCGGAAAACTGCTTCAGCTTTGACATAATTTATGCCATGGCTGGCAAAGCAAAATTAACCATAATCGGCACGGAGTGTTGTTTAATTTTTTCTTCACCGAAGTGACATTCCACCGCTTCGTTTATATTGCGAACTGTTTCGTCTAGAGTATTTCCTTCTGTGTGTATGGAATACCCAACAGCTTCAGCTGTGTAACCGCCCTCTTTGACTGTTTGGATATTAAATTGTAATATATTTGGCATCTTCATACTTATTAGTGTAGCACGAAATAATATACAACGCTAATATTTTAACACCACCTCGCTCCGACCGGAGTCGGAGCACTCCTCCTACTCTAGGAGGAGAGGGATTCGTGATTCCTCCCCTGCTTGTGGAGGTGAGCTTGGGGTCGGGACCCAAGCGCAAGACCTTTTGAGATATCTTTGCAAAGCAAAGTATCCAAAAGGTATACTGCTCCTGTAAGGAGGGGTTAGGGGTGGTGATTATATCTTATACTCCCCCACCTTATCTTTTTGTACTAGAGCCAGAACATCTTCTAAAAGTTTCTTCGGGTCGGGACCGGTAGCAATTTTGGCGTTGGGACGATGGCCCTTTTGCACAATTTCTTCCAGCTCGGCGCCCGTTTCCCAGGGTCCTTCAAAAATTCCAATCGGCTTTCCATCTTCAAAAGCCACAGTGAATTCATGGATCGTCCCGACCCGTCCACAACCACAGATCACCGCATCAACTGATCGAGTCAGCAAGAGATCGCGCCCCGGATAACCGAAACCGGTGTAAATCATCAAATCCATGTAATCCAACGGAAGCTTATAGACTTCCACATGTTCTTTTTCAGAGGCGGCCGGAGAAAAACCGATGGATATACCTCCCTCCTCTTTTGCTCCCATCGCCACCCAAAGCGGAAAACCTGTGGTCGCGCCTGTCACCAAAACTGCTCCATGGCGAGCAATCTCGCGCCCGAGTTCTTTGGCCTTTTCTAATGCGTCTACGCCACAGTGACCAGTTTCGGCTGCGCCGGAGACACCAATTTTTATCTGACCATGCCCGTGTTTGTTGGAAAAATTTAAAGTCATGTCTGATTTATTATACCTTTTTTAGCAAGGAAGTGAAACACTTTCTCCGGCTTCCGGGGCAGACGCATTAATTCCCAAGTTATCTGTGATTTTCTGGGCTAGAAACATGGCTGACTTTGGTTCACCCATAACTACAAAAACTTTCTGAACTGTGCTTTGCATATCCTGAACAAAGTTGAGCAATTCATCGGAGTCTTTGTGTCCGGAGTATCCGGTAATTGTGACAATATGCGCTCGCACTACTACACTCTCGCCGGAAATGCGGACTGTTTTTACTCCTTCTTGGATTAAGCGCCCCGGAGTCCCGACCGCTTGATACCCAGTTAGAAGTAGAGTGTTGTTTGGGTCCGGCAGATAATGCCTTTCGTGGTGCACAATGCGTCCGCCGGTGGACATGCCGGAACCAGCGATAACTATCTTTGGGTTGGGCACGGCGCCGATCATTCGTGACTCCTCGGATTTTAGAGTACTGTGCAATCCTGGAAAATCAAATAAGTATTTATCGTGATGCATGGCTTTTTGGGCTGTCTGATTAAAATAATTTCTGTATTGCTTAAAAACTTCCGTCAAACGAATAGCCAGTGGAGAATCAAAAAAAATGGGCATGATTGGTATCCGATTATTTTCCACTAGTGCATTCAGCTCAAACAAAAGTTCCTGCGAGCGCTCTAAGGAAAAAGTGGGTATGATTAGGGTTCCTTTTCTTTTATAATTATCCTCGATCGTTTCTTCGAGAAATTTACGACGATCATCTCTCGATTCATGATTCCGGTCGCCATAGACAGATTCCATTACTAAATAGTCCACCTCGGTAACTTTTTCCGTATCGGGCAAGAGAGGCGAAGGACTATTGCCTAAGTCTCCGGTAAAAAGAATTTTCTTTCCGTTATAGACAAACAAAATCATGGCTGAACCCAAAATATGCCCAGCATTTAAAAAAGACACTTCCAAATTTTCAGTGATTTGTATTTTCTGATGATATTCAAAACCTTGCCACAATGAAAGCGCCAGCTTGATATTCTCCGGCGCATAAATTTTATCCAAGCCCAAATCTCCATTGTTCCCTAATATGCCCGCAGTATCGTCTAGCATTGGTCCGGCAAGCGCCTTAGTTGGTAGAGTAGAATAAATTTTTCCGCGAAAACCTTCGTGAATAAGTTTGGGAATGCGCCCCAAATGATCAACATGGGCATGAGTGATAAAAAGAATATCTATTTCTTTCGAATTGTATGGAAAAGGATCCCAGTTGATATCATCGGCCAATTTTGTTCCCTGAACCAGCCCGCAGTCCACTAAAATTTTCTGACCATCAGCTTCCAAAAGAAAATTGGCTCCGGTGACCGAACCGGTTCCTCCACAAAATGTTATTTTACATGCCCCGTTTGAATTTTCACCTTCCTGTATCATAAATTTAAATTATTAATATTGCTTCTTATTTACATATTTTCTGTAGTAATTTTGAAAATTCTTGCGGGGGCGATGTTTTCCATTACACTCTCTATTGTACAGTATTTCCTTTATTAGACATAATACCTTTCAGAAAATACAAAATTGCAAAAGAGGCGCCAGCTAAATCAAAAAAGATATCGGAGATAGTGTCTAAAGTATTAAAGGGATTCTGGCCGAAATAATTGTAAAATAAAAATTCATAAAGTTCATATAAAATTCCAACTACTAAAACACTCACAATAACCTTGAAAATCAGCCCAGACAGAGCCTTAGACTCTGGAGAGAGTCTAAGGCTCTCGCCAGAGTAAAACCAAATCAAAACCAGCCCCCACCATAATCCCCCCAGAAAATGCATTGGCATATCAAAATACCAGATAGCTGAATACCAGTAGAAATTAATAGCGAGATAATTTGTTATAAAAATGAAAAAAATAAGGCCGGCCAGAATTTTTGAAACCCGCCTGCCGGACGGGCAGGGCTTTTTTTGATCCATTGGGCTATTTTATCACATTGACAAGAAAAAATCCGCCTGAAATAAATAGATAGCGGAGTTCTTCTTAGGGCTATTGCCGACCTGTTACCATAGCTTATAGCTAGGTGGGTGCTAGACGCATGAAGCCAAGGCCAAACGCGATCGAAGCTCCCATAAAATAGTGTTCTAGGTAACAATTGGAAATAACCCTACTGAAAGTATAGCAAGCACCAGAACATTCGCAACTAGACAGAGAGAATCTTTTGTTTCTGAATTAGAATTACGAAAAATAATCTAAAAAACGGAAGCAAGGCTTCCGTTTTTTTATTCATCCACTCCGAAACGTTTGTAGTCGTAAGTTTTTCCTTCACCGAACCAATGTTTGATTTCATGTTCGGCTTCTTCGGGAGTTTCGGAACAATGGATAATATTCATGACCGCGCGTTTTTCTTTATTAGCCAAGGCCGGAGAATCAATGGAGAAATCCCCGCGAATTGTCCCGACTTCCGCCAAATATGGCATGGTCGGCCCGGAAATTTTCTGAACTACATCCACCGCGTGCACTCCCTGCACCACCATTTTCACTAAGGGAGAAGATTTCATATAATCAATCAGCCATTTGCGAATTTCTGGGCCGATTTTCTCGGGTTCTAGAGTTCCAAAATCTAACATGGCGTCGTAGCCATATTTTTCGTAAGTTGTCAGAGTCTTGTGCCCCAGTCGAGTAATCCATTCTTCATTCTTCGGATAATGCGTATCAAGCTGATCATGCGAAGGCTGAAACATTTCCAAGGCCACAACTTTCAAATCGCGCTGCTCAAAACGTCTGATGATTTCTCCGGTCAGTCCCTTCCGGACTCCGTCCGGCTTGATCATCACATATGTTCTTTCCTCTTTTGGATGTTTCATATTAGGTACTTTAACATTAAAAAATAAATTTTGCAAAATTATTGCTTTTTTACCATTCCTTCAAAAGTTATCGAGGAATATTCATGCAAATTATATCCATATTTTTTATAAATGGTGCCGGCCGAACCTATAACACCATCTTTCGGATCAAAACCGAGTTCTGCGGCAACAACTTCCGCTTTTTTATGCGAACTTGACTCAATTTCAAGATAAGTAGGAATGAATGGCCAAAAATCTATATCAAAAACCACATCTCCTTTCTTGTATCGTATTCTCCTATTCCTTTCCTCCATCAGAACCACAAGTCCAATCGCTTGAAGCAGTTTATAGGTACTTGTATAATCATCAACATAAACTTCTATCTCTTTGGCTCCAACAGTTTTGGTGGTTCCATCATCCAATTTTTTCTTAATATTCTCTTTATAAGCAAGAGTGGTTTCTTTCCCATCAGTTCGAAGTCGAACCCAGCCATTTTTTTTATCCAAACTATTGTCTAGGTAATCAAAATTAGCTCGATGATAATCATACTCGCCGATTTTCTTCGCGCCGATTTTAAGGAGTTTCTTCTCCAACTCCGGCACATCCACTTCCAAAAATTTTATCTCAAATTCTTCCATGGAATTATCTTAACACACAACCTCATCCCCCGCCTTCCCCTGAAAGGGGAAGGCGCTGAATTCCTAATTCCCCCTCTCCTTTCAGGAGAGGGTTGGGGTGAGGTTGAGAGAAGATTGAGGTGAGATTGGAGAGGTTGATGTATAATTGCATTATGCCCAGAATAATAAATAATTTCAAAAGAAAAGAGGTCCGGCAGGAATTGCGCAGAAACCAAACACCGCAAGAAATAATACTTTGGGCTAAACTTAGAAACGATCAAACCAAACACAAGTGGAAAAGACAGGTTAGTGTTGGCCCATATATTGCCGATTTTTACTGTTGGGAAAAACTTTTAGTTGTAGAAGTCGATGGTTCTCAACATATAGACAATCGGGATTATGATAAAGAAAGGGAAAAGTATTTTCGAAATCTTGGAATCAGAACATTGAGATTTTGGAATAACGAAGTTAATATTAATATTGAGGGGGTACTGAAATCAATTGTAGAAGAACTCAAAAAGCAACCTCACCCTAGCCCTCTCCTGAAAGGAGAGGGGAAATAAATTCTAAATTTTATGCCTTTGGTAAACTGTTTCCTTCTAGCAACTGAATAGTTGTTCGCAGTAATTCAACATATTTTGACATTTTTACCGATCCTCGTTCATTACTTGCCATAATTTTATCTCGTTGCTTTTCCACCGAGCCCCACATGATTAATCTATCTCTTTCTGGCATAAAAGATAATATCGCCTCAAATCGCTCTTCGAGCTGACGCTGTTCTTGGAATAGTTTTTCTGGGTCGAATTTTGGAAATTCATCTGTTGGCATAATTTTATTATAACATCTAATTGTGTAACTCGTTTTCCCCCTCTCCTTTCAGGAGAGGGCTGGGGTGAGGTTGAGTGGTGATTCTACTCCATACTCGTATACCTCGCCATGATTTCCGCTTCCACTTCGGCACGTTCGCGGCCGAATTTGACGTAGGAAAGTTGTTTAAGACTGTCCACGATATCAGGGTTGCCGATCTCGGGCGCTAAGGTATGCAGATTGAAAGGCTTGGTCGGCTGGCCGTTCACCAGCATACTCATGTAGGCGTTGTAATTATCCAGTTTGGTTATGTCTTGGGCGGTAAAAATCGGTTTGAATTTCGGCTCCAAAAAAGTCGCGTCCTCGGTCCCGACCCGAAAGACGGCCATTGAACCGACGTTGCCAAAGACGGCATTTTTAATATTTTCTTCCAGCTGGGTAATGTATTGATGAGCGATATTCAAGGATAATCTATATTTTCTGGCTTCGGACAAAATAGAAGCAATCGAATCAGTTGTGACATTTTGAAACTCGTCAATGTAAAGATAAAAATCATTCATCGGCTGGCCAAACATGTCCACCCGGGAGAGGGCGGCCATCTGAATTTTGCCGACGAGCACAAGCCCGATCAGATTGGCATTTATATCGCCCAGCCTGCCTTTGGAGAGATTGACCAAGAGAATTTTTTTCTGATCCATAATTTTTCGGAAATTAAAAACTGAATTCTGCTGCAGCACCACCGGACGCATAATGTCGTTGGAAATAAAATTATCAAATTTGGAAGAAATGTAGGGCACAAAGTTCGCCAAGGATTGATCGCCGGTCGTCTGCTCGGCCGAAACCCAAAATTGTTTAATGATCGGATTCTTGCACTTGGCCAATTTCATATCGCGAAATTCTTTATCGGCCAAAACTCGGGTGATTTCCAGCAAAGTGGAACCGGAAGCGGGGTCTTCCATCACCAGAAATGCGCTATTGCGAAAATATTGCTCAAACATTGCTCCGCCGCCGATTTTCATGTCAAAAAGTTTATTGAAAATTCCCATCATTTCATTGACCACGAAAGTTTTTTGTTCGGGATATTTCGGATCGTATTCTAACATATTGAGTCCCATCGGCCGGGCGGTGTAAGCCGGATCAAAATAAATAACATCGTCAATCCGTTCTTTCGGAATGCGGGATAAAATTGTTTGAATGTCAGTGCCATGCGGATCAACATAACAACAGCCGTCGCCATTTCTTATGTCCTGGGTGATCATATTGAGCATAATATTTGTCTTGCCGGTTCCGGTCTGACCGATCACATAAAAATGCCGCATGCGATCTTCACGAGCCAGATGAATTTCGGTGTCTTTGCCTCGATAACTGTTGATTCCGAGAATGATTCCTTCTTGTCCCATCTCCAATGGCACCGGCGCGATACCGGCTTTAGCCTCCTTCAGCTGGGGCTGGCTGCCGATCCCGACTGGAAAGTGAAAGACTGAAGCCAACTCTTTCAAATTCATCGGCAAAATTTTATTCGAGGAGAACGAACGATAAGAAAAATCACGGAAAAGTTGTTTCAGGTCATTGCCGCTGGCCTGTTCAAAAACAAAAGAGTTGCTGGCCGCTTCGGAAAATTGATTGAAGGAAGATTCTATTTCTTTCAGAATGGTCACGGCTTGCTCTTGGGTCTCGCCCGAAGCAATCACCCGGATGTTGGCTTTCATAATGCTGCTTTTTATTTTATTTCCGATTTTCTCGGCCGCCCCTTGATCCACCGCTCGTCTGCCTCTCATATATTTTTCCGGATTTTTCCCCTCTGGTTCTTTTTCTTTTTGGCCGAAAAAAAGTTCTTTGCCCACTTTCACGAAAGCTCGGTTGAATTTATAAAAATTATCGGCGGCGTGCTTGACCGAGGTGCCATCTTTCACGTCATCCAAAATCATATGGAATTCATTGATGAATTTATCGCCGGCCGGCGCCAGCACCAGCTGAATGGCCGCTCCTTCGCCCTTGGTTTTTAATTTAGAAAATACATTCAGGATTGTATTCATCGGGTCGTGTTCAATGTTGTCATAAGTCTTGATCGGCATCACCCCACGTTCGGCCAAAGAAGCGTAAGCCCCGACTGACCCACCATTTTCATTGAAAATATTATAATCGTCTTTAACTTCGTGAATTTTCGCATTATGATAAAAAGCCAAAATTTGTTTTTCAAAAAGCGAAAGATGCTTGTTCGGGATGGCCGCATAGACAACCACTTCATCGCTCTGATTACTCAAAGCTACCTCTAGGGTAAAATAAATTTCCTTTTCATTATTTTTATCCGGAGCAATAGACTGCATACCGGCATAAAATTGTTCCATCGCCCCGATAAATTCTTTGAAGCCTTTGGACTTGTCCGCTTCATCAGTCGGGGGCGGAAGAGTAATTTCAAAAAGGGTCATATGAAGAGACTTCCAAAGAGGCGTGCCTTCCTTGAGGCCGGATATGACTTGCCCTGTCTTTAAATATTGGATAAGAAT
>Ga0209515_10003670_pt1 | contig 21530 bp, 18 predicted proteins | sample Subgroupgradi54m_FD_187454 | JGI IMG/M metagenome (GOLD analysis project Ga0209515, IMG submission 187454) | Subsurface groundwater microbial communities from S. Glens Falls, New York, USA - GMW60B uncontaminated upgradient, 5.4 m (SPAdes)... ... | reverse complement strand
CCGCCGCCGCCGCCGCCGCCGCCGCCGCCTCCCCCACCACCGCCGCCGCCTCCCCCGCCGCCTCCGCCGCCGCCTGCCCCGGCGCCAGTGCCGGCGCCGGCACCTGTCCCCGCTCCAGCTCCGGTCCCCGCACCGGTGCCCGCGCCCCCACCGGCGCCCGTCGTCACGGCCACCAAGCCCACGACGCCGCCGGCTGCGGCCAGCGCCGCGCGCGCCGAAGAACCGAGCGCGATCGGTTCGATGTTCGACGACAACCCATGGGGAGTCGGTCTGGGCGCCCTGGTCGTCGCCTTGCTGGCCGGCTTCGGCCTCTACAAGTACTCGCGCCGCTCGAAGAAGGACAGCGGCGAGACCTCGTTCCTCGAGAGCCGCCTGCAGCCCGATTCGTTCTTTGGCGCGAGCGGCGGCCAACGCATCGACACCCGCGATGCGGGTGGCGCCTCTTCGTCGATGAGCTACTCGCTGAGCCAGCTCGATGCGATCGGCGACGTCGACCCGGTGGCCGAGGCCGATGTCTACCTGGCCTACGGACGTGACCTGCAGGCCGAGGAAATCCTGAAGGAGGCGATGCGTTCGAACCCCGAGCGCCTGGCCATCCGCACCAAGCTGCTCGAGGTCTACGCCAAGCGCCGCGACACCAAGGGCTTCGAACTGCTCGCGACGCAGCTCTTTGCGCTGACCCGCGGCGAAGGCGAAGACTGGGCCAAGGCGCAGGAGCTCGGGGTCGCGATCGACCCGGAAAACGAGCTCTACAAGCCGGGCGGCGGGCCGATCCTGCCACCGGGTGCAACCGAACGTCCCGAGCTGCTGGGGGCGAGCACCATGCCGCAATCGGTGCTGCCATCGCCGTCGCAGTTCGAAGCGGCGAACGCCGAGCTCAGGCGCGTGGAGCCGGGTGCGGTCGATGTCGATCTGGACCTCGACCTCGACCTGGACACTGCGCCGGTGGCCAGCGCCCCGGCGCCGCTCACCGCCACCCAGGTGCTGCCGCGCGAACACGAAGACGACGGCATCCTGCGCTTCGATTCGGCCGCCGACCTGCCGACCATCGCCGTACCTCCTGCACCCAGCGCGGCACCCGCGCCGACCAGCGACTTCGCGATGGACTTCGACCTGTCGGCGATCTCGCTCGACCTCGACACCCCGGCCTCGACGGCCCCGGTGACAACGCCCGGCGCGCTCGCGCCGCCGGCCGCCGTGGGGGCCGGCGAGATCGACTTCGAGCCCGAAGCCGACGACGGCAGCGACCCGCTTGCGCGCAAGCTCGAGCTGGCCGAGGAGTTCCGCCAGATCGGCGACATGGAAGGCGCGCGCGACCTGCTGCAGGAAGTCGTCGTCAAGGCCAGCGGTGCGCTCAAGACCAAGGCCCAAGGCATGCTCGACGCGCTGGCCTGAGTGGTTGGTTGACAAACATTTCGACAACCGCGTCATCCCGGCGCATGCCGGGATCCACTCTCGCCGCAGCGCGCATCGATCACCAGTGGATCCCGGCGTCCGCCGGGATGACAGCGGAAAGACTCTGGACCTCTGAGTGCCGGGATGACAGCGGAAAAACTCCGGGCCTGTGAGTCATCGCTGCCGCCATGAGGTTGGCCCTCGGCGTCAGCTATCGCGGCAGCGCCTACCACGGCTGGCAAAGCCAGCCCGACGGCCTGACGGTGCAAGACCGGCTCGAGTTCGCACTCGGCCAGTTTGCCGACCGGCCGCTGCGCACCATGTGTGCCGGGCGTACCGACGCGGGCGTGCACGCGCTGAACCAGGTCGTGCACATCGACACCGGGATCGAGCGCGAGCCGTTTTCGTGGGTGCGCGGGACCAACCGCTTCCTGCCGCCCGACATCGCGGTTCAGTGGTGCCAGGCCATGCCCGACGACTTCCACGCCCGCAACAGCGCACTCGGCCGGCGCTACGCCTACCTGCTGCTCGAATCGGCTGTGCGGCCGGCGGTCGAGCAGGGCGCGGCCGGCTGGGTGTTTCGCCCGCTGTCCGGCGCAGCGATGGAGGCGGCCGCCGCGCTCTTGATCGGTGAACACGACTTCAGCGCCTTCCGCTCCGCCGAATGCCAGGCCGCGTCGCCGGTGAAGACGCTGCGAGCCATCGACATCCACCGGCGCGGCGCCTACTGGCGCTTCGAATTCGACGCCAGTGCGTTCCTGCACCACATGGTGCGCAACATCATGGGCTGCATCGTCGCGGTGGGCAACGGGACCCGCAGCACGGCGTGGCTTGTCGACGTGCTGGCAGGGCGCGACCGCGCCCACGCGGCGCCGACATTTGCGGCCGACGGGCTGTACTTCGTCGGGCCGTACTACGATGCGAAGCTTGCCGTCCCGCAGCGCACCGCTGCGATGGACTGGCTGCCCTGACGACACCCGAGCCCCATGCACCAGCGAACCCGCATCAAGATCTGCGGCCTGACCCGCGAAGCCGACCTCGACGCCGCCGTCGACGCCGGCGCCGACGCGGTCGGCTTCGTGTTCTACGCCAAGAGCCCGCGCCACATCGGCATCGAGCGTGCGGCCCAGCTGGCGCGCCGCCTGCCGGCCTTCGTGACGCCGGTCGGCCTGTTCGTCAACGCGACGCCGGCGGACATCGTGCAAGCCGCCGAAGCGATCCCGCAGTTGCTGCTGCAGTTCCACGGCGACGAAACCCCCGCCGATTGCGCCGCCGCCGGCCGGCCCTACCTGCGCGCCGCACGGATGGCGAACGGCTTCGATTTGTTAAACTTCGCAGCTCAGTACCCCGGTGCCCAGGCCGTGTTGCTCGACGCTCATGTCGAAGGCTACGGGGGCGGTGGAAAGGTTTTCGATTGGTCACTCATTCCACGCGACGTGCCCCATCCGCTCGTTTTGTCTGGTGGGTTGCATGCACAAAATGTGATCGACGGCATTCTTCAGGTGCGGCCCTGGGCCGTTGACGTGAGTTCCGGCGTCGAAGCCGCCAAGGGGATCAAGGACCCCGCGGCGATCCGCCGGTTCTGTGAGGCGGTGCGAGAGGCCGATGCCCGCATCGCCACGAACGAAGCCTGAAACCTGGACCTTTCCCATCATGTTGAACTACCAGCAGCCCGATGCCCGGGGGCATTTCGGCCCCTATGGCGGCACCTTCGTCGCCGAAACCCTGATCCACGCGCTCGATGAGTTGAAACAGGCCTACGCCGACGCGTTGGCCGACCCGGCCTTCATGGCCGAGTTCCGATCCGAGCTCACCCACTTCGTCGGCCGGCCGAGCCCGATCTACCACGCCGCGCGAATGAGCCGCGAGCTCGGCGGCGCGCAGATCTACCTGAAGCGCGAAGACCTGAACCACACCGGCGCCCACAAGGTCAACAACACCATTGGCCAGGCGCTGCTCGCGCGCCGCATGGGCAAGCCGCGTGTGATCGCCGAAACCGGCGCCGGCCAGCACGGCGTGGCGACCGCGACGATCTGCGCGCGTTACGGCATGGAGTGCGTGGTCTACATGGGCAGCGAAGACGTGAAGCGCCAGTCGCCCAACGTCTACCGCATGCACCTGCTCGGCGCGAAAGTCGTGCCTGTCGAAAGCGGCTCGAAGACACTGAAAGACGCGCTCAACGAAGCGCTGCGCGACTGGGTGACCAACGTCGAGAACACCTTCTACATCATCGGCACCGTCGCCGGTCCCCACCCCTATCCGACGATGGTGCGCGACTTCCAGCGCGTGATCGGCGACGAGTGCCTGACCCAGATGCCCGAGATGATCGGGCGCCAGCCCGATGCGGTGATCGCCTGTGTCGGCGGCGGCAGCAACGCGATGGGGATCTTCTATCCGTACATCGAGCATGAGGGCACGCGCCTGATCGGCGTCGAGGCAGCCGGGTTGGGCCTGGCCAGCGGCAAACATGCGGCGTCGCTGTCGGCCGGCGTTCCGGGCGTGCTGCACGGCAACCGCACCTACTTGCTGCAGGACGCGAACGGCCAGATCACCGAGACCCATTCGATCTCGGCCGGCCTCGACTACCCCGGCGTCGGCCCCGAGCATTCGTACCTGAAGGACATCGGCCGCGCCGAATACGTGGCCGTCACCGACGACGACGCGCTGAAGGCGTTCCACCACCTGTGCCGCACCGAAGGCATCATCCCGGCGCTCGAGTCGAGCCACGCGGTGGCGTATGCGATGCAGATTGCGCCGACGATGCGGCCCGACCAGCATCTGCTCGTCAACCTGTCGGGCCGCGGCGACAAGGACATCGGCACCGTCGCCGACCTGTCGGGCGCCCAGTTCTTCTGCCGCCCGACCTGCCAGGGCCAGACCGTGAAGGGCGCGCGATGAGGCGGGCCGAGCGCCGGGCCGCTCCCAAGCCGGCCGTTCGCAGGCATGGATCGTCCACTGGACGGTCCATGTCCGGCTCACCCTCGGGGGACCGGCCGATGTACCCATCGGACGAGGGGTTGTCATGAGCCGCATCGCCGCCACCTTCGCAGCGCTGAAGGCGCAAGGCCGCAAGGCGCTCATCCCCTACGTGACGGCCGGCGACCCGTACGCCGACGCCACCACCGACATCATGCTGGCGATGGCCGAGGCTGGCGCCGACGTGATCGAGCTCGGCGTGCCGTTCTCCGACCCGATGGCCGACGGCCCGGTGATCCAGCGTGCCGGCGAACGTGCGCTCGCCAAGGGCATCGGCATGCCGCAGGTGCTGGCCTATGTGCGCGGCTTTCGCGCGCGCAACCAGGCCACGCCGGTGGTGCTGATGGGCTACGCGAACCCGATCGAGCGTTACGGCATCGAGCGCTTTGTCGCTGATGCGAAAGAAGCCGGCGTCGACGGCGTGCTGGTGGTCGACTACCCGCCCGAAGAATGCGAGGGCTTTGCGGCGACGCTGCGCGCTGGCGGCCTGGACCCGATCTTCCTGCTCGCGCCGACCTCGACCGAACAGCGCATGAAGGATGTCGGACGGATCGCGAGCGGCTATGTCTACTACGTGTCGCTGAAGGGCGTCACCGGTGCGGGGCACCTCGACACCGCGGCGGTTGCTGCGATGCTGCCGCGCATCAAGTTGCATGTGAAGCTGCCGGTGGGCGTAGGTTTCGGGATTCGCGACGCGGTGTCGGCCAAGGCCGTCGGTGCGGTGTCCGATGCCGTCGTCATTGGCTCGGCCATCGTGCAACTGCTCGAAACCCAGTCGCGCGACAATGTGGCCGCGGCAGGCGGCCGATTCATCTCCGAGATTCGTTCCGCGCTCGATTCCCTGGAAGGAGTTCACGCATGAGCTGGCTAGAAAAGTTGCTTCCGCCGAAGATTCAGCAGACCGACCCGAGCGAGCGCCGCACCGTCCCCGAAGGGCTGTGGGTCAAGTGCCCGTCGTGCGAGACGGTGCTCTACACCAGCGACCTCGAGCAGAACCTGAACGTCTGCCCGAAGTGCAGCCACCACCACCGCATCGGCGCACGCGAGCGGCTCGACAAGTTCCTCGATGCCGAAGGGCGCTACGAGATCGGCCAGGAAGTGGTGCCGGTCGATGCGCTCAAGTTCAAGGACAGCAAGAAGTACCCCGAGCGCCTGAAAGAAGCGCTCGAGAACACCGGCGAGACCGACGCGCTCGTCGTGATGGGCGGCGCGGTGCACAGCATCCCGGTCGTCGCCGCTTGTTTCGAGTTCGACTTCATGGGCGGCTCGATGGGTTCGGTGGTCGGCGAGCGTTTCGTGCGCGGCGTCGAGACCGCCTGCGAGCAGAAGACCCCGTTCATCAGCTTCACCGCGACCGGCGGCGCACGCATGCAGGAAGGCCTGCTGAGCCTGATGCAGATGGCCAAGACGAATGCCGCGCTGACGCTGCTCGCCAAAGCCAAGCTGCCCTACATCAGCGTGCTGACCGACCCGACGATGGGCGGCGTGTCGGCGAGCTTCGCGTTTGTCGGCGACGTCGTCATCGCCGAGCCCAAGGCCTTGATCGGATTCGCCGGTCCGCGCGTCATCGAGAACACGGTTCGCGAGAAGCTGCCCGAAGGTTTTCAGCGCGCCGAATTCCTGCTGCAGACCGGCGCGATCGACATGATCACCGACCGGCGTGAACTCCGCGCAACAGTGGCGCGTGCGATCGCGATGCTGCAAAGGCACAGCGCAGACGCGGTGGCGTGAACTGCATCACGCGAGGCGCGTTTGCCTCGCGTGAGCCCCCGACCTGCGGGGATGTTCTGCGCGGCAGGGGTCCGTAGAGTGGCATGCATGGGCCGGACCACGGCCCCGCTCATCCACATCAAAAAGACTCCATGCGCCACCTTCTGTCGACCTCCATTGCCGCAGCCTGCCTCGCGCTGTGCACCGTCCAGGCCCAGGCCGACACGGTGCTGCTGACCAACTACACCTACGCCCCGAGCAAGTCGGTGCACATCAATCTCGACCTCGCAGGCAATGCCGACGACATGAGCTACTACGGCGGCGCCGGCGAGTTCAAGGGCACCCTGAACGGCAAATCGTTCAAGACCTACTGCCTGGACCTGCACGAAGAGTTCTACTTCAACCAGAGCTACAGCGACTATCACCTGACGACGCTGGACCCGGGCCGGGCGCTCAACATGGGCCGCCTGATCACCAAGTACCGCGCCGATGTCGACACCGCGCTCGAATCGGCGGCGTTCCAGGTGGCGCTGTGGGAGATCCTGTACGAGACCGACCCGACCTACAAGCTCACGAGCGGCGCCTTCACGGAAACCAAGCTCGACAACGGCGTTCGCACGCTGGCGCAGGGCTGGCTGTCGAACCTGGGCACGGTCAGCAACGTCTACGTGTTCAAGCTCGAGAGCCTGGGCCACTACGACAACCGCCACCACTGGGTCGCAGGCCACCAGGACTTCCTGGTCACGACGCCGGTGCCGGAGCCGTCGACCTACGCGCTGATGAGCGCCGGCCTGCTGGGCATAGGCTTCGTCGTGCGCCGCCGTTCCCGCAGGATCTGAGCCGCCGCTGAGCGGCCACTGACCCAAGGCGGCTTCGGCCGCCTTTTGCATGGGCGCGAGCCGGTACCATCGCGCTCCATGCCTTCCCCTGAATCCGATCTGCCGACCACGCTGCCCGACTGGCTGGCGCGCTGCGAGCGCCTGCACCCCAAAGAGATCGACATGACGCTCGATCGTTCGCTGCGAGTCAAAGAGCGGCTCGGCCTGGTCTTCGACGCGCCGGTGATCGCGGTGGCGGGCACCAACGGCAAGGGCTCGACCTGCGCGATGCTCGAAGCGATGGCCCTGCAGGCCGGCTACCGGGTCGGCCTGTATTCGAAACCGCACCTGGTTCACTTCGAAGAGCGTTGCCGTGTCAACGGTGCGATGGTCTCGGCCGACGCGCTGCTGCCGTATTTCGCGGCCGTCGAACAAGCGCGCGACGGCGAGGCGCTGACCTACTTCGAGTTCACCACGCTCGCGATCGCGCGGCTCTTGTCGCACACGCCGCTCGACCTCGTCATTCTCGAAGTCGGCCTCGGCGGCCGGCTCGACGCGGTCAACGCGATCGACGCCGATTGCGCAGTCATCACCAGCATCGACATCGACCATGTCGAGTACCTCGGCCCCGACCGCAATTCGATCGCGCGCGAAAAGGCCGGCATCATGCGCGCCGGCAAGCCGGTGATCGTCAGCGACCCGGTGCCGCCGCCGAGCTTGGCCGAGCATGCCGCGCAGGTCGGCGCGGAGCTGTGGCAGATCGGGCGCGACTTCAACTACGCCGGCGACAAGCAGCAGTGGTCGTGGGCCGGGCGCAGCAAGCGCTTCAACGGGCTTGCGTATCCGGCGCTGCGCGGCGCCAACCAGCTGCTCAACGCAAGCGGCGCGCTGGCCGCCTTCGAAGCGCTGCGCGAGCGGCTGCCGATCAACGCCCAGGCGGTGCGCAACGGCCTCGCGATGGTCGAGCTGCCGGGGCGCTTCCAGATCGTGCCGGGCCAGCCGACGCTGGTGCTCGACGTCGCACACAACCCGCATGCGGTTGCGGCGTTGGCGCAGAACCTCGACCAGATGGGCTTCTTCCCGCGCACCCACGCCGTGTTCGGCGCGATGCACGACAAGGACCTGGTCGCGATCCTCGCGCGCATGGCGCCATTGGTCGACGCCTGGCACTTCACCGACCTGCCGCTGGCGCGTGCGGCGCGGGCGTCCGAGCTGCGCGCGCTGCAGGCCGGACTGGCTGTGCGTGGGCCGGCGGGTGTCAGCGTCGAAACCCATTCCGACCCGGCCGCCGCGCTGCGCGCTGCGCTCGCCGGCGCAGACCCGACTGATAGAATCGTCGTCTTCGGCTCCTTCTACACGGTGGGTGGCGTGCTCAAGGACGGCCTGTCCCGTCTGCGCGCCACGCACACCGGCTGATCCGACCCCGCCGCCGTCCTGCAGGCAGCGTCCTGCGGGCCACCGCAACCCCCAAGACACGCACTGCATGGGCTTGTTGTCGATCTTCCGCAAGAAGGCCTCAGAGCCGTCCAAGAAGGCTCCCGCTGCGTCGGGGCCGGATACCGTGCAGCAGGCCCGCACACGGGCGCGCAGACGCCTTGTCGGGGCTTTCGTGCTGGTGGCGCTGGGTGTAATCGGCTTCCCGCTGCTGTTCGAGACCCAGCCGCGCCCGATTCCGGTCGATATCCCGATCGATATTCCGAAGAAGGATGGCGCACCGCCGCTGACCATGCCGGCCGCACCACGCACCAGGCCGGTCGCGGTGCTGCCGGTTGAACCCGCCGCATCGGCCGCGCCCGAGGTGACCACCGAAACCCGCGCCGAGGCCGGGCGCGAGCTGCCGGCAGCGCCGGTCAAGCCCGCCTCGCATGCTGCCGCAGCCGCACCCAAGCCAGCCGAGCCGGTGGTGGCCAAGCCGGCATCGGCCGCTGCGCCGCCGGCCGCGGCCGCGGCCAAGCCGCCGCACACCGCGTCGGCCAACGACGCCGCACGGGCGCAGGCGCTGCTCGAAGGCAAGGCCGCCGAGGCCAAGCCCGCGGCCCCGAAGGATGGCGCCCGCTACGTCGTGCAAGTGGGCGCATTCACCGATTCGGCGGCCGCGCGCGACACCCGCGCCAAGATCGAGAAGCTCGGCCTCAAGACCTACACCCAGGTCGCTGAAACCCCGTCGGGCAGCCGGATCCGGGTGCGGGTCGGCCCGTTCGCCTCGCGCGACGAGGCCGACCGTGCGATGGCCAAGGCCAAGGCGGCCGGCGTGGCCGCCGTGGTTCTGACGTTGTGACGGGTGGCGACGATGTCCGACATCGCCTGGGTCGACCTCGTTTTCATCGGCATCCTGCTGCTGTCGGTCATCGTCGGCCTGCTGCGCGGGCTGGTGTTCGAGGTGCTGTCGCTGGTCGGCTGGCTGGTGGCCTATGTGGCGGCGCAGTGGCTGGCGGGCGACGTCGCACCGCATCTGCCGATCGGCCGTCCCGGCTCGCCCTTGAACCTGGGCGCTGCGTTCGCATCTACCTTCATCGTCGTGCTGATCGCCTGGACGCTGGTTGCGCGGCTCGTGCGCCTCATGATCCGCGCCACGCCGCTGAGCCTGGTCGACCGGGCTCTCGGCGCGAGTTTCGGGCTGGCGCGCGGGCTGCTGGTGCTGCTGGTGATCACCACGCTGGTGATGCTGACCTCGTTTGCGCGCTCGAACGCGTGGCGCGAATCGCGCGGCGCGCTCTGGGCCAGCGGCGCGCTGCAAGGCATCAAGCCGCTGCTGCCGGCGCAACTGGCCGATCATCTGCCGCGTTGAGATCGACAAGGACTTTGGAGTAAAGCATGTGTGGCATCGTCGGAGTGATCTCGAAGGCCCCCGTCAACCAGCTGATCTATGACGCGCTGCTGCTGCTGCAGCACCGCGGGCAGGACGCCGCCGGCATCGTCACCATGCTCGGCACCAAGTGCTTCATGCACAAGGCGCGCGGCATGGTGCGCGACATCTTCCGCACCCGCAACATGCGCGGCCTGCCGGGCACGGTGGGCCTCGGCCAGGTGCGCTACCCGACGGCAGGCAACGCCTACAGCGAAGAAGAGGCGCAGCCCTTCTACGTCAACGCGCCGTTCGGCATCGTGCTCGTGCACAACGGCAACCTGACCAACGCCCACGCGCTGAAGAAGGAGCTCGTCGACATCGACCGCCGCCACATCAACACCGAGAGCGACACCGAGGTGCTGATCAACATCCTGGCGCACGAGCTCGAAGTCGCGGCGCGCGGCCAGCCGCTGTCGCCGGAGCTGATCTTCAGCGCGGTGAGCACGCTGCACAAACGCGTCAAGGGCTCGTATGCGGTGGTCGCGCTGATCGCCGGTTACGGGCTGCTCGCGTTCCGCGACCCGTTCGGTATCCGCCCGCTGTGTTTCGGCGAAAGCGCGGGCCCTGACGGCCCCGAGATGATGGTCGCGAGCGAGTCGGTCGCGCTCGAAGGCACCGGCCACAGGCTGGTGCGCGACGTGGCGCCCGGCGAGGCGGTGTTCATCGACCTCGAAGGCAGCATCCACACCCGCCAGTGCGCCGACAACCCGACGCTCAACCCCTGCATGTTCGAGTACGTCTACCTGGCGCGGCCCGATTCGATCATGGACGGCGTGTCGGTCTACCAGGCGCGATTGAATCTCGGCGAGACGCTGGCGCAGCGCCTGATCTCGACGATGCCGCCGAACGAGATCGACGTCGTGATTCCGATCCCCGAATCGAGCCGCCCGTCGGCGATGCAGCTGGCGCAGAAGATCGGCAAGCCGTACCGCGAAGGCTTCGTCAAGAACCGCTATGTCGGACGCACCTTCATCATGCCGGGGCAGGGCGTGCGCAAGAAGTCGGTGCGCCAGAAGCTCAACGCGATCGGGGTCGAGTTCAAGGGCCGCAACGTGCTGCTGGTCGACGACTCGATCGTGCGCGGCACGACCTCGAAAGAGATCGTGCAGATGGCGCGCGACGCCGGTGCGCGCAAGGTCTACATGGCGTCGGCCGCGCCGCCGGTGCGCTACCCCAACGTCTACGGCATCGACATGCCGACCAAGGACGAGCTGATCGCGCACAACCGCAGCATCGAAGAGATCCGCGAGTTCATCGGCGCCGACGCGCTGATCTACCAGGACGTGGCGGCGATGAAGCGGGTGGTGGGCCAGTTGAACCCGAAGCTCGCCGGTTTCGAGGCATCGTGCTTCGACGGTGTCTACATCACCGGCGACGTGAGCGCCGCCGACTTCGACGCCATCGCCGCGCAGCGCGCGTCGCAGGGCGAAGACGAAGACAGCCCCGATCGTTCGCGGCTCGCGCTGCAAAGCGCGACGGAGCAGGCCTGATGCCGGATAAACCCGGCAAGGGCGTCCCGCGTGTCGTGCTGCCCGCCGACGTGCGGCTGGACACGCTCGCGGTGCGCGAAGGCCTGCCGCGTTCGCAATGGGGCGAAAACTCCGAGGCGCTGTTTCTCACGTCGAGCTTCGTGCAGCCCGACGCCGCGTCGGCGGCGGCTCGCTTTGCGAACGAGGAAGAAGCGTTCATCTATTCGCGCTTCTCGAATCCGACGGTGACGATGTTCGAGCGCCGGCTTGCCGCATTGGAAGGTACCGAGGCGTGCATCGCGGCGGCCAGCGGCATGGGCGCGATATTGATGATGGGGCTGGCGCTGCTGAAAGCCGGCGACCATGTGGTCTGCTCGCAAAGCGTGTTCGGCGCGACCATCATGCTGTTCGGTCGCGAGTTCGCGAAGTTCGGGGTCGAAACGACGTTCGTGTCGCAGACCGATGTCGATCAATGGCGCTGTGCGCTCAAGCCCAACACGCGGCTCTTGTTCGCCGAGTCGCCGACCAATCCGCTCACCGAGGTCTGCGACATCCGCGCGCTGTCGGCGATCGCGAAAGATGCCGGCGCGCTGCTCGCGGTCGACAACTGCTTCTGCTCGCCGGCCTTGCAGCGGCCGGTGGAATACGGCGCCGACCTGATCATCCATTCGGGCACCAAGTACCTCGACGGCCAGGGCCGCGTGATCGCCGGCGCACTGTGCGGCAGCGAACAGCTGATCAACGAGAAGTTCGTTCCGGTGATGCGCAGTGCCGGAATGACACTGTCGCCGTTCAACGCCTGGGTCGTGCTGAAGGGGCTGGAGACACTGTCGATCCGGATGCAGGCGCAGAGTGCGCGCGCTCTGCAGTTGGCCACGTGGCTGGAGCAGCAGGAGCGCGTCGAGCGTGTGTTCTACCCCGGCCTCAAGTCGCACCCCCAGCACGAGCTTGCGATGGCGCAGCAGTCGGCCAGCGGTGGCGCGGTGGTGTCCTTCGTCGTCAAGAGCAGCGACGCGACGCAGGCGCGCAAGAACGCGTTCCACGTCATTGACAACACGCAGGTCTGCTCGATCACCGCCAACCTCGGCGACACCAAGACCACGATCACGCACCCGTCGAGCACGTCGCACGGGCGCCTGACCGAGGAGCAGCGCCAGGCGGCCGGCATCACACAAGGGCTGGTGCGCTTGGCGGTCGGGCTCGACGATGTCGAAGACCTGAAGACCGACCTGCTGCGCGGCCTCGAATCCCTTTGACTTCTTGTTTCCCATGACCCGCAAAGTCCGCACCCGAATCGCGCCGTCGCCGACCGGCTTTCTCCACCTCGGCACGGCCCGCACGGCGCTGTTCTCGTGGGCGTTCGCGCGCCATCACGGCGGCAAGTTCATCCTGCGCATCGAAGACACCGACGTCGCACGTTCGACCCAGGACTCGGTCGACCAGATCCTCGCGTCCATGCACTGGCTCGGTCTCGACTACGACGAAGGCCCGATCTACCAGATGCAGCGCCTCGACCGCTACCGCGAAGTCATCGCCCAGATGATCGCCGACGGCACCGCCTACCGCTGCTACGCGACACCGGCCGAGCTCGATGCGATGCGCGAGGCGCAGCGCGCGCGCGGCGAGAAGACCCACTACGACGGCCGCTGGCGCCCCGAGCCGGGCAAGGTGCTGCCGCCGGTGCCCGAGGGCGTCGACCCGGTGGTCAGGTTCCGCAACCCGCAGGACGGCGCGGTGAGCTGGGACGACCTGGTCAAAGGTCCGATCACGATCTCGAACCGCGAGATTGACGACCTCATCATCGTGCGCCCCGACGGTGTGCCGACCTACAACTTCTGCGTCGTCGTCGACGACTGGGACATGCAGGTGAGCCATGTGTTCCGCGGCGACGAACATGTCAACAACACGCCGTGGCAGATCAACATCTTCAACGCGCTCGGTGCGTCGCTGCCGGTGTTTGGACATGTGCCCATCATCCTCGGCGACGACGGACTGAAGCTGTCGAAGCGGCGCGGCGCGGTCAGCGTGACGGCCTACGAAGAGGCAGGCTACCTGCCCGAGGCGATGCTCAACTACCTGGCACGCCTGGGCTGGAGCCACGGCGACGAAGAGCTGTTCACGCGTGGGCAATTGATAGCCTGGTTCGACGGCAAGCATCTGTCGAAGAGCCCGGCGCAGTGGGACATCGCCAAGCTCAACTGGGTCAACGCGCACTATCTGAAGAGCATCGACGAAGCGCGGCTCGCCGGCCTGGTCGTGCAGCAACTGCAGCGGCGCGGCATCGCAGCCGATGAAGACCATGTGCGGCACGCGTGCGGCCTGTTCAAGGAGCGTTGCCACACCGCGGCCGAGCTCGCCGACTGGCTCGCGATGTATTTCGCCGACGTGTCGCCGACGCCCGAAGACCTGGCCACGCATGTCACCGACGCGGTGCGCCCGGCGCTGCAGACCTTGCGCGACAAGCTAGGCGGCGCCGAATGGAACAAGGCGGGAATCGCCGCCGCGATCAAGCAAACGATCACGGCGCACGGCATCAAGATGCCGCAGCTTGCGCATGCGGTTCGGGTGCTGGTGTGCGGTCGTGCACAGACACCGTCGATCGACGCGGTGCTCGAGCTCTTCCCACGCGAAACCGTGCTGGCCCGTTTGCCGGCGGCCTGAAAATCTGTCTATAATCGCAGTCTCGCTTGAACAGCGCGTCAACGACTTGGTAAGCCCAATAGGGCAAGTCAGACGGGGGTATAGCTCAGCTGGGAGAGCGCTTGCATGGCATGCAAGAGGTCAGCGGTTCGATCCCGCTTACCTCCACCAAACCGGTGGCGCGCGGTTCAAGACGCGAAGGATTGAGTCCCCTTCGTCTAGAGGCCTAGGACACCACCCTTTCACGGTGATTACAGGGGTTCGAATCCCCTAGGGGACGCCAAGTTTGGCAGGGCTTGCGGAGCTTTTCCGACAATCCTGCTGCCAGCGAGAGCTGGTGGGTTTTGAGGCCTGCGCAAGCAGGCTGTGGAGTGGTAGTTCAGTTGGTTAGAATACCGGCCTGTCACGCCGGGGGTCGCGGGTTCGAGCCCCGTCCACTCCGCCAACAATTTCTGTTTTGAAATCAATCACTTAGGCACCTTCGGGTGCCAATTTTTTGTGCATTTCGAGGCGGAATATTTGGAATATGACGGCGTCGTTGATCGCTTGCTTCTCCCCGTTGGAGCCCTGTGCGTCAGTGATGGAAAGTTTCTGAAATCTGCACTTTTTTGCCTCATTCGTGAGCAACATTTCGCCGGCGTTCTCGCGGGCGATGCATGTGATTCTTCGGAATCGGTGACGTTCATATGGCCGGCCTCGCCCTCAGCACGCGCCGCCGGTCATAGACCTGCCGCAACTTGCGCTCTGAGGTGTGCATCGTTGCGTCCAGCACGTCGAGATCCACCACGCTGCAGCTCGTCGCTCATCCCTTTGGACGGCAGTCCTGCGAGCTGAATGGCGTGAAGGAAATTGCGCGTTTGGCGGCGTCATCGACGCCCGCCAGCATGAGCTTGGACAACGCACATTTCCAGCCGCCTCGCAGGCCGTGAGGCCTGCGCTCATGTGTCAGACTCGTCCCCATGACTGAGAGTGACCTGCCCTATAACCGCTCCCTCGCCGACCTGGAATCGCTGCTCACCCGCGTCAAGCGCCCCGGCGATTTCTGCATGCACGGAGCGCTGGCCTTGCCGATGCCCATGGTCCAAGTGGACGGTGTCGGATCGCTGTCGTTTCCGCTCTTGGAGGCGCAGGCCGCGGAACTGATCGCGGTCGCCGAACGTGCGCCTTACGGGCGCGGCGAGCAGACCGTGCGCGACACCTCGGTGCGCCGGGTCTGGCAGATCGACGCGGCGCGAGTCTGCCTGGGCGGCAAGCACTGGGCGCAGTCGCTTCGCCGTGTGCTCGCCGATGCGGCGCGCGGACTGGGTTGCGAGGACGCGGCCATTCGGGCCGACCTCTACAAGTTGCTGGTCTACGACCCGGGCGGATTCTTCCTGCCCCACCGCGACAGCGAAAAGGCGCCCGGCATGTTCGGCACTTTGCTGATCCAACTTCCGTCGCCGCACTTGGGGGGCGAGCTGCGAATCCGACATGGTAGTCGCGAGGCGCGCATCGATTTGTCGGCCACCGATGGCGCCGAACTCGGCTTCGCAGCGTTCTATGCCGATTGCGAGCACGAGGTGCGGCCGGTGGAGGCCGGGCACCGGCTCTGTCTGATCTTCAACCTGCTGCGAGGCGCCGCGGGCGACGGGCCGCCCGCCGCAGCGCCGAGCTACGACGCCGAGGTTGCGCAAGCGGCACGTCTGATCGGCGCGGCCTTCGATGCCGAGGTTGCACCCCGCAAGCTGGTCTGGTTGATGGAGCACCAGTACAGCCAGGCCGAACTGGGTTTCGACGCCCTTAAGGGGGTCGATGCAGCGGTGGTCGGCGTCTTGCGCAGGGCGGCTGCTGCGGCGGCTTGCGGCATGCATCTGGCGGTGATGCACATCGAGGAGTCCGGGCCGGCGGAGGTCCACTACGCGCCGAGTCGGGGACGCCGCTATCGCGACGACTTCGATGGCGACGATGACATCGATGCCGCGGCGGTGGCCTACGAGGTTGTCGAGGTGTCCGACACCGACCGCTACATCGACCACTGGATTGCCGCCGATGGCCAGGGTCGGACATTCGGCAGGCTGCCGCTGGCAGACTTCGAGCTGCTGCCCGCGGGTGCGCTGGACGACGAGCAGCCGGACGAGGACCGTTTGTTGGAGGCTACCGGCAACGAGGGTGTCAGCTTCGAGCGGGCGTACCGGCGCGCCGCGCTGATCCTGTGGCCGCAGGCGCGGCAAGTCGATGTGCTGCTGCAAGCCGGGGTCGGCTCGGCGTTGCCAGCGCTGGAGGTCCTGCTTGCGGCTGATGGCGCGAGCGCCGGCGCGCTGGACATGGCCGAGCGCATCGTGGCCCATTGGTCGCGGCAGAGCCGTCCGCGCTACGCCGCCAGGCGTGATGGGCCGCTGCGGGTTTGCATGCTGCGCTGCCTGACCCGCTTCGGTGCCACGGCGGCGGGCGAACGTTTCATGCAAGACGTGCTGGTCGCCGACTACGACGGCAGCGAAAACGCCGCGCTCGCCGACGCGGCACCTGTGATGCTGGCGGCACCGTCATTCGACAAGTTGCTGGGTGCGCTGTTCGAAGCCGCGTTCCTGAGCTGTCCGCGCGCGCTGTGCGAATTGCTGTTTCTGCTGGAGGCGGCGAATTTGTCCCAGACCCGCCCGGGCCACGGCATGGCGCTGCGCCGTTTTGCCGAGGCACTGGTCAGTGCGCTGCCAGGGCTCGCCGCCCGACCGGCACGTTGCGAGTTCGACGAGGGGACGCGCCAAGACGAGATCGCGGCTGACGCCGAGAGCTGCCATCGCCTGCTGTCCGTGCTGGAACGGCTGGTGACCGAGCCACATCGCGCCTCAGCGTTCTCCGCCATGATCGTGCAGCCGCAAGTCTTCGACCCGGGCCGGGTGCTCGTGCCCGCGCTGCAGTCGCTGCATGCCGCGGGCGGCGGCGGCATCGCCGGCGATGCCCAGCGGCTGCGGCTGTGGCGCCATTGCTGCACGTTCCTGCTCGCGCGCAGCGAGTTCCCGCCGCCGGTGCCGCACAACTGGAGCCAGCCGGTCGCGCTGTCATGCCGCTGCGAGGATTGCCCGGCCTTGCAGTCCTTCGCCCTCGACCCGCTGCTGCGCGAACAGCGTTTCCGGGTTCGCCAAGACAGGCGCCAGCATTTGCAGCGCCAGATCGAGCAACACGGGCTTGACATGAGCCACGTCACCGAGCGCGGCGGTTCCCCGCAGACGCTGGTGTGCCGCAAGACCCGCGAGAGCTACCGGCGTCGGTGCCAGCAGCACGCCGAAGATGTCGCTGCCATGCGCGCACTGCAAACACTGGGCGAAGTCGCGCTGGCCGCGGAGTGCGCTCGGCTCGCGGCGGCGACAGCGCGCGAGCCGCACGCATCGGAGGGCTGACCCTTGGGCTGGGTCTCGGAGGACGATCGGCTCGCACCGCCCGCGGCGGCGACGCATCGCCAGCCAGGCCTTGATTCGAGCTCTCTCGCGCAAACGAAGATTGCGCTGTTCCGATCGCTCTTCCGCGGCCGGGAGGACGTCCACGCGCGCCGCTTCGAAGACCCGAAGACGGGCAAGGCCGGATACGCACCCGCTTGTGCCAATGAGTGGGTGCGTGGCATCTGCCGCAAGCCCCAGGTCAAGTGCGCCGATTGCACCCAGCGGCAGTTTCTGCCGCTGACCGATGAGGTCATCTACGGGCACTTGTCCGGCCATGAGATCGCGGGGAAGCTCCAAGCGCCAATAGCGGATGGCGAGGCCTCCACGCGTCCCGTGGCACGCAAGTGCCGGCCCCTCGTTCGGCCACTCGTCGTCGGCGTCTACCCACTGCTCGAAGACGAAACCTGTTTCTTTCTTGCCGTCGACTTCGACAAGTCCGGCTGGCAAGAGGACGCTGCGGCGTTCGTCCAGGCGTGCCGCCGCCTGCACCTGCCTACCGCGCTGGAGCGCTCACGCTCCGGGCAAGGCGGCCACGTCTGGCTCTTCTTCGACACTGCCTTGCCGGCGGCGATGGCACGACGGCTCGGATCCCACCTGCTGACCGAGGCCATGGAGGGCCGCCCCGATATCGGCTTCGACTCGTACGACCGCCTCTTTCCGAGTCAGGACACGATGCCCCGGGGTGGGTTTGGCAATCTCATCGCCTTGCCGTTGCAGAAGGGGCCGCGAGAGCAGGGCAACAGCGTGTTCCTGGATGACGACTTCCTGCCCTGGGTAGACCAGTGGGCGTTTCTCGCGAGCGTGGGTAAGGTGGGCCGGGCGCAGGTTGAAGCGATCGTGCGCGAAGCCGAACAACGCGGGCGCATCCTGGGCGTTCGCCTGCCGCTGCAGGATGAAGGGGAAGACGAGCCCTGGACGCTGCCGGCCTCGCGCCGGAGCAAGGAGCCGCCGATTGTGGGCGAGTTGCCGCCGACGCTCGAGCTGGTTCTGGCCGACCAGATTTACATCGCCAAGCAGGGCCTGCACCCGGGCTTGAGAAACCGCCTGCTGCGCCTGGCGGCCTTTCAGAATCCGGAGTTCTACCGGGCCCAGGCCATGCGCCTTTCCACTTACGGCAAGCCGCGCGTCATCACCTGCGCCGAGGATCACCCGAGTCACCTCGGGCTGCCCCGCGGTTGCCTGGACGATGTGCGCCGGACGTTGAAGGATCTCGGCGTGCGGGTGACGCTGCGCGACGAGCGTTGCGGCGGCCAGCCGTTGGACCTGGGCTTTCACGGTGAGCTGCGGCCCGAACAAATGTTGGCCGCGCAGGCATTGCTGGCACACGATACCGGTGTGCTCGCCGCCACGACGGCCTTCGGCAAGACCGTGGTCGCGGCTTGGCTCATCGCACAGCGCGGCGTGAGCACGCTGGTGCTTGTGCACCGGCAGCAGTTGCTCGACCAGTGGATAGAACGGCTGTCGGCTTTCCTCGACCTGCCGGCCAAGGCGATCGGTCGGATTGGCGGCGGGCAGCGGCGGCCGAGCGGGCAGATCGACGTCGCCGTCATTCAAAGCCTCGTCAGCAAGGGGGTGGTCAACGACTGCGTCACCGATTACGGCCAGCTGATCGTCGACGAGTGCCATCACCTGCCGGCGCACAGCTTCGAGCAAGTGGCGCGCCGGACCAAGGCGCGGTTCGTGGTCGGCCTTTCGGCGACCGTGGAACGCAAGAACGGCCACCATCCCATCATCTTCATGCAGTGTGGACCGGTGCGCCACCGCGTGCACGCCAAGGCGCAGGCAGCGGCCCGGCCGTTCGAGCACCGGGTTCTCGTGCAGCCAACCGCCTTCCAGTCGCGCGGCAGCGCCGATCCGGATGCTCGAGTCGAGTTCCAGGCGCTGTACCGCGAGCTGGTCGCTGACGAGCTTCGCAACCGCCGCATCTGCGATGACGTGGTCCAGTGCGTGCGCGACGGCCGCTCGCCGCTCGTGCTCACGGAGCGCAGCGAGCATCTCGATCGGCTCGAGCAACTGCTGGCGGCGAGCGTGTCTCACGTGGTGGTCTTGCGCGCGGGGCTGGGCAAGAAGCAGCAGCAAGCGGTTGCGCAGCGGCTTGCTGCCATCCCGCGCGATGAAGCGCGCGTGCTGCTCGCCACCGGCAGGTACATCGGAGAGGGATTCGACGATCCGCGCCTGGACACGTTGATGCTGACGCTGCCTGTGTCGTGGCGCGGCACGATCGCCCAGTACGCGGGCAGGCTGCACCGTCTTTGCGAAGGCAAGCGTGAGGTGCGCATCTACGACTATGCCGACCTCGAGGTGCCCATGCTCGCGCGAATGTTCGACCGCCGCTGCCGTGGATACGAGGCACTCGGCTACACCATCGTGCTGCCGGCGAGCGCCATTCCAGGCTGGCCGCAGGATGTGCCTCTGCCCGCCGAGCCCGCTTGGAAGCGTGACTATGCGGGTAGCGTGCGCAGGCTCGCAGGGGACGGCGTGGACACGCCGCTGGCGAGTCTGTTTGTCCACACCGCGCGGCCGCTCGCGCCCGACGCCGACGGCGCCGACCGGGCCCGAAGCGCGACCGAAGCCTTCCTGTACCGACGCCTGCAGACGCTGCCGCAAACGCGGGGCCGCTTCCGGCTCAACGCCGTGCTGCCCATCGCCTTCGACGGGCTCGGGCAATTGGAAGTCGATCTGCTATGCGATGACGGCCCCGACACCCGCGTCGCCGTGGAACTCGACGGCGACCAGCATCTCGCCGATCCGGTCGCCTATCGCCGAGACCGCCGCAAGGACTTGCTGTTGCAGGAAAACGGCTACCTCGTGCTGCGCTTTCTTGCGCAAGACGTGGGCCGGGATCTGGACCGGGTGCTCGACACCATTCTCAGGGCGCTGGCGCGCCGGCCCAGGGTCAACTCAGAATCTTCGCAAGCTCGCAATTGATCACGAGACCGACCATGGCACCAAGGCCGACGAGACTTACAGGTGCGTCTTCGAGAGCGAGGGTTGGCGACGCGGTGCCGTTGCAGGGCAACGTCAGCTGCCGCTGGATGGTGTACCATTTGGTTGTTCTCAAAACGCCAAATGGAGAAGACCATGGGTGCCGCGGCCGAAGATCCAGTCCTGCACAGGAGAAGTCACCCCAGCCCAGTGGGTAGCCGCGTTACGCGCAGAGATCCGCAAACGTTCTGGGTGGTGCACGTCAAGCGGCAGAACGTCAGCGTGAAGGATTGGCGCCGGGCCTTTCACGATCTCGTCGGTCGAGTCATGGCCTCGCCTGGCGTGACCCTCTTCGATGCAGTGGAGGCGGGCGTTCCGACCTACCTGGTCAACGTCATCGCCGGTGCGACGGGTGAGGCCGTCGCCGATGTCATGGCCATCATCGGCGTGTCGCAAACAACTTTTCGGCGCAAGGAAGAGGCCAACGAACCTTTGCCCGATGTGGCGGGTCACCGCGTCATGGGCTTTCTGCGGGTAGCAGCGACGCTGCGCCGGCTTCTCGAGGAGAGCGGCAATCCTGAGTTGCTGAAGGACTTCGACCTTGAAGGTTGGGTGGCGCAATGGATGCGTGAGCAGCTTCCCGAACTGGGCGGCAAGACACCCGCAGAAATGCTGCGCAACCCAGAAGGGCAGCGTGCGGTGGAGCAAGTGCTTGAGCGCATGAGGGGCGGGTTGCCCGCATGACGTTCAGCCTGTGGCGCATCGCAACGGACACGCCGCTGTGGACCGCCGAGGACATGGCAGGGAAGGGCGCCGCCCATAAAGGAGCGCGCTGGAACAATGCTGGCGAGCACGTGACCTACACGACCACCTCGATCTCGCTTGCCGCCTGGGAGACGAGGGCCCACTTTGGCAAGGGAGCCAAGCTGCCCTGGAATCGGTATCTGGTGCGCATCGACGTGCCTGACGATGTGTGGGCCGCGCGCGAGATCCTGCCTCGTCCACCCGCGATCGGGTGGGACGCCATACCGGAAGGCCTGGTTTCGCGCGCCGCAGGGTCGGCCTGGTTGAGTGCCGGTCGGACTGCACTGCTGGCCGTCCCTTCAGTCATCATCGTCGAGGAGGACAACGTGCTGATCAACCCGGCGCATTCGGACGCGAAGCGCATCACGGCGGTCAAGGCGCGGCGATTCATCTACGACTATCGGGTCTGAGCACAAAGGCAACGCCCAAGAACTTTCCTGATTAGCCCCCAAGCTCAGCCGCTCGAATGACGCGCTCCGGTCGCGGGCCGGTGCCCGCTGCGGCGCGTACCAACCGAGTGAGGATGGCCTTC
>Ga0209515_10003669_pt1 | contig 21533 bp, 20 predicted proteins | sample Subgroupgradi54m_FD_187454 | JGI IMG/M metagenome (GOLD analysis project Ga0209515, IMG submission 187454) | Subsurface groundwater microbial communities from S. Glens Falls, New York, USA - GMW60B uncontaminated upgradient, 5.4 m (SPAdes)... ... | reverse complement strand
CCACTGCGCTTGAGGATTCCTTAAAGGCAGAACATAGGCGAAGGGAATACCTCTCCTTGTTCGCCTCCAACGTCGCCGTTCAAAAAGGCTCGGAGGGAACTGACCGAGGAAGCGGTCGCAGCAATCCCGGAAACTCATTTTCCCCAGGGACCTCGCCAATGGGCACTGACCCCACCTCCGACCTCCTCAGACAAACTGAAGAACAAATTGCTCAGCTTCAAAAGCTTGCTGGCTCCTTACCTCCAGCTCCGGCGCTCGCGGCTGCAGAGCCTTCGAGCCCCGGCCAGCCAGCAACCGGGTCTGCGAGTCCGGCTCCCGCCCAGCCCGCGAAAGAACCTAATCCGGCAGTGTTCCCAACCGGCGCGTTCAATTCCGCTGAGGGAAAGAACTACGTCATCTTCGAGGGCACTGAACTCGAAGGCCTACTGATGAATCGACTGGACGGCACGTTTGCCGGTCCGGTGAATTGCTTAGTGACCACCAATGTGTACTCCCGCGACCGCCAGCATCTCCTGGTCCCCGCAGGGTCGAAGATTCTCGGAGAAGCCAAGCCCGTCAACTCTATTGGACAGGTCCGCCTCGCGGTCCTCTTCCACCGCATCATCATGCCGGACGGCTATTCCGTCACACTCGACCAATTCAAGGGGCTGAATCAAGTAGGCGAGACCGCGCTTCGCGACAAGGTGAACAATCACTACGCAAAGATCTTTGGGGTTTCTCTGGCGATCGGAGTTCTGGGTGGAGTGGCACAAACCGGTAGCGGGAACTTCCTCACGCAGTCGGCCACCGACCGCGCAAAGATCGCAGCCGGAGAGAGCCTTGCGCTCACATCAGAGCGCATACTTGACAAATTCTTGAACATCCTCCCCACTGTCACGATACGGGAAGGCACGCGTGTGAAGATCTATCTCTCAAGCGATCTTGTGGTTCCCGACTACGCCAGCCACACCGTGCCCCCGAATATCTGAAGGGGAGAGCGACCGATGAGACGATTGCTGACAGCAGCCATGGTGCTTTTGACCGTTATGAGCGTCACGTCGTGCAAGGAGAAAAAGCAAATCCCTCAAGGCTTCTACCAAACGCAACAGGAAGCGCAAAAGGAAGCGGACCGCCAAAACGCAACCAACGAAAAGCAAAGGCAAGAACTGCTTAGGCAGGGGAAGGCAAACGAAGCCAAGCTAATCTGCGGAAAGACCATCGCCTATTACGACCAGTCGCAGGCCCTTTGGGCTCTGGGCCAAGACAGAAGTGGCTGTCCACGCTTTTGACCAGAGGAGATCGTGATTTACACAACTAACCAGCGAGGTGACCCATGAAGAAAAAGTTGCTCCTGCCCGCAGCCCTCCTGCTGCTGGCCGCCGCACTCACGACGCAACTAGCCCACGCTCAGTTTGGGTTTAGCGTCGTCTACGACCCCACCAACTATCACAACGCTGTCCTGCGCTATATCCAGCTTCAACAGCAGCTGGCCCAGCTCCGCTTGATGTACGTGCAGATCCGACAGCAATACGATTTCGCCGTGCATATGGCGGAGTACATCCACAACATGCCGGCGCGCTACCGCGCGGAGTTTTCCCGCTGGCGCAACCTTACGGCTCACGATGTGTATGGCAACGTGGACAGGTGGCTCGCTGGAGTAAATACAGGCGCGGCACCTGTGGTTCTGCAGGGATACGAGCGGGCAACGATCCCTCTTCTCGAATATGACCAGAATTTCCTAAGCCGACTCACCGAGGCTGAGCGGCATGCAGTCCAGGCTACCTACGCCTCGCTGGAGCTCGCCGACGGAGTGAACCGCGAGGCTATGGCAAACATTGGTTCGATCCGTGCCGCTGCTCCCACAATCGAAGACAGGATTTCCACGCTCGAAAGAGACTCTTTCTCGGATGATCCCAACATGAACACTCAACTCGCGGTCCTGAACAAGACCAATGCAGCGAACTTGATCCTGCTGCGCACGCTCCAGGACACAAACAAGCTTCAGGCAGCGGCACTCGAACAGCAACTCCTCGCGTCCAAGCAGCAGCGCGACGCCATGACCACGGCCATCAACGCTGAGATCCTCCGCCGCCAGGTCACAGGCCAGTACAACCAACGTTTCTTGGGCGGAATCTCGGACTCGCTGGCGAACTTCAAGATCGAGTAGCAGCGCGGGGGCGAACCTAATGGGAAACTTTGTTCAGGATGTCCAGAATGCGATCCACCTCCTGCTTCAAACACAAGGAGATACCTTCGTCGGGATCGGCCTCAACTTGTTCCGTGGGTTCGCCACCATCCTTGTCGTCTGGTACGGAATCAAGACCGCTCTCTCAGCGGCCTCAGGCGGCGATGGTTTCGACTTCTCCAACTTCGCCAGCTTGCTCATGGTGATCAGTTTCGGATTCGCCATGATCAACTACTATTCAAATCCTCTCCCAGGCATTGGATATTCCTTCCACGACCTGATTACCCGCGAGAGCGGCTTTCTCTCCAACCATCTGACTGGCCGGAGCCTGGAGACATTCACGAGAACACTCGGCGACCTAATCGAGAGCTTGGTCCGACCTTACAGCATTCTCGACGTTCCTGACTACATCCAGTACTTCATCCTTCTGGGCGCCCTTATTCTTTGCCAAGCCATCGCCCTAGTGGTGACGGCTTACGGCTTCATTGCGACCGCTGTGTGCGTGATTGTGGGTCCGATCTTCATTCCATTTTTCATCGTGCCGAAGATGGAGTGGCTCTTTTGGGGCTGGTTTAAGGCCTTCCTGCAATATTCGTTCTACCAAGTGGTCTCCGCCGCCTTCCTGCTGGTTCTTACCAACGTCTTCACTACGGAGATTCAGTTTCTGATCGGCAACCCTGCAATCCCCTTGACACCTGTCAGACAAGCGGCTGTCTTCAGCTATCTGCTCGTTCTTTCAATCGCTGGGATCTTCGGCCTGCTCCAGATTCCCAGACTCACAGCACATATTTTTAGCGGCACCGCAGGCTCAAGCTCGGCTGGATTATTTGGGCTCGCTGCTGCTGCCTTGCGAAGGGCCGGGTAATGGCATCAAACGATCCCACGTTCAACGAAGCAAAGCAGAGCTATATGGAACAGTTCGGCCACGCTCTCGTGGGTCGCACCTACCTCATCGTCGCTGTGGCCGTCCTCACGCTCGTCTCCTTCGGCCTTGTATTGATGAACCTAAAGACGATCCACACGTTCCGGGACTTCCGGCCCCTAGTAATCCGAATTGACGAGCTGGGGCGAGCCGAAGCAGTCAACTACCACAACTACGAGTACAAGCCACATGACGCCGAGGCGAAGTACTTTCTCAGTCAGTTCTGCACCCTGTACTACCGCCGCAACCGCTTCACCATGAACGAGGATTTCACGAAAGCCCTGTACTTCTTGGACGGCAGGCTGGCGAACGAAGTGATGGAGTCCCACCAAAACACTGAAGCGTTCAAGAACTACATTCAGAATCCAGCGGCTCCCGACGTGGACGTGGACGTTCAGAAGGTCACCCTAGAGGGCCTCGAACAGCCGCCTTACAAAGCCAGGGTGGACTTTTACCTCGTCGAGCATGTGCCCGGAGACCCAACGCCACGCAAGAAGACCCTCTATACGGCAACGTTCGTCTTCTTGTTCAAAAGCAACGTCCCGAACGAGCTCATCCCCATCAACCCACTCGGTCTGACGATTGCGTACTTCCGCGAGGACCAGGCCTTCAAATGACCTCTCCAACCCCGCATACGACCGCCCTGACCACCCAGGGGCGCACGCCTAGCAGAACCCGCCCAGCTTCCCGTTCGCGTGCGCCCCTGGGGCCCCCCGCACCTCAGAAAGGGCAGTCTAGCAGCTACTCGGGAGGCCTTCCGTGATCCGCAATGCCGTCTTCGCCACCCTCATGATCTTCGCAGGCATCACAGGCTTTCTTCTCTCCGAACTGAGCTTCCTCTCCCCCTACAGGACCCTAATCATCAGGCAGCACGGCACCGCCATTCTCTGCTCTAGCTTTGTGGTCCTGCTGAACCTCTTCGCGGCCGTTTATGCGCTTTACAGGAAGTTCTTGCTGAAAGACACCGGCCGCAAACTGCAGCATGTGGACAAAGACCTCAAGCTCCGGCATGGCGTCCCTGTGCACGTCTACGAGGAAGGACGGAGCTGATATGGACCGTGACCGCTCGCAGGAACAGCAAGCCGACCGCTTCGTCCCAGACCGCACCAAAGTTCCCCGCCATCCAGAGCAAGACCCTCTAAATCTCGACGCGGCCGAACTTACGCGCGGCCGCCCGGGTGAGTCATCCCAACAAAGCCACGTGGAGGAACTCGACCAGCCGGCAGCAGAGCGACCGTCGGCGCCTCCCCGCACTCCGTACCGGGATCGCGACCGCACCTACAATCTGCGGGAATCCGAGACACTCACCCTGGCCCATATTGGGATGTTCCGAGCCGTACGGGTGCGCGATCTTGCCGAGCACCTGTACGGGGGAGACGAGGGGGCGGCAAGCCGCGACCTCAGGAACCTGACCACGCAAGGGCTTATTCAGCGAAACACCCTGCAAGGCAAACAAACCGAGAGTCTCGTGACTCTCACACGTGAGGGTCGCCGCCTTCTCGAGAAGAACCGCCCCTCTTCTCTCCACCCTGACCAGGCCTTCTACGCTGGATTTGTCAAACCCCGTGAGGCGAAGCACGACGCCGACCTCTACCGGATGTACCAAAAGGAGGCGGAGCACCTGCTGGCCACAGGAGCGAAAAACTTCCGTGTCGTTCTCGACTTCGAGCTCAAGAAGACCATCAACCGCGAGCTTGCCAGGATGAACGGGCTCTCCAAAGAGGAGAAGTCCGCCCGAAGGGAACAGCTCGCGCGGGAGCTTGAACTGCGCGTGGTCAACGAGAAGATTCCGGTCCCGGATGTGCGGATCGAATACGAAAAACCCGACCGCGATATCGGCCATGTGGATCTGGAGCTTGCGACCGAAGACTATCGCGCTCGAACGCTGCGGGAAAAGGCCCGCGCCGGCTTTGTCCTTTACGCCCCCCGTGAGGAGTTGAGCCCAGTCCGGCGCGCCCTGCCTACCGAGGAAATCTTGCGGGAAATCTTCTCTCTATGAACATCAAACCCACGTATCTCGAAGCCATCCAGAGCCTCGGCTATACCGAGCGGGAGGCTCGCTTCATGTACATTGCCGCAACACACTCGGGCTATTTCACACAGCGGCAGTACACCCGATTCACGGCGACGGTTCGAGGCCGTCCGGTCACTGATCTGACCGCGAAACTCCTGGGGAGAAGGCACGCACGGGAAGAGACTTACCATCACGGCGGACACGTTTATCACCTCTTCGCGCGGGCCCTGTACCGAGCCATCGCAAAAGAGCACATTCGAGCCCGCCACCGCCACTCCCTGGAGCACATCCGTACACGACTCGCAGCACTGGAGTTCGTTCTGTCAAACCTCCAGCCTGATTACCTGGAGACAGAGAAGGAGAAGGTCGAATTCTTCTACCTGAACTACGGGATCGAACCGACCCACCTGCCCAAGAAGGTCTACAAGGGACACACCAACTCCCCAAACACCACGCGGTATTTCGTGGACAAGTTCCCGATGTTCCTAACCCAGGATTCAAGTTCCTACGAGCCGCTTCTTACGTTCACCTTCGTGGACCCCGGCAGATCGGTTCAGTCTTCATTTGTCACCCATCTAGAGTGGTACAGCGGACTCTTTGCCCGCTTGCAGCGATTCAATTTCGTCTACGTTGGCACCGCGCAAAGCAGTCTCGCGACCGCCGAAGTCGAATTCACGAAGCGCGTGAGGACCACCCCACCGAACGCTATCCAGAGGCTCATTCGGTACTTCCAACTCCGCGAACTTGAAGACACTAAGCAGTACTCGAAGATCGCCCTCACCGACCTCGAGTTCATAGGCCAAGCGAAGAAGATCTTTGCCGGAGACCCCTTCGATTCCATCTACCACCGCTGGCGAAAGAACGAGATCTGGGACTCCGAAATCAGTCAGGAGCTCAACGACCACTACGGGGGAAAGCAGGTGAACTTCGCCACGTTTCTGCTCCCCCAAGACCCGCTGCACTTCGAACAGAACTCCTGGTTCTACCGCCCGAGGAGCGTAACGGCCTGATGAAATCACGTTTACGCCAGTTGTTACGGTCTCCGTTACGCTCCCCTGCAGCGCATCTAGCTGAATCTGCGGCCACTTGCGCAGTTCGGAGCTTATTTCTTGGCGGCGGCAAAGACCTTGGGTTGGCCGGGAGCGACCCCACACTTCGAGGGTCGCTCCCGGCCAACTGTGCTGCGTTACTCCATGCACGCGCGCAGCATTATTCTATGCACGTTTTGCCGCCGCCTGTGCGAAGGCCCCAACGAACAATCTTCTGATCCCCAGAAAGGAGAACCGTCGTGCCGCTCCTCAAGCCACCGATACCCAAACCGGAAAGAGTCAACGTGCAGGTTCGAGTCGAAAAATCGTTTCTCGAACTCGTCGAACTGTACGCTGAATTTATCGGCGCCACCCGCGAATACGTTGTGACGGAGTCCGTGAATCGGTTGCTAAAACGCGACCACGATTTCCAGAGCTGGTTGAAGCAACAGAACCACAGTGCGGGCGAGAAGCCCATCCAAGCACGCGCGACATCCGCCTAAGGAGAGCTCCCTTGCTTCAGCGCATCCTGAATTCGAAGACTTTTGTTGCCTATCTCTTGGCTGCAGCAACGGGAACAATATTGTATTTCGTCCTTCCCTTTCCGCGTGAGAACGTTTGGCTCACGACGATCAGACTCCGCGCGCCGACAACTTACGCGGCGATTTTCTATGCTTACCAGCTATTTCTTTTCACCACGCCTTACATCGCGTTTAGCGTGGTTCTGTCCGGGTTGTACATCTTTGCGTCGCGTCGAGATAGCAAGGTTGGGGGACGGATTCTTCCGCCGTATCCACCCGTTGCGGCTCGCAAGACACTCTTTCTCGTAGTCGGGGAGATCCACAACCCACGCGAGCCTGTGCCTGCGGCAAACCCGCAGTGGCTGATTATTCCGGAGCGCGGGCTCTTCACAGGCATCGCGATCATCGGCGCTGTAGGGACCGGGAAGACAAGCTGCTGCATGTACCCGTTCGCCGACCAGCTAATCGGCTACCGGGCAGCCGACCCGGAAAGAAAGATGGGCGGCTTGGTGCTCGAAGTTAAAGGCGACTTTTGCCACAAAGTGCGAGAAATCTTGCAAAGGCACGATCGAGCCGATGACTACATCGAGGTGAATCTCCACTCCGAATACCGCTACAACCCCCTCCATAACGATTTGGACGGCTATGCGCTCGCTTACAGCATCGCGTCTCTCCTTAACAATCTGTTCGGTAAGGGCAAAGAACCTTTCTGGCAGCAGGCGTACACGAACCTCGTAAAGTTCATCATCATTCTGCACAAGGTTGCCTACGACTATGTGACGCTGTTCGACGTGTACGAATGCGCGATCAACCCTGATCTTCTTGAGAGCCGAATTCAGGAGGCCGAGCACCTAGTCGAAGGAGAAACGTATGTACTGGTTTCCTACGAAACGTTTGGAGACTGCAAAGAGCTGTGGACCTTTGGCTTTCTGCAGGACCCCGACACGGGAATGCATCGCGCTCCACAATCGAAGCCTTTGCTGGCGGTACTTGAAAGGCACGCAATCTCTTGGGAGTCCCAGCAAATAAGTTCGCCGGAGGAAACCAACCAGAGAAAGAAGGAACAACTGGAGGCAGTCAAGCGATGGTTTTACCAGGATTGGAGACGGATCGAACCCAAACTTCGCACCTCCATCGTTGAAGGGATCTCCGTGTTTCTCTCGCTGTTCGACGACAACCCCGATGTGAAACGGACCTTCTGCCCGCCGCAAGAATGCTACGACCCTGTGCTGAATTCAGATCACAGATACGGGAAGGTCCTTCCTTCCTTCTCTTGGCTCATCGAGCACGGTGCGGTTTGCGCTTTGAACTTCCCCGTGGGATTAAATCCGGGGTTGGCGCGGGCGATTGGCGTCATGATGAAGCTCGATTTCCAAAGAGCCGTGCTGAACCGCATCCCGGAGATGGCAAAAAACCGCGAGCGGTACTTCCGGCAGGTGTTCTTCATCTGTGACGAATACCAGAACTTTGCGACCGTGGGAGAAAACGAACCCACAGGAGATGAAAAGTTCTTCAGCCTTTCGCGAGAACCCAAGTGCATCCCCATTGTGGCAACCCAAAGCATCAGTTCCTTGAAATCCACACTCCCCGGTGAGACGTGGAGAACGCTGCTTCAGACCTTCCGCACGAAAATCTTCCTGGCTCTTTCTGACGACTTCTCGGCGCGCACGGCGAGTGAGCTCTGCGGAAGGGAGGATCAACTCAAGGTCAGCTACAACATCTCGGAGAGCGGGCACGACGCCAATGTAAGCTATCTGACGGGGAAGACGCTCGCTCACAAAGCAAACATTACCACCTCGAAGAGCTACTCAACCCATAGCGACTTTCGTTTCGACATGAAGACGTTCACGGAGCTCCAAAACGCGCACTCCGTCACCATCGCTTATGACGGGATCAACCCGCTGCCGCCGATGTTCTGCTACCTCAAACCGTACTACAACGACGTAAACAAACCCTACTTCCAGCAGCTTGCGGATGGAGAGTTGTAATGCGGGGCTTCGAAACCATTCTTCCCTTTCTTCGGCCCATCCAACACCTGATTGCGGACCCCGCAATCAGCGAGATCATGGTGAACGGCTCGAAGCGCGTTTTCATCGAACGCCACGGACTGCTGGAGGAAGTCTCAGGGATATCGCTCGACGAAACCTCGCTGAATGTCGCGGTTAGGAATATCGCCCGCAGGCTCGGCAAAGACATCTCAGTTGAGCAACCCATCCTCGATGCGCGGCTTCCCGATGGGAGTCGCGTTGCCGCCGTAATTCCACCCTGCAGCCTCGGCGGAACCACACTCAGCATTCGCAAGTTCAATTCCCGGCACTTTGCCGTGGACGACCTCGTCGCAATCGGAACTCTAGACGCCAACCTGGCTCCACAGCTCCAGGGGTGTGTACTCTCCCGCAAGAACATCCTGATTTCAGGGGGAACGGGGACGGGGAAGACAACGCTCCTGAACGCCTTGGCGAGCTTCATTCCCGATGACCAGCGAATCCTAGTCATCGAAGACACCGCCGAGATCCAGCTTTCGGCTCCGAACCTGGTACGATTCGAGGCCCGGCCAGAACAAAGTGGCCTGCCAGCCATTACGATCCGGGATCTGCTGAAGGCGGCGCTGCGCCACCGTCCCGACCGCATTCTCTTGGGGGAAATCCGAGGCGGCGAGGCGTTCGACCTCCTGCAACTCCTGAATACCGGACACTCCGGGACGATCTCGACGGTGCACGCCGACTCGGCCGAGGCAGCAATTTCGCGCTTCACCACGTGTGTCCTGCAAAGCGGCATCGAACTTCCCTACAAGGCGGTCAAGAGCAACATCGCCGATTCGCTGAATGTCTTGATTCATCTCGAACGGCGGCCGGGCAAGCGTTATGTCTCCCATGTGCTTGAGCTTCATACCTATGACCCTGACACCGACCGATATGACTTGAAGACGATGTATGACCAGCGGAGTGAAGTATGTCTCCCCCGAATCCCCTGACAAGAAACGTGCGTACGGAAGAATACATCAACGACAACTTCCTTCCGGGCGACCGGCTCGCCGTCGTTGTCAGGAATCGAGAACATGGACAGACAATCCAACGAATCGCACATGCCGACAAAATCGCATCGCCAGAGTTTCAAGCCTGGTTGCGGCATAAGAATGCTCACGGGTTCGACATTTACATCGGCATGAACCCGCTCAAACCCGCCGCCTTCTCGCGGACCAAAGCGGACATCCAGGAAATCCGGCACCTCTATCTGGATATAGATCGAAACGGGGAAGAAACCCTCGCCGCGATTCGCCGGAGCCCAGAGTTACCGGAGCCGAATTACGTCATCCCAACATCCCCCGGTAAGCACCAGGTCGTGTGGAAAGTCGAAGGAATCACCCCGGAGCAAGCGGAAGAGCTTCTTCAGGCCATGGCCCGAGTCTACGGCGGCGATCCCGCAGCTACTGATTCGACCCGAGTCCTACGCTTGCCTGGCTTTCACAACAAGAAGTATCCCGAGAACTACCGGGTCGAAGCTCATCTTGAGAGCACGAAGCTGTACCGCTTTTCCGATTTTCGCGTGCCCACCCGCGATCACGAGAGTTCCCCCGTCCAGCGTGATTTGAACCATGTATCAGGACGCGACAGTTCGGGCCGGAGCGAGCAAAGGACTGTCACTCAATCGGAGCGCGATTGGTCCTACGCAAAGCGCGCTCTCGCACGCGGTGACGATCCCGAGGAAGTCATCCGGAAAATTGCTGACTACCGTGCGTACGACAAGAGCGATCCCGAACAGTACGCCCGCCACACGGTCATCAAGGCTCAGTCTGAACTCCTCCAAAGGTCTGCCAAGGCTTCAGCCGCTGAGACAACGGGCACCAACCGGAGCAACTCTGCCGAGGCTGAAGAAGGACCAGTAATTGAGCGCCGATGAAACAAAGGGCATTGCCATGCTGAGCGGAGACAGGATAGTCTCTCCACATGCGCGATTGGATCGACGGCCACAAGAGAAGGGAGAGACTGTGGCACGTCGACGGTTTCAGAAAGGCTCAGTTCGTCAACGCAGTAACGTGTGGATTGGACGGTTTTTGGAGGATGTGGTGGACCACGGAATAGTCCGCAGAAAACACCGGACTGTTCTGCTTTGTCCTGTCAGGACTAGTGACGGCAGAGCGGTCACGGAACGGCAGGCATTGCGCCTCCTGCAACCGTACCTCGACAAAGTAAACTCCGCGACCTACCAGCCTGAGCAGGTGAAGAAGACCATCTTCTTCGCCGAGTTCGCGGCGAGATGGGAAGCGGATATCCTCAGTCAAAAGAAACCTTCAACCCAAATGTCGGCGCGGGTCCATCTGAAGAACTACCTGTTGCCTGCATTGGCAGGAAGAGAAGTCCGGGCCATTCAGACGGAAGATATTCAACATCTGCTTTCCCGTTTGAACGGTCGGGTCAGTCCGAGGACGATCCGAAACATCAAGATGACGATTTCGACGATGTGGCAGATTGCAAGATCCTGGGGCTACACAGAGCGCGATGTCGTCTCCAACTTGGTCCTTCCCAGGATCACCCGGACGAAAAGGCCCTTTTTCACGGTCGAACAGATGGGGCGAATCATCGCGAATGTCCAGGAGCCTCTGGCGACGTTTTTCTGGTTGGTAGCGGAGACTGGATTGCGAGCCGGAGAAATCTGCGCCCTTCTGAAGAGGGACGTGGACCTTGGCAACCGACTGCTCTCTGTCGAACGGAGTGTGTGGAACGGGAAGTTTCAATCCACCAAAACAGAAAACTCCGTGCGTACGATTGCTCTTTCGCCTCAACTGACAGAAAGGTTGTCGAAACGCCCCGAAGGAAAGACTCAGAAGAATTCAGAATTGCTCTTTCCTTCTAAGGCGGGCACACCGTTGCGCCCGAACTTGGTTCTCAAAAGAAAGCTCCACCCGCTTCTTGAGAGGCTCGGAATCCCGCGCTGCGGTTTTCATGCCTTCCGGCATGGAAATGCAACTTTGCTGGGCCGTATTGGCGCTCCGCTCAAAGTCATACAGCACCGACTCGGTCATGCCAGTATGGACAACATCACAATGGATGTTTACACGCACTTCGAAACTGGAGAGGACTTGGAGATCGCAGCAAGGCTGGGAGGAATTCTGAGCAAAGAATTCACGAATTCTTTGCCCTTAACTTGCCCACTTGCCGATGGGCGCAAACATGCAAAACCGGGAAACCTTGTTTTTGCAGCATGATAAGTGGCGCGCCTGGGCGGATTCGAACCGCCGACCTCTGGTTCCGGAGACCAGCGCTCTATCCAGCTGAGCTACAGGCGCGCCGCGCGCTTCCCGGCCACTCCGGGAAGCGCCAAGAGAAGCAAACGTCTGCATTTTAACGCGATTCGAGGCTCGCTGCCAGCGGAAAGGCTTGCCGGCAAGGCGCGCCACCAGGCGCTCCCCCAAAGAACATCGTAGCTCCCCCTTGAGCTAAGAACTGCCCCACGCGCCAGCAGCCAATTTTGAGGCCCAGCACAACGTGAACTGTCCAGGATGGGCGTCCAGGTCAGGCTGGCGGGTGGCGTGCTGTTCGATGAGTGCGTGGGCACACTGGGCTTCCCTGCAGGTATACGTACGAAAGTACTACTAGGTAGAACGCCGGGACCATTCCCAGATGTCTAATTCACGGCGTATCGTAATGACTGAGACAAGAAAGGTCTGGAGGGCCCTGAGGGGGCCTGCCATGCTTCTGGGGCGCTACGAAATTCTGGAAACCATCGGCCAAGGCACCACGAGCAGTGTGTCAAAGGCCCGTGACACACTGATCGGCCGCATCGTGGCGCTTAAGATCCTTCGGCCCGACCTCAGCGACAAGGAGTGGGGGGAGAAGTTCCTGGGCGAGGCCCGCATCGTCGGGCAGCTCTCCCATCCCTCGATCGTCAGCCTGCACGACGTCGGCATTGACGAATCCTCCGGCGCACCCTACCTGGTGATGGAATACGTCACCGGCCAAACTCTTGAGCAGTTGCTCGCTGCCGGCACCTCTGAACCCCGACAAGTTTTTAGCTGGGGAGCGGAACTCGCACGCGCGCTGGCCTATGCGCACCGCCACGGGGTCATCCATGGGGACGTGAAGCCAGGGAACATCCTGTTGAATGCAGACGGGCAGGTAAAGCTGACCGACTTTGGCATCGCGCGATGGGCGACGCAGATTTCGCAGAGCGGAAACCTTAGGGGAACTCCGGCATACTTATCACCCGAACAGATCGAAGGCCGGGCTACCGATGGCAGGTCGGACCTATTCTCCCTGGGGATTGTTCTCTACCAATTGGCTACTGGGCGACGTCCGTTCCAGGGCGATTCGGTTGCAACCGTGTGCGCCCAAATCCTGAAAGCTAAAGTCACTCCGCCAACTCAGGTCAATCCCGGACTCCCGCCAGCCCTCAATGGCGTTCTGGCGCGCTGTCTAGCTAAGAATCCGGCAGACCGCTACGCGGACGGTGAGGAATTGGCTGCGGCGCTGGAAGCGATTGCCGGCCGGAGCAAGGCGGCCTCGTCCAAAGAAACTCGCGCGAAACCATCGGCCGTCTTCTTCCGCAGGTACGGCTGGGCCACAGGCCTGCTGCTCATCGCACTTTCTGTGCCGGCCATGGACAAGCTTAGATTACCTGCGCCACCGACCGCCGTTTTCCTGCTCCCCAAGCCGCCCGCCGATTCCCGTCCGCCCGCGGCGGTGGCGGTAAAGGCCGAAGAGACACCTCCTGCGGAATCGCTTCTAGAAGCGCGAAATCAGGAGCAAGACCCTTCTTCCAAATCTGTTGAACCGGCAAAGAATCGGGCAAACTCCACCTTCGCTGCGAAAACTCTACAAGGAACCGTTCAACCGATATCCACGGGGGCAAGGAAAGACCCGCGAGCAACAACTCCGTCGAACACCACTGTCGCTGCGAAGATTCCGCCAGAAACGCCTCGACCGAAACCTGCTTCGCTGCTGGCGAATGAGCCGGATATCTCCCGCGGCATTGCCGCCGCCCAACTGACCATCGAAATCTCGCCCAACGCAAGCAACGAAACACTGGCTGTTTTCGCTGACCGCCAGTTGCTGTTCACCACGTCGCTGGCTGCCATGGTGGCCAAGGAAGGCGAACCCTTCCGCGCCTCGTGCACACTTCCCTCTGGGCAACACCATTTCAGCGTGGCTCTTTACAAAGCGGATAAGACCCTGCGCGCCGAGAAGGAAGGTTTGGCCGATCTCCGCAAGGGAACACAAAACGTTCTCTCCATCCAAGTCACCAAACGCTCGAAATTCTTCCCCCTGCGTGGCCCGGGGCTCAAGATCGACTGGCCGAGTGAACCGGCGCCTGTCGAACCAGACCGGAGCACAAGCGATCCGCCCAAAGGCGCTCCGCCAACCAATTCCAAATTCCAAAGCAAATGTTCCTGACGGCCAGAATGCACTTGTCCTGACCTGAGTTCATTCCGCCTCTTCCGAAGCTGCCCAACTTCGGTTTCGAAGGAGTGCTACGGGTCGTCTGCGGATACTCACTCGCGTCGTGCCAAAGTTATCTGCCGGAAACTTCACGCGAGGAGCGACGGCGCGGCGCAAACGCAGGCTTTTCTCAGGGACATTGTTGAGGTGCTTGCGTCGCTTCCTCAGCAGCGACGCTCGCCGCCCCAGCAGAGGTCGCGGTAGAGCTTGGGCTTTTTCAGGCGGGCTTCGGCCAGCTCGTCGGCAACGCGTGCGGTTGATACGCGGCGCTCTTGCGCCAGCTCCAAGACGCGCCGCATGCGCTGGCCAATCCGCGCGAGGCTGGGCCGGCTATCGGCGCGCTTCAGCAGATAGAACTCCGCGCCGCGGATCAGGCCGCCGGCATTCACCAGGTAGTCCGGCGCGTAGAGGATGCCGCGGCGCGCAAGCGCGTCACCCGCCTCCGGCGATGCCAGGACATTGTTGGCCGAGCCGCAGACAATGCGCGCTCGCAGGCGGGGCACCATCTCCGTGGAAATCACTCCTCCCAGCGCGCACGGCGCCAGAACGTCGCAGTCGGTCGCCAGGATTTCCTGCGGCGGGACGACTCGCGCGCCCAGCTCGCGCGCGGCCTGCTCGGCGCGCCCGGCGTCGAGATCGGCCACAACCAGCTCCATGCCTTCTCGCCGCAGGATGCGCGCCAGCCACATCCCCACGCTGCCGACGCCCTGCACCGCGACGCGGGCCTGGGCGAGCCCGACGAAATCCAGGCAGGCGCGCAGGCTGTGCCACACGCCGATGGCGGTGTGCTCGCTGATATCCCCGAGCGCCGGCGAGGACTCGCAGGCCACATACTGCGTGCCGCGGCCCAGCGCAGCCAGGTCGTCGTCGGTGATGCCGACGTCGCGCCCGGTGAAAAATCGCCCGCGAAGGCTGTTCACGAATTGCCCGAGCGCCTCGAAGGCTTCGGCGCGCTTCAGACCGGCGTGCAGGATGACGACGATCTTCCCCCCGCCGCAGGGCAACTCGGCGAGCGAGGCCTTGTAGGTCATCGCCCGCGCCAGCTGCAGCGCGTCGGCCAGGGCTTCGGCGTCGCTCGCGTAAGGCCAGATGCGCACCCCGCCCAGCGCCGGGCCAAGCGTTGTGTCATGGATGGCCAGAAAGCCGCGCAGCCCCGTGGCGCGGTTCTGAATCGCCATCACCTGCTCGTAATCCTGCGCCGCCATCTGTTCGAAGAGGTTCATCTTTGCTGGATGGTTCCTCTCAGACTCTTGGGCTAAGCAGCCACTGCCCCGCTTCCGCCGGCGCTCAGCCGCGGGCGAGGTTGCGGATGTGCTTGGCCAGCTTCTCGATTTCTCCTGCCTTGCGGACCAGGGTGAGAGAAAGAACTTCGGTGGAATCGGTCTTCTCGACTTCCTTCTTCAGCTCCTCCGCAAGCTCGAACAGGCGGCGGACATCCCGCTTGATGTCCCTCTGGTTCAGTTGGAGTATGGTGCGCGGATCGATCTTGGGAGGAGATTCGGGCTCGCGCGTCCGTGGAGAGGGCGTACCTGGAGTGCCTTGGCCGGCGAGCCCCGCCGCCCCGGCAAGCAGCACAAACGCCGCCGGCAACGCCGCTCCGAAAAACAATCTGCGCCCTGGTTCCATTTCGCCCTCCCCGCCGGCAGAGGTCTTGCCCGGCGTCCTGTTCCCGCGCAGCCCTGCGGTAAGCTTGCTGCCCACCCTGGCGGCTCCCCGAGCTTCGCAACGGGTGCTATAATCCCACTCCCTTTCATTTTATGCTGATTCCCTCTTTTCGGTGGCCCGGATTTCCGCTTGCGGCGGGTATGCGCCTCCTGGGCATCCTGCTTCTCGCGCTGGTGCTGAACCGCCTGCTGCGCTTTGCCACCAAGTGGCTGATCAAGCCGGCCGCATCGCCGGCGCGGGTGGCGCAGTTCCGCGAGAAGCAGACCCGCACCCTGGCCGGGATCCTGTACAGCGCCGGCACCGCGCTGATCCTGGTCATCGCCATCCTGACGGCGCTGCCCGAATTCGGCTTCAGCATCACTCCGATTGCCGCGTTGGGCGGGATGGTCAGCCTGGCGCTGGGCTTTGGCGCGCAAAACCTCGTGCGCGACGCGATCAGCGGATTCTTCATCGTCTTTGAGGACCAGTTCGTCGTGGGCGACACGCTGCGCGTGGGCGAGGTGATCGGCCGGGTGGAACACCTGACGCTGCGGCGCACGGTGCTGCGCGACTTGCAGGGTGGGCTAGTCACCATCGCCAACGGCGAGATTCGCCAGGTGAGCAACCTGAGCCGCGATTGGTCGCAGGTGTTCGTGGACGTCCAGGTGGCCGGCGAAACGCCGGTGGACGCGGCGCTCGACGCGCTCGAAAAAGTTTGCGGCGAGTTCCGTGCCGACGCCTCCTGGTCCGCGGCGCTGGTGGACGGCCCGCGGGTACTGGGAGTCGAGTCGCTCGCTCCTTCCGGCGCCACCCTGCGCGTGCAGGTGCGCACCGCCCCCACCCGCCAGTACGATGTGGCGCGGGAATTGCGCCGGCGCATCCTGGCCCACTTCGAGCGGGAGCAGATCTCGCTGAGCAGCGTGCAGCGCGTGGAGTTGGTGGGCAGCGAGCGCCAGGCAGAATCGGTGGCGGACCATCTCAGTAAAAAATGACAAAGGGGGATGCGATCATGAGTCAAGCAACGCACGAACAGGTGAATCTGATGTTGCGGCTCTATGAGCTGCGGAGGGAGCCCCGGCTGCGCCAGGCCCGCGCCTGGTTCGTGGACCACTTCAGCGTGGGCTCGCCGGAAGATATGCTGAAGAAGTACCCACCGGGGAGCGAGGAAAACACGAACATCCGCATGACCGTCAGCTACTGGGACATGGTCGCCAGCATCGTCAATCGCGGCCTGATCGACGACGACCTCTTCTTCGAGAACACCGGCGAGATTTGGCTGGTGTGGGATCGCATCCGGGCGGTTGCGCCGGCCTGGCGCGCCGCGTTCAAGAACCCGCAGATCTTCGCCAACTTGGAAGAAGCCTGCCGGCGGCTGGAGGCCTGGCGCGAAAAGCGCGCGCCCGGCTCAACCGCCGCGATGCGGCAAATGATGGAGCAAATGACCCAGGCCACCGCGAGGGCCGCCAGAGAATGACGCTGGAAGAGGCGCTGGTGTCGGTGTGGCGCCAGGCGCTCGAGGAAAACGCAAACCTGGTGGAACTGGAAGGGCGGCGGTTCCCCGTCCGGCGAACGCAGCGCCGCCGCCTGCGCCAGGTGGACTTTGAATTTACGGGCGAAACCCTTCGCGGCATCGAGCAGAACCCGGAGAGGAAGTCGCGCTGGGCGGAGATGGCGCGCGCGGGGAAAAAGGTGATGCAGTTCACTTCCGGCGGGCGCTACCTGGGCAACGTGGCAGAGGGGAAAGTCACTTTCTACCGCCCGCCGGGCGCCGCCGAGATAAAACCGCCGACGCGACGCAACAAGTCAGAGAGTTAGCGCCGTTCCCAATCGCCAGCAGCTTATTGAAAAACTCTCCCGCCCGTCATTTCGAGGAGTCCGCTCCGGTCTCTGGAGTCCGGTGGACTCCACCGGAGTCCGTAAACCGGACCGCGCCGGGCCGGGCGTCAACTCTCTCTGGTCTTCACCGGGACGCGAGCTCCGCCGGACGCCCTGCCGGCGGCCAGCTCCCCGGGCAGAGCGAGCTCCACGCGATTGCGCCCCGCCGCTTTCGCCCGATAGAGCGCTTCATCCGCGTGGCGCAGCAGCGCATCGGCGTCCGCCTCGCGCCAATCGCTGCTGGAGATGGCGCCCACGCTGAGTGTCACCGGGATGGCGCCGGCATCAATCTGCATGGGGTGCGCGGCCAGCGCGGCCCGCATGTGCTCGGCGCGCAGGCAGGCTGTCGCGCCGTCGCAACCCGGCATCACGATCAGAAACTCTTCTCCGCCATAGCGCCCCACCGCGTCATAGGTGCGCACCGAGCCCGCCAGCCGGCGGGCCGTTTCTTGCAGCACCGCGTCGCCCGCCAGATGGCCGTAAGTGTCGTTGATGCGCTTGAACTCGTCGAGATCCGCGAGCAACAGGCCCACGGCGCTGGCCTCGCGGCGCGCGCGCGGGAGCTCGCGTTGCAGGATCTCGAGGATGGCGGCTCGGTTGAGCAACCCGGTCAGCGCATCGTGAGTGGCTCTCAATTGCAGCACTTCCTGGGCGGCCATCAGATTGTCCTCCAAATCGAGAATCCGTTCGCCGGCCCGCAGCCGCGCGGCCAGCTCCTGCGGGTTGAAGGGCTTGGTCAGGTAATCGTCGGCGCCGGATTCCAGGCCATTCACCACTTCGCGCTTCTCGCCCTTGCTCGTCAGCAGCAAGAGATAGACGTAGGGCTGCGCGACGCGCTTGCGCACTTTCCGGCAGATCTCTACGCCGTCCATTCCGGGCATCACCCAGTCCAGCACGGCCATGCGCGGAGCGTCTTTGGCTTGCAATTGCTCCCAGGCCGCGGCGCCGTCGGTGGCCACGACCACTTCGTAGCCCCGCTGCTGGAGGAACGTTTCGAGAATACGCCGCAGGACCGGGTCGTCTTCGGCAACGAGAATTCTCACCGCGTAACCTCTTGGCGTAGTTCCATCAACAGGGGCTTCAGCCGCTCGATTTCTGCTTCGAGCGCCTGGACGGCTTCGGCGGCCTGGGCCAGGTCACCTTTCCGAGCCATCTCTTCCAGGCGCCGGGCCCCAGCCACGGCCGCCGGAGCCCCGAAGGTGCTCACTGCGCCTCGCAGCGTGTGGGCGGCGCGCTCGAATGTCTCCGCGTCGCTCTTGGCCAGGGCTTCGCGCATCAGGGCGAACAGCCGGGGACAATCCTGCAGGAAGAGTTCCACCAGTTCGCCGAGCAGTTCGACGTCACCGTCCAGGCGCGCCAGGATCGCGGCCCGGTCCGGCGCCTCGCCGGAGGCCACCGCAGCGCCCGGGGCGGGCGAGGACTTCTCGGCGGGTTCGGATGCCTGAGCCGGCACGCACCGCTCGATCTCCTGAAAAAGCTCTTGAGCCCGGATGGGCTTGGCCACGTATCCGTCCATTCCTGCCTCCAAGAATCTTTCGCGGTCGCCCTTCAAGGCATGCGCGGTCATGGCGATGATGGGCGTGTGCTTCCCCAGCTCTTCCTCTCTCGCGCGGATCGCCGCCGTGGTCTCGAAGCCATTCATCTCCGGCATCTGTCCGTCCATCAACACGACGTCGAATCCATCGAATCCTGTTTTCTCAAGAACTTCGAGCGCTTCCCGGCCGTTGCCGGCCACCACGACTTTGTGGCCGCGCTTCTCGAGCAGCCGAACGGCCAAACGCTGGTTGGTGGCATTGTCCTCGGCGAGAAGAATGCGCAGGGCGCGTCCGTCGGCGCGCACCGGCGATGAGGTGACGCGCGCGCTGGCCGGGGGCTCCTGCGGCCGCCGCTCGAGCACCCCCACGATGGCGTCGAACAGTTCCGTCTGCATGATGGGCTTGGTCAGGTATGCCGCCACGCCCAGCGCGCGGCAGCGCTCGGCATCGCCTTTCTGGCGGTTCGAGCTGAGCATCATGATCGTTGCGTTCGTGAGCCTCGGATCGAGGCGAATGCGCTCGACCACCGCAAACCCGTCCATATCGGGCATCTGCGCATCCAGCAGAACCAGCGGGAACGGCCTCCCGCTGCCCAGGGCGTGCTCCATGGCGGCGATGGCTGCGCGCCCGCCGTCCGCCGCCCGCGGCTGCATCCGCCAGCCTGCGAGCATCTCCTCCAGGATGCGACGGTTCGTGGCGTTGTCGTCCACCACGAGCACGGGCAGGTTCTCCAGGCTGACGCCTTTCGCCGCGGGCGCGCGTTCCTCAGGGGCCAGGGGGAGGCCAAATTCCGCCGTAAAGTGAAACGTGCTGCCCTGGCCCACTGCGCTTTCCAGCCACAGGCGGCCGCCCATGATTTCCACCAGCCGGGTCGAGATGGTCAGCCCCAGGCCGGTGCCGCCATACTGGCGAGTCATCGAACCATCGGCCTGTTCGAAGGGGTGGAAAATCAACTCTTGCTTCTCCGGAGAAATTCCGACGCCCGTGTCGGCGACGCTGAAGCGCAGTTGCACGGTGTTGCTTGACCGCGAGGCCACCTCTACGCGGACGCCCACCTCGCCGCGCTCGGTGAACTTGATGGCGTTCCCGACCAGGTTCACGACCACCTGCCGCAAGCGCCCGGGATCGCCGACCAATCTCGCCGGCACTTCCGGCTGGACGTGGCAGGGCAATTCCAGTTCTTTTTTGTGCGCGCGGATGGCCAGCGCCTTCAATGTTTCCCCCAGGTTGTCGCGCAAACTGAACTCGATGCGGTCCATGTCCAGTTTCCCGGCCTCGATCTTGGAGAAGTCCAGGATGTCGTTGATCACCCGCAGCAGGCTGTCGGCCGAGGACTTGACCATGGTGAGGTACTCGCGCTGGTCCAGGGTGAGCTGCGTATCCAGCGCCAGCTCCGTCATGCCCATGATCCCGTTCATCGGCGTGCGGATCTCGTGGCTCATGTTGGCCAGGAACTCGCTCTTGGCGCGGTTGGCGGCTTCCGCGGCTTCCTTGGCCCGGTGCAACTCCTCCTCGGCCCGCTTGCGCTCGGTGATGTCCTGGTAGATGCCGAAGGCGCCGATGAGCTTTCCTTTGATCATCAGCGGCACGGCATGGAGATCAACTTCCAGCAGAGTCCTGTCGCGGCGCCGTCGGCGGGTAGTCACATGTATGCTTTCGCCCGTGAGGACGCGCCCGGTGATAGACTCTACTTCGGCCTCCAGTTCTTCGGGCTTGATCAGTTCATCGAGCTTGGCGCCGACAGCCTCTCCCTGGCTATAGAGGAACATCCGTTCGAACGCCGGATTGCATAACTGCACCACGTTTTGTGAATCATGGCCCACAATGGCCACAGGGCTCTTCTCTATCAGGGCGTTCAGGTAGGCGGTGCGTTCTTCGAGCTGCTTCTCAGCCCGCTTGCGCTCGGCAATCTCCTGCTGGAGTTCTCCGGTGCGCTCCTCCACGCGCTTTTCCAAGTCGCCGTGCGCCGCCTGCAGCGCGGCATCCCGGCGCTGGATCTGTGCGAGCATCTCGTTGAACCCTTCGATCAGCAGGCCCAGTTCGTCGTTGCTGCGCTTGATCGCACGGATGGAATAGTTCTTCTGCAGCGAAACCATCTTGGTCGTCCACACCAGCTCGCGGATTGGTTCGGAGATGGCGCGCTGCAGCCGCGAGGAGAGCAGGAGAGCCACGAGCGATGCGCCGAAGACCGCCAGCAGGAGCACGGCGAGGTAACGGTTCAGGCGCTCGCGGAGTTCTTCCAGGTCGGATTGCAGGTAAACCGTGCCGATCTTTTCATTTTCGAGCACGACCTTGCGGAACAGGCGTAGTTCATCCTTTCCGAAGCGGCTGCCGCTGTCTTCGACCGGCGGCGGCGCAAAATCGCCGCTCGGATTGCCGCGGACGTATAGATCG
>Ga0209515_10003668_pt1 | contig 21549 bp, 24 predicted proteins | sample Subgroupgradi54m_FD_187454 | JGI IMG/M metagenome (GOLD analysis project Ga0209515, IMG submission 187454) | Subsurface groundwater microbial communities from S. Glens Falls, New York, USA - GMW60B uncontaminated upgradient, 5.4 m (SPAdes)... ... | reverse complement strand
GTCGCCATCTCCATGACCACCGGCGGCGGCGCCTGGGATAACGCCAAGAAGTACATCGAAAACGGCAAATTCGGTGGCAAGGGTTCGGACGCACACAAGGCCGCCGTAACCGGCGATACCGTGGGCGATCCCTACAAGGACACCGCCGGGCCGGCGATCAACCCGATGATCAAGATCATCAACATTGTGGCATTGCTGATCGTGCCGTTACTATAAATTCGATATTCTGTTGATCCAAAGGCCGGCCATGCCGGCCTTTGTTTTTGATAGGGTACAATCATGTCCATGAAAATCTGCATCGTCTCCGACAGCCACGATCATCGCGAACATCTGTCCGCCGCCGTCACTGAAGCCAAGCAGTTGGGAGCGCTAGCCGTACTGCACTGCGGCGATCTGGTGGCGCCTTCCACGCTGCACGCCATCATCCCGCTGGGGCTGCCGGTGCACATCGTGCATGGCAATAATATGGGTGACCTGTTCCATCTGTCGAAACTGGCGCACAAGCCGGAAAACCGTGTGAATTATTACGGCCAGGACGGGAGCATCGTGCTCGCCGGCAAACGGATTTTTATCGTGCACTACCCTCACTATGCCAAGGCCATGGCGCTTACCGGGGACTACGATCTGGTGTGCAACGGCCATGAACATCACGCCGTGATCGAGCGCATCAAGAATATTAAGGGAGGAGAAACGCTGCGTATCGATCCCGGCACCGTGGGCGGCGTGAGCGCGCCGGCCACCTATGTGTTCGGTGATCTGGAGAAAATGGAATTCGAAATCCGGAAGGTAACGCTGCCGGAAGCGCCACCGGACAGGCAAAAGGCCTGGGCCTGAGCGCGCCCAAGCCCGGGTAGGAAAATAATCAGGCTTCGGCGGTCTTGCGTTCCGGAAGCAGCTTTTCGAGAGCCAGTGGCTGAATACCCAGTTTCTCGAACAGTTTCAGGTCGGCATCGGATTCCGGGTTGGGGGTGGTGAGCAGTCTATCGCCGTAGAAGATGGAATTGGCCCCGGCCAGGAAACACAACGCCTGAAGATGATCCGGCATCTGGCTGCGGCCGGCGGAAAGCCGCACAAACGAGGCCGGCATCGCGATCCGTGCGACCGCAACGGTGCGCACAAACTCGATCGGATCGAGCGCGGGCTCCGCCGGTGTGCGCGCAGATTCGGAAAGCGGCGTCCCCGGGATATTCACCAGCAGATTGATCGGCACCGACTCCGGCGGCGGGTCGAGGGCGGCCAGCTCGGCGAGAAACTGCACACGGTCCGCGCGCGATTCTCCCATGCCCATGATGCCCCCGCAGCAGACCTTGAGACCGGCCGCGCGCACCTTGGTGAGGGTGTCCAGCCGGTTATCATAACTATGGGTATGCACGATATTGTCGTAGTGAGCGCGCGAGGTATCGAGGTTGTGGTTGTAGTAATCCAGGCCCGCCTGCGCCAGCTGCTCCGCCTGCCCGTCACGCAACAGGCCCAGTGTGGCGCAGGTTTCCATGCCGAGCGCCTTGACGGCGCGGACCATCTCCGCGACCTGTATCAGATCTTTTTCTTTTGGCCCGCGCCAGGCCGCGCCCATGCAGAAACGCGTGGCGCCTCGCGCCTTGGCAGACTGCGCGGCGGCGATCACCGCTTCCTTCGACATCAGTGGCTGGCTTTCGACGTCGGTGTGAAACCGGGCGGACTGGGAACAATAGCCGCAGTCTTCCGAACAACCGCCGGTCTTGATCGACAACAGCGTGGAGAGCTGTACCGCGTTCGGATCGAAGTGCCGGCGATGCACCGTCTGGGCATGGTAGATCAGGTCGCTGAACGGGAGTTCGAACAGCGCGGCAATTTCAGCGGTGTCGGGATGCATCGGGAATCGTCCGGTAATAAATAAATTAAGAGCGGCCAAGCTAGGGGAAGCCGCGCCGCTTGTCAACTCTCCATGAATCCGAGAGTTGACTGGGGACTTACGCGCGCGCGCTGTTTTCGCGCGGCGCACCGGCGGCCATGGCACGCAGCCGATCGAGGTCGCGCAGCACAATCTGACGGCCGTGGACGTTGATCAGATTTTCTTCCTGGAAACGGGACAGCAGGCGGCTCACGGTCTCGAGCGCCAGCCCCAGATAATCGCCCAAGTCCTGGCGTGACATACTGAGCCTGAATTCCACCGCGCCGCTGCCGAGCCGGGCGAAGCGTCGGGAAAAACTCATGAGACACGAAGCCAGCCGCTCCTCGGCGCTCATGCGTCCGAGCATCATGAGCATGTCTTCATCGCGCACGATCTCACGGCTCATGATGCGCAGCAATTGATGTTGCAGGCCTGGGACTTTCTGTGCCAGCTCCTCGAGCGAATCAAAGGGAATCTCGCAGACTTCGGAGATTTCCAGCGCCTCGGCGCTGCACGGATGCAGGTCCGTGTTGATCGCATCTATCCCCAGCAGTTCGCCGGGAAGATAAAAACCGGTCACCTGTGCCCGGCCGTCCTCGATAAGTCCGGTGGTTTTGAGCGTGCCACTGCGGATGGCGTACAGCGAACGCAGCGGATCGCCATAGCGATAAAGCAATTCGCCCTTCTTCAGGGTACGGCGGCGTTTGATGACTTTGTCGAGCGCGGAGAGATCGGTCTCGTTCAGGCCCAGCGGCAGACACAGCTCACGCAGAGTGCAATCCTTGCAGGCCGCCTTGATGCTGGAGATGTTAATCACCGTTGCGGCTTCTTTTTTTTGCATAAGACTACCCTTTGCTGGGAGGCCATTTTTAGCAGGATTGGCCCGAGGCGTCTATTAAACCCATCCGAACTATACGGGTTCAAACCACCGCGTCAATCTCTCTAAAGTATGCAATGAAATTGTCGTTTTGAATACCTCGCTCATTAAAACAAGTAATGACAGTCTGAAAACAAGTAATGACAACCTGCCCCGTCCCTTTCTCCCTGCTGGCATGGATCAGGATATCCCCGATCCGTGGCGTTTATCGTGAGCTGACAGGAGAGGTGCAATACATGCATCGTTTGGCCGCAAGCGGAATGTCCGAAAGGCATTCCGGACACTTCTTCACGTCGGGGGTCTTGACAGGGGCCGTTTCTTCTTTCTTCAGCCGGTTCATCATCTTGATCACCATGAACAAGGCAAAAGCGACAATAACGAAATCAACCAGCGTGTTGATGAAGAGACCGTAATTCAGCGTCGGTGCCCCCGCGGCCTTGGCGGCCGCGAGAGTAGCAAAGGTTCCACTGCCGAGGTTGACGAACAAACCGCTGAAATCCATGCCACCCATCGCCAGACCCAGGGGCGGCATCAGCACATCGCCGACAAACGAACTGACGATCTTCCCGAACGCCGCGCCGATGACGATACCGACCGCCATGTCGACCACGTTGCCGCGCATGGCGAATTTCTTGAATTCTTCCAACATGGGAAAGCCTCCTTTAATTTATCGCGAAAAGCGAACCGATACCCGTGGCCAGTATAACGAGGCTTCGACTATTGAAGCCGGTGCTTCTACATCAAAATTATAAAAGATCAGGTAAAAAATTGTTCCGGGCTGATCCGGCGCGCATATCGCCTTGCGGGAGAATGACAAAGAGTCGGCGTAACAGTTTCAGCCGTGGCTGGAAGAACGGGCCCCGCATGAACTTCTCTGCTGGCCAGTCCTTGCTCAGATCACCTTTGAGTAGCGCTTTTCCTGTTTTGCACGCAGGTAACGATCGAACACCATGCAGATATTACGGATCAACAGCTTGCCGGCCGGGAGAACTCGGATCGATACCTCATCCAGATCAAGTAGACCGTCCTGCTGCATAACTTTGAGTTCGGCAAGTTCCGTAGCAAAGTAGTCCGCGAAGCGGATGCCATGCTTGTGCTCGACGACAGTCATGTCGAGCGCGAAGTGGCAAATAAGCTGCGTGATGATCGCGCGTCGCAATTTGTCATCCGCGTCGAGCGTGATGCCACGCATCACCGGCAGATGTCCGGCATCGAGCGCGGAAAAATAATCATCCATCGTTTTCTGATTCTGGCTGTAACAATCGCCGACCATGCCAATCGCGGTCATGCCCATCGCGACCAGATCGCATTCGGCGTGCGTCGAGTAGCCCTGAAAATTACGGTACAGCGTGCCGTTGCGCTGCGCCACGGCCAGCTCGTCGTCGGGGCGCGCGAAGTGATCCATGCCGATATACACATAGCCGGCCTGCGTCAGGCTCTCGATGGTAAGTTGCAGGATATTGAGCTTCTCCTGCGGGCTAGGCAAATCATCCGCGCGAATACGGCGCTGCGGCTTGAACATCTCCGGCAGGTGCGCGTAGTTGAATACTGACAGCCGGTCCGGGCCGGCGCCGATAATCTTGTCGAGGGTGCGCCCGAAACTCGCCACGGTCTGGTGCGGGAGCCCGTAGATGAGGTCCATGCTGATGGAACGGAACCCCAGCGCACGCGCCTGTGTCAGCACCGCGAAGGTCTCGGCCTCGCTCTGGATGCGGTTTACCGCCTTCTGCACGACCGGCTCGAAGTCCTGTACGCCCATGCTCAGGCGATTGAAACCGACGCTCCGCAGCAGCGCCAGCGTCTCCGGCCGCACCTCACGTGGATCGACCTCGATGCCGTATTCCCCCAGATCGTCGTCGCGCAGCCGGAAATGCTCGCGCGTGACGTTCATCAGCTCCTGAATTTCATCGTGGCTGATGAAGGTCGGCGTTCCGCCGCCCCAGTGCAGCTGTTCCACGATACGCGTGCGGTCGAAAAGCTCTCCCTGCATGGCGATCTCGCGATGCAGCCGACCGAGATAAGGCGAGGCGCGCTTGCGGTCCTTGGTCACAACCTTGTTGCAGGCACAATAAAAGCAGACGGTGTCGCAGAACGGCAGGTGGAAATAAAGAGAAAGCGGGGGCGGGGGTGACGCCTCGTTGGTGCGTTTCGCCCACGCGCGATAATCGGTTTCGTTGAAATTGGTGTGGAACTGCACTGCCGTCGGATACGAGGTATAGCGGGGTCCGCTTTTGTCGTAACGGCGGAGCAGGTCTGCATCAAAAGTTATCTGGTGATTCAAGCGTAAATCCCGCGAAGTAAGCAAAGTAAAATTAAAATAGCGCTGGTCACAGGGAAAGCCATAACCTGCATCAATAATACATCCATTGCGAAAATAAAACGAAAGCGCGGAGCGGAGGAACGTCCGGTTCGGCCGGATTCACAGACGAACCGGAGGGGTTTCGTCAATGCCGAGCTGGCGCCACAGCGCGTCCACACGTTGTTTCACTTCCGCGCTCATGACGAGAGGCCTGCCCCATTGGCGGCTGGTTTCCCCGGGCCACTTGCTGGTGGCGTCGAGACCCATCTTGCCGCCAAGGCCCGAGACCGGACTCGCGAAATCCAGATAATCGATCGGCGTGTTGTCCACCAGCAGCGTGTCGCGCACCGGGTCCATGCGCGTGGTCATGGCCCAGATGACTTCTTTCCAGTCGCGTACGTTGATGTCGTCATCCGTGACGATCACGAACTTGGTGTAGGTGAATTGACGCAGATACGACCACACGCCGAACATGATGCGCCTGGCGTGACCGGCATAACGTTTCTTGATGCTCACGCAGGCCACGCGGTAGGAACAGCCCTCGGGTGGCAGGTAGAAATCGACAATTTCCGGAAACTGTTTCTGCAATAAAGGAATGAACACTTCATTGAGCGCCATCGCCAGCACCGACGGTTCGTCGTACGGCGAACGTCCCATGTAGGCACTGTGATAGATGGGCTGGTCACGATGCGTGATGCGCTCGATGGTGAATACCGGGAATTTTTCCTGCGAATTGTAATAGCCGGTGTGATCGCCGAACGGCCCCTCGAGCGCTTCTTCGTCCGGCTCGATATGACCTTCCAGCACTATCTCGGCCGAAGCCGGAACGTGCAGTGCACCGCCGTGACACGACACCACCTCGCTGCGTGCTCCGCGCAGCAGTCCCGCGTACTGGAATTCCGAGAGCGTGTCGGGGATCGGGGTGACGGCCGCGACCAGCGTCGCGGGGTCGGCGCCGATGACGACCGCCACGGGAAAACGCCGGCCCGGATGCGCCTCTTTCCACTCGCGGAAATCGAGCGCACCGCCACGATGCGGCAGCCAGCGCATGATGACCTTGTTCCTCGCGATCACCTGTTGGCGGTAGATGCCGATGTTCTCGCGCTCCTTGTACGGTCCCTTGGTGATGACAAGTCCAAAGGTAATGAGCGGGCCGGCGTCTTCCGGCCAGCAGGTCTGGATGGGAAGCATGGACAAGTCCACGTCCGCAGCTTCGATGACATGCTGCCGGCACGGCGCATCGCTCACCACGCGCGGCAGCACGTTAAAAAGCTGCTTGAAGCCGGGAAGTTTCTCCATCGCATCGCCGATCCCGCGCGGCAACTGTGGCTCCTTCAGGAAGGAAAGCAGCTTGCCGACCTCGCGCAGTTCTTCGATGGACTCGTGCCCCATGGCGAGCGCCACGCGCCGCGTGGTCCCGAAGAGATTGCCGAGCAGCGGAATATCGAAGCCTCCCGGCTTTTCAAACAGCAACGCCGGACCGCCGGCGCGCAGCGTGCGGCAACATATCTCGGTGATCTCCAGGCGCGGGTCCACCGGCACGGTGACGCGCTTGAGTTCGCCCAGGTTTTCCAGGTGCGTGATGAAATCGCGCAGGTTCTTGTATTTCATGGAACGCTCACGAGAAATGCGCCATGGATGGCGCGCTTATGGAGCCAAGGAAGCATAGGGGGCGGACGGCGCGCATGATTTGATCCAGGTCAATATCGCTCGACATCGGGACCTGATATAAAGACGGCCACCTTACTAAACTACGTCCGGACAGACATGCTGCCCCACCCCCTGCTTCTGCCGCTACGAATCATTCCCGGCGCGGTACACGCCGAAGTGCTGGCGCGGGTTTTCAATCACCTGCTGCGCGGTCAACCGGTCATGACGCGGCTTCCGGAGATCGACGGCAAAACCGTGTGCATTCATATCAAGGATGCGTCGAGCGAGATTCATTTCCGGATCGGGCACGGGCGTTTGCAACCCGCGGCGTCGGGACACGCCGATGTCCGCATCAGCGGCACGGTGCAGGATTTCTGGCTGCTCGCCACCCGGCGCGAAGACCCGGATACGCTCTTCTTCAGCCGCCGCCTGTGCATCGAGGGTGACACCGATACCGGCGTGCACATCAAGAATCTGCTGGATGCGCTCGATTACGACTGGGAATTGCATTTCCGCGCCGTGCTCGGCGAAACACTCGGCGGCGCGGCCTTCGCGTTAATCCAGCGCGCCGTCGGCCAGCGCATTACCAGTCACTGATCCGGATTTTCCATCAGGCACGCGTGGTCACGCATGTTCCCGATACATCCCGGGGGCGCCATACCAGTAGCCGTCACAGGTTCCGAACGCCTGGTAGGGTTCAAGCATCGCCGCAGCCGCGGATGAATCCTGACGCCCGTCTGAGACGCGGCGAAACGCGTCCACGATATCGAACATCCCCTGGACCTGCGGCGATAGCCGCAAGACATCCACCCCGAGCGCCCGAAGCTCGCCGATTTCGTTCACCAGATTGTATGTCTCGCCCGACTGCACCTGGATACCGTTGAGGCTGAGAAACGATTGACCCTCGCGCGTACGCAGCGGCATGCCATCGGGATAATCGGCGCAGCGGAATCCGCATTCATCCTTGGACAGGTTATGCGCGCGGGCGGTGAAACAACGCGCGGAGAAAGACAGCGGCATGCGGCCAAAAACAAATACCTCGGTCTCCATCCCGGCGGGACGCTGCGCCTGGAGCGCGGCCAGCGTGTCGCGATCCAGCTCCATCGGCATGACCCAGCGCTTGGCGCCGGCGCGCGCCATTAGCGCCAGCGCGCGGCTGTTGTAGACGTTGATGTGGGGACCGACAACGAACGGCGTCACGCCCTCCAGCATGTTGACCGCGGCCATGTCATTGGCCTCGACCGCGAAGCGCCCGTTCTCCGCGATGGTACGCATGTAGGCGGCTTCCGATTCGGCCTCGATGAGCGTGAGCGTCGACAGCACCACCTCCTTGCCGGCGGCGGTAAGGCGTTCGGCCATGTCCAGCCAGTCCGGCAGCCGCAGCGCACGGCGCTTGGAGCAGACCGTCTCGCCAAGATAAACGATATCCACCGGCGCCTCGATAGCGCGCGCATAAAAATCGAATACGCGATCGCGCTCCCAGAAATACGGGATGGGTCCGAGGGAAATTTTCACAGGTAGTAATTATTAATATCAGTTTGGAATCTGAAGTTTGGAATTCCAATTCCGTAATCTTTTATTGCCATGGCCGGGTATAGGCGCCGAGCGTGTGACAGCGCCCTTCGGCGACCTTGTCGAGTTGCTCGATCCAGGCGCTTTTGGGAGAAAATTTCTCCGGCCCGGCGGCGCAGGCATCAATCGCCTCTCGCAACGTGCGCGTGACCTGCGCCACGTAGGTCGGGCTGCGCTGACGGCCTTCGACCTTGATCGCGGCCACGCCGGCGCGGAACAGATCCGGAAGAATATCGAGCACGTTGAGACTGGTCGGCTCTTCCATGGCGTAGTAAACCTTGCCGCCGACCTCGAACCGCCCCTTGCACAGCGTCGGATAGCCGGCGGGTTCCTCGGGCGCGTACACGTCGATCAGCACGCCGTTCAGCCGCGAACGGCGGCCGGCGGCCGACTCTTCCCACTTGACGGCTTTCGCCGGTGAACAGACGCCGCTTGAATTCGGCGAATCGCCGGTGACATAGGACGACAGGGTGCAGCGTCCCTCGACCATCACGCACAGGCTTCCATAACCGAATACTTCCACCTCCGTGTTCACGCGTTTCATGACATTCTGCACCTGTGCCAGCGATAATACGCGCGGCAGCACCACGCGCTGCACGCCGAAATGCCGCACGTAAAAATCGATGGCCTCGTGGTTGGTGGCCGAACCCTGCACCGACAGATGCAGCCTCAGGTTGGGATGCCTTTGTACGCAGTAATCCATGAGTCCGGGATCGGCGAGGATCAGCGCGTCGACGCCGAGACTCGCCGCCTGGTCCACGGCATCACGCCACTTTTCCCACTGGTGCGGGCGCGGGTAGGTATTGATCGCCAGAAACACGCGCGCATCTCGGTTGCGCGCATAAGCAATACCCTGGCGCGCTTCGTTGATATCGAAATTGAGACCGGGAAAATTACGCGCGTTGGTACCGTCACGGAAGCCCATGTAAACAGCGTCGGCTCCGTTATCCACGGCCGCCTTGAGCGCCGTCATGCTCCCCGCGGGACAGACGAGTTCCAATTTCCTGTTTATCGCCATCAGCGAAAAATGCCTAGCCCACCACGTCGAGCACGCGACGGCGAAAGTGCACCCTGAGTCTTTGAGCGATTTTTTCACACGCGGCGATATCGACTCCCGGCAACCCGTCGATGGCCGTAAGCGTAATTTCCGGCACGAACTCACGTGCGCACTTCACGAAATCCAGCATCGCCTCGTATGCCCCGGGGAGCTTGGGACGGCAATGCAGGTTGTAGGTCTCGGCGTCCTGGGCATTGAGCGACACCGATAGCGCGTCAATCAGTCCTTCCATATCCGGCGTCACGTCGCGTCCGTACACCAGGTTGGCCAGGCCGTCGGTATTCAGCCGGATGCGTTTAGCGTGATGGCGCAAGTGCGTGGCGGCATCGAGCAGCGTGTACAGCCGCAACGTCGGCTCGCCCAGGCCGCAGAATACGATCTCCCGGTAATCCTCCGGGCTTCCCGCCGCCGTGATGATCTCATCGAGCGCCGGATCGTGATCCAGACGCAGCTGGTAATCCTGCACCGTCCACATGTCGTTGAATTTTGGACAAAACTCGCAACGCAACGTACAACGGTTGGTTATATTCAGGTAGCGGCTGTCACGCAGCGTGTAACCGATGGTTTGTGCCGGCAGTTTTCTGATGGCTGTTGCGCGCGGATTGGACACGTCACATGTCTCTCTGGAAAAAGCTGAATCATAGGCACAGACGCCAGAGGCGCGCTTGACACAGATCAAAGATCAGCCGGTACGGCGCCATGCCGCGGGCGGCAAGGGAAATTCCCAATAAAGACGGTGTGGATTTCCGACGGTTACCGGACGGCAACAGACGTGGCAGCGATCTGATACGTGGCGTGACAGGCGACGCATTTTTTCATGGTCTCGCCCAACTGACGCAGCGAAAACCGGGCGTCGTTCATGGCTTCGGCATCCATGGCGATACGATCGAGATCCCCGTGCACGCTGTGGCCCAGCGTCTTGAATTCCAGCGGGAGTTTGGCGGCCAGTCCAGCGGGCACGTTGTGCGCCGCCGCCATCCCCAGCGGCCGCGCGATTTTCGCGATCGCGGCCGCGTCACCGCGATCGGCCGCCTCGAGCATGCCCTGGATGCCGGCGAGAAACTGGCGCATCTCGTTCAGCACCACGGCCCGCTCGGACGGTTCGAGAAGGATCGCCACCCGGCCGTCGGCCGCCGTGCCGGTTCGGCCCAGCACCACGAACTTCAGGACCAGTCCGGCAATGGTGAGCAGCAGAAGGCCGATGATCGCCCAATAAATCGTAACGCTTTTTTTCGTTGTCATGCTGTTTGCTTTTTCCTGTCAGTACACGCCGTTCGTTGAAAATGTCATGTCTCTTGCGTTTCTTGCGCAACGATTCCAGCCCTTGTGCTGAAATCCTCCTGCTCTAAGTAACTGCTCCATGTCGAAATGCATATGACCAAGGTCAAACAGCCGCCGGCGAATCGGGTTCTTTGGGGATATCCTGGTCGTGATAGGAATCGCGCGCGCTCAACAGGGAAATTCTTACGGCTGATTAGAGCGCCCAGGCAAGTCAGAGAAGCAAGAATGCAACCGGCGCGCTGCCAACGACCGAGAGCCTCAGGCAAACAAACGTTTTAAATCAGCAAGGTAAGCGGGTGCATGCGGCTCGCCTTCCACCGGCGACCACGGCGCTTTTTCCCGCGGCGTGAGCGGCGCATAGGGGCCGGCCTTGGCTTCGAAAAACACGCTGCCCGGCTCGAGCGCCACGAGCGTGTGATACATGCCGTGCGGAATGTTCACACCGACTGACTCGCCCGCCGGCGCCAGCACCGCCGTGGCGGTCACCGTGCCGCGCTCATCGAAAATAATCACGCCGAGGCGACCGCGCACGACGACCAATGTTTCATCCTTGGTGGCCTCGTGGTGGCAATGTGGTTGGATATAGGAATCGGGCTCGATGGCGTTCAGGAGCCGGTTGCAGGTGTCGCTTTCCGAGGCGTGAAAATTGTGATTCCGGCGCCGGCGCGGCGATGCTCTCGCCTGGGACGAAACCTGCTCGAGAAAATCGCGATCAATGATCTGGAAGGTGTTCATGCACGTCCGGGTTACCTGTTTTTTAATTTATCCTTGAGGTCGGCGAAGGGATTATGGGTCGCCGGCTTTTTTTTGTCTGCTTCGGGCATGAATCCCTCGCCGCGCACCAGATAAGCGAAACGCTGATGCTCGTTGTCGTGACAGTAAAGGCAGAGATTTTCCCAGTTGCTGCCGTCGGACGGGTTGTTGTCGTGGTTGTGGTCCTTGTGGTGCACGGTAAGCTCGTGCAGGTTCTCGCGCGTGAAGTTGCGGCCGCAACGTCCACAGACCCAGGGATGGAGCTTGAGCGACTGTTCACGATAGCCCGCCATGCGCGTGTCACGCTGTTTGTGCGCTTTCGCGACAACGTCGTCGAGCTTTTTGCTGTCGAGTTGTCCGGACGGTTTGCGCGGACCGGAATTATTGCCTGCCATCAGAATGTCACCTGGATTCGTTCGTTCATTATATAAAGCATGGCATGATGGGGTAATGAACTTTCGCCTGCCGAATCGCCGTGGATGACCTGAGCCTCTGGGGTCTTTTCGTCAGCGCCTTCGTGTCCGCCACGCTATTCCCGGGCGGGTCCGAAGTGGTGCTGGCGGCGCTGGGGCATGGCCACCAGTACAGCCCCGGAACGCTGCTGGGGGTGGCGACGCTGGGTAATACACTCGGCGGCATGAGCACCTGGCTGCTCGGATGGCTGCTGGCGAAGCGCTACCCGCTGGATCAGCCGCGCCAGGCCAGTCAGCAACGCGCGATCGCGCAACTCAAAAAATGGGGCAGTCCGCTGTTGCTGCTGTCATGGCTTCCGATTGTCGGCGATCCTTTGTGCTTCGCGGCCGGCTGGCTGCGCATGAACGGCTGGCTGGCGGCGCTTTTCATCGGTGCCGGCAAGGCGGCGCGCTATGCGGTTATTTTGTTTGTGGTGTAGCGCCGGAATCCTTCGTCTTGCGCAATTTCTCGATTTCCTGCGCGAAGTCCTCGAAGCTCGCAGCGCCCTTGGCCATGCGCACCACGATCAGCACATCTCCCTGGATTTTTCCGATCACGAATGACGGGGTGCCGGTAATGCCCAGCCCGCGCGCTTCGACGACATCGCGCATGATGGCCTGCTTGCGTGAGGCGTCGCCGAGACAAGCCGTGAATTTTGCATCATCCAGACCGAGTTCGCGTCCAAGCTGCGGGTAAAGCTCGGGAGCCAGCCGCCCGTTATTCACATACAAGGCCTCATACATCGGCCAGAAGCGTTGCTGCGCACCGGCGCAGCCGGCCGCCAGCGCGGCGGGCAGCGCCTGCGGATGAATCGACTTCAGGGGCAGGTCCTTGTGGATGAATTGCGCGATGCCGGTGTCCACGTATTCCTTTTTGAGCCGGGGAAAAACCTGGTCGTGAAAACCACGGCAGTAGGGGCATTGGTAATCGGAAAATTCCACGATGCCGATCGTTGCCTGTGCGCTTCCCATGCGGTGGACGCCAGCGAGATCGACCATCGGCGGTGCGATGCTGGCAATGGAAACAGCGCTTTCCTGATAAGCGATGCCGGAAGACTTTGAGCTTCTCTGGCGGGTTTCAGCCGTGGCCGGTTCGCTGGCGGATGCCGGCGCTGGCGTGGGCGTTGTACACGCACCCAATAGTATGGTGGCTGCCACCAGAAAAATAGTTGCGCCGGTCTTGCGCGTGCGTGGGTAACCTGCTCGTCGGTGGCTGCTGTCTGTCATCGGGAAGTGGCCTCGGTCAGGATACACAAGAATGGATTGCTTCAGTGTAGATGTCTCCGCCACGGCGCGCCAATCGCGGATCTCAGGCCAGAAGGCTTTCGCGAAGTTTCCCGTCCTCGAGTTCCTTGAGAAACCAGCGCAGCGCCTTGCCCTTGTCGGCCGTGCGCCATACGGTCAGCAGCGTCATGCCGGGTTTCGTTTCGAGCACTTGTTTCGCCACCAATCGGCCGGCCTCGAGTTCCGCCCGCACCAGGTGCGCAGGCACGTAACCCACGCCGAGCCCGGCACACTGAAACGCGATCTTGTGGCGCATGTCCGGCACCGTCAGCACGTCCTGTCCGGTGAGCAGGCCCGAGGTGCGCGGCGGCAGGTTGCGCGAGCTGTCGGCGGCCGCAACCGAACGGTACTTGAGTATTTCCTCGGGCGGGATCGGCTCCGGTACTTTTGCCAGCGGATGCGTCGGCGCCACCGCAAACAGCCACTCTATCGAAACCAACGGCCGCGTCGAATAGCCGCCACCGGAGGGCCCCTCGCCCGGCGCCCCGATCACGAGATCGGCGCGCCCCGATACCAGCGCGTCCCACGCCCCGCCGAAGACCTCCAGCAGAACCCGCAACCGCGTGCCAAACCCCTGATCGTAAAACTTGCGAAACAGGGGATGGAGCCGCTCCATGGGAATGATGTCATCCACCGCGACGCGCAGCTCGACCTCGTAACCCGTGGCCACGCGCTTGATGCGCGATTCCAACTCGGACGCCGCCTGCAGGAGATGGCGCCCTTCGCGCAACAATTCCTTGCCGGCCTCGGTGAGTTGCGCACGGTGGCCGCGGCGGTCGAAGATCAACACGTCCAGATCCTGTTCCAGCTTTTGCACCGTGTAGGTGAGCGCCGACGGCACGCGATGCAGTTCCTCGGCGGCCGCAGCAAAACTGCCTTGGCGGTCGATGGCCTCCAGCACGGACAGGGCATCCAAGGTTAGGCGCATCTTATTCAGTCAATTTGACTAACATGACCAGAATTCTTCGCTATCACACAGGAAATTACAAGAATAAGCTTTCTATTGCATTCAACAGATATGAACATGTTTTATCGGTTTTAATCCTTTAACCTATATAGATACGGAGAAATGCCATGATCAACACTCATACCGCCCCCTACGGCGCCTTGGTCCTGCGGCTCGGCCTCGGCGTGATGTTCATCGCCCACGCGCTGCTCAAGCTGCTTGTGTTCACCCTGCCCGGCACGGTGAAATTCTTCGAGATGGTGGGTTACCCTGGCTTTGTCGCCTATGGGGTGGTCGCTGCCGAGCTGATCGGCGGCGGGCTGCTGGTACTTGGCGTATACACCCGCTGGGTGGCGCTGGCGTTGATCCCGATCCTGCTTGGCGCCGCCCTGGTACACGTGCCCAACGGCTGGGTGTTCAGCGCGCCCAACGGCGGCTGGGAGTATCCGGTGTTCCTCGCCGTGGCATCGCTGGCGCAGGCCCTGATCGGTGATGGCGCCTTGGCGCTGCGCGCCTCGTCCGCCACCATGGCGCGTCGGCAACCGGCGTAACTTTTTTCACGGTCGACACGGAACAAGATCATGGGTTATCTGCAACACGGCGTCTGGCACAACGGCTGGTACGACACCAGCAAGACTGCGGGTGAGTTCGTCCGTGCCGAAAGCCAGTTCCGCGGTTTCATCACGGCGGATGGGTCGAGCGGCTTTCGCGCTGAACCGGGACGGTATCATTTGTACGTCTCACTCGCCTGCCCGTGGGCGCACCGCACGATTATTTATCGCAAGCTCAAGCAGCTCGAAGACGTGATCTCGATGTCGGTCGTGGACCCGGTGATGTCCGAACAGGGCTGGACGTTTACGGACGGCGCGGGCGGCACGCCCGATAGCGTGAATGGTTCGACCTATCTGCACCAGGTATACACCCGCGCGCTACCGGACTACAGCGGCCGCGTCACCGTGCCGGTGCTATGGGACAAACAGACGCGAACCATCGTGAACAATGAGTCGTCCGAAATCATCCGCATGCTCAATAGCGAGTTCAACGCCTTCACCGGCGTGAAAACCGATTTCTATCCTGTTGCCCTGCGCAAGGAGATCGACGCGATCAACGCCTTTGTCTACGAGCGCATCAACAACGGCGTTTACAAGGTCGGTTTCGCCGGCAGTCAGCGCGTCCACGAGAGCGCGGTCAAGCGGCTGTTCGACGCGCTGGATGAAATCGAAACGCGGCTGGACCGGAGGCGTTATCTGCTCGGCGATTCCATCACCGAGGCGGACTGGCGGCTGTTGCCCACGCTGCTGCGTTTCGACGCGGTGTACGTCACGCACTTCAAGTGCAACCTGAAGCGGATCGAAGACTATCCGAATCTGTCCCACTACGTGCGCGACCTGCACCAGCAACCCGGCGTGGCCGCGACCGTGAACCTCGACCACATCAAACGGCATTATTTTTTGAGCCACCGGCATCTCAACCCGTCTGGCATCGTGCCGCTGGGGCCGCTGCTCGATTTCAGCCGCGCGCACGACCGCGATCGTTTCGCACGGCAGGCCGTGCGGAAGACATTCTGAATTTTTGATTTTACTGAATCCACGATCGGAGACATCGCCGTGGGTATTTCACAACCATCTGATACAGGAGAAATCTATGAAACTCTATTATTACCCGGGTGCTTGTTCCATGGCGGTGCATATCGCTCTGCGCGAAGCTGGCATTCCGTTCGATCTGGACAAGGTGGATCTCGCCAAGCATCAGACCGCGGACGGCGAGGACTTCTACAAGATCAACCCCAAGGGCTATGTCCCGGCACTCAGGCTCGACGATGGTCAGATCCTGACCGAGGACGCGGTCCTGCTGCAATACGTGGCCGACCTGAAACCCGCCTCCGGACTCGCCCCCAAGGCCGGGACGATGGAACGATACCGCCTCATGGAGTGGCTGAATTTCATTTCGTCCGAGATGCACAAGACACTCGGCGCCATGTTCAACCCCAAGATCACGCCGGAGTGGAAGGAAGACCGGATCGCCCTGTTCGGCCGGCGCTGCGATTTTCTGGTGCAACAATTGGGCGGCAAGCCATATCTGACCGGAGATAAATTCACAATTGCCGACGCTTATCTGTTCACGATTCTCGGCTGGGCGAATCTATTCAAGCTCGACATGGGCAAGTGGCCGGCGCTTCAAAGCTACGCGGGCCACATCGCTGCGCGCCCGGCGGTAAAAGAAGCGATGAAGGCGGAGGGATTGATCAAGTGATCCGGCACCACGCCCGACCGAAATGACATCTGGCACATTACGTATGCCGGCGGTTTTCTTCGGGCATGGCAGCCCGATGAACACGCTGGAACATAACCAGTACACAGAGACTTGGCGCCGACTGGGCGAGTCGGTGCCAAAACCAAAAGCGATCTTGTCGGTGTCTGCGCACTGGTACGCGCGCGGTACGGCCGTGACCGCGATGGAGAGTCCGCGGACCATTCACGATTTCGGCGGTTTCCCGCAGGAACTCTTCGAGGTGCAATATCCCGCGCCCGGTGATCCGCGGATCGCTGCACGCGTGCGCGATCTGCTGGCGCCCGTCGAAGTGACGTTGGACAACTCATGGGGGCTAGACCACGGCACCTGGTCGGTGCTCGTACATGTGTTTCCCCATGCGGATATCCCGGTGGTGCAGTTGAGCATCGACGGAACCCAGCCGCCGAGCATTCATTACGAACTGGCGCAAAAACTGGCGCCGCTGCGAGACGAAGGCGTGTTGATCGTCGGCAGCGGCAATGTGGTGCACAACCTGGGGCGAATCCAATGGACCGACGACGCCAAGCCATACGATTGGGCGGCACGTTTCAATGAGAAGGTGCGCGGTTATCTCACCGCGCGCGATCACGGGCCGCTGATCGATTACGCGACGCTGGGCGAGGACGCGCGTCTGAGCGTGCCCACGCCCGACCACTACCTTCCGCTGCTGTACGTCATGGCACAACAGGGTGAGAACGAAACCATTTCGCTGCCCATCGACGGGATTGAGTTCGGTTCCATCGGGATGCTCACCGTGGTCGTGGGCCCGCCATAGCGAAACGAGTCGGCTTCAATCGAGCCTGTTCTTAAATTAACGGAAGCCGAGTCCGCCGGCGCGCGCGGCGCCGCGACTGTCAGACGAGCCCCACCCCGAAGTCTCGCGGCTAACGCGGCGCCGCTCGATCGGGGCAACGACAGGCGGCGCCTGCACCAGCGCCGGTGTCACGCCGACCCGCGCGGGCGTGTGTGGGATTGGGGCAACGGGCGCGAGTGTAGCGCTGGCGGCTGGGCGCGCGCCGGTCCAGACGCGGTTGCCGTGTGTGCGGCGGGTGATCGCCATGTCCGGCGTTGCCGGTGACGACGGGATCGCGCCAGCTTTGACAATCGTCTTGGGATGCGACGCGTGAAGCGCCTGCCGCTGCCGACGCTGAATTTCCTCGTTGCCAACGCCGATTGTGGCCGCGTGCCGGTAGCTGTCGTCTGTGAATTCATGTCGCCGTTCGTGCGGTCGAGGCCGCGCTTGCTCGCCGGGTTGCGGAGTCGCCGTCTGGATCACCCGCTGATGAGACTGATCATCACGGTCGTGCTTCTCCCCAGTGCGACCCTCGGCGCGATGACGGTGGTCTATGTGCTGGACGTGGACATGCGGAGGAATCCGATTGAAGTGGTTCAGGATGAAAAAACCCGTGAAGACGCGCCCTTGCCACTGGAAACCGCAGGGCACCCAGGAGTACAGGTATAAATAGGCTGCCGGCGGACGGCAATAAGTGTAGATGGGCGTCCCGAAACTGTCGTAATAGTAGCCAAGCGCGGTCCCATCGCAGGAGGGCACGTACCTGTTTGCCGGCCCTCCTCCGCTGGCGTAACCCGGCGCCAAGTCGACGGGAGGCGGCAGCCCGAACTCGGCGACGAGTTCAGCGTAGGCGCCCATGGCCGCGTCCAGGCTCATGTTGAGCTGGCCGGCCGCGGCGGTGGCGATCACCGCATCGCGCAACTCCGCCGCGATCTGCGGCGTCATGGGATAATCGGCCATCCATCCATCGACGGCATGAATTCCAAGAGCGTTGAGCGCACGGATAGCCCCTTCCTCGTCTTCCGCGGCCGGGAGTCCGAGGGATTGAGCGAGTCGCAGGGCAAAATCTCCCTGCCGCGCCACGGACGGGGCGATAGTCTGCTCTTCCTCGTCGGGCAATGGCTCGTTCAGCGCCACGGCCAGCGTGGGGAACAGAAACGTTCCCGACATCAACGCAATGATCAGCAATCCTTGGATCATGGGGGCAGACCCCGTGCAGTGAGAGTTTAAATACTTAACGACTTGGAGTGACGCAGGTTGACAAAGTTACCGCGCACACGGAACACGGCGTCTGGGCGGATAAAAAATAATAATGAGGGACAGGCTGAGGCGCCCCCACTGTCCATCCGATTATTTAAGGAACTGTGGTCTTTTCTATTACTCAACTGCGGCCGTACACCGGTACGGCGGTGCCGGTGACCGAGCGCGCTTCATCCGACAACAGAAACGCGATCACGTGGGCAATGTCTTCAGGCGCGACCCAGGTGGAAAAATCCGCCTTGGGCATGTCCTTGCGATTCTGCGGCGTGTCGATCGTTCCCGGCACGATGCAGTTGACGTTGATGCCGCGCGTTTTAAGCTCGCCCGCCAGACTCTCTGTGAGCCGCAGCACCGCCGTCTTCGCGGCGCTGTAGGCAGCGTAGTTCGGGCTGCCTTGAAAGGCGTTGCGGCTCGCGACGTTGATGATACGCCCGCTTTGGGCCTTGAGCATGTACGGAATCACGGCGCGGCAGGCATTGAGCGCAGTGCGGACGTTGATGTCGTACAGAAAATCCCATTCCGCGAGATCGGACTCGTGCACCGGCTTGCCGCCGCGAAATCCGCCAACGGTGTTCACCAGCCCGTCCAGCCGCCCGAAGCGCTTGTGCGCCTCGGCCGCCATGGCATTCACCGCCTTCGGGTCAATCATATCGACGTCGCCCGCGAGCCAGTGCTGGGTGGAACTCTTCAACTCGCCGTAGGTTTTCTGCAAACGATCGCTTGAACGGTCGACTAGAATCGTCATGCCGCCCTGCGCCTGAACGCGCATGGCCACGGCATGGCCGAGATTCCCGACCGCGCCCGTGATGATCACTACTTTGTCTTTCAAGCTCGACATGCTCGTTCGCTCCCGTTAATCATGGAATTCACTTGCACCGCGCGGGTTATTCCGCTTGCGCCGTGCAGCTTCTGTTTTGTGAACATAACCGATGTCCAACTCGGAGGGAATCGGGACTTTTGATCCTGCGGGTGGAGCACGCGCCGGCGCTATCGGTAAAAGATGTGGTTGCCAATCCGTGCGACGGGCTGGTGGCCGCGGGCCCAACTGGGTTTGATGTACACGGCATGGTAATGCAGCGCGCCTGCGAGCGTCGGAGTATGGCGCCCGTAGTAAACCGCCTCGGCGACCTCCCAGGCGCGCCGGAAGGTTTCGTCCTCGAGCGACGGTCGTTCATCCAGCTCGTTCCAGGAGAAGGCGCTCACGTAGCGCTTGCGAAGCGGGTCCCAGTTCTTCTGATGCACCACGCCGCAGACCGTGTCGGGGTAATGGCCCGAGGCCACGCGGTTCATGGTGACCTCGGCCACTGCGTATTGACCGGCCTCGGGTTCACCGCGCGCCTCGAAGTACACGTTGAACGCAAGACAAGTCAGGTTCTTCACGTCGTCTTGCCTGGTGAAAGCCGAGTGCATGAAATAACCGAACGTGGTCACGACCAGGCCGATCACAAAGATAAAAATCAGCGGGCCCTTGTCCGTTGTGTACCAGTAAAGGCTCAGGTTCTGCCACCCGCGCGACAGCAGCGAGGTGCGGCGACGAGTCTTGGAAAAACGTTTCTTGCGCATGTCTCCGGTGTCTCTCCGCGCGGGGCCGGATGGCGTGTCTTCCCCGCTATCACGCAAGGCTAGGTTCCCTTGGTCTGGGCTACCAAGACAGTACAGACCAGTGGAACAGATGCCCGGATCAGTGGCGTGACCTGCATATGAAACGACGGATTCAGCCAGACGGGAACTTAAAGAGATAGGGGCGATTTTTTAATCACTCCGATCTCTTAGATGGCGAAGATCAGGCCTTGCCGGCCTTCGGGATGAACCGCAGCGCCACACCATTGTTGCACCAGCGCTGACCGGTGGGCGGCGGTCCGTCATCGAACACGTGCCCGTGATGACCGCCGCAGCGCACGCAGTGATACTCGGTCCGCGTATATATCAGGAAGCCGTCCTTCTTCGTGGCGAAAGCACCGGGGATGGCGGTAAAGAAGCTTGGCCAGCCGGTCCCGCTGTCGTATTTCATCGCGGACGTAAACAGCGGCAGGCTGCAGCCGGCACACTCGAAAACACCCGCTCGCTTTTCATCGTTCAACGGGCTGCTGCCAGCGCGTTCGGTGCCTTCTTCACGCAGCACGTCATATTGCGCCGGGGTGAGGATCTTCTTCCACTCTTCGTTCGAGCGCTTGAGCGGTTCGGTCGTCAGCGCCACGTCGGCGCCCTGCGCGAGAAAATCCTTCCAGTTCTTCTGCAACTCCTCAACGCTCCCCGCGCCGTGCGCTGGCGCTGCCGCCCATGCACGCCACGCTGGCGCGATCAGGAGCGGTGCGGCCGCCAGGCCTTTGAGCAGATTTCGCCGTTTCATTGGACCTCCGATTGCAGCGCCCGCCAATAACTCACAGGTACCCGATAGGTTTTACTTCGACCGGATTATCTAGACGGTGTTCAATCGTTATTACTCCGAGGTATCCCCCGCCTCTACAGACCCTGAAGTATTCTGAGCACTTGATCCGGCTTTGGTTACAAGTGGCACGAATAAGCGCGGTCATCATTCTGAAATGCTGCGTGGCATTCAGCAATACCCAAAATTCCGCTTGGCCCTAAAACTCTGTAGAGTACGCGTATGTCACCGGTCGTCCAAATCTCAGGACTGCGCAAACAATACAACGGCCGGGAGGTCGTGCGCGGGATCGACCTGAACGTCCCGGCCGGACGCTGCTTCGGCCTGCTCGGGCCGAATGGGGCGGGCAAGACCACGACGCTGCGGCTGCTGCTCGGGCAGTCGCCGGTGAACGGCGGCGAGATTCGCGTGTTTGGGTTGCCGATTCCGCAGGCGGGGCGCGAGGTGCGTTCGCGCACCGGCGTGGTGCCACAGGCGGACAACCTCGATCCCGATTTCACCGTCGCGGAAAACCTGCGCGTCTACGGCCGCTATTTCGGCATTCCAGCGGCGACACTGGATACGCGCATCCGCGAGCTGCTGGCGTTTGTCGATCTCACGGATCGCGCGGACGCGCGTATCGCGACACTTTCCGGCGGCATGAAGCGGCGTCTGACCTTCGCCCGCGCGCTGGTCAACGATCCCGAGCTTGTGGTGCTGGATGAACCGACCACCGGGCTCGACCCGCAGGTGCGGCACATGATCTGGGGGCGGCTGCGCGATCTGCGCCAAGCCGGC
>Ga0209515_10003667_pt1 | contig 21555 bp, 15 predicted proteins | sample Subgroupgradi54m_FD_187454 | JGI IMG/M metagenome (GOLD analysis project Ga0209515, IMG submission 187454) | Subsurface groundwater microbial communities from S. Glens Falls, New York, USA - GMW60B uncontaminated upgradient, 5.4 m (SPAdes)... ... | reverse complement strand
GTGGAATTTCCGAACGTGATATTGTTCAATGTCACCTATGAAACGAAAAATTTCCTATAAGGCCTTTTTTTGACCCCCCCACTCTACGGCGCGGGAAATGTGCGTTTGTACAAACGCATAAATGTACGGTTGTGCAAAAGTGCCGATGTGCGCGGCGACTAAATGAAAAAGACTTCGCAGGAAAGCGAAGCCTTGGCGCGGTAGGGTGGGGGAGGGGTTTATTTGCGCTCGATCTTGAGGCGGAAGCCCAGCACGTCGAGAAGCGATTCCAGCTTTGTCAAGGTGGGGTTGCCCCGCTTGGATAGCGTTTGATAGAGCGCTTCGCGGTTCAGCCCCGCTTTCTGCGAGAGCGCGGCCACGCCACCGTATGCGCGGGCCACGTCCCGGAGCGCCAGCAGGAAGAGACCGGGATCGGGATCGTCCAAGCAGATGTTGAGGTAATCCAGGGCGTACTTGGGCGATTTCTTTAGCCTCTCGTCCAACCCCACTTCATAGGGTACGCTAGCCGGCGCGGGATTGATGGTCTTTCCAATAGGCTTGCGCCGTGCGGATGTCCTGGTCCTGGGTGCGCTTCGTGCCGCCGCAGAGGAGGAGGACATACGCTTTCCCTTTCTTCCCGCAATAGATCCGATAGCCTGGGCCATAGTCAATCCTCAATTCCAAGAGCGTGTCGAAAAACTTGAAGTCTCCCAGCGTTCCCCGCCGCAGGTTCGCGATCCGCTTATCGATCACGAGCCGGGTCTTGGCATCCTTGACCGAATGCAGCCATTCGGAAAAAGGCTTCCGCCGGTCCCCGGTCACATATTCGGAAACGGTGATCGGCTGGACTTCCACCCCTTTCAATGTAGTATTTATATGACACCGGAATCAATGGCCAATTCCTCAAATCCAAACCACCCGCCTCCCCCCCGGAGGGCGCTCCAAGGCCCTGCGCTCAACCCCTTCCGGCCGTCTCCATCGTCCCCGCATGCGCGGGCACGACCGCCGGCCTCCAAGCGTTTCGCTCCGAGCCTTTCCGCGCCTGCCGCGCTACGCCTTTCGGTTCCCGTGCAGGCTCCGCACGGCGGGGCCAGGCCGGGCCGTACACTCGCACGCTTCGCGTGCTCCTTTTACATAATGCCTTTTACGCAAACTGCCTGCGGCAGTCCGGTTCTTTCCAGACCTTCGCGTAAAAGGCATTATGCAAACGGCCCGGCTTCGGGTACGCGGCTGCGCCGCTACCCCGGCCCCTTCACCGGCCCACCACCCGAGGCAAGACTTAGTGATCTATCTTTTTGGCGAAGGAGGTCCCTATGACCATCGAAAAGTGGATCCTGATCTTGTCCTTCCTGGGTACTCTCATCGCGTTGGTATGGAAGGGGACTCGATTACTCACTGCGCTTATGGATGAAACAAATGACTCACGAGATCCCCGCGTCTGGAAATTCCATAACCGGCTCATCGGCTGGACTGCAGTCTTATCCGTGCTTCTTTTTTCCATGATGGCTTACCGGAATTTCCTGTATGATGCCGCACTGGTTTTGAAAGTATTCAACCTGGTGGGCTCTCTCTTCGCCCTTGCGGTTGCGCCCGTGTTCGCCTTTTTCCAACACAGAGTTTGGGTGAATGAAGGCTATGGCCGGCTCGCCAGAATCGGCCCTCTGGAAGGCTCGCTCTAGTAGGGCTTTGGAATACCTATTATTGCGAGGCCTTCGTGTTTCAATGCTTCGAGGAATGCTCCACAGCGCGGGTAATTGTGGCTTCCTCCTGGGGAGCGGCCTTCGGGCCGCCCCCTCCTCTTATCCGGGTCTCGCGACAGAAGAAAGAAAAACCGCCGTGAGGGGGGGAAGCCTGGCTGCCTTTGCGCCTCGAAATAGTGAGGTGCGTATTTTCTTCATCGCTCTCGAACACGCCGAAAGCCAAATTGTGATCGGGATCATGCATCTGGAACCCCGCCAGCTTCACAATGAAGGCATGCAGCCCGAATACGAAAAACCCCAATTCGATTTCCTGAAGTTCCATGTCCATGCGCGGGAGGCCCGGGGCGCGGGCGTACCCGTAAAGCCGCCGGCAATGGTCCAATTCGGCAACCCGATCCCGCTCTCCCTCCTGTCCCAGCTTCAAGCGGGGACCGGCAAGACCGTGTACGCGCTCCTTGTGGAAGAGGAAGACAAAGCGCGGAATGAACGGTGGTTTCCGCTTTCGCGCTTTTCACATGACCTTTGATTTTCCGTCTTCAGAAAATCAAAGCCCCAAGCGGGCGCGGGCGTTTCCTCGGCCACGTCCGTATCTCCGCTTGGGCCTGCGCGGGTATTCCGCGGCGCTCGCATTTCCCTTAAAGCCCGCACAGGGCCTTCCCCGGAAACGAAGCGTTTCCGGGGAAGGTTGGTAAATACCACAATACCAGAATACCAACCTAGCAGAATAGCAGATTGGTTTTAACCAGGAAAAGCCGGGCGGGTGGGCGCGCCAAAGGCCGAGGATGCGCCGCCCTTGGCGGCGCACTGGAACCGGCACGTTTACTATAAGGGTTTTTACGCGAAGGCCGGGACGCGGCCGGACTGCCGCAGGCAGTTTGCGTAAAAACCCTTATGTAAAGCCCCACAAGAGAATCGGAGACGTGGGGCGGACGTGCCGGCCGGACTTTCCGGGCTCGGGGCTTTGCCCCGACAGGGTCGCATGCGAAGCAAAGCCCCGAGCCCGGCGGGAGGTAGCGCAATAGTGACGGGCCGGCGAGCGCAGCGGGAATCGGCGTTGCGGCGCTTCGCGGAAATGCCCCGCAAGCTGCCCGGCCCGGCAGGGAGAGGATCGGCGCTACCTCCCAGGCGCGGGGGGCGGCGGTGGACAGGGAGGTTTTTATTTCCTGGGGTGGCAGCGCTTGAGGACGGCTTTTAGTTCGTTCGTGTCCACATGGGTATAAATCGAAGTGGTGGAAAGCCGTTCATGGCCGAGAAGTTTTTGAATCAAGGGCAGGGATGCCCCGCCCTTGAGCATGTGAGTGGCGCAGGCGTGGCGCATCGTTTGGAGCGTGATCGGGCGCTTGGGATCCCGATACCTTGAGTTCAGCCAATCATAGCCGGAATCCCCGAGGCGTCCACCGAAGAAGGAAACGAACAAGGCGGTTTCGAAGGGCTGCCGCAGGGTCAGGTGCGGTCTTTCGGTGTGGATATATTTCAGCAAATGCCACCGCGCTTTTTTCCCCAGGGGCACGATGCGTTCCCGTCCTCCCTTGCCCCGGACGCGGAGCGAATCTTCGGCCAGGTCGGAGAGATTGAGCCGCATCAGTTCGCACCGCCTGAGCCCGCACCCATACGCCAGCTCGAAGATTGCCCGGTTCCTTAACGCCACGTTGACGCGACTCACGTTCTTTTTGAGATGGGCCATGGCTTCGGTAGGCGTGGGAATCCGCCGGGGCCGTTGACGGACAGGACGGAACCGGAAATCCTCGGGCCAGGGGCTGGCCAGGAGGTAACCTTCGCGGTACAGGTGCGCGAGAAAGCCCTTGATCGCCCAGCGGTGATGCGCCGCCGTTGCCGGCTGCCAGGCGGTGCGATTCCAGGCGAAATATCGGGTGATGATTTCCGGGGTCAGGTCGGAGAGGGACGCGGCGCCTTGGGCTTCCAGCCAGGCGGAAAAGAGGCGCAGGTAGTTGCGAAGGTGCGAAGTCGTGATGCGGGCGGATCGGCGGCTAAATAAAAAAACGTATTTGGCGATTAGTTCATGCATCGGCGACGGCTTTCCGCCGCGACTTCTCACGCGGGTGAAAGCGATCTTGCGCCGCTTTCAGATCTTCCACCAGGAGGCGCGTATAAATCTGGGTGCTGGTCAGGCTGCTATGCCTAAGCAACTGCTGAATATGACGGATGTCCGCACCGCCCTTTAAAAGGTGTGTGGCGCAGGTATGGCGTAGCGTGTGCGGCGTGACGGAAGGATTAAGCCCGGCTCCCTCAACACTGCGTTTTAGAATGTCTCCAAGGTTTTGCTGCGTGAGGCGGTGGCCGTTCTTGGACAGGAATAAGTACTCCTTACCCGTCTCCGTCTCGTTCCGGGCTTCGGAAAGGCGGCGTCCCCCGGCCCGGCCGCTCAATAGATGCGGCCGGGCGAAGCCCATATAATGGATCAGGGCCTTCCGGGCTTCCACGCCGAAGGGCACTAGCGCCTCTTTGCCGCCCTTACCCCGAACAAACAGCGTTCGAGATGCCAAGTCCACCTCCTGAAGTTCCAGGAAGCGGAGTTCGGCGTTTCGAAGGCCGCAGGAGTAGAGCAGTTCCAGGATGGCGCGGTCCCGGATGCCAAGCGGCGTAGAGAGATCCGGCAGGGCGAGCAAGGTCAAAACCTCATCCTCGCGGGGGATGCCTTTGGGCAGGCGCTTTCCCTGCCTGGGAAGGCTCAAGACGGCCGCAACGTCTTGGGGGACACGTCCGGAGCGGTGGAGGAACCGGAAGAAGATTTTGACTCGTGAGAGGCGCAAGGCGACGGAGTGCAGGGTGAGGGGCTTTCCTTCGCTCCGCGGTTCCAAAAGGAAGGTCCGATAGGATTCCAAAAGGGGAGAGGTGACGGCCTTGAAGTCCTCGACGTGCTTTTCTTCCAGGAAGAACAGGAATGGGTGGATCTGGCTGAGGTAGTCCCTTTGGGTCCAGGGGCTTAAACCACGGGCGGCCAGGTGCTCGCGGTAAGTTTCCAGGGTGAGCCGGAAAAAGAGCGGCAGATTCCGGGTTTTCATGAGACCCCCACCCCCTTTTTCTAAAATCGCCGCAAGGTCGGGGAAAATGCCCTGTAGGCCCCGTAGCTGTAGGGCTGAACCTTGTGAAACCGATTTCGCAAGGTCTCGCAAGGTGCCGAAAGGTCCGCAAGGTGGGGGATGCTCATGCACCCACTTTTTTCTTTTTAGCCGCGGAAAGCCGCCGCTTGAGTTCATCCACCGAGGTCAGGAAAAGGCTGGTGCGGTCTTCGGTCCCGGCATCGATCAAGAGTTCATAGGTAAAGGTCACGCCGTTTTGCCCGCCTACTTTGGCCACATAGCCGAGGGTACAAAGCTGCTCCAGGCCCTGGCGGATGCTGTAATCGTTCCAGCCGCAGGCGTCCCGGAGTTCCTTGCGCGTGAAACGCACCTCACCCTCTTTCTTCTCCACCAGCTTTTTGATCTCGCCCGTGAGCCGGCGCGTGTGCGGGGCCAGCTCATCGATGGAGTTGGGGAAGAATTCCAAAACCAGTTCATTCGCAAGGGCGATATCCTCTTCCATGACTTCGATGTAGGGGACGGACTCGCCGCCTACCTGCATGGTCTTTTGAGGCCGTTGGTGTTGGTGCAGAAGGGTGATGGTGCTGATCAAGGTCATGTACTTGCCGAACTCCCGGCGCATCTGCAGGCGGTCGAAAGGGTAATCGAGAAAGGGCGCGAAGTTGTTCACGACCTCGATGGGCTTGAGGAGCCTCTGCATGTTGTGGAAGCGCCCGAGGAAGGCTTTCTTCTCCCGCCCCTTGAGCCGTCCTTCCAACGTGTAGGCCGCTTTCCGGGCCTCCATGATCTTTTGCGTCTGCTCCTTGCTCTCATCAATGGTCAGGATGATGAAGCGGCTCCGCGTCTCCGCGTCCAGGGAATCCGGGTTCGTGGTCGCGATCATGATGAACACGGGACCTTCCACCGTGTATTCGTCGGTTTTGAGTTTGCCGGTCTTGGGGTCGCTGCGCGTGGTGGCAACGGTGAGCCGCTGCGACGAGGCCAGGGTGCGGATGGAGTACAGGGCTTGCTGCATGCCGTCCTCTTCCTCGATGGCCAGCACTTTGTATTTGAGTCCGTCTTGCTCTTTGTAGAAAAGGGCCTGGCCCGTAAGCCGCGTGTATTTGATCAAAGCCTCCTCGGGAACCAGGCTGCAAATCGCGTCCTGCAAGGCCGTCTTGCCGGCTCCGGAGCGGGAGACAACGAGCATGCCAAGCGGCAGATCCAGAAGCCGGGAAACGGTGCCGAGGTATCCGATCAGTTTTGCTTTCTCCTCGCCGATCATGCCTAGATCCTCGAACCCTTTGAGCAGGTTTTTGACCAAGGCCGGATCCTTGAGGGCGGCGAGAGCGTCGGCCTTTTCGGCCTCGTTCATTTCGTGGACTGCTTTTTCCGCCGGGGCTTCCTTCATCGAAAGCCGCGCCTCTTCGAGCAACGGGATCAGGGCCTTCAACTCCTGGTGCACGTCCTCGACCTTGCCGCCCACCTCGCCGCAGAGCCCGTCTGCAAAGGCTGCGCGGGCTTTGGCCACGTAGAGATCCAGGCTGTCGATGTGGAAACGGGCGGGGTTCTGGGGGGTGGATCCTTTCACCGTGACGCGGAGGCGGTCGAAGCCGACCGCGGTGAGCCCCGTGATCGCGTAGGTGCGGCGCGGCGTGGTGAGGGTGTAGGTATCGCCGTCCTTCTTGAGGCGAAGGGACTGCGTGGCGGCGGGACGCGGGTAGCCGGGCAGGGCGTGGAGATCCTTGAGCGCGCGAGGTACAGCGCCGGGAGCGGCTAAAGAAAAAAAGCTGTTGGGATCTTCGCCGTCGGGGAGTTCTACGATGTGGCAGGTATATCCGATGTCCTTGAGCCGCGCCGCCAGCTTGACCGACGCTTCCCGCCCTGGCCGGTCGCCATCGAGGAGCAGATACACGGTGCGGATCCCTTTGGCCTTGAGCCATTCTTCATGGCAGGGCGTGAACCCGTTGACGCCGTGGAGAGCGAGGACGGACGGGATTCCCAGTTGATGCACGCTCAAGGCGTCAATGGCGGATTCGACCAGGTACACGAAGTCGCTGCCGGCCCCGCGGGCAAAGCTCCCATCATGGACGGAGAAGACGCCCTTGCGCTCGCCGCGCATGAAGTAGTGCGAGCCCGCACCCGGTGCGGCCGTACCCGGTGCGGCCGTACCCGGTGCGGCCGTACCCGGTGCGGCCGTGCCGCTCACCCTGCGGCCGTACAGGCCCCGGAGGATGCCCGCGGCATCGCGCAGGGGAAAGGTCATGCAGTTTTCGAAGTGGGGTTTGCCGTCCTCGTTCATCAAGCCGAGTTCCATCAGGAACGCTTTATCTTTCGGGTCGAAGCGGATGCCGAACGATGCGGAGCAGAAGCCGAGCCTTAGGGGGGAGGAATCGGAGAGCGAAGCCAGGAAAGGAAGGCCCCGCGTCTGTGCCATGTACCGCTTGGCCTCCGGGGTTTGCCGGTAGAGCGATTCCATGTGCATGAAGGCGCTTTCAAGCACCGTCTGCAAGCGTTCGGCATGGTGTCGCGCCATCACCACGGCCATCTCTTCATCGCTCAGGCGGTTTTGGATTTTGGTCCCCGGAATTTTCGGGGCCGCGACCTTGGTGGTCGGGATTTTTTCGTTGATCGCGACGACTTTATCAAACGCGGCCGGAAAGGATAGCCCGTCCATCTTCTGGATGAATTGGATCGCGTTGCCTTTGGCTCCGCAGCCGAAGCAATGGAAAATTCCTTTGGAGGGCGTGACGCAAAGGCTCGGCGTGGCGTCCTGATGCCAGCGGCAGCGGGTGAAATATTCCGCGCCTCTTTTTTCGAGCTTGAAGCCGTATTGGCTGAACAGGGCTAGGAGATCAGCGGTTTCCTTGACTTCGCGGATCGTCGCTTCGGGTATAGGCATAGGTCTGTCCTTTCGGGTTGCCGTGGCGGCGTTGGGTGTCGTGCAGGGTATCGCGGAGAAAGTTGTACGCGGCCTTGAGCGCGGGAATGGATACGCACACCTCGCCGGTGCTGTAGGCCTTGCGGTGGAAAAGCACGTCCGGGCCTTTGAAGACGAGAGAGGCGCGACCTTGCTCGTCGAAGCGGAGTTCCCAGAGGGTGGCCCCTTTGCCGAGGAGGTAGGCTCCCAGGTAGAGATCGCTCACCAAAACCTTAACGTCCTCGGACCGGGGCAGGGGGGTGAGGGTAGGGGTCATCGGCGGATCCTCGGAATTTCTGTCAAGGGTAAGGCCAAGGATAAAAGTCTAGTTATAGCTAGGATCTAGTTACAATGGTACAAATTTTCAAATGTCTAGCTAAAGTGAGATTTTTGTAAAACCCAACGCATATTTTAAAGCATGGTTAAGAAAATGGGCCCCAAGGTGGGCAGCCGGTACAAGTCATCCCATCCGTTCGGGTTCGGTCGGAAGCTGTTCGAAATCCGCAGCGGCAAGGGCATGACGCAAGCGGAGTTGGCCGGAAAAATGGGCGTGTCCGTCCGGACCGTTTCGTACTATGAGCGGCGGGCCAAGAATCCCACCGTGCAATTCCTGGAACGGATCGCCGCCGCCATGGAAGTGCCTGTGCGCGTCTTCTTGGGGGAGGGGGAAAACCAAGCCGTCCCGCAACCCTCGCAGATCATCAAAGCGTTGAAACACCGGCTTCCCAAACTGGGAAGCTTGTCAAGGCGGGATCAGGAAAGCCTGGCGGCCATTATCGACGGGTTCTTGTCCAAGAAGAAGTTGGAATGAGAAACCAGGAGTAACGTATGTGTTACGCCTGCGCGTTTCAGAACGAAGTTCGCATCACCGTGGCCTTGTCGAGCACCGAGGCATCCCGGTATCCCACATAAGGCACACCCAGCGGCGTCACCGCCGTAGTGGTGAATGCGGCTTCGTCCGCGGAGAAACCGGCCGGGCCGACCGATTCCCAGGCCGTGCCTCTGAACCGCGCCACCGTGGCTTTGTAGCCGTTGCCGGCGTCCTGGTATCCGACATAAGGCACTCCGGCATTGTCGAATTGAATGTCCGTGTAGTTGACCGCGCCTTGGGAAAATCCCGCGCTCCCGACATATTCCCAAGCCGATCCCGTATAGCGCATCACGCTGGCTTTGAAGCTGTTTCCACCATCCTGATAGGCTACGTAGGGAACATCCGCTTTGGTAAGCGCGAGCGAGGTCCACTTGGCCGCTCCGCTCGTGAATCCGGCAACCCCGATGTTCTGCCAGAAGTTTCCGCTCAGGCGGATCAACGACGCTTTGCCACCGGCTCCGAAGTCCTGGAAGGCCACATAGGGCACCCCCGTGCTGGAGATGGCAATCGAAGGGCTCGCGGCCTGGCCGGTGGAACCGAGACCGCCGACGTCAACCCAATTCGAACCGTCGAACTTGCGGATGCCGAGTCGATTCGTGTTCGCGCCATCCCGATAGGCGATGTACGGTACGTCCGAGGGACCCAAAGCCAGCGAAATGAAATAAGCGCCTCCGGGGGTGAATCCTTGCGTACCGATGTTTTCCCATTTGGTTCCGTTGAAGCGCATGACGGTGGCCTTGTCGCTTTGGGGTGCATCGGAGAAGGCGACATAGGGAACGCCGGAACTGCTGATGACCAGGGAGATATCTCCGGCGCCACCCGCGGAGATCGGCGCGCCACCGACCATTTCCCACGCCGTGCCGTTGAAGCGCATAACGATGGCCTTGGAGCCGTTTGCGGGGGCATCCTGGAACGCGAAATAGGGTACGTCGGTGGGCGACAAGGCCAGCGAGGGGCTGCCGATGCCGGCCGTCGAGAACCCGGCCTTTCCGAGCACCTCACGCGGCGCTAGCACCAGTTGTTTCGCGGAGGCCTTCGACCAGTTTCCGGCGGAGTCTTTCTCCTGGATATGCAGCGTATGAGCCGCGGCCGTGAGCACGAGGGGAGCAAGGAATTGGGTCATCATAATCGTAGAGCCTCCGCTGTCTAAATTAGCATTGTCCAAAGCCACACGGTACACGCCGATGCCGCCATTTCCGCCGCTTTTCCAAGTCCAGGTGGGTTGCAGGCTGTTTATGGGCGAGAGGGGCAGCGAATCGAAGACCGGCGCGTTCGGCGGATCCGTATCGATACGGATGCTCCAGGATCCCGAAGGCGACCAATTCCCGGCCTGGTCCTTCTCCTGTACATACAGCGTGTGGGTCTGCGCGGTCAATTCCGTACCCGGCATATAGACCGTATCCTGGGTTTCGGCCGCGCTGGTGAAATCCTCGCTGTCCAGGTGGAAGCGGTACACGCCTTTTCCGCCGCCGCCGGAGGCCCACGTCCACGTGGGGCGAAGGGTGTTGGCCAAGCTCTGGCCTTTGACTGTGGGTTTAACCGGCGCTTTCGTATCGAGGTATACGGTAATCGAAACCGAATAGACTTTGCCTGCCGCATCGGCAGCGGAGCGCGTGACGGGATTGGGTCCCTCCTTGAGGGTTTCCTTCAGGAAGTTTGTTTGCGGCGTGCCGTCCACGGTCCACGAAACGTCGATGAGGGTCGTATTGAAATAGGCGCCGTCCTCCGGCGACAGAATCCGGATCAAGGGCCCATTGACGGCCTTGATCTTCCGGGTCGCGGTCGTGTCGTTCCCTTCGGTATCGCGTACGTGGAAAGCGGCCGTGACTTCCTTGGCCTCCTGATATTTGTAGTCCAGTTCCAATAGGGACGTGGAGGAGCTATCCCATTTTCCATCCCCATTCAAATCCCATTCGAACAATGCGATTTTCCCGTAGTCTTGATCGGCGGTAGGCGCGAAGTGCACGGTGGTTCCGGCGGAGATGGTGAGATCGCCGCCTACATTAAGCTTCGGCGTGTCTTTCCTGACGATGACGAGCACATTGTCTTTGCGGGTCGAATCCGCCTTGCTGACGGCGGTTATCTGGGTCCGTCCCGCTTTGTGGGGTGAAACCTTGCCTGCGGTATCCACGGCGGCAATCAAAGGGTCGGCCGATCTCCAGGATATCCAGGATGTCGCATTGGCTGGCAACACCGAGGCCGTCAGAATCTGAGACGCCCCGCCCGTGAACAGAGTGATCGAATCGGCGGATATGGAGACGCTTTCGACGCGTTGCGCGGAAAGCACGGTGACGGGGATAGAGTCCGCCTTGTCCGGGCTTGCCTTGGAATAAGCTTTTATCCAGGTAACGCCCTCTTTCTTGCCGGTGGCTTTTGCGCCCTCAATGCCGACGAGGCTGGAATCGCGGATTATAAATCCCACGGCCTGGCTTGCGTCCGCGGGCTTCACTTCAATGGCCAACTCTTCATTCGCGCCGCCCACGAACAAAATCAAGGAGCGGACGCCGAAACGCACGGACTGTACGGGCATCGGCGCGAGTACGGCGACCATGGCCGTATCGGAAATGGAGGGGTCTTCGGTGGAGCGGGAGATAATCGCGGTTTGCCCGGCCTTGAGTCCCGTGACCTGGCCATCCTGGCCGATTCCGGCGATGGAAGAATCCACGGAATACCACGTGACCGAGGCCGGCACCAAGGAGGGAACGACAGCTACCGTGAATTGGCCGAGCCGTCCGCCCGCCACGAGGGTCAACGTATCCGGGCTGATTTTGAGACTATCGGGAAGGGTCGGATTCGTATAGACCTCTACCGGGATAGCGTCTCCTTTGGAGGTATCCGATTCGAGCTTGACCCTAAGTGTGGCTGTGCCCGCCTTGAGTCCGTGCAACTTGCCGCCTTCTACTTTCAAAACGGAGGGATTGGAACTACTCCAACGCAAGACCTTATTCAGAAGTGAGTTCGGTTCAATGGTGACGGGGGGAAGGGCCGCGCTGGCCTTGGAAGCGATTCGCATTTCGCCGACCCCGATCTTGACGCGGGTGGAGGGAAGGACGAGCGGCTTGATCTCCTCCACGCTCCCCGATTGGCCGTCATAGAGCCGATCCACCTCATAAGCGACCACGCCGCTCTTATATCCGATGATGGAGAGAATGGCCTTTCCGCCTTTGAAATGGGGCGCGGACAAGTCTTTGAGTTGGCTTTCACTGGAAACCTTGCCTTGGAACAACGTATCCAGCGGGTTTCCCGAGGCGTCCTTCAAAATGACGAGTACCCGATCATATCCCGACAGCGAGTCGGCGAACTGCGCCGGCAAGTCGAATGTTTCCGGTTGCTGTTCGTTGTTCAGGCAGCCCCATAGCAGTACCGCGGTGACGGCCGCTAAAAGAAAAACGGATTTCCGACGGAAGTTATCTTCCAATAACATTCTTTTTCCCCGCTGGGGTGGTGGGTTCCAAAAGGAAGTAGACTCCGGCGGTTGCGGCGACAAGACAGACGCCGCCCGCCGTCCAAAAAAACCATTGTGCGGAGCGCTTTGGATTCTGCTTGGCGGCGGGCGTTCCAGGCGGAGCCCCGAAGGCGGAATCCTGGCGAACACGGCCGAGATCATCATGGCTGCGGACGTATTGTTGTTGCTTCAGGAATTTCCCCTGCACGTCCTTGAAAATGGCCTCGATATTGTCCGATATGTACATGTCCACGAGCTCAATGGTCGGCATCAGCTTCAAGAGTTGGACCATGTAGCTTTCGGCCTTGTTCCGGGTGGTCGAGTCGGCAGCGTAGATGACGCTCAGGTATTTGTACACGAAGATGCTGTCTTCCCGGATCTTGGTCGCGCGGCTGGTGCGCCAGGCTTCGAGCGGTGGGAGGACGCGATGGAAATCGCCCTCGAAATAGGCTTTGCTGATGGCGGGCTTGTCGAGGCTGCCATCGAATTTGAAGCCGAAGGCGGCTGAGGACTTGCAAGGAGAGAATGCAAAAACCGTAAGCATCAGCAAAAGTATTTTTGCTTGCCGCATCATTTCCTCTTCTCTGGGGGCAAGATGATGCCCTTCGCTCTCAACTTTTCTACGAAGCGCGGAGGCGGTACGTCCGCCGTGATTTTCCCCGCAGTCAGACTTTTCTGAAGTTCGGAGGATCCGCCGAAGGCCTTTACATAGCGCGCAGCGGCGTCTTCCATTAAGCAATCCGCGTCTTGGATGGGCAAGACGGCGTGCTTGCCATAGAGCCCGTCCGGCGTACCGATGGCTTTGCTTTTTCCACCCGAGACCTTGACGATGGCGCCGAAATCGGGCTCAAGAATGCTATCGACCCATTTATTCTCCTCGTCGTTCCAGGATTTCATTAAGCAGGATACGAGATATAAGGTGTCCAAAGGTCGTGCGCATTGGGCGTAGATCCATTGATATCCTTTAGCCGCGCCCTCGCGCGAGTCCAGCGAACGCGGGCAGGAATCGAAATGAACCCTGATCGGGTCGTAGGATAAACCTATGATGGGATCGTCCATCATTTGGTTTTTGATCCCCTTGGCGCGGGGCTCGGCGCAGGAGAAAAGCACGGCAAAGGAAAGAATGCTAAGGCCGATATATCTCATAGGAAACCTTCTCTTCGCGATATTTTTTGCCTGGATAAATGTCGGAACCTCTCTGGAAAAAATCGGAGGCCCAAATTTCACCGTTGTACATCTGGACATGACCCTCCTCCTTACCCGAAGGGGGCTGGAAAACGGCAATGTCGCCTTTTTGCGGAACATAGTCTTCAATGGAGAGCTTGCGAAAACCCATTGCCGATAAGACTGGGCCGTATTCCTTCGCGTATTTATGGCTCAGATTCGTAGGTAGGACGCCGCCCCCTGCTTCTATCGCCTGTCTGACGTACGTGGCGCACTTGTGGATGCTCGCATCAAGGGCGTGTGCATTCAGGTGGTCTACGGCTTTTTCTATGTCGTAGGACCCTTTTTTCGTCTGGGGCTGCCTTGCCGGCTCTTCGGGCGCGGCCTCTTGTTTTTTCTCCCGCACCAACTCATCATAAAACATGCACCCGATCCCCGCCGCCGACCGCTTCCCAGCCTTCTTGCATTGCGCCTGACAAGCCGCCTCGTTTCCGTCTTGGCAGGGAAAATGCACCGGGAAATTCTTGCTCGGCACGATGAGGATAAAGGCCACGCGGCAATTTTCCGGCGCGGCCTCTTTGCCCTCCTTGGCCTGGTTGTTCGCCGCGCATCCCATCCAGGGATTCCCCGCCACTTTGCAAAACCGCGAAGCATCGATCTTGATGTCGTGCTTGCCCTTCATATACGCGGCAAACAGCGCTTGGCGCGTCGCGGGATCTTCCTTCCCGGATTCGAGCACCCCCGCGCTTTTCCGGAACGCTATGAACGCGGCTTGTGTCTTCGGTCCGTCCGCTCCATCCGCTGCCCCGTGGTAATGGCCCAGGTCCTTGAGTATGAATTGCAGGGCTTTCAATCCCCACTTTTCCACGTTGTACAACTTCTCCCAAGTTGCCGCCTCGTCGGTGATGAACGCGTGCGCGCTTTGCGCCCGCCGCTCGCTCAGAACCTTCGCGTCCTTCTCGCCCTTGTCCGTATGGCCGAACACGGCTATTTGGGATTTCTTCGAATACTTCTTGTCCCACTCATTGAATTTCGCTTCCACCAGCTTGAGGCTATGCGCCCCCTTGGGAGGGATGAAGCTTGACTCTCTGTCGAACGCGATCCCGGGGACCAAGACATGATCCGTCGATTTCAGAGCCATCTCCGACACCTCACGGGACTGCTTCTCCCCACTCAGCATTTTGGCTAGGGAATGATAGATGCGAAAGAAATATTCCACCGCACCATCCACATAGCCTTCGGGTTTAAACACTGGTAGGGGTATCACGGCCTTGCCGTCCGCTTGGGCCCACGCTTCCCCTTTCGAAATGGATTTCGGTCCGGAAGGCGTCTTGGCGAAGAGTTCCGCCTGGACTTTGGTGATGTGCTCTTTCCCATCTGGCAGGGTCAACTGAGCGGATACTTCCGCCTCTTGGTGGAAGAGCGTATCGGGTTGGACCCACTTCGGATCGGACAGGACGGCGGTATCGGCTTTCGCGGTGTCTTCCGTTGAAGCCGGTTCCTCGGTAGGGAACTCATACGTTTCCGGCGGAGGCTCCGGTTCTTGGTTGGTGCGCGCCCTGTCGTCCAAGGTTTTCTGGGCAGCCCCACCCAGACCGCCGCTCTTGTTGTTGACCAGCAAGCTATCCGCGGATCGGGCCGTCGAATCCGGTTGCATGGAATTCGGGACCCCCATTTTCTCCAAATCCTTGTCGCCGGGACCTTGCATTGAATTACCGATACCCATTTAGCTCTTCCACCCTTTCGGAGGCACCACGCGGCCGGGCATCCGTTGTCCGTTGCTGTAGGCGTAACCCTTTGCGCTTCTGACCAGCCGCGCCCGCGTAAACGGCCGCCGCCCCCCGGCGAGCAAAAGCTCAAACTCGGTTTCAGAATTTTTCTTGACCGGGTGCACGGTATCCGGGGCTTGTTGCCACTCCGTGAAGACATAGCCGCGCTTGCCAGGCTCCCGGTTCCGCTCCAGGATGTCCACCATGTGAAGTTTGCGGCCTACCATTTGATAGCGGCCGGTCCGCTCCCAAGTGATGAAGCCGCCCCGGTCCACGCAGGCAATGGAAAGTTCCCGTTCAGTGATGGTAAGGACGTTGCCACGGTGGCGGCCCAGGTGCCAGGCATAAGCGCCAGGTGTGATCTCGATTTCCGGCGGGACGATGGAGGGCGAGCGATTGTAGAGTTCGAAGCCGTCGGCATCTTCAATCACCTGGGCGAAGCGCTGGCCGTTGGGATAACGTTCCCACACGATGCGGGCAATTCCGGTATACTTCTCGGACTCGATTCTGAAAAACGCCGAGCCCGTTTCTTTTCCCCGCTCTTTGGAGATATCCCACTTACGGCCGAACAGACCCCCCATATCCTGAATCTTACCGAAAGGAAGGGCCTCGTCCGGGTGCATCATCGTCCAACAGACAGTCATGATCCTATCGGTGAGTTGGTACCAAGCCCGGTATGCTACTGTGGAGTTCTTGATAGGGGAATCCATGGCTTCCAAAGGTAGGAAATGTACTTCGCCTTCTGTTCGTGATGGAGCACACACCGAAGCGGAAAGTCCGTGCAAGTTGTCCAATCAAGGTTAGTTTCCGGAAAAATTCGCTGGAGTCGATTTCAATTCCGCAGGAACTATCAAGGCCGGTTGCGTTAAAACCGGATTCGTCAGAATGGGTGTATCAAGAATTACGCGCTTCGGACACGGATCGATTATAATCGTGCATTTTATTCCACAATTATCGGCACGGTATATTGCATTATTCGCGATTCGAGTTACGGTATCTGTACTACCAATTGCAGTCGGCGGTCCGCCTTTCCATCCAAAGGATTTATTCTCTGCACAACTAACGGTACAGAAACTAAAAGCTACCCCAAATGGAACTTGCGTCGTGATTCAATCCGGTCGGGTGCATGCTCATTTTTTTTCGGGCGGCGGCGCCATCGACCCTATCGGCGTACTCAGCACCGGTTGCTGGATGACCGGACCCTGGATCACGCAAAGCGGGCACGGATCGATGCCGCAAATAATGAAACTATACCGCGCGGAATAGGTAACATCTGCGGTAAAAGGTAGGGTGTTCCTGCTCCTGGTTGTAGCATGGGAAACTGTTGGGGGCGGCCTTTACCTTTTCCGATAGACGCGATGCAAGGTGCGCCCGGCGCCCATCAGTTGGGGTCTACCGGTTCCCTGGACTGGAGAAGTGGCGGTATCTGCTCCGTGCCAGTTGGTGCGGCGGTGGATCCGATAGGGGTCAGAATAGGCGGACTTATGATGATGACCCCTATGCAACAAAATTTGCCGCAAGTGCAAACGTAGTTGGCCCGGAAAGTTGCGTCGCCGGTAAGCGCTCCTGTGTTCACGTTTCGGGCGCCGGGAAAGTCCACTCCATTTTTCTGCCATTTTGAGAAGGCACTTTTTCCGATGCTATCGGCGGTGGAGATGTTGTATGAATTTCCGTACTCCGTGGCGAAGGAAATGGAATCCGGGGGTGGCGGGCAAACTGTGCCGGGGAGGCAGATGAGGATGGCGCACAATCTCCCTGGCGGGCAAGCGCTGACATTGCTTCCGATTACGGTCAGTTGCACCATTCTAAGGGCAAAGGTCACGTTCAGTTCGTGGTTGCCGGAGATGTTCGCAATGGCATAGGTGGAAGTCGCCATCTTGTCGCCCAGCACGAACTGGAGCGAATCGGACGTGTTGTCTGTAAAGGCCGAAACCCAGAAGTGCAGGGTCGTTGCGGTCATGGACAGGTTGAAGGTACCGTTGGAATCGATCTCCGTCGTGCCTTGAGGGGTCACGGTTCCGCCGGCGCTCGCGGTAACCTTGACCGTGAACGTCTTATAGAAATTAACCACAAGGTTCCGATTTTTCGTCGTCGGTCCAAGCTTGTATTTTTTATCCCCGAATTTCGAGGTCGTATCGGTGGGTGTGAGCGGCTTTCCGTTTTCCATCAGCGATAGAATGCGATACGAAGTTGTCGCAATGGAAAGGACCGTGTCCTTCCCATGGTCAATGGTAATGGTGGGATGGTCGATGACCCCGCCCACCGCCCCGGCGATGGTCGTCGTGATGGTGTAGGTGTTGATGACGAAGGCCGAGGCGGCCCGCACCGTCGCGGACTTGAGGGTCAGCTGCGCAGGGTTGGCGAGGGAATCCTGTAGGGTACCGGCGCCTTCCGTGATCGACCACTTGGTGAAATGGAATCCGAGCGTATCCTTGCCGGTGACCGTCGCGGCGGTGCCGAGCGGGAACTCCAGGGAATCCATGGTGACGGAGGAGCCCGCGCCTACGATGCGGGACAGGATGAGCTTGGCGCGGCGGACCACCTTGACGTTGTACGCGGCCTTGGTCTTGCCGTCCTGGGCCGTCACGTCGACCTTGATGAGATTGTCGCCCACCACCAGGCCGATGGCCTTGCTGGAGGAACCGGACACCACCAGGGAATCGTTCACGCTCACCTTGGCGGCCGGATGATTGGTCGTGGGCTTGACGCTCACGGAAGCGACCGCGAAGGCCACCGTATCCGCGTAGTCCATTCCGGTGGGAACGAAGACGGGTTTAAGCGCGAAGCCGACCGGCTCCAGCTTGGAAAGGCGGGTATCGTTGCTGGGAGCCCGGGTCACGGAAACCCCATAGGTCTTCTGGGTCCCGTCCTGGGCCGTGACCACGACCTTGAAGACGTCCTGGGTGGTTCCCACCTTCACGTCGGCGGGGTCGGAAGGCGTGCCGGAGGCTACGGGCTTGCCGTTGACGGCCAATTCGGCTTGCGGGTCGGAAGTCGACGCCGTCAGGGTGACCTGGCTGTCGACATAGGCCACCTGAAGCGAGTAAAGGATGGTCACGGGCTTGAAGGAGGGAGCCAGTTGTCCGGCCGATGCCACCAGACCCGCGAGATCATTGTTCCCCTTGGAGGGTACCTTGAGGGTTACCACCATGGTGTCCACGGCGCTGTTGCCGTCGTCATCGGTCACGCGGCCGATGCAGACCACGGAGCCGGAATCGCCTGGAAGGATGAAGGAGGTATCCGCCTTGCCCAGGTTGAGAAAGGGACCCGCTCCGATTTTGAGTTCATGCTTTACGATGACGCCGACGGTATCGTCCCCGTTCACGTGGAAGTTCACCTTGGTTCCGGCGATCACGGTGGTATCATGTCCGACATTGGCCACGGGCGGGTACTGCTTGACGGTGACCTTGACGGTATCCGTGCGGACCTTGTGGTTGTCGTCCTCGGCGCGGAGGACCGCGGAAAAGACCCCGACCTTCAGGTACTTGTGGGAGCCCTTGAGTTCCAGGCTCGCCTGGTTCCCGGCCAAAGTGTCGTCGAACTTGCCGTCGTTCTCGTAATCCCAACCCATCCAGATGACCTTGCCTTCCAGATCCTTGGCCTTGGCGGCGAACGGGACCAGGTCGTTGATGGAGATGACGGTGTCGTTGCTGATGGTGAGGATTTCCGGGGGCTGATTCCCGATATCGATTTCCACCAGGGCGACGGCTTCGTTGCCTTCACCGTCGCGCACCAGGAACTTGGCGGTGAAATGGCCTTGGGCGGAGTAAGCGATGGTCTGGGCCGGGAGGTCCACGCTGGTGCCCAGGAACGGCCCGGAAAGGGAATCGTCCCATTCGCCATCGCCCTTCAGATCCCACTTGAACATGACGATGGAGCCGAACTCCTGCGTCGCCTTGGGCGAGAAGGTGATGGGCACGTTCACGGCCGCGCCGGACTTGGAGGCCACGGTCAATACCGGCACATCGCGCTTCACCTTGATGAGGGTGCCCGCGGAGGCCCCGCCGAACCTGGCCTTGACGGTAGCGAAGCCTTCGCCCACCGCTTTCACCTTGCCCAGCGCATCCACGGTCACGACCTTGTCGTCACCGGAGCTCCAGACCACGGCTTCGCCGGTGCCTTCCGGGAACACATGGGCCACGAGCAGCGAATCGGGACCGCCCAGGAACAAGGCCAGGGAGTCCGGGCTGACGGATATCGTTCTGCCCGCCACGGTGCCCACATGGATGATCAATTGGGCGCTCTTGGTGGAATCCTGCTTCGCGCGGACGGTGAGGGTAGCGGTGCCGTTCTTCTGGGCGACCACGGAAATCCTGCCCGCGTGTGGTCCGAAGGGGAAGTCCACAATCGCCACGGAGGCGTCGTCGATGGACCATTCGAAAATCTGATCCGCGAAGGACGGCTTGATGGCGGCCTTCACCTCCACGCTGGGATCCCCCACGGAGATTTCCACGGTGGCAGGCGTGATCGCGATGGAACCGGGCTTGGTCCCGGTCAGGATCAAGGTATCGATGACGACGGGTCCGCCGTGGTCGTCGAAGCCCCGCGTCTCTTCCACGCAGAGTCCGCCGGCCTTGCGTCCCACGATGCGCACCCGGGCCTTGCCGCCGTTGTATTTGCCCACGTCAAGGCTCTTGAGCTGGTCCAATGTCTTCAGGGTATCGTTGAACAAAGTGTCGATGGGCGCGCCATTGGTATCCTCGAGGATGACCATGAGGCTGTCGCACTTGGACCAGGCGCTGTCGGCCTGGAGATCGAAATGATCCTGGGAGTCCGCGTTGTTGAGGTGGCAGGCCCAAAAGAGGGAGAGGCCTAAACACACGGACACTATGGCCGCAAGGCGAGTGCGCGGGATTCGAAGCTTGAAGATGGAGTTCCTTGACATTTTACCTGCCTGATTCCCTTATTGAGGGCTGCCTAATGCACTTGTGATGAAGGCCTCTCTCTAATAGAGGTCATTTGCCTGACCATTAGAGTGATCCGGCTCACCTTTAGAAACAGGAAAAATAGTTCCGTCTGGTGCCATGCGGAACTACAGATAATCCGGTATCGAATTTTAAGACGTTTTCAGGTCAAAAAGCCCAATATCAATAGCCGAAAATATCCGCAACGTTCAATTGAGGCTTCCATAGATTCCCGGTACGGCATCCCCAGACTATTTCGCTTGCCCGGAGCCGTTCGTTTTCATCAGAAACACGTTCACGTCATTGGATTCCGGATACTGCTTACCGCCAAGGATCAAGAACCCTCCATCCTTGGTCGCCACGGCGCTCGTACCGTAATGGTTCTCCGGATACGGGTATTTCTGGACCCACGCCATGTCGCCGGCCGCATTCACCTTCATCGTGAACAGGGTTTGCGGGGTGCTCCCTTCGTATCCCACGATTAGTTCCCCTTTGTCCGGGGTGGGAATGGCGCCGTAGACGGTTTGGCCGTTTACCAGACCATAGGTGTTGGAAAATACTGAATCGCCGTCTGCATTCGTGGTCAAGAGGAGAATGTCGTTGCCCGTGCTCTGGCCGCTCTGGATGGTTGCGAAAATATCGAACAGCTTGCCGTCGATGGACGTGAGGGTAAGCCCGAGAGTAGGCTTGCCGCCGAAATGCCGGAGCCATTTTTGCGTGCCGGCATCATCCACCCGAGCAGCGAAGATCCTGGCCTTGGAGGTGTCCGTCGCCTTGTAGGTCCCGACAACAAGCACGTCTTTGCCTTCGATGATCATGGAATTGAGCGGCGTATACCGGTAGCCTGCGGTCCCGAAAAACCGTATCCAGGACGTATCGCCCGTGGCGGTGGCTTTGATGACGGCAATCCCCGACGTCTTCGAGCTGTCCCCTGTTTTCGCCACCACAAAATACCCGCCATCAGCGGACTGGGAAACGTCGTAAGGGATCAACCCGAGGGCGCCCAGGGAAACTGTCTTGTCCCAGGCGACATTGGCCTGTGAATCGATCTTGATCAGCTTCATGTTAGGGGTGTACAAGCTGGCCCCCCGGGAATACCCGCATCCCACGAATCCATTATCCGCGGCAGGCTTTAGGGAAGTGATGTGGGCCAGATCCGAGGTAATCACCCTATCCCATATCTGCATGCCCTCCGAAGTGGTTTTCAGGATATGGGTACTCAGGCCCGGAGCGGAGTTGTACATGGCAAGGTAGCCCCCATCTGGAGTCTGGTAGACGTTATTTCCCTCTTCGGCATTTACGCCATCACCGAATTCCCTGAAGAAACCTTGGCCGGATACTTGGATAACGTAATTCGTGGTCGACCCGTCCTCGGCCACGACGGCGATGGCGACCCTCCTCGGGGAGGCGGTGTTCAACCACTCAATTTTGGTGCTCGCAGAATCGTTCGCGAAGACGTTGCCGTCGATGGAAATGCTCTTGACCAACGAATCTGCGGCGATGGTGTTTACCGTGATGGACGATATCCCGGCAGGCAACGTGTCGATGTAGGCAAGTCTCGACTCGAGAAAGGAGGGTCGCAGGGTACCGTCGCTCACCGATAGGCCCGCCAAAGCGGAGATATCGCTGATACGATGAACTATGACTTCGTACCGCAGCGAATCCCTATTCACCGAGAGGACTGTGAAACGAAACACGTTGTCTCCATAGGCTAGCTTTTCCGGCTTTGAAAAATAGCCGGAGGTTGTTTCATTCTCGTTCAGGAAAATCTTGAGGGCCGTAT
>Ga0209515_10003666_pt1 | contig 21560 bp, 16 predicted proteins | sample Subgroupgradi54m_FD_187454 | JGI IMG/M metagenome (GOLD analysis project Ga0209515, IMG submission 187454) | Subsurface groundwater microbial communities from S. Glens Falls, New York, USA - GMW60B uncontaminated upgradient, 5.4 m (SPAdes)... ... | reverse complement strand
AGGCCAGGTTGCGCTTTTCATCCTTCAATTTTACCTGGATCGTATGGGGTGGTTTGGTCCCGCTCATCCTGGCCGTCGGCAGCGTTCCACAGCCGGCCCGAGCCTTCCAGCTTGGCGGGGTGGCGGCGCTGCAGGAGAACAAGGATGTGAGCGCGCAGGAGGTGAGCCGGGAGCTCGAGCGCGCGGGCCTCGGCGGTCGTTTCCCGCTGATGCAGGAGGCGGTTCGCCGGCACGTGAAACTGCTGGTGCTGCCGGAGACGATCGCCGGGGGGACGACGCGCTTGGACCACACCGTGTCGCGCCAAGAACCCCTGTCGAATCAGACGTCCTAGCAGGCATGGGACGCGCTGGTTCGGCCGTTCGTGCAGGGCGTCAACACCGTGCTGGTGGTGGGGCTGCAGATCGTTGAGCAGGGGCGCGACTACAATGCGCTGTTAGCTTGGACCCGGGAGGGGCTGGTCGGCGTGTACCGGAAGCGGAAGCTGGTGCCGTTTTCGGAATACCTGCCACCGGGTTGGGGATGGCTGCCCCTGCGCAGCGCCATCCGGTTTTCCCCCGGTCTTGGAAGCCAACTGATCAGGGTCGATGGGCTGGTGATGGGCGGCTTCATCTGCCAGGAGGTCATGTACCCAGGGCTCCTCAGAGCCAGCGTTCGCGACGGCGCCACCCTCCTGATCAGCGGTGCCAACGACGGCGTCTGGACCACCCCGCGGTGCCGGACGCCCAAGCCGACGCGGCCCGTTTCCGGGCGGTGGAAACAGGCCGCTACATAGTGCGAGCCACCGCGACCGGCATCTCAGCGATCCTCGATCCGCACGGCCGGGAGTGGGCCCGCAGCCCGTCCGAGGCCCCGGTGCTGCTGGTCGCCGAGGTCTCCGCGCGCGAGGGATGGACCCCCTATGTCCGGTTCGGCGACTGGCTCCTGAACGTAGCGGCGCTCCTGCTGGCCTGGTTGGCGTTGACCGGGACGCGCGTTACGGCTTCAGGCCGGCGTCGGCGCGCGTCTGCTTCAGGCGTTGGTCGCACCGCTTGAGGAGATCGCGGCTGGCTTGCAGCATCGCCAGGCGCTCGATGACGAGCGATAGGTGCATCGGCACCGGCTAGTTGGGGTTCAGCCACGTCAACCGCTCCCCGGCGGTCTCATCCGTTCGCCTCATCGAATGGGGTGCGGGATGTCACCACCTTCTTCGCCCTGGCGCCCTCTCAAGCCTTCTTCAGCCCTCTACGTATAACTCTCGGACCAGGTATCTTTTGCAAACATTTAGGCGATCTTGACAAAGTGTCGAACTTGCTAAACAATAGGAGACATTACGATGAAGCGCCGTCCACTCCTCGAACAGCATCACCTCACTGAGCGCGAGGAGAAGAGCTTCCAGGTCCTGGAGCTGCTCCGCGCCCGCGGTCCGCTGACCCGTACCGAGCTCTCCCAGGGCACCGGGTTCAACATCGTGACGGTGTCCAACTACATCAACCAGTTCATCAAGCAGTTGCTCGTGTCGGAGCGGGGTTTTGACGTCTCGACGGGCGGCCGCAAGCCCATCCTCGTTGAGCTCAACGCCAGAGCGGGCTTCGCCATCGGGGTGGACATCGGGCCGAGCAACGTCCCCACGGCGCAGGTAGTGCTCGTCATCACCGACCTGCGGGGCCAAGTCGTCCACCGCATTGTGAAGCGCCGGGAACCGGAGAACCTGGATTGCCTCCTGCAGAGCCTCGGCGGCTGGCTGCGGGAGTTGTTGAAGACCAGCCCGGTGGACACGAAGCGGATCTTCGGGGTTAGTGTCGGGCTGCCGGGGATCATGGACGAGCGGGCCGGTACCGTGCGGGAGACCTCGCTGCACGGTGTGCGCACCAACTACGTCACCGTCCGGGATCAGCTGGAAGCCGAGCTGCACCTGCCCGTGCTCATCGGCAACGACTCGACGCTGGCCGGCTATGGCGAGTTCCGCCTCGGCCTGGACCGTTCCGCCCAGAACGCGGTCTACCTGTACTCCGACATTGGGTGCTCCCTCATCTTCAACGGCCACCTCTATTGGGGCTCCGGCGGCAGCGCCGGAGAGCTCGGCGTGTTCTCGCCGACGGAAGACGACTACCTCCAGTGGATCAACACCCCCTCGTTTGCGCTCTCCAACGTCTGGGACTTGGGGCTGGCCTCCCAGGCGAAGAAGCTCATCCAGGAAGGGCACGCCACGGCCATTCAGGAGCTGGCTCAGGGTGCCTTCGACGCGATCGATCTGCACACGGTGTTGCAGGCGGCCCAGAGCGGCGACCTGCTCGCCCGCGAGCTCGTCGAGCACGCCGCGATGCAGCTGGGTATCCGCATCGCCTCGCTCGTCAATCTGCTGAACCCTGACGTCGTCATCATTGGAGGCGGCATTGAGAAGGCGGAGTCGCTGCTCTTCGAACCCGTGTGGCGCTCCGTCAAAAAGTACGCCTATGAGGAACCGGCAAGCCTTGTGGACATCCTCCCGGCGCAGTTGGGGGAGAATGCCGTCGCGTTGGGGGCGGCCTGCTGGGTGATTCGTGAAGTGTTTGTCCAAGCATAACCGACATCATCCGTCGTCGCCGCATTGGCGCGCTCCGGCGGCGGTCCTGATGCGGCTCGCGGGATAACCGGCGGGGCATGGCGCCGATCAACATGCCGATGGGACGCGGGCTGAAGCTGCTCGTGCCTCTCGTGGCCGCCATCGCGGTGGTGGGAGTAGGCGCGGTGTTCCTGGGTCAATCACAGCAGCTCCAGGTGGTCAAACAGCGCCTCGCCACCGTGCAGCAGGACGCGGCGAAGCAGCGCGCTGAGAACGAGAGTCTCACGCAGCAGCTGACCGGCCTGCAGACAGAACGCAAAACGCTGGAAGAGCGGTTCGCCTCGGTGCGCACGCAGCTGGCCTCGGCGACGGATGATCTGGAGAAGACCCGTGCCAGCCTGGCGGACCTGGCCGCGCAGCACAAACAGCTCACCACCGAGCGCTCAGCGCTCCATGTCCAGGTGGCGACGCTCACGAGCGAGCGCGATGAGGCGCGGCTGAAGTCCATGCGCCTCGAGCAGCGTAACGACGAGGTGACCCGGGTGTTGAACCGCATGCGGGAGCGTTTCGCCCTCCTCAACCGTGACTACAAGCAGGTCTCCGACAAGCTCGCCACGCTCGCATCGACCCCGCCTCCGAGCATCAACCTTGTCGGCACCGTCGGCTCGCCGGAGTCCTCGGCTCCTCCCGCGTCCGCGGCATCGGCGCCCGTGGGTTCCGTGGAACTGCCTCCCATCGTGGTGCGCACGGACGGAGGGGCGAGCTCCTGGGCCGTGGTCCGCGGACGCCTCCTCGACGTAAGCCCGACGCAGAACTTCGTCGTGGTGGACAGGGGCAGCCAGGACGGGGTCCGCGTCGGCATGGAGTTCGACATCCTGCGGGGCTCGGTGTCCGTTGGCCGTGCCACCGTCGTCCGTGTTCGTCCCAAGCTCTCCGCCTGCGACATCGTCCGCTCGAAGACCCCCCGTCAGCTTCAGGTCGGCGATACCGCCCTCCAGAGCGGCCGCTAGTTCGCACCTGCACGAGTTCGAGCATGTAGCATGCGGATTGAGAGCGGGGAGCACGGCGTGACCAGGCATTCCGCGTTCCCCATTTCCCATTCCGCATTCGGATGATCCCACTTGGGTGGCGCTGCCTTCGGCAGCGCGCGTCGCCTCAGCAGGTGGTGGGTGTGATGATCCGGACAAGCAGACGACGCTCCGCCATTTGGCGGGACACGCAGGTGGCGGGATGAGCCCCCGGCGAGGTGGCTTGCGGCTCGGGAGCTCGGGCCGTCCGCAGCTTGTCCTCACCACCCGCCAGCTCGCCACGCTGGTGAAAGCCGGGATGCCGCTCCTGCGTTCCTTGCGCACGGTGTCGGACCAGCTCGACCCCGGACCCCTGCGCGACGTCTTCACCGCCATCGCGGCGGACGTGGAATCCGGCGTCAAGTTCTCGGAAGCGCTCGCCTCGCACCCCCGCTGGTTCCCGCCGTTCTACGTCAACATGGTCCGCGCCGGGGAAATCGGCGGCCTGCTCGATGAGATCCTCAAGCGGCTGGCCGAATTGCTGGAAAAGCAGGCACGGCTGCGCGAGCGTGTGAAGAGCGCCTTGATGTATCCGGCGTTCGTCATGGTCGCCGCCGTCGGCATCCTCACCGTGCTCATGGTGTTCGTCGTGCCGACCTTTATCGGCATGTTCACCGAGCTGGGCTCGGCCCTCCCCCTGCCGACTCGCATCCTCGTCGCGGCGTGCGACGTCATCCGCGGCTGGTGGTGGATGGTCCTCCTGGCGCTCGCCGGCTTGGTCGGGCTCGTCCGCCTCACCCTCCGGACGCGAGCCGGCCGGCGGCTCGTCGACCGCGCAATCCTGGCCGCACCCGTGTTCGGCTCGCTCGTGGAGCGGCTGCTCATCTCGCGGTTCGCGCGCACCTTCGGCACGCTGATCGCCAGCGGCGTGCCTATCCTCAGCGCCCTCGAGACGGTCCGCGCCACAGTCACCAACGTCGTCATTGATGAAGCGCTCCAGGAGGTGGAGCGCAGCCTGAAGGTCGGCGAGTCGCTGGCGCGTCCGCTGGAGCTCTCCGGTGTCTTCCCGCCGCTCGTCACGCGCATGGTGGCGCTGGGCGAGGAAACAGGACAGCTCGACCGGATGCTCATGCAGGTCGCGGACAGCTACGAGGAGGAGGTCGAGGTGCAGTTGGGTGGGCTCACCCAGCTCCTTGAGCCGTTCCTCATCGTGTTCGTGGGCGGGGTGGTCGGCTTCATCGTCATCGCGATGTTCCTGCCGCTCATATCGCTCACCAAGCTGCTCGGATGAGTTCTGTTTGCCCGTTAGCCGGTTGGCCGGTTTTGCCCGTTCATTCTGCCAACGGGCCAACGGGCCAACGGGCCAACGGGCCAACCGGATTTTCGTTGATTGAGCTCGTGATTGCGATGGGCATCCTCTCTGTGGGGCTCGTGGGGGCGATGCGCGTCTTCCCCATCGGGTTACGGGCCTCGCAGCGCTCGGAGCTGAGCAGCCGCGCGGCCATCGCCGCCCAGCGGACGATCGAGTTGGTGAAGTTGACCCCGTGGTCGGAACTTGCCGAGGGAGACACGGTGGCGCAGGAAGGCGACCTCCAGCTGACCACGCGGGTCGGGCGGCCGGACCTCGCTGAGCCACTGGCCGATCCCGACCGGCTGAAACAGATCGACATCACCGTCCGCTCGATCCAGACCCCGCGTGTGCGCCCCCTCACGTTTGTCACCTATCTTCGCCGTGACACGTCTTGAGATGGTTCGGGGCCAGATGGCTCGAGGCTCGAGGCTCGCCCGCCCCGGCCAACGTGACAGTGGAGGGCGGGCCGGGGAGGCTCGAGGCCAGAGCCGCTTCCAGCTTCCAGCCTCCAGCCTCCAGCCTCGCATGCATGTCGTGGGGTTGACGCTCGTCGAACTCCTCATCGCGATGGCGATCCTGGTCACGATCAGCGCCTCCACCGCCCTGATCTTCCGCGGCATCACGCGGGCCTGGCGGACCGGGACCCTGCGGACCGAGCGCTACCAGCAGGCGCGGCTGCTCTTCGACCTCTTCGGGCGGGAGCTGTCTTCCAGCATCGCCAGTGCCCGCTACCCGTTCATCGGGACCCAGCCGGGTGAAGACCCACGCGTGCCGGTGGGTAGCATGCAGGATCAGGTGTTCTTCGTCGGCACGCTGCCGGGACGGGTCGGCTTCGTCGAGCGGGGCTACTGGGTGAATGCCCAGGGTCAGCTGCTCTGCCACGATGAGGAGCCCGCAGACGGCGACTATGCGACCGGCGGGAGCGAGCTGTGCGGCAGCGACGTTGCCGAGTTCAAGCTCTCCTACTTCGACGGCAGCGAGTGGCTCACCCGCTGGGACGGCCGGTCGAGCGCGCAAGGAGGACAGCTTCCGAAGGCGCTCCACATCGTCCTGTCCATCGGGCGGGACAAGCCGGAGCGGTTTGAGACCGTCATTTATGTTCCCACCAGTTAACCGTCCGCCAAAGAGGACGCGGAGATTTTGGATTTTCGATTTTCGATTTTCGATTACGGGGTGTGGAGCATCCATCCAAAATCAAAAATCCACAATCAAAAATTCCTCCGTGTTTCTTCTGGGATCCGAGCGGGGGATCGCCCTCCTCATCGTCGTCAGCCTCCTCACCGTCATCGGCATCATGGGGGTCGCGTTCGCGTTCTCCATGTACTTGGAGACCCAGGCCAGCCGACAGTTCGTGGCGACAACCCAGGCCCGGTATCTTGCCGAGGCGGGCATCAGCTATGCCCGCGCGCTCCTCGATGAGGACCGGATGGGCTCGCGCGTGGACGAGCTCACGGAACCATGGGCGCAGCGGCCGCTGGGCAGCGAGGTGGATGTGGACGGCGACGACGCCGCGGAGGCCCGTTGGTGGCCGGTGGCGAGCTCGAGCGGAGCGGCCGTCGGCCGGTATGCGCTCGCGATCGCGGATGAGTCGGGGAAGGCGAATCTCAATGCCGCGGAGGCCGAGCCCTCGCCGCTCGGCGTCGGCGCGGTCAACCTGACCACGCTTCTGCAATCGGCTGGCCTCGCCAACGCCGCCGCTGCGGCGCAAGCCATTGAGGCCTACCGCTATGGGCCAGACCAGCGGCCGGGTCGGGCCGGTATCGATGACGACGGCGACGGCGCCATCGACGAGGTAGACGAGTACCAGCCGCTGGCGCTCATGGGCGATGACCGGCGGATTGAGCGCCTCGAGGATCTGGCTGGGGTCATGGGCTGGGGCCGGGAGGACATGGCGCGGGTGTCTCGCGTCGCGACGGCCTACAGTTGGGACCTGAACGCCACGGTCACCGGCAAGCCCCGGCTCAATGTCAACACCGCCACCGCGGCCGAGCTGCTCACCGTCATGCTCGACGCCGGGGTGGAGAACCCCTGGCAGGCTGCCGTCAACATCGCCGACGCTGTGGATGCCGATGTCGAGATGTCCCGCGTCACCAAAGCGTCGCAACGTATCTCTCTGGCGAATCAGGGCCCGCTGGGCGGCTGGACGTGGAACACCGAGTCGGGCGGCTTCTACGAGAGCGCAGAGCCGGACACGGCACCGCTTCTCTGGGTTGCGCCGGTCCCCGCGGGGACGTTCCGGCTCCTCGCCCGCGGCGTGTCCGGCCAGCCGATCGGCGACGTGACGGTGGCCGGCCGACTCAAGCGGTCGGTGGAGCCGGGAGAGTCGCTGGGCGAGTTTGAGCTGTCCGGCACGCTGACCGTCGAGGTCGTCAACCACGAGCCGCCGGGCACGTCCTGCGCCTTCCGGGGGCTGGAGCTCGTCTCGGAGACCTCCCAGACCAGCGTCGTCGTGCGGGGAATCGAAGCGGTGCGGTTCAACGAGCTGATGGTCGAGCCGACGAAAAGCTTCGACGTGTCGGCCGCTGCGTTCGACGCCCAGGGCTCCGGCTGGGGCTGTCCGCTCAACCAGCCCGCCTGCTCCAACAGCGGTGTGGGCCAGGCGCGCTGGACGTGGGCGAGTGAGCACCTGCCGGCCGGACGCTACCACGTCCACGTCTTCGGCGTCCAGGCCGGGCAGACGGTGGGGGAGGTCAAGGTGAACGCTGAGACCGAGCTGCTGGTCCACGGGCAGAGCCACTCGGCCGCCATCTCAGTCGGCTCGGACGGAAAATTCAGCCTCACTATTGGCAAGAGCGTTGCTGACCAGACATACTATCTGAAGAGTGTCACGCTCTCCCTCCAGCCGGACGCCGAGTACGTCGAGCTCATCAACCTCAGCGGCGAGGCGGTGGATGTCGGCGGCTGGCTCATTGACGGGGAGCTGACCGGTGGCCGCCAGGCGCGGCTGCCGGCGGGGGCGACCATCGCTCCACACGGTCTGCTCGTGGCGGCGGTGGATCTCGACGACAGCCAGGACACCATGGCGGGCGACGGCGTCAGCGCCCGCCAGGCGTGGGGGATAGGTCGCGACGTCAACGCGGTGCAGCTGGAATTTCCCGCCGGCGCCCCCACCCGCGACGACGACTGGCTCAAGACCACGGTGAGCGGCGGGATGAACCGGTTGACGCTGCGCCGGGACACGGCGGTGGTGGACGAGGTCGAGTATCCACTCCCGCTGCCGACGAACGCCGACTTTCAGAGTATTGAAAAGGGAGACCCCAGCGTGGTAGTCGATCAGGACCTGGACGGCTTGGATGAGGGCTGGTACCCATCGCTCCAGCTCTACACGCCCGGCCTCCCCAATGACAACAACGGGTTGCGGGAGCTCGTCGGCCTGGAGGTCATCACGCACGATCCGGCTCAGGAAGTCACCGTGCTCAACCGCCCGCTCCAGAGCATCGGCGAGCTGGCCGGATTGCCAAGCGGCAAGGCCTGGCAGCCGTTTTCGAGCACCGACCTCGCCAAGATCGCGGACCGGCTCACGATTGAGGGGCTGCGTCTCGAGGCCGAGGGTCGGCTGACCGCGGGCGCCGAGGCCTGGCAAGAGAAGACCGAGGGCTGGTATGAGCACAGCAGCCTCGCCCAGCCGCCGGTTGCGGGGACGTGGCGGTGGACCGCTGTCCCGGACGGCCACTACCGCCTGAGTCTCTACGGGTGGCCCGGGGAGCAGCTCTCCGTGCGGTGGGAGTCGGAGAGCGGCACGTTCACCGAGTGGTCGCCCGCGCTCTCTACCGATGCGCAGGGCCGCATTGTCGTTGGGCAGTGCGCGATCGGCGTCGACGGCGCTCCCGCTCATACCCTGACCATCGACGTCGCCTGTGGTTCGCCCAGCGGCATCTGCCACCTCGACTACATCCGGCTCGACCCCCACCTGGTCCGCATCGGCCCGGTGAACGTCAACACCGCACCCCGCGACGTCCTCCTGGCGCTCCCCGGCATGACCGCGATCCTGGTGGACCGCATCACCGCGGGCCGGCCCTACGGTGACCAGCACCAGAAGGGCCGCGGCATCGGCGACCTCCTCCTCGGGACGGTCCTCGGTAGCGACGAGGAGGAAAAGCTCGAGGTGTTCCGCCGGTTGGCGAACCTGTTGACCACGCGGTCCGACGTCTTCCAGATTCTCAGTCTCGGCCAGACGGTGGCGGACGGCAAACCGGGCGCCTCCCAGCGCATCACCGCAGTCGTGCAACGATGAGCGAGTGGCCAAGTGACCAAGTGGCAAAGTGGCCGAAGCACATGAGACGTACAGATTCGCGGTGCGGCTTGCGACCGGTCACCGTTGGTTTTACGTTGCTGTTCTCGCTTTGCCACTTTGCCACTTGGCCACTTAGCCACTCCGTCGAAGCGGCGATTAGCCGCGGGCAGGGTAGCCAGCTCGAAGCGGGCCTGGCCAACCAGGGCGGACGGCTCACCGGCTCGTCAAAGTTCAAGCAGCAGTCTGCCGTCGGTGGCGCGCTCTCCAGCCACCGGCTTGGCGGTTCTCGCTTCCACATCTTCCCTGGGTTTCTCGGCGGCAGCTCCTCCTCTACCGTGGTGCATCCGAACGAACTCGACCTGACCGTCCTCTACGCGAAGACCGACGCGTTGGGTCGGACGATTACGCCGGCGGAGTGGCAGACGGACAAAGATCCGATCTTCATCTGGGCGCCTCCGCTTACGGCGGACAACGTCGCAGGGTACAGCTACGCCATCGATGGCGTCCCGGATGAGATTGTCGATACGGCGGCGACGTCGTTCAACGTGGCGACCGCGACCCCCAACACGCTCGCCGATGGCAAGCACACCTTCTCCGTGAAGGCGATCGGCACGGGTAGTACCGCCGGCACCCCCCTCAGCCTCGAGTTGTGGGTGGATACGACTCCGCCGCAGGTCGTCGAGCGCACGCCGCAGCCCGGCGCGCTCTTCAACGCCCCACCCGCCGTGACGGCGACCGTCTCGGACGCTCACAGCGGTGTCTCCGTCGCCACCGTGTCCGTGCTGGTGAACGGCACAGCCAGTTTCGTCCAGTTCGATGCCCAGACGGGCAGGGTGAGCGCGACTGGCGGGAACTGGCACGAGGGATCAAACAGCCTCGAGCTGCGGGTGGCCGACGCCGTGGGCAACCCGCAGACGCCGGTGGTGTGGAGCGTCATGCTCGACATGACGCCGCCGACGGGCACGATCACGATCAACGGCGGTGCGGTGATGACGACGAGTGTCTTCGTCACGCTGAGCCTGACGGGCGCCGATAAGCAGGCCGGCATCGACCATATCCTCATCAGCCATGATGAGCTGACCGGCTACGTCCAGGAGCCGTTCGTCACCCTGCGGCAGCTGTGGAAGCTCCACCCGGTGCGGGGCATCCAGTCGGTGTTCGTGAAGTTCGTGGACCGGGCGGGTAACGAATCGGCGCCCGTGTCCGATGTCATTGAGCTAGCACTCCTCTCACCCGACACGGTGATCGTGAGCGGGCCGGCCGGCTTCACGCCCGATCAAGGGGCGACGTTCGCCGTCCTGTGCCCCGAGGGCGGCTGCGTCTTCTCGTACGCGTTCGACACGGCACCGTGGTCCGAGTGGAGTCCGGCGACCACCGCGACCGCCGAGAGGCTCGCGTTCGGCAACCACTACTTCCGCGTGAAGGCCGCGAAGGACGTCAATGGCACGCCCGGCATCCAGCCGGATGAGGAAGATCCGTCGCCGGCCGAGCGGACCTGGATCGTCGGCGTCGAGCCATCGGTCTTCGCCATCCCGAAGGGTCCGCACATCAAGCTCTGGCGTCTTGAATAACCGCTGATTCCCGCTGATAGCTACGCTGATCAACGCTGAAAGATCGGCGGGGATCAGCGTGTAGATCAGCGTCGTTCAGCGATCCCACAGCTTCTCACAGAGATGCGCATTTCTTCGTGCGTCCCAGACGCTAGAATGCTATGCTGATCGCATGGCGGTAGGCATCGGTGTTGAGCTCGGACCCTCCGGGCTCCGGGCGGTAGTTCTCGAACGAGAGGGCCAACGCCTTGTCCTGCGCGCGATCCACGAGGTCGCCTGTGATACGGCCAACCCCGATGCGCTGAGGAGCGCTCTCGCAGAACTCCGGCACCTCCTTCGCCAGACCGGCCCCATCGTGTTAGGCGTGCCGGGTACGTCGGCCATTCTGGCGGCCGTCACCCCGCTCGTCGCCGTCCCCCAGCGCGCCGTCCTCGCGGTGCAGTTCGAGCTCCAGCAGCTCCTTCCGTTTCATCTGGCGGATGTGGTGTGGCACTACCGATGGATGTCCGCCAACGGCTCATCATCAGTGCGCTCAGGGCTCAGGGCTCAGGGCTCAGGACGGATGCCTTCAGCCCCCAGCCCCCAGCCCCGAGCCCCCAGCCCCGGTGGTTCTTCTCGTGCTGTCGTTGCCGCGATGCGCCGTTCCCTGCTCGATGAACGGCTGGCGTGCTGCCGACAGGCTGGCCTGGTCGTGAAGGCGGTCGCGGTGAATCCGATCGCGACGCTCAATGCGTGGGATGCGCAGTGGGCCAAGGCCGATCCAGTGCGCGGGGCCGGTCCTTCAACTCGCACCACCCCGCCCAGGCGGGGCGGGCTCGCTCCCCGGCCCGCCGACAACGCAAGCCGGGGCGGGCAGGATTCCGTGGTTCGACTCGGTCCCCTCGCTCACCACGGGACCACGTTGTTGCTGCTCCACGACGAACGGTCGGCGGAGTGGGTGGTGCGGACGGCGTCCTCGCTGCAAGTGGTTCCCGTCACGGGGGATTCCGCCGAGCGCTTGGGGGAAGAGCTCACCGCATCATGGGAGTCGCTGCGCGCGCAGATCGAGCCCGCCCCAACACCCGTTTGGGTCACCGGGACTTCCGAGCTGATCGCGCGCCTGCGGGCCCAGGCCGGGGCGGTAGTGCTTCCGCTTGAGCCCTTCGAGCTCTCGCGGGTCGTGGACACCGGGAGTGCCCGCGAAGCGGCGGCCGGCCACGCGCTGACGGCGGTGGGCCTGGCGCTGCAGGCGCTCGATGTGGCGCCGGTGGCGCTCAATCTACTGGAAGGTTTCCAACGCGAGGCGCAGGGACGGCTGGTGAGCCGGACCGCGGCCGCGGTGTCGGTCTTCTTGCTCCTCGCGGCGTTCGGCTTCGGGCTGAGCGGGATGATGGAGTCGCGCGCGCGGCGCGCCCAACTCTTGCAGGCGCTTGAGCGCCGGGAGCAGCTCTACCAGACGCTGCGTCCGGAGATCCGCACATGGCTTCAGCGCCAGCAGCGCATTGAGCGGTACTGCGCGCAGTTGGAACGCCTCGCCTCGGATGCGTCGCTCGTGACGCGCCTGCTCGGCCAGCTGGCGGTGACGCTGCCGGAGTCCGTTTGGCTCACCAGCCTCGAGTGTTCGAAGAATGGCCTGCTGAGCGGGATGCTGGAGGGGCGTGCGACGTCATTCCAGGACGTCACGCAGTTCTTCGACCGGCTCAAAACCGTGGCGGGCATGACGACGGTCAAGCCGCTCTCGACGAGCGTCAAGACCGACGAGGTAGCGGGGAAGGAAGTCATCGCCTTCTCCGTGCAGATCCAGCGGCCGCTTGCATCGATGGAACAGCCCCCGGAGAGTCCGACGTCCGAAGTCGGAAGTCGAAAGTCGGAGACCGGAAGCCGACCATGACGCCACCGCTCTCCGACACCGATGCTTCGGACTTCGGACGATGGACGTCGGACGACTCGTGATGGCACAGGCGAAGACCCAGGCCCAGCCGATCGCGTGGGGACCCGCGCTTGCCGCCTTGGTCGCAGGGGCGGCACTCGCCGGCGTGTTCGCCTGGCACATGACCCTCCAGGGCATCGACTGGCAGATTGCGGCGAAGCGCTCAGCGATCAAGAAGCTCGTCCTCAGCGGCAACCTTCCGCCCAACCAGGAGGTCGCCGACTATCTCGCCTCCCGGCAGACGGCGCTGGAGGCGCGCTACCAGCTGTGGCTGACGAGCGTGGCCACGTCGCCGGCGGCTGATGCCGCAACCCAAGCCGACCCCCAGCTCTATTTCCAAGAGCAGTTCCACGAGATGCAGCGTGCGCTCGACCGGCTGGCGGCGGCGCGTGGCGTGAGCGTGCCGGAACAGCTTGGTTTCCCGAAGGAGCTGCCGCCGTCCGACACCGTGCCGCGCCTGCTCATGCAGCTTTCGCTCATGCAGGAGCTGGCGGAACTCGCCTTCGAACATCAGGTCGGCGCGCTCAGCTCGCTGAAGGTGGAGGACCCGCAGCCGGTGTCCGGAGAGGAAGGGGAAGGACCCTTCGTGATGCGTCTCCCCGTGCGGGTGCGGCTGACCGCCACACTCCCGCAGCTCATGAAGATCCTCGGCGCCATCGGGCAGAAGCGTCCGCTCATTGATGTGCGCAGCCTGCGCGTGACCGGCCGGCCGGCCGGCGACGCACTGGAGATCGAGCTGGTCCTCGCCCGCTATCTCCCGCTCAGCGCGATGGTGTCGGACGCCGCCGAAGAGGAGCTACCGACGCGTGACGCGACGAAGACAAAGACGAAGACAAAGACGAAGAAGCAGTCCGCCGGCACGAACACGAAGGGGAAGGGAGCCATGAGCGCGCAGCACGGCCACGAGCCGGAGTGATGGCTGAGCACCGTGCCGCGAGTTCCGCTTCCGTCCTCGCCGTGTGTCTTGCGGTCATTGCCGCTGGTGTCTGGCAGTGGCAGTACCGCGTGTTCCGCGCGGCGCGCGCCCAGGAACATCTGACGATGGAGGCCTGGGAGCAGGTCAAGACGCAGCACCCGTTGCCTGCTGAGCCGAGCCTGACTCCCGCGATTTCCGCGGAGCTCTTTGACGCGGTCGTGGGCGCCAATCCATTTTCCCTACAGCGACGAGCCCCGACTGATGCCGCCGGCGCCCCGGAGCCACTCGGCCCGGGCGGGAGAACGGGTGAGCCGCCGGCGCCGAAATGGATCTACAAAGGCCGCATCAATGTCGGCAGCAGCCAGCGCGCCATTGTGGAGGATACTACGGCGCATAAAACCTATTTTCTCGAAGTCGGACAAGAGGTTGCGGGATTCAAAGTGCTTGACATTACGGAAAAACAGGTGGTATTATCGGACCTAGAATCGCAGCAAGAGCTAATCGTTTCTCTCGCCTCAAAAAGCGGCCCGTGACGCGTGTGGGAGCGTGCCACGGTCTAGTCGCGTGCCCCGGGCGGCCGAACTGTTCTTGAAGCGCAAGTGACGGTCACCGAGGTGCTCGGTTGAGAGCCGGTCGAACGTGTCATCAGGGTGTGAGGCTCGCAGGAACAGCGGGAGCGCCGCATCAGCTGAAGGTGTGGATGCTCCGGCTGGCGGCGGCGAGCCTCTGTGGGTCGTGGTCAGCTGTCGCATCCGCTGCAGAAGAGCGCCTGCCGTCCGTCACCGTCAGTCAGCCCGCCTCATCCCCCCTTACCAGCGCTCCCCCGGCTGTTCCTCCTGAATGTGGCGACGTGGCACCCCTCCTGCCACGTCTCGTGGGTATCATCCAGTCGCTCGCCGACGCCCAGGCCGAGCTGAAGCGGCTGCGGATCGAAGACGACGAGCGCAAGACCAAACTCTCCACCGTGGACAGCGAGCTCGTGCTCGTCGACCAGGAGCACCGGCAGATCACCGCACAGCTCGCCGCGCTCGAGCGCTCATCCGAGGAGCGGCTTCTCTCGCTGCGCAAGGAGCTCGAGACGAAGTTGGTTGGTGAGCTCGCCGCCACCCGCGCACAGATCGCCCAGGACACGCAGCGCGAGGTCGACCAGCAGCTGCAGGCGTTCGAGGCGCGCCAGGGGGAGCTGGTCGGCAAAACACTCGACCATGAGCTGGCGCTGAAGGAGCAGGAGCTCGAGCAGCTGAGCGAAGAGATCAATCTGCAGACGCAGGAGCTGCTCGACCGGCTCGCGCGGCTCGAGGCCAATCCGGAACTGGCCAAGTCGCTCGAGCGCTCCACCACGCAGGCGATCGAGAAGCGCCGGGCAGTACTGGACGCGCAGCGCGCGCAGCTGGCGAGCGAGCGCCGTGACATCCTGAGCAGGCAGCGCAGCGCGTTCATCCAGCAGCTGACCGAGCAGCGGGAAGCGGAGAGTCAGCGCCGCCTGACGTTCAAAGAGGCCAGTCTGCATTCCGCCATGGCGGAACTGCTTCGCACGAGCGAGCGCGACAAACGTGACAAGGTGGGCCGCATGCGGCAGGACGCGGAGCAGGTCCAGCAGCGGCACGACAAGCTCGTGCAACAGCAAGCGCTCGTCCGCGCGCGCATCGAAGAGCTGGGCCGCATCCTGGTGGCCAAAACGACGAGCCGCGAACACTTGGAAGGGGAGCGCCGGATCGCCATCGCCAAGCTGGAAGAAGCGCTCTTGAAGACGGGCCAGGACACCATCCATCCGGATGCGCTCGCCTGGTTCGGACGGACGATCCGCTATCTGCCGGCACCCGTGGCGGCTGAGCTCATCCCGATGCAGCAGCGGCTGGTGTCCGCCGCCGAGCAGGAGGAGCGGCTGCGGGAACAGCGCCGCATTGTCCACGAACGCCAACAGGCGCTGCAGTTCTCGCGCGAGATGGCGGACCAGCACCGGAAGATCGAGGAGCGGCAGCAGCGCGAGCAAGCGGTCCGTTCGCGTAACGCGGAGGAGTTGCTCGCCAAAGCCGACCGGCTCGCGGCGAAAGGCGGATTCGATCAAGCGCTCGAACTGGTGGCGCAGGCCCAGGCGATCAACCCGCCCCAGTTGGACCGCATCGCCCTGCTCCACGCACAGCTCCTCGCCACTAAAACAGGGCGCGAGCGCCAGGCTCAAACGGCCCAGCTCGAACGCCTCTTCCGCCGCGCCAAGACGGCGTTCGACGCCGGACGGTACGAAGAGGCGATGGTGCTCTTCGAGCAGGTGATCGCGCAGGAAGCGGCTACGGATCAGTCCTCCGCTGTTGCCTCCCATGTTGCCTCCCAGCTGATGGCGGAGGGGGCCGCGCGCGGGGCCGTCCGATGATCCCACCACCTGCGCCGGTTTGCCGAAGGCAAACCCCGATGAGGCTCATGGACAGGAGTGCTGACTCGACGCCGTCGACATCGGTGAGGGCGACCCACCGTCTGAATTGCCTGAGCCGCCGTCGGGCGCAGGTGGTGGGATGAGCCGCGTCCGCTGGCGGGTCGCAGCGGCGGCCGCCCTGCTGCTTGGGCTGTCCATGCGCGTCTTCGCCGCCTCCAACGAGGCCGCGGCGCCCGAGACCCCGCGTGCATCCACGGCGTCCTCCACCACCCAGCCGCAATCGCCTGCAGGCGGCCGCTTCACTCCGCTCGCCCAGCAGATGCTGGGGGCGGCGAAGCGGCACCTCGCCCAACAGCGTCAGCAAGAGACCCAGCCGACGCCCCACACCTCGGCGCGCGCGGAACAGGTGAAGAAGGCCCAGCAAGTGGCCGAGCAGGTGAGCCAGGAGAAGCTCAAGCGCCGCGAGCTCCAGGAGCACGACACGCAGCACCAGCTGCAGCTGGCCCGCGAGCACCGGCTGAAGGAGCTCTACAACCAGGCGCTTTCGCTCTACCAGCGCGGCTCCTATCAGGAGGCGGTCCAGATCCTCCAGCAGATGACGGTGATGGCGCCCGACCATCCGCTGGTGAAAGCCGGCGAGCGGCTCATCGCGCGCGCCGAGCTCAAGCATTTCGAGGAACGGCTCCGGGCCAGCGTCGAGTCGCCAAAAACGGAAGGGGCAATCGTGCCGGAGCTCGAACACCTCCTCCTCCAGAAGCGGATCGAGCTGGAAACGGGGCTCAAATACGCCAAGGTCGCCCTGCAGGAGCGCCGGTACGCGACGGCGCAAAAGCTGCTCACCGTCGTGCTCGTCCAAGACCCCTCGAACCGCCAGGCGCATGAGCTCATGGAGCGCACACAGCTGGCGGAGCTGACCGAGGCGCGGGACCGCCTCAAGAACGAGACCCACCGCGATGAGCAGGTCATGCTGAACGAGGTGCTCAAGGCCCAGCTCCTGCCGGAGCAGCAGAAGCGGCGTCTGCTGCCGGACGCCTTGAGTTCTGGCACCGCGGGACGGCCGAGCCCCGCCATGGCGGCGAAGCTCAAGCAGCCCATCAGCTTCGAGTTCAGCGAGGTCGCCCTCAGCGACGTCCTCCAGTTCGTCGCCGACGCCGCGAACGTGAGCATCATCCCCTCGCCGCAGCTCGACCTGAAGACCACGCTCGTGTCGATGAAGGTGGCGCAGCTGCCGCTCGAGCAGGCGATCAAATACCTGGCGAAAAGCCTCTCACTCGCCTACCGCGTCGAGTCGGACGCCGTCCTCATCTCGACGCCGCAGGAGCTCTCCAGCGAGCCGATGCAGACGCGGGTGTTCTTCCTCAATAGCGGCCTCGGCCCCTTCGGGCTCGAGACCGCGGCTCTCCAGCCAAACCCGGCGCTCTCGATGGACTCCCTCACTAAGCTGATCCAGGAGTCGGTCCCCAGCACGGCAGACAGCAAGTTCATTGTGGACCAGCGGACCGGCTCGCTCATCGTGACGAATACCGCGGAGAACTTGGCACTCATCGAGCGGCTGCTCAGCCAGCTGGACGTGACCCCCATCCAAGTGCTCATTGAGGCGCGGTTCATCGAGCTGACGATGACGGATCTGAGCCAGCTCGGCTTGGAGTCGGTGCTGACCGGTAACGCCGCCCTGACGAAGAAGAGCGACGTGAACGGGACACAAGGCGCCGGCCAGCAGCTGGCCAGCGGGGCCGGCTTTAAGTTCCCGGCGCTCGTGCGCGAGAGCGAGGGGCTCAACCTCACCCTGCAGGGGGTGCTCACCGGCACCCAGTTCGAAACGGCGCTCCATCTGCTGGAAGAGTCCAAACAGACGAAGACGCTCTCGGCCCCCCGTATCACCACCCTGAACAACCAGACCGCGACGATCCGCGTCGTCGATGAGTTCAACTATCCGACCCGCTACGAGGTGTCGCTCATCCAGTTTGACATCAACGGTGACGGCGACTTCGACGACGCGGGCGAGACGGAGTTTGCGAATGTCCCGCAGGACTTCCAGAAGCGGGATGTGGGTATCCTGCTCAACGTGACCCCCAGCGTCGGGCGGGATCTCAAGACCGTCACGCTTGTGCTGGTGCCCGAGGTCAGTCAGTTCAGCCAGTTCAGGGATTTGGGCGGGGGCGTGACGGTGCCCGAGTTCACGTTGAGCCAGCTGACGACCAGCGTCCTCATCGAGGACGGGCAGACGATTGTGCTCGGCGGGCTGATGAAGGACTCGACCTCGGAGACGGTCACCAAGGTGCCGGTCCTCGGTGACCTGCCGCTGATCGGCAACCTGTTTCGGCAGAAAGAGGAATCCACCACTCGTAAGAACCTCCTCATCTTCATCACCGCGCGCGTGCTGGCGCCACGAGGGCAGACGACATGACCCGCGCCGGATGGCGCATTGGTCTGGCGGTCGCGGGCCTCCTTGCGCTCGGAGCGCCGGCGCAGGCGGTCGAGCGCGTGCCGGATCCAGATGAGGTCCCCGTCTCCGGCCTGGACGCGCAGCTCAACCAGCCGATTACGGCCGATTTCAAGGACGTAGACTTCGCCTCCGCGGTCCAGTTTCTCTCTGAGAGCGCCGGTGTCAACATTGTCCTCTCAGAGCAGGCGCGTGCGCAGGGCCGGCCGGTCACCGGGCACCTCGTCGGGATGCCGCTCCGGCACGTGTTGGACTACCTCCTGAAAGGCCAGGGGCTCCTCTACCGCTTCAATGACCGCATGATCTGGGTGGCGACGCGCGAAGAGCTCGAGGCGGAGCCGATGGAGACGCGAGTTTTCTTCCTCAACCAGGGGCCGGGCCTCGTGGCCGCCTTCGAGCCGATGGAGAAGACCCGCCAGAGCGTGGCGCTTCAGTCCGCCACGGTGCGTGAGATGAAGACGATCAAGGACATCCTCTCAGAGGTCATCCCGCCGGTCGGGGGGAGCTCCATGCTGCTCGACGAGCGCACGGGGGCTCTCGTCGTGACGCACGCGCCCTACTACCTCGAGCAGATCGAGACGCTGCTCTCCCAGCTGGACGTGTCTCCCATCCAGGTGCTCATCGAAGCGCGCTTTATCGAAGTCACGTTCACCGATACGCAGGAATTGGGCATCAACGCGGAGCTGACCGGCGACGCCGCGCTGACGAAGAAGGGCGATAGGAACGGCACCAGGGGGGCTGGCCTGCAGCTCTCCAAGCTGGGCACCTCGCTCCAGCGCGGCACCAAGATCAATTTCACCGACTTTTCAAACCAAGCCTCCGGTCTCAACCTGACGCTCCAGGGCATCCTGAGCGGGACCCAGTATCAGGCGGTCCTGCACGCGCTCGCCGAGAACAAAAAGACCAAAACGCTCTCGGCCCCCCGCGTCACCACCCTGAACAACCAGACCGCCACGATCAAAATCGTCACCGAGTTCGTCTATGCGACGCACTACCAGGCCTCGGTGGTGCGACAGGACCTGAACGGCGACGGCGATTTCAGCGACCTGGTGAACGGCGTGCGCGAGACCCGCTTCGTCAATGTGCCGCAGGATTTTGTCACGAAGGACCTGGGGATCCTGCTCCATGTGACGCCCAGCGTCGGCCAGGACCACCGGACCATTACGCTCGCGCTCAACCCCGAAGTCAGCGAGAAAAAGACGGACGACACGTTCGGCGGGGAAGTAACGCTGCCGCGCTTCACCACCCGCAACCTCGAGACGAGTGTCGTGATGGAGAACGGGCAGACGGTCATGCTCGGCGGGCTGATGAAAGACACGACGACGAAGACGGTCACCAAGGTGCCGGTGTTCGGGTCGCTGCCCGTGATCGGCGCCCTATTCCGCAAGGACCATGACTCCGCGGAGCGCTCCAACCTGCTGATTTTCGTCACCGCCCAGATCCTCGACCCTTCCGGAGCCTACCTGGCGCGTCAGGACGATTCGACCGGGCTCTGACCCGAGGCACCGTTTGAGGCATCAACACCCCACCCACAGGCCGCAACGCATAGAGGAGCTATGGGAAAGATCGACATCGTCCACGTCGCCAAGACCGCGGGGGTTTCCACCACGACGGTCTCGCGAGTCATTAACGGCGTCTCCACGGTTTCTGAAGAGAACAGCCGGCGAGTCCGCGAGGCCATTAAGAAGCTGAAGTACCGCCCGAATCCCAGTGCCCAGCGGCTCGCCTCTGGACGGCACAACACCATCGGGCTGGTCATGCCGCGTTTTGCCGACATGTTTCACTCGTTCCATGTCTTGGAGCTGATTAAAGGCATCGGGGCCACGGTAGAGCGGTTGAAACTTAATTTGCTTTTACACGTCACAGACGGCCAGTCGTTCCCGGATCTCGCGACGGTCGATGGGGTGCTGTTCGCGGATATCGATGGGAATGAGGACCAACTTGACTTCATCCTAGACCAGGATGTCCCCTGCGTGGTCATGATTAACTACATCAAGGAACTGCCGGTGAGCTGCATCGCGGTGGAGAACCGTGCGGCGAGTGAACATGTGGTGAACTATCTGGTCGGGCTCGGCCACCGGGAGATCGCGACTATTGCCGGACACCTCCGCACTCCTTGCGGAATCGAGCGGTTGGACGGATATCTGAAGGCTATGAAGGCCCGCGGGTTGGAGGTGAAGCCGCACTATGTGCAACTGGGTGACTACACCGGCTCCTCAGCCCGAGAGCTCGCCAAACGGCTTCTCACTCACCGAGATCGTCCCACGGCTATCTTTGCCGCGAGCGACGAGATGGCGGTGATCACCATTGAAGTCGCGCATGAGATAGGGTTGCGGGTGCCCGAAGATCTCTCGGTGGTGGGTTTTGACGACGCTCCGATCGCCGCTTTTGCAAAAGTCCCGTTGACGACCGTGTGGCAGCCGTTGAGCCAGGTGGGAGCGCTTTCTACCGAGGTGTTGCACAAACTCATTCTGGGGAAGCAGCGTCATCCAGTCAAAACTCTGTTGGGCACAAAGCTCGTTGAGCGTCAGTCGTGCCGGCAGACATGGCTTGAGCGGTGACAGATCGTCACCTGTTGCGTGACGCGTGTCACGTGACACGTTGAACGAAGGAGTCGGCGAATGTCTGAGCGCAGGCCAATCCAGGTTGCGGTGTTGGGGGCCGGCGGGCTGGGGAAGGCGGCGGTGCGCATCATCGGAATGAAGCGCGAGCTGCGATTGACGGCGATCTGCGATAGCCAAGGGTTGGTCGCGTCCGCGGAGGGCCTCGACGGTGAGGCGCTCGCCGCACTGACCGGCGATCTGGTGGGCGGCTACCGCACACATGTCGTCAGCGCCCAGGAGCAGGGCGGAGGAGTGGCCACCGCGGTGGCGGTGGACGCCCGGCACTGCGACGACCCGATCGGCGAGCTGCTGGCCATGCCGGACGCGTTCGATGCTGCGCTGATCGCCCTGCCCAACTTGCCCAATGAGTTCATTCCCGGCGTCATCCGGCGTTTCGCCGATGCGGAGCGCTCGCTCGTCTTTGTGGATGTCCTCAAACGGACCCGTGCGGTCGAGCTGATGTTCGGCCTCGATGAGCGGGTCCGGCGGGTCCGGAGCGTTGTCATGACCGGGTGCGGCGCGACGCCGGGTCTGCTCGCCGCGGCCGCGGTGCTGGCTGCCCAGTCCTTCATCGAGGTGGAGCGGGTGGACATCTGGTGGGGAGTGGGCATTGCGAACTGGGACGCGTACAAGGCGACCATTCGGGAAGACATC
>Ga0209515_10003665_pt1 | contig 21560 bp, 20 predicted proteins | sample Subgroupgradi54m_FD_187454 | JGI IMG/M metagenome (GOLD analysis project Ga0209515, IMG submission 187454) | Subsurface groundwater microbial communities from S. Glens Falls, New York, USA - GMW60B uncontaminated upgradient, 5.4 m (SPAdes)... ... | reverse complement strand
CCTTTTTCTATTGCAAAAAATGTCTTTCATTTGCAAGTGAGAGAAGTTGTCCACATGGACCAGAATATCAAGAACAACTCAGTGGTACTAAACTGAGAACAATGATTCTTGATAAACAAACCCCATCAGAATACATGATTAGACCCGAAGTCTCAAAGATAATAATGGGTTGGGATAAACCCTTTGTTGAATAAATTTTTATCAAAAATCCCTTCAGCTGGTTTTATTAACCGTATTGCTATACTTATTCTTTTATTAACAATTCCATATCTTCCGGCACATGCTCAATCTCCAATGAATAAATCAGAACATCTAGATTCTGTTGAAGTTCCATATAGTGCATTCAATGTAGTTATTCATAATACAACTGTTTTTTATCTTGAACATGAACACGCCACAAACTGGCAAATTGAAATTCAAAACAAACTACTCTATGCAAATCCAAATGGTAATGCTGTAATTCGAGTCTATGATAACTTGAACACAGAAAAATATTTTGAGATTGGAATGGGTAGTCAACCCGATTACAGATTTTGGGTAGCCGTAAATACTCCTGCTGATGGGTATTTTGTAATTCACGAAGATAGAATGAATGGTTGGTCTCCAGATAAGATGATAACAGTTCAACATTCAAGCAACAGCGGCCTTTCCATCACAGTAGGATCGAAAACGGTTGTAGATCAATTGGATGTTGCAGGCTTTACAATAAAGAATTTTGCTGTTTATGGTATGAGTTCCTCTAGTGACCCACCGGCAATGAACTCTGGAAGCATGACTTTGAATTTTCTCTCCGGGGATCCCGGCCAAAATCCAATTTTTTATATGCCAATGATCGTCCTTGCAGTAACGGCAGCTTTGATAATAGTACTAGTAAAAACTAAGAAGCGAATCTAGTCTTGTAATAATTACATTCTTTTTTTATCTTACAAACATCACACATTGGAGATATTGGTTTACAGATGTTTTGGCCATACATCACAAACGTGTCATTTATTCTAAGCCAGTACTTTCTTGGAATTTTTTTCATTAATTCAAGTTCGGTTCCTTCGGGAGTTTTTGTTTGTACTAGACCAAGCCTATTTGAAATTCTATGAACATGAGTGTCTACTGGTATTGCTGGCTTATCAAACGCATAAACGAGAACACAATTTGCAGTTTTTCTGCCAACACCAGGGAGCTTGAGTAATTCTTCCAAAGTGTCTGGAACCTTACCAGAATATTTTGAATCAATAAGTGAGGCAACTTCGATAATTCTCTTTGCCTTTACATGATAAAATCCAGTTGACTTGATTATTTTTTCAACGTCTGATACTTTGGCTTGTGCAAGTGATCTGGCAGATTTGTATTTTGAAAATAATTTTTTTACAACAGACGAAGTATTCTCGTCTCTTGTCCTTGCAGAAAGAATAGTACCAATAAGGATGCTAAGAGGACTGCCCATCTCAGCTTCATGCAATTCTCTTAATGCAGTCATTCTGGGGGGTTTAACAGAATTCATTGTCCCAATCATACCTTGCAGAATTTTTTTCATATGTTCCAATTGTGGTTGATCATATTTTAGACCATACAAGTATTATATCTGTTAGAATAAGGACGCATATTGAATTTAACAAAAGATGAAGAAGCGGCATTGAAGGGTGAACAAGGAGAGATTCTTGCTCTTGCATACAGAGTACTCGTAGCTATAGGTGAAGCAACTAATGCCGATCGCTTACTACCTGTAGAATGGGCACATCTTTCTGGAATAAACTACAATACTATAGGAGATGCAGGTGAGGAATTTCTCGCGAGATTAAGTAAAGATGCCAAGTTCAAAATCAAGACCACCGTAAATCCAATGGGCTTTGATTTTGATACTGTCTCAAAATATGGTCTAGATGATGAATTTATCAAAAAACAGAAGAGCATAAAAAATTCTTATGAAAAAATGGGTGCAATTCCATCCTTTTCTTGCATTCCGTATGAGATTTTTGATTTACCAAAGAGTGGTACCCATGTCTCTTTTGCTGAAAGCAACGCTGTAATTTATGCAAATTCTATTTCAAAGCTTAAAACAAACAAGGAAGGTGCTTTTAGTGCACTTGCAAGTGCATTAACAGGCAAAAGTCCATTTTCTGATTTGCGAAAAGACGAAACACGAGACCCTAATCTCACAATCCGCATGACAGTAGATAAAAAAGATGAACTTGTGTTTGGATTACTAGGATATTATGCAGGAAAAGTAGCCGGAAGCTCAGTTTCCATTTCGGGAGTAAAGGTTCCTGATAAACGAAGCTGCAAATCACTTTGTGCTGGTATGGGAACCTCAGGTACGTGTGGAATGTTTACTTTTGGGGATGCTAAAGGTGAAACTGTTGATTTTGACAAAAAAGAAATGCAGACAATTCATGACGAGCTAAATACTGCAGATTCTGGTGACATTATAACTCTAGGTAGTCCACAGCTTGGTCTTGATGAGATATCAGATCTTGGAGGTATGCTTAAGGGTAAAAATTTCAAGAAACGTTGTATGGTTTTTTGCCCAAGAGCAATTCAGGAACAAGCAAGAAAGTTTGGTTATGCAAAAGAAATTGAACGTGCTGGCGGTGAACTTCTTTACGATTGTTGCATCTGTCTTACCCCTTTGATTGATAAGAAAGATGTTGACGGTGTCATTACAAATAGTGTAAAAGGTGCGTATTATTTGCGAACTTCAAATGGAGTAGATGTTAACCTCAAAAGCATTAGCCAAATTATAGAGGAAGAAACAAAATGACACTCAAAATAATTGTAAAAGGTAAGGCTCAGGGCATTACACTTGTTGCAAAAAACCCCATAAATTTTCTTGGGGCTGTTGACAAAAAAACGGGAAAAGTCAGAGATGAAAAGCATGACCTCTTTGGTAAATCTCTAGCAGAAAAAATTCTTGTTTTCCCTTTTGGTGTTGGAAGTAGCGTGGGTGCATACACCATATATTCTCTGAAATCAAACAAATGTGCACCACAAGCAATGGTTTGTTTAAAAGCTGATCTTACCACTGCTTCTGGATGTGCTCTTGCAAATATACCGCTAGTTGTAGCATCAAAAGACGAGTACAATTCCATCAGAGATGGAAAAAAAATTCTACTTGATGCTGAAAATGGAAAAATTCTATAGAGAAACTCTCACGACATTTCCATTGGGTCTTGTCTCTTTGAAAACAATTCCCTCAAACCGTAGTATCATTGTACTTTTTTCCTTCCAACAATCCGATGGAGCCCCTGCCTTCTCACATGTATGATTAAGAAATTCCTCTTCATTCCAACCATACTCAATTGGAACTTGGGGTAAAAGAAGCCCAGAACCAAATTCCCATTTCACAATAAGACCATCTCTGCCTACCTTAATCTTGCTAAGATATTCGTGAGGATTTGTTACCTTTACTTCTTCAGGAGTGGTCAAAACGGTTACCTCAAAGCAAATGTAATCTAGTTCCTCATATAGAAGGGGTGGAAATCTCGGATCTTCGGTAGCAGAAGCAATAGCAGCATCTACAATAGACTGATAGAGTTTTTTTACCGGTGTTGGAAATCCAACACATCCCCTAAGATTTTCTTCTTTGTTTAAAGTTACAAAGACACCAGAATTATACGAAAATTTTGATTTGAAGTCTTCCTGTAAAATAATTTTTCCTGTCTTAAGATATTCTGTCACTGCCTGTCTGGCTGTCCTTACTAATATTTCACCATCATCATTTGATAGACTCATTGTAATCTATTGTTTAACTTGTTAACAAATTCTTGAAGCTTTTCAAAATGTGTACCTTCCCAATAGATCTTTTTGCACGAATCGCACATCCAAAATTTTTCTTCCCTTTCTAGCACTCCTTCGGGAACTTTGTTTATGATTCGGTATTTTTCTATTGATTGTAGATTTCCATTGCAGGCAATACAACGAGAATTATTTGTATCCATTACAAATCTGTCAAGTTTTATCTTTGTATTTATCTGAGCAATTTGTTCAAGCTCATCATTTCCTCTGATAAGAACTGCATCGACATTTTGCTTTTCAGCAATTTTGGTAAGTTGCGCATCCTTTGTTAAGATTATTCGTTTTTCATTTTTTGCTATTGTAATGAGTTTATCATCTTCAATAGATGAAAAATATTTTGAATCATATCCAAGAATTCGCAATTTTTTTGCTAGATTACCAAGCATTGCATCTACTACAAAATTAGGTCTTTTTTCACTCAATTAGTACCTGCCCCGTGCCTGATTCCACTATGTGACTGTCTCCTGCAGGTAAAACTCGAATAAAATCGTCGATACTTATTGTCTTTACAATTTCTTCTTTTTCTTTAAATTTTAGAAATTCAAGCTTGATTTTTTTAGCTGCGTCTACTATCTCATGGCCAGATTGCTCAATAGTAACATAGTAAATACAATTTTTTTTGATTGGCTCTGATGGTCCACACATCAATGAATAGCTATCGCCCTTTTGAAAAAGTCCTACAGAAAGTTGCAGTGTAGCCACTTTAACAAAATTTCTGGTTCCTTCCACTATGAAGGAGCCCTTTGCAATAAATTGGCCACTTGGCGCCGCTTTTTTTATCTGATCTGGATTTACCCAATACGCATTTAATCCATACACTCCTTCTCTCCAAGCTCTACTAAAACAAACTGTAGCATGTGCAGTTTCCTTTACACTTTCAACTGTATTATCCGAGCTATTTTTTAGTATGAAAAAAGGTGATCCAACAATTTCTGCATGAAATACTTTATCATCTTTTTCAAGATGTTTTCTTATGACTGACGAATTTGATGACGCATCACGACCACCTATTGCCAAAAGACCATCTGAAGTGAAAAACCATCTATATCTTTCATACCATTCTCTCTTTTTTTGTATTGTAAAAACCACAGAATCTTTTGCAACACTAGCTTGCTTTCTAAATCCTTCCAAGATTTTTTCGGTTTTTCTCTTTTCTAATTCTATAGTCGCAATTGCTTTTAGTTGTTTTTTTGATTCATTAAATAAGGCTGATGCTATTGCTGGCATGGATGAATCTGAATTTATTTTGATTTTTTCTCCATTAACTACTAAAAACAAAATACCTCTTTCTTTTACAAGTGAGGTGTTTTGTTCCTTAAACATCTGTAAAATCTTAGGATCTTCAAGTGAGGCCACTCCCTTGGAAGCAAGTTCCAAAAGAGATTTTGCTATAGCTGAGATTAAACTGGTTCTTTGCTTAACTGTAGAAATTGCTTTAGTTTGTTCCTCTAATCTATGTTCAAATTCTTCTATCTTTTGAGTTACTGAGTTTGTCTGTGATGTTTTACCCTCTTCAAGAAGATTTTCTGTAAAAAGCAAATCAAGACCTTCCATAAAACTTGCTACTCTAGTACAATTTTTATCTTCTATATCTCCTAGTGGCAATGGTAAAACATCTGATATTTTTTCACCACGTACTAGTAATGGCTCATGAACTCCGTTTACAACTTTATCTGTAATCAATTTTGTAGCAGAGAAAATTTTTTCAATATCTACACCAGAAAGGCTGTTTCCAAATGACTGTGGATTTATGTTTGCAAGTTTCATTATCTCTTCAGTATATTTTGTAGGAAGCCCAAGAGTCCTCCCTATCCATCTTACTGCAGCAGTTGGAACGGATTGAATATCTGAAATATCTTTTAAAGTAATTTCAAAAATGTTTAAACCACTTAATGGTGGTAATTCGTAATTTAGGCCTACATTTAATTTTCTATGTCTAACATCAATTGAATGCAATAAGGAAAGAATTTTCATTTCCTTATTACATAAAACAATATTTCCATCACTGAAAAATTCTCCTACAAGAATAAATTCTTGATTTAATCCACTAAATGTAATATATACAATCCTTTCTGTACCAATTTGTTTTATTTCAGAAATTTTGGATCTTAGAAGATCATTTCGTAATCGCTTTACCAATCTATTTTCTTCGATTTTCTCTATCTTTCTTGTAGTTATCCATAATCCAAATGTGGAAAACATTAGCAAGATATCTGGTTTTTCAGGGTGATGTAACTTGAAAAGAATACTGTTACGGCTTATTCCGTAAATATTACTTACATAGTACCCGTTTGTCTTTTTACTAATTTCATTTACTAAGTAACGTATCTCAATCCCGGCTAGTGTCATAATGATGAGTTATTCCTCTAAAATTATACTGTTACTATTGGGGAACCAACCAAAGATTTTAAACAAGGATGCCTGTGAGTCATTTTGTAAATTTAATTGACTAGACATCCAAAGAAAAAAGAAAAAGAAAAACCTGCTCCAAATAATCCAAACACGAAGGACGTACCTCCAGAGGTGCCTCAATCAAATAAGACAGAAGGAGTTAAGATAAAAAATCCACTTGACAAACTTTTTTGGCTTCGTGTAGGAATGGGTATCCTAGCAGGTGCACTCTCAGCAGAGCTTGGATATTCTATTGAAGAGACATCAAGACTATTTTTGGGATTTGGAATCGCAATTATTTTGTTTATTGTATCATATGGTATAGCAAAGGCCATGCGAATACCTATTCCTTCCTCTGATAAGAAAAAATTAATCATGACTGGGATAGGAAGCTACTTTTTCATGTTCATATTTAGCTGGATTCTTGTAAATACCATAATTCATCCAGAAGTAGGCTTGCAAGTTATTAGGTAGCACTAAATATCAAGACTGTTTCATTCATCCAGATGTGGAAATATGGCACTCCAGGAATTCCCGATGAATTTTTTGAGAGGGCTGAAGAAGTTCCAATAACTAAAGAGGAGGTAAGAGCTGTTCAGATAAGTAAAGGAAGACTTGCACCAGGCCAGATAATCTATGATGTTGGTTGTGGAAGCGGTTCTATATCAATTGAGGCTGCAATCCAAGTACAACAATCAGGCAAAGTATTTGCAATTGATTTTGATCCCAATGCAATAGAATTAACCAAGAAAAATCTTGCCAAATTTCAAATTTCTAATGTTACGGTGATTTTAGGTAACGCAAAAGAAAAAATTTTAGAATTGCCAATGGCTGATACAATTTTTATAGGAGGCACAGGTGGTGACACAGCTGATATCTTAAAACTTTGTGGATCCAAACTTAAACAAGGTGGGAGGATAGTGATAGGGACTATCCTGATTGAAACTCTGTTTGCAGTTTTGGATGTAGTTGAAAAGTTCAAATTCACATCAATAGACATCACACAAATTACAGTTTCAAAGAGTCGTAAAACCTCTACTGGTACAATGATGCTTGCAAGAAACCCTGTCACCATAATTTCAGCAACAAAAATCTAGCTTTTAATTAGGTACAATTTTGATTGCCATTGATGCCTGAGCTTATTTGTGTTGGATGTGGTCCTGGAGATCCGGAGCTTTTAACTATAAAAGCAGTCAAAGCAATAAAAAGCGCTGAAGTAATTGTCTGTCCTACCTCCAAAGAAGGAAAGCCCAGCATTGTTTATTCTATAATATCATCACTTATTGACGAGTCCAAAAAACCGGAAGTTGTTAACTTGGTATTTCCAATGGTTAAGGAGAAAGAAACTCTAGAGGACAGTTGGCAACAAAATACTCAAATTATTGCGGAAAAGGTTCTTTCTGGAAAAAAAGTAATTTATCTTACAGTTGGTGATCCGTACCTTTACAGTACATGGATTTACATTCATAGAGAATTGCAAGTAAAACACCCTGAGATCAAGATTAGTGTAATACCTGGAATTGTATCAATATTCACTTTTGCATCCAAAGTAGGAATTAGTCTTGCTGAGGGTTCAGAAACAATGGCAGTCATTCCATCTTGTTATGATCTGTCAAGAGTTAAGGAGACTGCAAAAAATTGTGATACTATGATCTTTCTAAAAGATGGAAGATATTTTGATCAGGTAATAAAATTATTAAAAGAAGCTGGATTTCCAGACAACTCTATTTTTGCAATTGGTCAAGATTTAGGGACTGAAAATGAAATAATCAAAAAGTTAACTCTAGGCGAAGTTACCAAAGATACGATGACTACAAAATACTTTTCAATCATGGTGGTAAAACGTGCCTAAGGTTTACTTTGTTGGATGTGGCCCAGGGGATCCTGATCTAATTACAATCAAAGCAAAAAAAATAATTCAAAAAGCAGACGTCGTAGTGTATTCTGGTTCACTAATTCCAACTCAAATTCTTAACCTCTGTAAAAAAGCAAAACTTCATGATGCTTCAAAACTAGTCCGAGAAGAGATTTTTGAAATCTTAAAGGAGAATGCAAAGAAAAACAAAATTGTAGTAAGACTACATGATGGTGATCCAAGCATATATGGTGCAATAAAAGAACAGATAGACAATCTACAACCAGAGGGTATTGAATCAGAAGTTGTGCCTGGGGTAACGTCGTTTTTGGCATCTGCTGCAGCACTTGGTACACAATTAACACTTCCTGGTGTAACTCAAACCATAATTATTAGTAGAGCCGAATCACGAACCAAAGTTCCTAAAGAAGAGAGAATCTCAGAGCTTGCAAAGCATAAAGCTACCATGATATTCTATCTCAGTGTTCATCTCCTCTCAAGTATTGTAAAACAGGCCATAGAAGGTGGATATTCTACCACTACTCCTGTTGCAGTAGTTTATCGTGCAAGCTGGAGCGATCAAAAAATAATTACTGGAACACTCAAAGATATAACAAAAAAAGTCAGGGATGAAAAAATTACTAGAACTGCAATTATCATAATTGGTGATGTGATACAACCAAAATCTTACGAGTATTCTAAATTATATGATAAGACTTTTAGTCATGGATTCAGAAAAGCCAAAATCAAATTACAATGATCGGACTTTGTTTTTGATTCCTATTTTAGATAATTTTTTTTGAAACACTTGTACATTTCCTGATGCAAAAATAGTTAGTTTCTTTGTTTTGTTTTTATGTTTTAATTTCCTTGCGATTTTTTCTGCAACAGTATTTCCAGGATCTAAAAATATAATATTTGGAAAAATTTCTTTTAAAAATGGCAAAAGAAAAGGGAGATGTGTACTTGATAAAGTTGCAACATCAACATGATTTTTTAAAAATGGTTTTGATAAAATTTTTTTAATTTTACTTTTACATAATTTTTTATTATCGATAAATTTACCAGATTCAACAAGTTCTACAAGTGGTGATGCATTAATTTTGATAACTCTGATTTTTTTTGGTAGATTCTTTTTAATATAATTTTGTAATACATTACTTTCAATTACAGACTTGGTAGCAAGGATTGCTATCGTTTTTGTTTTTGTTTTTCTTTTGGCATCTTTTAATGGCGGATAGATTCCAATAATTTTGGATCTTGTTGGGATATCAAGTAAAAGTGATGGAGTGTTTGATCCTACTATAATAACATCTGGTTCGAATCTTTCCTGCAATTTTTTAACAGTTGATTCTATAATTTTTTTTAACTGGGAAATTGATTTTGTACCGTAAGGAAAATTATCCTGATCTGCAAAATAGATAATTTCTGTCTTAATCTTTTTCTGGATAGGTGTAATTATAGATAAAGAACCCAACCCTGAATCGAAAACCGCTATCTTTGGCATATATCTTCAGACAAGAATTCTGTGATTTACCATGTACCTAAATGTCTCCAAAAAGTTGAGAACCTTACGGTCAGTAATACTGTAATGCTGTTTGACAGATTGGATTGCAATGGAAGTCATTTCTTTATGTACATGTTGGACTAAACAACAGACGAAAAAAGAGTTTGGTTATGTTATCATTACCATAACATATCATAATGTCTGCAACGAGATTTGATAGAACTTTGTGAGCTAAATTTAGCCTAAAGTTGATGATAATATACACCGGCCATTAAGAATCAAGTTTTAAAGTACCTCGCATGACCGGCTTCGATAAAACATGGACTCGACCAGAGTCTGTGGGTTTAACCGACAAATTACGTGAAACTGTAAAACCACAGGGAGCACTCAAACCTAGGATAGAGAGCGCTGTGAACAAATTACAGGGTCAAGTATCGAAGATGGATTCTATGTTGGGAAAGTTAAAGGAAAGAGATGCCCAGCTTTTCAAACGAATCGTAGCCGCAATGCAACAACACGACGCTAGTACAAGTAGAGTTCTGTCAAACGAACTTGCGGAATTAAGAAAGGTCACAAAAATGCTAGGAAATGCAAGAATGGCACTAGAACAGGTACAACTAAGACTCACTACCATCCATGATCTTGGAGATGCAATGGTAGCAATCGCACCAGCAATGTCAACCATGAAGGGACTCAAATCATCCCTTGGAAGATTCATGCCAGAAGCAGATTCCGAACTAAACTCTATGACCCAGACACTCAACGGTCTAATGATGGACTCGTTAGCCAGTGGAGACTTTAGCGTAGACTCGGATGTTTCCAGTGAGGAAACAGACAAGATCCTACAAGAGGCATCGGCAGTTGCAGAACAACAGATTGGCGACAGATTCCCATCAGTTCCATCACCCTCGGGTGTATCGTCACAATCTACATACGAGTAGGGAGAACTCGCAATGGGAAGACTGGCGAATACGTCCTCTTTTTCTGTTTTTAACTTTTAAATCGTTTCACTATCAACGAGATACAAGTATTGGTAAACTGAATAGTTTCTTTTATTCCCATCTTTGATTTTCCTTCTTTTCTATTAACAAACCGTGTAGGTAATTCAATTCCCTTAAAGCCCATTTTTTCCAGATAGTAAAGCATCTCGATCTGGAAAGCAAAGCCTGTTGATTTAATCTGAGAAAACTTTATAGCTTTTAATACATCTCTTCTAAAAATTCTAAATCCACTTGTAGGATCCAAAATTTTTATTCCTCCGCATATTCCTGCAATCGTACCAGCAGTTGAATGCAATATTTGTCTGTAAGTATCCCATCCAACAATACATGATCCTGGTACATGTCTACTTGCAATTCCATAGTCATATCCTTGAATGCCTTGTATCAGTTGAGGAATTTCCTTTGGATCGTGAGAATGGTCTGCATCCATTTGTACTATAAGATCTGGTTCAAATTTTTCCAGAGCAATTTTGAATCCTTCTTTGTAAGCGGAACCAAGTCCAAGCTTTGATTTTCTGTGTACTACTATAATGTTTCCGAACTTTTTATTCAATTCATCAGCAATTTGACCAGTACCGTCTGGAGACGCATCATCCATTATGATTATGAAAAATTTTTCTACGATTTTCTTTACTTCACTTACAAGATCTTCGATAAGACTTGGTAGGGTTTCTTTTTCATTATAGGTTGGGATTACGATCGCAAGCTTCATTTTTTTCATCTATTATCCTTTTTGCTTCTGAAAATATGTTTGACCATTGCTTCCATCTAAGGCGACCTGTCTGTGTGTTTTGTCTGCTTGGATGATATGTAGATATGATAACCCATTTTCCATGACTGAATAACTTGCCATGAGAAAACTTGACACCCTTGATATGTAATAGTTTGCAACAAGAATCAAATCCTATCTTTCCAAGACAAACTATAACCTTGATATTTTTTAGTATAGTTAACTCTTCTTTTAGATATGATGAACAATTATCAAGTTCTTCCTTAAGCGGTTTGTTTTGCGGGGGTGCGCATCGTACTGATGCTGTGACATATGCGTTAATTAATCTAAACCCATCTCCAATTCTTTCACTTGTAGGTTGAGTTGCAAAACCATTTTCATAAAGAACTTTTGCAAGCCAGTCCCCCGAGCTATCCCCTGTAAACATTCTTCCTGTCCTGTTTCCACCATGCGCAGCAGGTGCCAATCCTATTAACAGCAACTCCGCATTAAAATCTCCAAAACCAGTAAGAGGTCTTCCCCAATATTTCTGATCATTAAATCTCTTCACTTTTTCTTTAGCTACTTTTCTTATATATGACACAAGTCTAGGGCATTTTTTACAATGAATTATTTTCTGATTTAGTTTCCTAAGCTCTTTCATGGTTTTCATAATCTTACCTTGCAAAATAACGATTGTAAGACTATCTTAAGGTAACTTGAAGTTCTGTTGTTATGTTATTAGTGTATAAAAATTACCCAAGTTTTTAAATCATAATAATTAGGTTAAAAAACATGAATGTATCAATCATCACTTTAATTTTAATGATAATTACCTCTGCTTATGTGATGATGTTTGTTAACAATGCAAACGCTGTAGGGATAGAGGTTCGAGATCAAGAGGGACGACTGGTAGCTAGTAGCCAAGAACCAATAAAAAAAAGTAATCCATTCGAGCCGGGTGTATGGACTTTTCCTATTTTAATTACTAATCTAATTCTTCTTTTGATAGGAATTTTGTTTTATAAAAAACGATTACCAGTTATAATAAAAAAAACAATTGATTTCATTTTAAACTTTGAAGTTTCAAGAAAAATTGCATTCATAGTAGTTGTAAGTTTAATTGCAATCTATGTAATCTTTAATGTTGGTAAGATCTGGAATTCGGAAGAAATATCGTGGGGTGATTATCAAGGTGCCCTTCAAGGAGCCAAAAATTTCTCTTATGTAAGCTTGATATCTTACTTAGGATTTAGATATTTCCTTCTTTCAATCTCACTTAATATTCTTGGAAATATTAGAATCATACCATTCATTGTAAGTATTTCACTGCTGGTTGTGACCTACTATCTTACTTATGAGTTATCAAAAAAAAGATTCGCAGGAATAATATCGATTGTAATTTTACTTCAAAGCAATCTATTTTTGAAATATAGTGTTTCAGCTACAGAGGACAACACTTGGACATTATTTTATGTTCTTTCATTGTATTTGATATACAAAAAATGGTTTTTGTCTCCTCTTTCTTATGCCTTATCACTTTTTTCAAAACCATTGGTTGCAATATTTTTACCTATGACATTTTTCTTTATATACGGGTCATCATTATCCAAAAAAGGAAAAACCAGAACCGCATTTATCTATATTATTACAATTCTAATTCCTGCAGCAATCATGATTTACTTGTATCGTGGCTCAAGCTTTGATCCTAGTGGATTTTGGACAGGATTCACAGCATTAGAAAATTATCTGCATTTTGATGGATTAACCTTGATTTTTTTATTTCCACTAGTAATTGGATTATTTACAGCATCAAGAAAGAGGATATTGCATGCAGATTCTTTGATGATTTTGATAGCAGGTGTACTTTGGTCTGCTCCACTTTTAGCGAGTTTTGCAGAAATTACAAATCAACCATATCGATTTGTACCATTAGTAGTTTTTTTTGCAATAGGAGTCTCTATTTTGCTTTCCAATAATGTGAATAGACAATTAGTAATTAAAAAAAATTACATAACTACATCGGTGTTTTTCTTTACAATTGTAACTGTCCTTATTAGTATGACTTTGGTCATTTTTCCTGATCTTATTCAAAGAAGTTACAAAGTTGTTTTATCTGGTTAATTTCTATCTTAACTATTTCAAAATTAAATTCTAAATTTTGTGAAATATAATACAAATAAGAAAGCTGGAATGAGTGCAAGTAATGGCAATTCAAATTCAGGAAGTGTTTTGTCTGGTGATATCATATCGCCCCATTTATCTGGACTTGGAATGTCAAAAAGACTTGTTGGATTTTCTTCTTTTGGCCATGAATAGAACTTGTTTTGGTGTGCATCATACACACTTAGATAAAATCCATACATGTCTGATCTTCCTACCAGCTCTGTCGGAATTCTAAATTCATAGCTTGGATGTGGCACTTTTGTATATCGATCGTTCTCATCTGAGATGCTGCCTATACCAATAAAATTTTCTGGACTGGAAACTTTTTCAAAATTACTTGTAAATCCTAACGAAGATCCACCTCGGAGTACCGAAGGATTATTTCCAGCTAATGTAACCACAAAGCAATAATCATTTTTGTTTGCTATTGATGTCTTGTTATCCTTTCCATCAAGACAAACCAACGCACTATCTGATCCTTTAATTGGATGAAAATTAGAAACAACATCGACAAAAACATAAATAAAATTATTTTGATGTGCTGTTCTTAATTGTATGTTTGTTCCATCATCATAATGAAGTTCTGTAAGAGTTGATCTTTTCCACTCTGTATAAAAAGACCACTTTCCATCGAAAACTACTTTATTCATATCAGGTGAAGATGTAATCATTATTGGTTCTGCACCATAAACAGTGAGAGTGCTAAATAACATAACAGAAAAAATAACAACAAGATATTTTTTATTCATATCTTAGACAGAGCAACAAGTGTCATATCTATTTTAAATATTCATTAACCATACACCATGTTTATAAACAAAAAAATGAAATAATCAGCAGTTTAACAGTGAATAAGAAGACTGGTATCGGTATTATCATAGGAATTGCAATAGCGATTGGAATTGTGTCTGTAGTTTCATATGGTAATATCAATTCAAAAACCACAACAATCCCCATAACCACAACAACCCCAATAACTACAACAACCACAACAACCCCAACAACTACAACAACCACAACAACCCCCATAACCAATGCTACAAATCAAAGCACACAAGGGAAAAAATACTCACTAAACCTGAATGAGGCAGTAAACATCAAAACCCCATGAAAAGTTCCAAAATGGAACCTTGTCAGGTATGAAAATTGCCACAATCTCTAAAAGCACTAACATATAAGATACCATAATGAAACGAAACACTACATTAGGTCTGTTTACGGCTGTGTTTGCTGTAACAGTTGGCATGATAGGGATTAATGGACTGGGTTTCACACCATTTGGAAATGCGCAAACCGCATCTACCAATATGGAAGCATACCCAATTCTTGGTCACATTACTCTCGTACACAAAGATGCCAACGGTAACATCAAATCATATCTGCAGACTGACAACGTGGTAACCCAAAAAGGAGAGAACTGTGTGGTAAGTAGGATGTTTAATAATCCTGCATCTGGAACAGCTGATACATGTGCTAGCCCAGCTAATTTCAGAGGAATTGCAATTGGTTCAGGTTCAGCAGCAGCAACTGATGCGCAGACTGCACTAACCACAGAAGTATTAAGAAACGGTGCTACTACTTTTACCATTACTGTAGCAGGTAGTGGTGCAGGTGCACACGCAGTTTTGGCAAAAACCTTTACTGGAACAACACAAACCATCACAGAAGCTGGAGTATTTGATAACAACGCAACCGCCGGTAACATGCTTGCAAGACAAACATTTACTGGAATACCACTTGCAGCAACTGATAGTCTCACAATCAATTGGGATATCAAATTCGGCCCATAGGCAATAGACCTACTTTTTTTGCTGGTAGGCTTTTCCCATTTTTTCAAACACTACAAGTAGAATAATTTTCTGAAATATTTAATAGACTAAATAGCAGTATATATGAGGAATTAAAATTCACTATCAGATCCAATCCTCCAAAAGTGGTTTCAAAATAGACCAAAATGATAGTCGACTCTTATCAAACTCGAACTTCAAGTTCTAAGACGAATTTGCACAATTTCTGTTGATTAAAAAACATTATTACAGAGCTATTTAATGAAAATAAAATTTTTTCTTGATCTTTATTCATTATAATAGTAACAAAACTGCGTAATACAGGAGTCGCAATGCTTTCAAAATTGGTATTACGTACTTTCAGATAGTGATAATAGTTCTACTTTTGATGTTATCGTTTAACTAGAATATACACTAGGTTGGTGAACATACAAAAAATCCAGTTTCAAAAACACTCCAGTACAAAAAACCGTGTATAATTCTGTCCTCCTACAATTATTAAATTGAAGTTGAACGTGAAAATATTTATTTTTAATTCTTAGCAAACTTATCTTGTGTTCAATAAAATTTGATTAATTTTTACAAAATACAATTAGTAAGAATTCATTTCCAACTTTGGAAGAGCAAACTTATCTCATATATAGAGTCAATTCTATAAGATCAAAGATTGCAAATAATTAAGAAACATTTCACATCCAAAGGAATTTTTCTAGCTATAATTCTTGTTACTTCCGTATTATTTCCAATGTTTGATTTAATTAAACCAGCATCCGCTTTACCATCAGTTTCTTTTTCAATTAATTTTGAAAAATTTCCAGATAACAGTATAGTTCCTTCTAATACTTTAATTTCAAATCAATATCAACCTGTAGGTGTAACCTTTACCTCAGGTAATGGACCACCTCTGGCAGTAGCTGATAGTGTTCATGCAGCTTCTCCACCGAATATTTTGAGATGGCAAGGTTCTGGAATAATTACTGTAAATATTGTAGATCCTGCAACAGGTAATCCTGCTGTTACCAATTCAATCAGTGTAACAGTAATTGGCCTTCAAAATTCTAATGTAGTAGTTACTTCCTATGATGCAACTGGTACACAACTTGCCACAGCATCTACAGTGGCACAAATTCGAAATACCCCTTTGATATTTACTAATAGTAACGGAATTCAAAAACTTGTATTTACAGGTAGCGGTGCATTTGGAATAGATGATCTGGTGGGATCTGTAACTCCTCCACCATCAGTGGGACCACCTACTGCACCACAATTCCTCGTTGTAAACGCAGTTTCCTCAACTGAGATTGATCTAAGTTGGCAACAACCATTGAGTAATGGTGGGATGCCAATTACCAGTTATATAATTCAAAGAAGCGATGATGGTGGAAAGGCGTTTAACACGATTATTACAGTGGGATCTACTGTTACAAACTATCCTAACACAGGACTTCAGCCAAATACAACCTACATTTACCAGGTTATAGCAACCAATTCAGTGGGTTCAAGTCCTGCCTCAATTCCAGCATCAGCATCAACCAATTCTCTAATACCAGATCCCCCTGTTAACCTCGTTGCAAATGCAGTTTCCTCAACTGAGATTGATCTAAGTTGGCAACCACCAGCAAATAATGGTGGAACACCAATTAATGGTTATACAATCTATCGTAGCACTAACGCTGCCGGTCCATTCATCGCCTTTATCAATATAGGTACCTCAACCACATTTGCTGATACGGGACTTAATCCAAATACAACATACTATTATCAAGTAGTTGCACACAATAACGCAGATGCAAGCCGCCCTTCGAATACTGCATCTTCAACAACAAAGGGTTTACCGCCAGGTGCACCAAATCTATCCGCCTCTACCACCTCTTCTACTCAAATAAACCTAAGCTGGCAAGCTCCAACAAATATAGGTACTTCTTCAATTACAGGTTACAATATTTACCAGTCATCTGACGGCATTTTGTTTACAAAAATTGGTAATACAGGCAGTACAACAACATCACTCCAAGTAACAGGACTGTCACCAAATACTACTTACTACTTCCAAGTAAAAGCAGTAAACTCTGTTGGTGAAGGAACTCCATCAAACACTGCATCTGCAATAACCTTTGGTATTCCTTCCTCACCAATCAATCTAAGTGCATCAGGAGTTTCTACTACTGAGATTGATCTAAATTGGCAACCACCAACAAATAATGGTGGATTACAAATTACAGGTTACAATATTTACCAGTCATCTGACGGCATTTTGTTTACAAAAATTGGTAATACAGGCAGTACAACAACATCACTCCAAGTAACAGGACTGTCACCAAATACTACTTACTACTTCCAAGTAAAAGCAGTAAACTCTGTTGGTGAAGGAACTCCATCAAACACTGCATCTGCAACAACAAATGTAATAATCCTACCAGGTGCACCAAATTCAATATCTGCAATTACAATATCTGCAACTGAAATTGATCTAGGTTGGCAACCACCTTTGAATGATGGCGGTTCTCCAATTACAGATTACGAAATATTTCGAGATGACGGTCATGGTGGACCTATCGTTCTCTTGACTAATATTGGAACTCCAGCTACATCTTATCACAACACTGGACTTACTCCAAACACAACATATCAGTATAGGGTTACTGCAATCAATGGCTTAGGAGTTGGTGCTACAACTAATATTGTAACTGCAACAACAAGCAGTGTAGTTGCATCTCCTCCGACTGTTACTGCAACAGCTATATCTTCAACACAGATTGATCTTGGTATCACTCAAGGTGCAAACAGCGGCTCACTAGTTACAGGTTATCAAATCTTTGAAGATTCCGGTTCCGGCTTTACATCAATAATTGCAGATACTGGTAGTATATCATCACCAGTCCATATCACTGGATTATTACCAAATCATTTCTATTCATTCAAGGCCCAATCAATTAACGGTGCAGGACATAGTGCAGACTCTAATACTGCAACTGCAACTACTCTAGCACCACCAACCGATGACCATAATGATGAAAAAGACAAGAACAAAAATAATCATGATGATGAAAAAGACAATAATGTTGCAACTGCGACTACTGTAGCACCACCAACCGATGATCATAATGATGAAAAAGACAAGAACAAAAATAATCATGATGATGAAAAAGACAAGAACAAAAATGATCATAATGATGAAAAAGACAAGAACAAAAATGATCATAATGATGGAAAAGACAAGAACAAATAATCAAAATTCAGTCCACTGCTTCTTCCACACTAGTAAATGTAATTCCCTCGGATAAAATTAAGTGCTGGGTGGTGGGCAGACGTGTAATATTAAATGATGAGTTTGTAAAAGGAATTCAATTTTTTATGTTTATGTTCCTTACTTTAATTTTTGTAAACGAAAATTTTACTTTGATTCTGTTACAAACGGCGTTTCTACTGGTCTAAATATAATCTTCAAGAAGACGTCTTGCATTGCATGAGCCAATGGCAATAATTCTTGTTGTGAATCAATCTCTGTTTTCCACTGACCAATAATTGGATCTACTGAGGTAATTGAGAATCTTTCAAGGGGGGAATCTGGTCCTGAATATCTAACTCTGTATATTTGGTCTCCTACAGTAATGCTCTTTACTTGTCCTGGTAATCCAAATGTCGATCCTGTTACAAGACAGTTATCAGAACCACCTATCACACAGGTTCCATCTGGTGCGACCATCTTATACCTCATGTTTCCTTCATTTTTGAATGAAGAATACAAAATTTGTGGGTTTGCTATAGCGTGACCATTATTGTCTGTGATGGATTCAATTTTAATTGGTGTTGTAATGGAGATAGTCTTGGTTGCAGAGAAGGTAGTGATTGTTCCTTGAGCAGTAAATGATTGATCATAAACATTTGCCACTGCCTGTATGTTGTGGTTTGCAAGTTGACCACTTGGCGGTGTCTTCCATTCTAGACTTATGGGAGTTTGTCCTATTTTGAAGAGTTGTCCTGGTGTTGTATAAACTGTATTTCCATCAACTATTAGCGATATGGTTCCATAAACTAGGATATTAGCTTCGTTAGTAAAGTAGGCAGTAGGTCTAGCTGTAGTTCCTGCAACCCTATTTTGTATTACGTCCAATTCTAGCTTACCATTAATTAAATAATTAGGTTTAACTCCTATACTGTATGTTTCTGAATCAGTTGTCTTACCAGCATTGTTTTTCACATCTATCCAATATTGGGTAGCTGGAGATTGCATAGACTCTTGCGGAATTGTTCCAGATACGATGTATGTTGTATTGGATACTTGAAGTGATACTACGTCCATCTTTACTGCTGCATATTTTGTAAGGTCTTCTCCTAGTTTGATAAATCTAAGCTCTGCGCGATCAATTTGTGTTGGGCTGTCTATAATAGCAAACACTGACATTGACTGCTTGTCTGCATAGCTTGTTGCATCCGATGCTAGAACTTTTATTTCATTACCTAATTGTAGTTTGACATCAAATATCTTTGGTGCCGAAAGTTCGATCTGGGTTGGTTGAGGTTGTAATCCTTCATGTATAAAGTCGATGATTTCTTGACATCCAGTGATCTCAATTGTTTTTCCTGCAGAATAGACATCATGTCCAATCGCCTCTAGTGCTAATACCTCGAATGTTCTTTCTTTTGAATCAATACGTGCCTCATAAACCAACTTTCTGATTGTTGCATTGACGTTTTGTTGTTCATATGGTTGTTCTTTAGCTAATTGTGCACCTACTACTCCACTAATTGAGGTACGTAGTATAACAGATGGATTAACACTGTTGTCAGTTCCTACTATTATTCTGACGATCTTTTGGTCACATATATCATAAGATACTTGGTGGATCTTCAGGTATGGTGCCAAAGTTCCACCAAATCCTGTTGTAGCACCAGTTCCGCTACCAGATGGACCAACACCTACTGCACCCGCTGCACCCCCTACACCACCAGCTGCAGCAGCACCTGCAGCTGGAGCAGACGAGGCTGATGAACTCCATGTTGCAAATCCGGTAAAGTGCTTTGTCCAGACTGCCAAGTCAGAACCTACATTAATCTTGCAATTTCCTCCTGCTGGCAAGGCATTGTTTGTAGTTTGGGTATCATCTGCGCAAGTTGTAGTAATCTCTGTGACTGGGCCGCTAGTGCTATAACCAATACGCTTTCCTGCTTGATTAACAAATAAGATGCGTACTGTCTTATCAAAAGTTAAGGTAGTACTACCAAAGCCTAACTCGATGACTTGATTTGCAGTATTTGTTGTCTGTGGTTCTACTGGTAATGAAACTGAGTTAAGAGGTTTAATACCTAAATTGACTGATCCTGGCCAACTAAGAGGACCTGATATAGTTATGCCTGCTGGGAAGGCTACCTGTATATTTGTAGAATTACCAGTGATGGCTTTGTTGATTGTAAGGCCAGTGTTAATTAGTACAGTATGAACTCCACCGCTTGTTTGAGTTATACTAGAATAGTTCATTGACATGTTTGGTATTGTAGAACCAACAGTTACTGTTGACAAAGCTGCGTTGCTACTTGTCACAAACAAGTCTGGTGTAATGGGATTAACTGTAATGGTTGTTTGTGCATTTCCAACAAGTTGTGTATAAGGTGCAAGGTTCTTTGCTGTAGTTGTCAAATCAAATAATGGTAGAGTCTCTGTTAGTGATCTGGTAACCATTTTTGATATGGTGTCTGCTAGCCCAACTGTTTCTGATAGTGTGAATGACTTGGATTTGGTTAGAGTATCAGCTATTGGAACTGTTTCTGATAGTGTGAATGACTTGGATTTGGTAACTGTATCAGCTATTGGAACGGTTTCTGACAGTGTGAATGACTTGGATTTGGTTAGAGTATCAGCTATTGGAACGGTTTCTGACAGTGTGAATGACTTGGATTTGGTTAGAGTATCAGCTATTGGAACTGTATCTGATAGTGTAAATGACTTGGATTTGGTAACTGTATCAGCTATTGGAACGGTTTCTGACAGTGTGAATGACTTGGATTTGGTTAGAGTATCAGCTATTGGAACTGTTTCTGACAGTGTGAATGACTTGGATTTGGTTAGAGTATCAGCTATTGGAACTGTTTCTGACAGTGTGAATGACTTGGATTTGGTTAGAGTATCAGCTATTGGAACGGTTTCTGATAGTGTGAATGACTTGGATTTGGTTAGAGTATCAGCTATTGGAACTGTTTCTGACAGTGTGAATGACTTGGATTTGGTTAGAGTATCAGCTATTGGAACGGTTTCTGACAGTGTGAATGACTTGGATTTGGTTAGAGTATCAGCTATTGGAACTGTATCTGATAGTGTGAATGACTTGGATTTGGTAACTGTATCAGCTATTGGAAC
>Ga0209515_10003660_pt1 | contig 21596 bp, 23 predicted proteins | sample Subgroupgradi54m_FD_187454 | JGI IMG/M metagenome (GOLD analysis project Ga0209515, IMG submission 187454) | Subsurface groundwater microbial communities from S. Glens Falls, New York, USA - GMW60B uncontaminated upgradient, 5.4 m (SPAdes)... ... | reverse complement strand
CCCGAGTCGCCAATTGATCCTCAGCCCCCGCCAGTAGGCTCCGCCGATATTGAAATCTCGGAACTACTGCCCAACCCGGCCGCGCCCCAAACCGACGCCGCTGATGAATTTGTGGAGCTTTATAATCCTGGTAACATCGATGTAGACCTAACCGGCTACGTAATCGTTACCGGCAACAACGGCAGCTACAAATATAAGATCAGCGGCGTCGTAGTTCCTGCCGGCGGCTACCAAGTATTTTACAGTCGCGATACCAGCCTGAGCTTAAGCAACAGCGGCGGCAAAGCCCAGCTATTAGCGCCCGACGGGACGGTAATCTATCAAACCGACCCCTATAGCGATGCGCCGCCGGGTGAGTCATGGATTTTAAATAAGGGATTATGGGCCTGGACGTCTACCTCCACTCCCGGCCAGGCCAACGTCTTTAGCGCCCCACCCGCCCCGGTTCCCAAAGCCAAAGAGGCTAGTACTAAAGCCAGCAGCGCTAAGCCAGCCAGCGCAAAAAAGACCAGCTCAGCTAGTGTTAAAACTGCCGTGGCCAAAAAACCCAGCGCCAAAACCGCCACTAAGGCTAAGGCCAAAGCCAAATCTAGCAAAAAAGCCACCATCGGCGCGGCCAGCGTTAAGCCAAACGGCGGCAGTGGGGACGGCAGCAACGGCCTTCACACGTTAGTGCTTGCTGGAGTTGGTGGCTTGGCCGTAGTATATGGGCTATATGAGTACCGTCATGACTTGGCAAACCAGTTCTACCGGTTCCAACGATACCGAGAGGCTCGGCGGGCTGCTGGGGGAGCTACTTAAAACGCCGGGACTAGTTGAACTACGCTCCGATTTAGGCGGTGGCAAAACCATTTTCGTACGGGGTTTAGCCCGCGGCTTTGGTAGCAGAGATACCGTATCGAGTCCCAGCTTTACGCTTAACAAAGTTTACAAGAGCAAGCGTGGGGAGATTCACCATTTTGATTTTTACCGCTTGGCTGAAGCCGGCGTGATGGCTGCCCAGCTAGCCGAGTCGGTAGGTAAGCCCGGAGTCGTTACAGTTGTAGAATGGGGAGGAGTGGTTCAGGATGTACTGCCAAAGGAGCGTTTAACTATTGAATTTAAGCCTCTGGCTAAAAGTGAGGACAGCCGCGAGATAGTAATTCATTACCCGGAGTCGATGTCTGAGCTAATTAAACAACTGGAAACCAATTGGACTGAAATAAAACCGTGAGCGAATTAGCCAATTCTGATCCATGGAGCGATGAAGTTTGCGAGGCATGGCTGGATGATTACGATAAACGAGCTAATGAAGCGTTGCGCACAGGTTCATTCACGAAGTTTTTCTTAAATACTAAAGACTCCTGTCCAGAAGCCGTATTAGCATATGAATATAGAGAGATAGCAAGAAGAGTACGAGTAATTGATGACGAGATATCAGCCATAGCCACGAGGGGGATTGAGGATATAATCACCATGTTGGGAGAAAGATAAGACCCTGATATTAGCGCTACGGACCGATAAACCCCAGGCCGAACTCTACCTCTATAATGTGAAGCGTTCGGATGTGAGAGATCTGATCTCTCACAAATTATCTGCTAACCGCCAACCGCTAGCTGCGATTAAGTGGCAGGCAGACCGGAAATTAGCCGGCACCATCCATAAGCAAATAAAAAAAATACTCGGGGCATCGAGCTTGCAGTTAGAAGACATCGAAGGTATTGTGTGCTTTAAAGGCCCGGGCAGTTTCACTGGCCTGCGGATCGGGTTAAGCGTGGCTAATGCCTTGGCCTACGCGCTGAATATCCCAATTGTGGCAAGTAGGAACAAAGATTGGTTGAAAAAAGGCATCAAAGACTTGCAAGCCGGTAAAAACGAAAAAATCGCCATTCCCTTCTACGGCCGGCCGCCCAACATCACCCAACCAAGAAAATAATTATAAGCGCGGCAAAGACACATAAAATCGTGATATATTATTAGTAGGATTTCGAGTTTTGGCCCTCCTTCGCACAAGGCTACGGAGGGCTCGGCCGCCTAAACTTTCTGCCGAAAGTTTGGCGGGCAAGGGATAATCCACTCTTAATTTAATTAATTCTGAACCCAAACGTTTTGCTTTAGCTAGCTAAAGAAGTGATAGTGATTTACCCTGAGTCCGCGTAAGCGGATCGAAGGGCTGCTAGCTGGCGAACGTACCGGTCCTAAGGAGGACACTATGATAGTACTTACTATTGTGCTGGCAATAGCCGGCTTATTAGTTGGTGCCGGCGGTAGCTATGGCTATACCAAAAGACAAAGTGGTAAAGCTGCAGACGACGTCAAAAAAGAACTCATCAAAGCCAAAAAAGAGGCCGAAGAAACCATTCGCAAGGCCAATGCCGAGGCCGACAAGCGGGTGGATGAAGCCCGCAAAGACGAACAAAAACGCCGCGGCGAGCTCAAAGAACTGGAGCAAAGGTTATTATCTCGCCAGGAAGCCTTAGATAAAAAATTAGACGAGCTCGACAAACGAAGCCAAGACCTGCGTAAAGCCGAGGACGAGGTCGAAGCGCTCAAAAATGAAATTCGCGATATTCGCACCAAGCAGCAGGATAAGCTAGAAAAAATCGCTAAACTCACCAAAGCTGAAGCTAGTGAAAAGCTGATGCAAATGACCGAGAGGGACATCAAAAATGACCTTACCGGTTTGGTAGCTAAACTCCAAAATGAAGCCAAGGAAGACGCCGAAGAGCAGGCCGCGGTGATCTTGACCAGCGTTATGGAGCGCATGGCTTCGGAAGTCACCGCCGAGCGGACCGTCTCGGCCGTCAAGCTGGAAGACGAGGAAATGAAGGGCCGGATCATTGGCAAGGAAGGCCGCAACATCCAAGCTTTGCAAAGGGTCACTGGCGTGGATATTTTGGTAGATGAAACACCGGGAATGATAGTGCTTTCCAGTTTTGATCCGGTCCGCCGCGAAGTGGCTCGCCAGGCCATGGAGATGCTACTCAAAGACGGCCGGGTACATCCCGGCCGCATTGAAGAAGTAGTTGAAAAGGCCCAGAACCAAGTCCAAAAAGACGTCGTGCGAGCCGGCGAAGACGCCGCCCGTGAGGTTGGCATAGTTGGCGTGCCAAAAGAAATATTGCAGTTGCTGGGCGAGTTAAAATACCGCACCAGTTACGGCCAAAATGTTTTAAAGCATAGCGTTGAAATGGCTCAACTGGCTGGCGTGCTAGCCGAAGAACTGGGAGCCAACGTCAAAACCACTAAGTACGCCGCGCTGGTTCACGACATCGGCAAAGCGCTGTCTCATAAGGTAGAAGGCAAGCACCACCATATAAGCGGTGAAATGCTTCGCAAGTACGGCGCGCCCGAAGAAGTGGCGCTGGCCGCCGAGCAACATCACGACGACGTCGAAGCCACCACTCTGGAAGCCATAGTTATCCGTATTGTCGATGCCATCAGTGGGGCGCGCCCCGGCGCCAGAAACATTAGCGCCGAGAACTTTGTAGAGCGCATGCGCGACCTAGAAAACTCGGCCACCAGCTTTGAAGGCGTCGATAAGGCTTACGCTATCAGCGCCGGCCGCGAAGTCCGGGTGATTGTCCAGCCCAAAGCTATAGACGATCTCCAGGCTATAAAGTTGGCTCGCGACGTGGCTAACAAAATTGAATCGACCATGCAGTATCCTGGTACCATTAAAGTCAATGTTATTCGCGAGACCCGGGCCATCGAATTCGCTAAGTAATATCTATGGTCAAAATAACTTACCTAGTACATGGGGCCACAACTGATAATGAACAGAATATTGCTAGCGGCTGGAACGATAAAGAGTTATCTGCGCTCGGGCGGAAGCAGGCCGCGGAGCAAGGTGAACTTCTAGCCGATAAGCACTTTGATGCCGTCATTTGCTCCGACCTGAAAAGAGCAATTGAATCAGTTGAAATTGGCTTTGGTAATAAGTTTAAAGTAATTAGCGACAAAAGGCTTAGAGAATGTAACTATGGCGATTTAAATGGCGCGCCCGATATGGCCTTCAAAAATGACATGCTGAAATATCTTAATAATCCGTTTCCACATGGCGAAAGCTTCGAGGATGTCAAAACCAGAATCCAGGACTTCCTTAAATTCTTAAAAGCTAATTACGACGGAAAGCAGGTAGCATTGCTTGCGCATCAAGCTCCCCAGCTGGCTCTTGAAGTTTTGTTGAATGGAAAGAATTGGAAACAAGCCATAGATGGTGATTGGCGGAAAACAATGGCCTGGCAGCCTGGATGGGAATACGAGCTGAAATAATTTTATGAGGGCGCTTATTTTACACGGCACAGGGTCGGGCCCCAGGCATAACTGGTTTCCGTGGCTGAAGAGGGAGCTGGAAAACCTCGGCTATGAGGTCTGGGTACCGGACTTACCTCACTCCGAAAAACCTAGCATTGAAAGATACAATAAATTTCTACTCAGTAGCGGCTGGGACTTTAATGACAATTTAGTTATTGGTCATTCGTCCGGCGCGGTGGCCGTGCTTGGCTTGCTCCAGGCTCTACCGGAGAACATATCGGTCAATGCGGCTATATTAGCTGGTGTTTATAGAGGTAATCTGGGCCGGGAAGACCTAGAAGAGACAGATATTGCTTTTGATTATGCGAAGATAAAACACAAGTCCCGCCAAATTATTGTCGTGCACTCTGATGATGATCCGATTTGCCCGATTTCTGGCGCCAAATGGATAGCCAAGCGGCTCGATGCTGATATGAGAATTCTCCATGGCCTGGGTCACCTTAACAGAAGCTTACGGCGCCCGATTTTTAATAAATTCCCTGAGCTCCTGGAAATCATCAAACAAAGCATCGCATAAGCAAACCCTGTCTTGCTAAATATAAGAAATAATTGTATAATTAACAGATGGCCACAAGCACCACACCCTCTAAACTTCGAGAAACTAAATCCCAGTTATTGGCTGGTTCGGTAGAGCGATTATTAAGTCACGACCAAATGGCAAGTTATCCACCGTTTGGGTTAATTAATTTTGGTATCGGCTTGCACGACTTTAGATCCGCTGGCGGTTTTGATCCTAGGGATCCCTTCGGTCATTTAGGCGAGTCCTTCGCCCATACATTTTTATTCCATGCCATTAACTATGCTAAAGAGACCTCAATTAATGAAAAGTTAGCTAAATCGGAAGGCTCACAATACGGAATCGGCTCAAGGATCATGGCCTATTTAATGGCTCTAATTCCAAAACTTTATGCCCAAAGCTTCCCTGAAAAACCATTAATTCCTGCCGACTTGGCAGATATTGCTCGAAATTCCTACAACCCTCTAATTAAAAGAATGAGTTCCCATAACAGGTATAGATTTGCGGAAATTGCTAGAACTTGCTTGAAACCTGGCTGGGGAATTCCATTATTTAGCGGCAACGATTTTGCAAATGCTTATCCTTTTGAAAATAATCCATTTAACTATCGTAAATTTAGACTTGAGACGAATGGAGAATCAACTCGAGTTGTCAGTCCGCCTTGGCAAGTGGTTCCAGGAGAGAGGCTTGATAAGGTTTGTCCGGCAGGGAGAGTTGTACTAGCTTCTGGCACAACCGCTATGAGATCCGTTTGGTTACATATGGTGGATATAACTGAACAGCAACATTTCCAAAATCAAGCTGCCATAGAATGGGCTTTAAGATAGCTTTTGACCGGTAGACAGGACTCGAGTTATTCTGCGCCTGCGCAAACGTTCGCCAGCGGCGAAAGCGCAAGGCGGCCAAGCAAGGAAAACGTAAACAGCCACTGGCTATTTACGCCTATCGGTTCTCGTCCTGTCCACCAAAAAATCCTCCATAGCTCCGACTCAAAGGCCGGAGCGGAGGAGGATGGTCGGGGAGACAGGATTTGAACCTGCGACCCCCGCGTCCCAAACGCGGTGCGCTAGCCGGGCTGCGCTACTCCCCGAAAAACCATGAGACAAACCTACGGTTTTTCTCATCGCGCGGGCAAAATGGAATACATTTTGTCCGGCTGCTCTTTTCCCTTAGACCAGAGATCAGACAGGGGGAATTATAGCAAGAAACAGAGGTAGAGACCAGCTAATTGCGCTTGGATTGCTTAGCTTGATAATACAGTGACGTGGTAAAAACGCTGCCGATGACTTTGACCACCACATAGCTGGTAGCCCCCAGCGTAACAGCGGCTATCCAGCCCACCACATGAGCCACCGGGCCGTGAAACCAATGCTGCAAAATAAGCTTGGGCAGCAAACTCACCAGGCCTAGCAATATAAACATTAAAAACATGCCGATTCTGATAATTAGTCCCTCGCGCCAGGCTTTGCCCAGGGTGTCTACCGAAGATCTGATGGTGCCCAGTAAACTTTTATTTTCGAGTAAAATTGCCGGCGCTAGCTGGGGCATATGCAGCGAAAATGAGCTGGTGACTACATCGAATATCCGCTTGGGCAATTTTTTATATTGGGCGACGATGCCCAGCGGAAAGAAAAAGATGGCTACTAGCGCAAATTTAGTGATTTTTAAAAATTTCTGGCCCACCAACTTGAGCCCGTATAAACGGGATACCGGCCGGCCTTCTAACTTAGCCCACACCACCGCCGATAAGGCGCAGGTAAAATAAGAGGTTACCAGCCCGGCGTAAAAAACCTGGAAGGTAACCAGCCCCAAAATTAACCGCAGGCTGTGAGGCGCTTGGTTAATTATCGGTATTGCCGAGGGACTTGTAACATCATGCCACCACCTGGCAATTACCAAGCCATTGACTATTGGCGAGGTCAGTAAAATAAAAGCCACAGCCAGATATGGGTAAATCAAGATTTGGGGGTCTTGTTTCAGAATCCTTAAGCTCTGCTTAACAATAGACCGGGTATTCTTAAAAACCTCAGCCAGCGAGCTTAAAAATTTTAGAGGCATGCTTGGTTTATAACAATTCCAGACGGAAACAGCAAACCTGATATATAGTAACTACTTGCGGGGATTGGCGCAGCCCGGTAGCGCCAGCCTGGTGACAGGGCAGGCAGGCGCCCCGTTCGGTCTGCCCGTACCCTGGCATAGCGGAGTGTAGCGCAGAGGTAGCGCGCCGCGTTCGGGACGCGGAGGTCGTGGGTTCGATCCCCACCACTCCGACCACGTCGGAATTCGTTCCAGCCTTGCTACAAAAACTTGGCCAAATAATTACCCAAGTTTTTAGCAAGGCCTCGCACGATTCCTCCTTTCTGCTCGCCAAACACTTCGCTGGTTTGGCTCGCAGTAAACCACCTGCAAATCCTCCCGCGATCGGGACCCCGAAAAAATTTGTTTAGGTTACAATAGCGATAATGCTTACCGTTATCTCTTGTCTAGTAGGCATGCTGGCCATTTTGGTTATGTCGGAGCTGCTGGGCAAACACAAAATTCTAGTTGGTGAATATCAACGCAAATTTGTCCATATACCGGTAGGTACCTTTATAGCATTTTGGCCGTGGTTAATGGGTTGGCGGACCATCCAACTAATTGCTCTAGCAATCTTAGTGGGGGTGCTATTTAACCGCCGTTACCCGGCTGTGGACATCTTGGGCGGAATAAGAAAAGAAAGCTACGGCGATTTTTATTTTGCGCTAATCATTCTTTTGGTCTCGCTGTTAACTACCACTAAAATATTTTTCTGTCTGGCGGTGCTACACATGTCTTTAGCTGATGGCCTGGCAGCTGTTACGGGCAACTATTTTGCCGGCCGGTGGCACTATGCTCTGGGAAACCAGGCCAAAACCTTAATTGGCTCTATGACCTTTTGGTTAATTTCACTAGCTATTTTCGGAGTTGGCCTACTGCTAGTTGGTCCCTTTGTTAGCTTTCAAACCTACATGATCCTATTGGTTCTGGCGCCGCCGGTTTTAACAGTCATCGAGAACATATCAATCTATGGACTAGATAATCTGGCCGTGCCTCTAAGTGTCCTATTAATCCTGCACTTTGCCCAAAAGCTCTAGCTACCAGCTTTTTTACCGCCCGAACAATATCTCATTTTTTGCCCGGTCGGGCATATTTTGAGATAAGTTAAGGAGTTATGTTCTTAGGCAGGCTGACGCGGTGTGGAGTCAGGAGGCGCCGATAAGAATGCCGGCCGCAAAAACCAGTCCGCCGCCAACAATAACCTGCAAGACCGACAACCAAAAGCGCATTTGAAAATAATAATAGCGGATGTAGGCAATAATTATCAGTTCGATGCCCACCACCAGGTAAGCGATAGTTAAAGCTACGTGAATATTGGGGACAAGGAAGGGGACGGTGTGGAATATGCCGCCTAGAAACGTCATTAGGCCAATAATCACGCCGCGCCGCAGTGGTTTGCCGCGGCCGGTAAGCTCGCCGGTATCGCTCAAGGCTTCGGCAAAGGCCATGCTAATACCGGCTCCCACGGCCGCCGACATGCCGATTAGAAAAGTTATATGTGGTTTATGCGTGGCAAAAGCCGCCGCGAATATTGGCGCCAGCGTGGAAACCGAGCCGTCCATCAACCCCGCCAGGCCCGGTTGGACGGTCTGCAGCACAAATTTATTATGTTCTTGGTTGGTCCGTTGGCGGCTTTTACCAACCGGCCACGAAAAGGGATTGATACTTCTGGTCATATAAATGGGGCGAACGATGGGATTCGAACCCACGACATTCTGCGCCACAGGCAGACGCTCTAACCAACTGAGCTACGTTCGCCATCTATTTTTAGTTATTAATTTTTGGTACCCCGGGCGTGATTCGAACACGCGACCTTGAGCTTAGAAGTCTCCTGCTCTATCCAGCTGAGCTACCGGGGCTTAAAAACATGAGACACCCCTTCGGGGTTTCTCATCGCGCAGGCAAAATGGAATACATTTTGTCTGGCTGCTCTTCCCGATGAAGAAAATCAGCTAAAACTGCTGGTTTTACCTTTGAAAGAGGATGAGCACATTATAACAAGGACAAGCTGTGTTTTAAGGCTTCAGACCTAAAATATCAAGCACTTGTTTTTCTAACAGACCATTAGTAGCAATAGCCATTCGATTGTCGCTTTCTTGACTCGAACTTGTGGCATCGGTCCAAACCTTCCCGCCAGCCTCATTTACGATAAAGGCCGGCGCTTCAACGTCCCAGCCCTTAGTTGCGGTCTCAAAGTGCACATCGGCTGCACCTTCAGCTACTAGCATATAGCTCCAGAAGTCACCGATTAATCTGTGGCGGTAAGTTTTTCGCAATAAGCTAATAATAGGCTCCAGACCAATCGGCGATTTTTCCCAATATATTAAATTGGTGCCGGAGACAAAGGCTTCTTTTAGATTATTGATTTTAGAAACATGTATTTTGTTAACAGAGCCATCCATATTTTTTTTAAAAGAACCGCTGCCTTTGCTGGCCCACCAACGAAGACCTAGAGCCGGTGCACTAACTACTGCGGCCACAACAATCCCATTATCGCTTAAAGAAATTAAAGGACCCCACACTGGCATGTGACGGGTAAAATTCTTCGTACCATCAATCGGATCAACTAACCACCGACGGTGACTTTGAGCATTTTTAGTACCTTCTTCACCTTCGTAAGCTTCGCGAAACTCCTCTGTAACAATAGTGCTTAAGGCCTTCTCTATCTCCAAGTCAGCTTGAGTAACAGGGGTAGAGTCAGATTTAATAGTAATTTTTAGTTCTTTGGCGCGGTAATACTTTAAACCAATTTCGTCAGCTGTATCTGCCAATCTTAGCGCCCGCTCTAAATCTTTCTTGTAATCCATACTATATTTTTTCCCTGCGAGCCAAACCAATGAAATGTTTGGCGAGCAGTAAGGAGGAGCAGCGTTAAGCTGAAGACGCGAACCAGCTTCGTTAGAAAGTGGTTCGTCGTCGCAAGCTGATAGCTTGCTCCGACGTGGTGCGGGTGGGGAGAGTCGAACTCCCGTAGCTTGTTTGGAAAACAAACGTAATAGCCGTTATACCACACCCGCAGGTGTTTTAACTATAACAAAACTATATCTGCTTCTCCAGATGAGAAAAGCTTAGGAAGTAATATGAGTTTTAACTTCGTTTACTACGCTGTACCATTTCTACGTAATACAATGAGAGCAATGGAAAATAATAAACGTTATTCGGTTCGCGGTTTTGTCGTCCAAGAGGGCCGGATTTTGTTACAAAAATTAACTGACAGCAATAACAACGTATTTATCGATGCATGCGGTAGCTTTGTTGGCCAAACAGACAATAGAATGTCTACGATCATCAAGACTATCGGGAATCAAATAGGCATAATGCCCGGATCGATGGATATTGAGCAAGTTGCGACAGTGCGTTACCTTATTCATAAGACAGAGTCAAAAAATAACCAAGTAGAAACTGCCGTCTTTCTGGCTTCACTGGCCGGCAGTGTTAAACATGAGCTATCGACACCGTGGCGTTGGTACTCGTATGCGGAAATTCCTTATGATTTAATGTACCCGGATCTCAAATTATGGTTGCAGCGAGTCCTGGACGGTCAATTGCTTGATATTTCCGTAGAAGTAAACCAAGCCAATGTGTATTCACGGAGTATTATAGTCAAAAACGACATTCACGAAGTAGTGGCGTTCTAGCTTCCTGCACTATGCCGTACCATTGATCAGGCTTAAACTACAGATTCTTATAAGCTTCACGCCGGTGTCCTATTCTGATGATAATAATTATAAGCACTTCTTTTTTGATGTGATAAATAACCCGATAGTCACCGTGTCGTATCCTAAACAGATCACGAGACCCCTTTAGCTTTGCAGACCCTTCCGGTCGAGGTTGACTTCTTAGTAGCTCAATCTTATGAACAATTGCGATACGGTCTACGCGAGACAGTTCACGCAGTTCCTTTTTGACACTGCTTTTGTACTCAAGCCGGTAGACCATTATTTATAGTAGGCCCTCTTTTTTGAATTCCGCTACCAGTTCATCAAACGAATGGGTTGGTTCGTCCTCACGCCTTTTGGCCTCTTCAATATCTTCGAGATCCTCAAGCATCTGGTACTTAACCGCATCCTCAACAATAGCGGAAATGGTCTCGTTGCTTTCAGCAGCCCGCAGTTTTAGAGCTCGATATAGTTTGTCGTTTAATGTAATAGTTGTTCGCATGATGTCCTCCTAACAGGATACTATCATATATGCATCTTTGCATCAATATGTACGTTTTAAGTATCCTTGGAATGTGGTCCGCAAGGCGGAGGATGACACAATTGAGGTTCTAACCCACGCACTAAAGCAAGCTTAGTGCGGGGCAGGCCTCGTTAAGTAACGAGCACCAAGTTGTTGAGCTGTGCTAATTAATAGGATTTGGCTAGACTTCGCCGTACCTGCGAGACGCAATATAGGCCAGGCCGGATTGTTTGGTACGATAATAGTATGGCCATCGACAAAAACAACTCGGATGACTCCGTCGAGATTAAAATTGACCATTCGCCATCAGAAAATACGGCTTCTAAAGCCAAACCACCCGACAAATCAGTTGCCAAAAACCGGAAATTTCTAGCGGCTTTTTTTAAAAAAGGCCCAGCCCTATCCCTTTTGGCAGTGCTACTGGTTGGCAGTGCAACGGCGGCAGCCTTATACCTCCGCGAAAAGAAACCGGCAGACAGCGGCCTTCACAAAATAAAACACGTCGTAATTATCATGCAGGAAAACCGTTCCTTTGACAGTTATTTTGGAACCTTTCCGGGCGCCGATGGCATTCCTATGAAAAATAGCGTCCCGACAGTCTGTGTGCCTGATCCGGCAAAAGGCAATTGTCTAAAACCTTATCATGACACCAACGATAAAAACTCTGGCGGGCCTCACGGCCAAACTAGCGCTGTAGCTGATATTAACAGTGGCAAGATGGACGGTTTTATTGACCAGGCCGAAAAATCCCCGAAGAAGTGCCCGCCCAACGCGCCGGCTTGCTCGGCCGGCAATCAGGTTGATGTCGTGGGCTACCACGATGGCAGTGACATCCCCAACTACTGGTCTTATGCTAAGAATTTTGTTTTGCAGGATAAAATGTTCGAACCCAATGCCTCTTGGAGCTTGCCCCAGCATTTATTTATGGTTTCGGAATGGTCAGCTAAATGCAGCCAAGCCGGCGATCCAAACTCCTGTGTTAATGCTCTTCAGAGCCCAGGCAACCCAAAAGTTAAAGCTGGTAACAATATTATTCAAGAGTGCCGCGCGGCCAAGCCCGGGGCTTGTCTATCGGCCCTAAAAAAAGCTGGCGTTAGCTCTGACGTAGCTCCCCAATTAGCTGACTCAATCATCGCTAATTGCCAAGCTAGCGACAACCTTAATCAGTGCGAGGAAACTCTTCAAAATGCCGACATTCCGGAGAATCTGAAGCAAAAATTTATATCGGCCGCCGACAAACTAGCTCCCCCAGATTATGCTTGGACTGATTTAACTTATCTTTTGCACAAAAACAACGTCGCCTGGGCTTATTATGTTTTTAGCGGTACGGAGCCGGACTGCCGAAATGACGGCGATGTAACTTGCCCAGCCCTAACTCAAAACGCTAAGACGCCCGGAATTTGGAATCCGTTGCCTTATTTTGACACGGTCAAGCAAAATGGACAGTTAAATAATATTCAGTCGCTTCACAACTTTTACGCTGCCGCCCAAAACGGAACGCTGCCGGCCGTTAGCTGGATAAATCCAACCGGCGCCGTAAGTGAACACCCGCCGGGGCTAGTTAGTGCTGGCCAAGCCTACGTGACAGGTTTAATCAACGCCATTATGAAGAGCCAAGTTTGGGACTCGACAGCTATATTCTTAAGTTGGGACGATTGGGGAGGTTTTTATGATCATGTTGTCCCGCCCAGTGTCGATGAAAACGGCTACGGCTTACGAGTTCCAGGTATTGTCATTAGCCCCTACGCTAAAAAAGGCTATATCGACCATCAAACACTCAGCCACGACGCTTACAATAAATTTATCGAGGACGTTTTTCTTAACGGGCAGCGTTTAGATCCCAAAAACGACGGCCGGCCAGATCCCAGACCGGGCGTTAGAGAGAATAATCCAAAATTGGGCAACTTGACTGCCGATTTCGACTTTAATCAGGCTCCCAGGCAGCCGGTAGTCTTGAAGGGCGGAATTGAATATTAAAGTGAGATCCCCACGGTGGTCACAACTATTCCGAAGATATACCGGACCCTACGACACTATCGACACTTAGGCTAAAACGGCTGTTCTAACCTGGTTCACTACGCTGCACCACAGATTAGAGCATTGTGAACGTTAGAACCCACCCCATACTTTTAAGAGAACCTTCGCCTGTTATAATTGAGCTATGGGGTATGTTGGAAGAGGTCTAGATTTACTTTATAGGACTAGTGATTCGGGATATGTCGAAGCGTGTCGCTTCGCTAAAGACATGATGCATGGTTTGGCGGCTGCAGCCTTTGTGGGCGCCTGTACCGCTGAAGTTACAATTGATGAGCCGAAACGCACTGTAATCACAGTGGGTCTTTTAGCAACAAGTGCACTGCTCGAATTAGGTGCGTGGGCAAACAAGTGGAACATAGAAAACGAACTGCGTTATTCCGCAGAAGGAACAGGTTCATAACAAGTACGTCACCTTAATAGTGTTCCTACTTGGTAGATAATGCTGCACCAAACTATGTTTGATAATTGCGCTATTTGTGTAAACTTTATATATGCTCTGGAAAATATACTTGTGGCTAATGGCAGCCTTTACAGCCCTAGCAATATTAGTAGATAAACACTTCGCTCTTGTCGATGTGGTAGATGCCGTAGTGCTAGTAATGGGCCTTGTGGGGCTCTTTGGCTTTTCGTATAAACGAAAACTAGCCACAAGAAACATTTGGCAAACCTTTACAATTTTTGCAATCTCTTATCACTATCTTTATTCTTTTATTCTTGACCGGAAATACGGTGGTACACCCGGCGACACATTGCTAACAGCCATACTACCGCTGCCAATATTTATAGGCCTTATACTTTATTCATTTAAATCGAAGATATGAAATCAGCGCTGTGGCTGCTTATAGGTTTGGGTAGTGTAGTTGGCGGGCTAATCCCAGTGTGGCTAGGCGCCAGCTACCTTTCTGCTTGGGGATTTTTGGGCAGTACAATCGGCGCTATCGCCGGCCTATATGTTTATAAATACCTAGACCTTTAAATAGTTGCCGGACAGCTCGGGAAAAGGACAGCAGCTGCGTAGTGTGTTATCGTAATATATATCTATAAGGAGGGATCATGATAAAAGAACTTATTAACCAAACCAGCGATGCGGTGGTGGCCGCAGTTAAGGGAGTAGACGACGTTTTGGACGCGCTCACCAGCACGGTTAAGCATCAGGTAGTGGATGCTATGAAAGACACTGGGGAAGTATCACATACCGGCGTTGATGTAGTAGCTTCTGTGGCCAGCGGCGCCATAAAAAGCGCCGGCCAAGTGGGCGCTTCGCTTAGCGACGTCGCTACCAGTACCATGAGTGGGGTTATAAATGGCGCCAGCGAGGTAGGCGGCGATGTAATCTCGGCGGCTCGCGGCGGCGCTCGGGGCATTGTCCAAACCACTGCCCAAACCGGCGGTGATGTGGGCGCTGTAGCTGTAAAAGCTGTAGATGGCGCTATTAAGTCGGCCGGCCAGGTGGGCGTCGACACCACCGAAGCTGCCAAGGCGGCAGTCGGAGGGGCGCTCGATGCCACAGCCAGCGTTGGTGGCGATGCCGCCCAAAAAGTCCGGGAGGCACTCCTATCGGCCGCGGCCTTACCTCACGACGTAATCGACTCGCTTCTCAAAGGCGACCACAAGTAACTATCTTTCAACACTAAATAAACACTTAACTAGCTTGCCCCGTAAGAATTACTTGACTAGTCAAGTAATTTCTTTATGGGGTTAAGTGTTTATTTAGTGTTGGTCCGTTCCGCCCCTCGGCAGATTCACACCAAAGGCCACTACTAAGCTTGCGCTTCCGCCCTTGAAGGTTTATCATGCAACTATAAATAAGCTTAAGCTCTTTTTAAGAGTAATAAACAGGCAAGGATAAATTATGGAAGGTTCGGATAATAAATCGCCACTAGCTATTAAAATGGTGTTAATTGGACTGCCGCTAGCTCTTGCTGGGGCTTTTCTGTCGTCGTTAGCGGTTTCAACTTATAAAAATCACCACCCGCCGCTTAAGTTGGCTGTAGTCAGTAATACTCACTCTGACCCGACCGCGGTCCTGGGCGAATCCACCTATTATTCACCGCCGCCGGGTTACGATCCGTCTGTCTGTCCACCGCCCTCCACCGGCACTCCACCAAATTGTCAACCACCGACGTCACAACCTTCTAGCAATCCACCTTCTACTCAGCCCACTACCTGTCCACCGCCCTCCACCGGCACTCCACCAAATTGTCAACCACCCAGCAGTTCTAGTGGTTCCAATCCTCAAGATGCTTGCCGGACGCCGGCCCCCGGCACCCAACCGCCGGCTTATTGTCAAACGCCGCCGGGATCAAGCAGCGGCGGCGCGGCGCCTACCTACACTAAGCCACCGGGCGAGACCCCAGGTGCCGCGCCAGGCGCTTATCCACAACCAGCCAACGGCTACTACACACCGCCAAATGGCCAGAGCCCTAACCCCAGCGGTCCACCGCAAGGGCCGCCAACATTTTTGGTAAATGATGCCACTAAATGTCTTAGCTCGGTGCTAGGCTCGGCCGCCGCCGCCCAGTTTAGTAGCGGTGGCTTTAATCCTACCCCCGATCAAATTGCCAAGGCCCAAAATTCTGGTTGTTTTAGCGCTCGCGTCAGTTCCGGCCCGCCGCCAGGAGCTCAGGGAACCAACCAACCAAATAGCCAAAATAACCAGAGTGGTTTCCAGGGTGGCCCTAATGATAGGGGAGTGCTGTCTTCGATTCCCATAGCGCCGCCAGCCGCCTTTCAAACTGATTCACCGGCGATGGCCTGCGCTAAGCAAATATTGGGAGGCGGTTTTGGCAGCCAACCTTCACCAGATCAAATGGCCCAAATTCAGTCGAAGTGTTTTAGCCAGGCAGCCTCCGGTCAGCAAATCGGCTTTATTGACCCTAGCGGTCAAGGCCGGGGCGGCTCCCTGCCAGGCGTGGCTTTGAGTAGCGCCAACCCGGAAGCCAGGTCCGTAACTCCCCCAACTTTGCCGCCAGAAGTTAAGGCCTGCGTCATTAAAGCCGGTATCAGTGAAGCCGACATTAACGCTATTTCGCATGGCCAATCGCCTACCGCTCAGCAACAGCAGTTAGGTGAGGGCTGTTTTAGCAAGTATGCTAAAGATAAAGGCTACACGCCCCCCACCCTAACACCGCCCGATCCTAGCCAACCATTCGATCCAAATTCTAAGCAAAGCCAGTGCGCTGATTTAGTAGCCCAGGCTCACGGCCTCAAGTTCAACCAAATTACGCCGGCCTTAGTAACTAGCTGGGGTACTGACGACATAGCTAAATTACGCTCCTGTTATGGCGTAGCCGCGGCGGCCTCGGCTTCAGCCAACAATATGGTATTTGCGCCCACCAGCCCCGAAGTAGCTATCTCGAGCTCCAAACTAAACTGCATACAGGACGCGGTTGGTAAAGACAAGCTGGCGACTGTCATCGCTGGCACAAAAACCATCAGCGAAACTGATCGCAAGGCAGTCTATAACAAGTGCATTAACCCGACCAAGATTGCCGCCGGTGCCAATCCGGCGCTGCTGGGCGTGTTAGCGGCCATGCCGCCATCTGATCTGGAAAGTCAATTCATTCCGGTGAACGCCCAAGCCTTAACGGCGCCGACGGCCAATAACCCCGATAAAGCTACCGGCAGCACCGAGATAACGATTGGCGGTGAAGTTAACGTGGCGACTGGCAGCGCTTTACCAACTAAAGTCGACGTCTTTGTTAAATCGTCATCAAACATTTTTACGGTGGCCCTGAAAAAGATTAGTGATACTAAAGCTAGCTGGACGCTAAATATCGGCCAGAATAAACTGCCGCTTGGCAACCACAAAGCCTATTCCATTGCCACTTTGGCCGACGCCAGCCAGCTGCGCAGCCCCGACGCCACCTTTGCCGTGGCCGCCGCTAAGGCAGTAAAGAGTCATGGGGCAGGCGTCATCGTCGTGGCCGGGGCCGTGGTTGCGGCCTTAGTAGGCGCTTTGTTTGCCTGGAAATGGCACGCTAAAGCTCAGAAAAAATAGACTTACCATCAACCTTAAGACTAAAAGACTTTATAGTCCAGTAAGTTAATGTTTCTTATCGCCATCGAAACGAAGGCCAAATTTTTCGGGCCTGCGTAGCCCACCTGAGCAGATGTAGTAAAACAGTCTGGGCCCAGGCTTCCTCCGGATGTTTGAACCCACCCAATTTCCAGTGGAAATTGGGTGGGTGAGTTCCGGAGGCAAAGACTGCTTTTACTATCAGCTGCATCAAGTGAGGGGAGCGCCCGAGAGTTTTTGGTTACTTTTGGCGACCCAAAAGTAACAACTAGATTTCGTGCATTACGCTGATGTTAGCGCCCAGGTCGTTGAGGCGAGCGGCTAGTTCTTCGTAGCCGCGGTTTATAGTGTACACATTGCGTAGTATAGAAATACCTGGGGCGGCCAGCATGCCAATCAGTAAAATTACGGCTGGCCGTAACCCGCTAGGCGCCACAATGTCGGCGGCCCGCCACTGCGTTGGCCCGTTTATAAAAACCCGGTGGGGATCGGCCAGCTCCAGATCAACCCCGATTTTTTTCATCTCGGTATACATAATCGCCCGGCCTTCATACACCCAGTCGTGAATCAGACTGCGGCCTTTAGCGCAGGCCACAATCGGCACAAAGTAAGACACGTGATCGATATTTAAACCAGGATAGGGACGGCCGTAAATTTTTTCTTCCGGGGCGTTAAGATTGCCATTATGTTTATGGATAGTGATATCGACAAGGTCGGTAAAACCGTTATCGGCTTTGTAGCGCTCAGAGATAGTAAACTTCATACCCATTTTTTCTAGCTTGAGCATCTCTAGTTCTAAAAATTCGATGGGCGCCCGTTTGATGGTAATTGCCGAGTTGGTGGTAATCGCCGCGGCGATAAAAGTCATGGCTTCCACCGGATCTTCGCTGGGCGAATAACTGACATTACGTTTGATGTTTTTTAGGCCTCTAATGCGCAGTTCGGTGGTACCTATCCCCTGAATTTTGACGCCCAGTTTCTGTAAAAATAAGCAGAGGTCTTGAACTTGATAATTGGCGCTGGCCATTTTAATTACCGTTTGGCCTTCTATCCGGGCGGCGGCTAAAATGGCGTTTTCGGTAGTGGTGTCTCCCGATTCGTATAAAACCACCGGCCGTTTGGGCAGATGGCGCTTAACGCTAATATTGTAATGGCCGCTGTGCGCCACAACCTCTGTGCCAAATTCCTCCAGGGCGTAGATGTGCGGCAGCACCGAGCGTTTGCCAATCTCGCAGCCCCCGGCGTAAGGAATTTTGAAAAAAGAAAATTCATGCATCAGGGCTCCAGCCAGCAAAATCACCACCCGCGTCTTGCGCGCCGATTCCTTGTTCATTTTGTCGAGCTCCAGCTTTTTGGGAACTTTAATCTCTAGGTCGCTATTGTCGGTCCAGCGGATATGCACACCGATGCTGGTTAAAACCTCAATGATCCGGTTAACTTCTTCAATACGGGGGACATTTTTTATTTTTGTGGTGCCCTTATTAAGCAAGCTGGCACACAGGATGGCCACGGTGCCATTTTTATTAGTTTTAAGGGTGATTTGACCTTTGAGCTCATGACCGCCCTCAACTCTTAGGTTAACCGCGCCGCCCGAAATCGATATGATTGGCTTATTAAGAACGTCGCTGATGCGCCCCAGAGTTTCTAAACTAAGGTTTTGTTTGCCGTGTTCAATACGGTTGACGGCCGACTGGCTGGTGCCTAATTTTTTGGCGAAAGCCGCCTGGGTTAAACCGCGTTCTTGCCTAAGTTGGTAAATAAAGTGGCCGATTTTCTGGTTGGTTTCTTGCATTGGATCACCTGATAATATCACAGACGATATAAACGTCAAATTTCGGTCTCAGATAAAAATACAACTGCTATTTAGCTCGTCACTTGCTAAAATTAAGGTATGATCTAGCTACTCTTCTTAGCTTTTTATTTAATTTAAAGAGTAGAGGACTTTTGTGATGAACGATGATTTAGTAAAACAATATATTGCTGGTGAAGAAAAACGCCAGCGCGAGGGCTTAGAGTTAATACCCAGCGAAAACTATGTGAGCCGAGATGTGCTCAATGCCTTAGGCAGTGTATTCACCAATAAATACTCCGAGGGTTACCCTGGCAAACGTTATTACGGCGGCCAGGAATTTACTGACAAAGTCGAGCAACTGGCCATCGACCGCGCCAAAAAACTTTTTAAATGCGATCACGCTAACGTCCAGCCGCATTCCGGCGCCCCAGCCAACGTGGCCGTTTACTTTGCCTGGCTGGAGCCCGGCGATACAGTCATGGGCATGCGGCTCGACCACGGCGGCCATCTAACCCATGGGCATCCAGTTACCACCATGGCCCAGCTTTATAAGTTCGTGCGCTACGGCATGAAGGATATTGAAACCGGCGAGATCGACTACGAAGAAATGCGCCGGGTGGCTATTAAAGAAAAACCGAAAATCATTTTGGCCGGTTTCTCTGGCTATCCTAGGAGCTTGGACTATGCCAAGTTTGCCGAAATTGGCAATGAGGTCGGCGCCGTTTTGATGGCCGATATGGCCCACATTGCCGGTTTGATTGCCGCCGGCGTTCTGCCTAACCCATTTGACTTTGGTTTTCAGATTATTACTACCACCACCCATAAAACTTTACGCGGCCCGCGCGGTGGCATGATTCTAAGCCAAGGCAAGGTCGGCAATCCGCTAAAAGCCGTCGAGAAAACTGTCGAAAACCTACCCACGCTAATTGACCGCCAAGTCTTCCCCGGCTTCCAGGGCGGCCCGCATATGAACAATACGGCGGCCAAAGCTGTGGCCTTTGGCGAAGCGATGAAGCCAGAATTTAAAGTTTATGCCAAGCAGGTACTAAAAAACGCTAAGCGCTTAGCCGACGAACTCATGAAAAGCGGTTTTAAGCTCATTACCAACGGTACTGACAACCATCTGGTGCTGGTAGATGTTATGACCAGTTTCAAGATTGATGGCAAAGAGGTAGAGGAAGCTTTAGATAAAATTGGTCTGACGCTTAACAAAAACGCCATTCCTGATGACCCCTTACCGCCATTCAGGCCCAGCGGCGTCCGTTTAGGCACACCGGCTATTACTACTCGTGGATTAAAAGAAAAGGATATGGCTCAAGTGGCCGAGTGGATGCTGCAAGCTATCAAAAAGCGCAATGATGACAAAATACTTAACACGTTAAGGAATGAGGTTCGCGAGTTCTGCCTACAATTCCCCCTGCCCAGCGATAAAAGGTAATGAAAATTATCAAAAGATCGCGTAAGGACATAGCCCGAAGGCAGCTCATGGCGGCAGTGGCGCGCGGAAAGTTTATGCCGAAAAAATCACTTAAAAAGCGCTAAGTTTGAAGCCATGACCCATGGCTATTTGCCAGCTGGTGAAACGTTTGACTGGCACGATCACGCCGATATTGAAAAAGTAATGGTTGGTTTAAAGGGTGAGGGGGTTGTGCATGACGAAGAAGGAAAATATAGCTATGAACCAGGAGACGTTTTTATTTTTCGGCAAACACGAAGCATAAGATAGTTAATTCCTCTAACAGTCAGCATGAAATGATTTTTGTCCGAATAAAAATTTAAGAGAGGTGCTTGCTAATTTAGATTTAGGCGCTAAAGAAGTTACTTTCTCTTACTACACCCCAGCTCGATTAATCTTAGTTAACTTATTTATAGAGCTAAAACCGTTGTATTTTTCAGAGGTCCGTCCTCTGAAATGGGGGATTTATGGTTTAGTATATTTATGCTTAGCAGCGATCTGTGACCCGACTCAAGGCAAAAGTTGGGGTTCTTGTTCAAGGGTGATGCCGAACATCTCCTGAACTTTATCAACTATTTTTTGTTTGAAAGCCAGCAGGTCGGCCGTTTTTTGAGCCTGCTCGTTTATTAACACCAGAGCCGAATGGTCCCAAGTCCCCATGCCGGTTTGAGTATCGTGGATTCCTTTAAAACCGGCTTTTTCGACCAGCCAGCCGGCCGAGATTTTGACCAAGTTTTCTTCGTGCGGCCAGCCTTTAATATCCGGAAATTTATTTTTTAGTTTCTCGTAGGCTTCGGTTTCGATAATCGGGTTAGTGAAAAACGAGCCGTTATTAGGCACCACTTTAGGATCTGGCAGCTTAATCTTGCGGATAGCAGTTACCGCCTGGCGGATTGTTGACGGAGTATATTCTTTAATATCATGCTCGGCAAAATATCTTTGCAATGATTCATAAAACGGCGGCTTTGGCGGCTGCTTTTTTAGCTTTAGGCTGATGGCGGTAATCATAAACCGGCCGCGGTCGGTAGTTTTAAAGCGGCTGGTCCGGTAGGCAAACTCACAGTCTGAATTGCTCAAGTTTACAAAGCCGCCGGCCTGGGTGTCGTAAGCCACTACTTCAATCAAAGTGCGAGAGAGCTCGCCGCCGTAGGCCCCAATGTTTTGGACCGGCGCGGCGCCCACCCGACCGGGGATTCGAGACATAAACTCTAAGCCGCTCCAG
>Ga0209515_10003659_pt1 | contig 21596 bp, 17 predicted proteins | sample Subgroupgradi54m_FD_187454 | JGI IMG/M metagenome (GOLD analysis project Ga0209515, IMG submission 187454) | Subsurface groundwater microbial communities from S. Glens Falls, New York, USA - GMW60B uncontaminated upgradient, 5.4 m (SPAdes)... ... | reverse complement strand
CGGCGGCGAGAGCCTTCGCACGAAAACAGAATCGTCGCCACTCTGGTCGTTCGAAGTGGCGGCTGAAGATCAGGTATGCGACGCGGATGCGGACTGCACGATTGTTGAAACCCGGTGCGATGCGTGTGCATGTGGGACTTCAGTGAATAAGCTGCATGAGGCGCAATACATCGCGCGATGGCGGACTCTGTGTAGGGACTACCACGGGGGCACGTGCGATCTCCACTGTCCTGCGCTGACGGCTCGCTGCACGAACCACCGCTGCATTCGCGGCACCTCTCAGCCAAGCGAATAACCGCTCGATAGCGCTCGTTCCTTCCGTGTGATTCCATCACGGCTCCAACACCCGACCCGTCCTGCGAGGTCGAGTAGGTGGTGAGGCGGTCGCGGCGCCGCGGATTCAGATTTTTCTCCCTAGGGTTGTATCTTATAGAGAAAAATCTGCTGAGCGGCAAGCGACCGGCTTACCAGAACCCACCTGATGTTCCAGAACTCTTCGGGAACTTTTTCCCGCCCCCGGTGTCTCATTGTCCAGGAAGGAGGGAGCCATGAGCCAGCGTACGGTGTATCTGGTCGTGATCGTCAGGCCCGAGGCCGCAAGAGTCTGGGAGGAGCTGCTCAAGTCCGCGGAACACTCCCACAGCGCTCATGACACAGGTGAGGGCGCGCAGGGAACCGTGCTTCATCCGGAGAAGGCAAACACCGAACAACCAGGAGGTGTGCAATGAACAGGGTGCAGAAGGGTCTGGGGGTTGTGCTAATGGGGCTGGTCGGATGGAGTCCGTTGAGTGCCGCATCGATACGACCGGAGCCGATCGGATCGATAGGATGGGTGATCGAATCGGCGGACTACAGCGGCGACGTGCGGGATCAGATCGTCCGGGTGGAGGGCCGCTATACGATCCAAGTGTTCCGGGACGGTTGGACCGAAGTACCGCTGCGCCTCCAGGGCGGGACGATCACCGCCATTGAGGTCACGAAGAAAACCGGCGATGCGCATCTCTTACCGCGTGGGGATTCCTACGTGCTCGCCATGAACCGAAAAGGGACCTACAAAGTCGTGGTGAAGTGTTCAACGGTCCTAACGCAAGACAATCAATTTGAGGGATTCTCGCTTGGGATTCCTCAAGCGACGTTCTCGACGTTGTCGCTCTTCGTGCCGCGCAAAGAGGTCGAGCTGCGCCAGCAAGATCAGCTCTACACCGAGCGCACACCCGATGGACAGCGAACCGGTGCGACCCTCATGGCTCGCTTAGGCGCGGCCCAGCAGATCGATCTGCGATGGCGCACCAAACCCGCCGCGCCGGTGAAGGTGGAGCCGGTCCTGTACGGCGAGGTCCATACGCTGGTCACCATCGAAGATCAGCTGGCTCGGGTCCTGTCAGTGATTGAATACCGGATGGCGCAGGGAGAGACGAGGGAGCTCTCCATCGAGGTGCCCTCCGCCGTCAACGTCCTGAACATCCGCGGTGCGGCCATTGAGGATTGGAAGGTGCATGATGTGCAAGATCACAAGGTGTTGGCCGTCACCCTCAGCATGCCGCTGAAGGACACGAGCTACCGGCTCATCCTCGAGGCTGAGCAGACGATCCCGGATGGCAGCACCGACTATACGTTGCCAGCGATCCGCTTGACCGGTGCGAAGCAGGAGCGCGGCTACGTGGCGATCGCCCGCGCGGGCAACATCGAACTGTCTCCACAGGCGATGGAAGGGATCAACCGGATCGATGTCAGGGAGCTGCCAGAGGCTCTCAGCGCATCAGCCATAGGTACGCCTGCGGTGCTGGCGTTTAAGTACCATCAGCATCCGTATCGGGTGACACTGACGATGACGCGCCATCAAGATCACGCGGTCTTGGCCGCGATTGCGGAGCGCGCGGAGCTGGCCAGCGTGCTCACACAGCAAGGAGAGCTGTTGACCCGCGCCGTCTACTTCATCAAGGCGAACAAGAAACAGTACGTCGCCGTGATCTTGCCCAAGGACGCGACGCTGTGGAGCTGCATCGTCAACGGCACGTCAGTGAAACCCGTGGAAGGGACGAACCACGAACTGCTCGTCCCGATGGACACGGGGCGCGAGAGCGCGCAAGCCTCGTCGGTGGAGCTGGTCTACTTTGAGCATCGGCCTGAGCTCGTCCGCTTTGGGCGGCTCCACTTGCAGGGGCCGATTCTCGATGTGCCGACGACCATTGCCAACTGGGCCGTCTACGCGCCGCATGACGTGAAGTTTCTTCGGGTCAGCGGCAACTTGGAGCGGGGCAGCGCGCCGGTCGATTTTCTTGAGGAGCCGTCTGACGCATCAATCATGACGGGCCCTCAATCACAGACCAGAGTCGCGATACTGGAACAGCTTGGCGATCAGGTGCGCCAGTTCACCGATAAGCACGGGGCATTCGGTGGCCGTCTGAAGAATCAAAGCGGTCGATTCGCCTATGGGATAACCGAGAGTAAGAATGAGCCTCTTCGGACCAACAGCAATGGGGAAGCCGTCGATGCGGCAGACGCAGCGAATAAGGTGGAGCTAAGACAGATCGGCTCCGACGGGTCGGAGGGGCGCGAGCGTCCTCCCGCGACATCGGCTCCAGCAAAGGATGACCGATTTGACGAGGAGCTGATGGGCGAGTTCTCGAAGCACCTGCAGGATATTGGGATTCTGCCGCTGAAGGTTCGCCTGCCGAAGGCGGGCACCGTCTACCACTTCAGTCGGCTGATGACGACGCAGGATGCGCTGACGCTGGACGCGTCGTTCGTGCACCTGCCGATGCCGTGGGTGCCGTTTGCGACGTTTGGCCTGGTGCTCCTGCCGATGGGTGGCGTGATGGTGACACGCTTCGTCCGTAAGTAAGCATCGGGATTACAAGAGAGTCCCGCCCGAGACGCGCGTGCGCCTCGGGCGGGGCTTTTCTTTTGACGTCGCTGGAGGCGGTTGTTATAGTGGAGACAACGAGGTGCGCGTGATGTTGGCAGAGCTTGAACTGATTCCAGTGGGGACGAAGAGCGCGAGCCTGAGCGATCTACTCGCAACGGTGGCTGAGCTGATCGACCAGAGCGGTCTTGACTATCGTGTCGGACCGATGGGAACGGTCGTCGAAGGGGATTGGGATCGCATTCTGCAGTTGGCCAAACAGTGCCATCAAACGCTCTTAAAATCCGCCGATCGCGTGATCACGACCATTCGGATTGACGATCGCCGCGACACACCGCAGACTGGACGCATCACTCAAAAAGTGCACTCATTGGAAGTCAAGCTCGGGCGTCCCCTGAAGCGCTAACCGTCCGCCCTCCTCGTGAGTCGTCTTACCGTTCGTCTCCTCAGTGCCGCGTGGTTTGCGTGCTTCGTCCTCATCAGCTGCAGCGACGCGCTTCCACAAGAAACCTTCGTCAGCCGGGTCGTGGATGGCGACACCATCGAGCTCATCGACGGGCGTCTCGTGCGCTACATTGGCATCGACGCGCCTGAGATCCGACGCAAGATTGCCGGTCATTGGGTGATGGATCCGCAGCCGATGGGACTTGAAGCGGCGACGTTCAACCGAACATTGGTCGAGCATCAGCGTGTGCGTCTTGAGTACGATATCGAGACGCACGATCGGTATGGGCGACTGCTGGCCTACGTGTACGTTGGCGATGTCATGGTCAACGCCGAGCTGCTTCGGTCAGGACTCGCGCATCTGTTGACCATCCCACCTGATGTCAAATACGCCGAGCGCTTCCGCGAGTTGGCCGCTAGTGCTCACGCGGCGCATCGTGGCGTGTGGGCGACGCGATAATCCTTCCGTCCACGTTGTTCGCGCGCGGCGCCAACCAAGTTGACTCGCATGTCCCATCAAGCATGAGGGCCATACGATTCAGGGCAACCCATGGTGTGACCCTTCGATTCGCGCCACGGCCTTTGGCCGTGGGCTCGCTCAGGATTCCGCCCCACGGGCGTCTCAGGAGGTACCACGGACTCTACCCGTGGGGCTCCACAGCCAAGCGCACGACGTTTGCGGGTGGAAGTGACGAGTGGGAAAACCGGAGGAACTAGACTGGTTGTGGTCCGGCCTGCTCGGTTCGCGGAGCGAGAAGTGCGGTGAGCGATTCGAGGAGTTGGCGATACTTCGTGGACCGTCGGAGATTGAGCAGGTCGGGATCTTTTTGTAAGTAGTCCAGATCGCGATAGCCCAGCGCCATGGAGCGGTGCAAGGCCTCCAGCGCGTCATCAATGCGACTCAGCAGTGAGTAGCTGCACGCAAGGTTGTACCACGCCAGCGGATCATCCTGGCGCAACTCGGTCAATCGAAGGTCAACCTGCAGGCCCTTCTCGTGGAGCCCTCGTCGGGTGTAGGCGTTCGCGAGGGGGATGAGGACGTCGATGAAATCGGGATACGCGCTGAGGAGTTTCTCGTAAAAGCTGATTTCAAATTCGAGGAGTTCTTCTGACTTCGATCGTCGCGGCATGAATGAGTGAGATGCTCACAAGCAAATGATGAGCCTATTGTGGCAGGTCAGCGCGTGTTGTCAAGCGCCGTTCTTTACGACGTCGTGACGATGATGAGTCGGTGGAGAAGGGACGATCCATCCCTCATCCAGTGGTGGGGTGGGTGGAGTATAATACCCGGACGGTGATAACGGATGTCGATAGATAAGACGGTTCAACGATTAGTGCCCACGCTCTCGCGCGTGCAACAGTTTTTCCATTCGCAGGGCATCGCCTGTCATGTGGTCGGCGGCCTGCTGCGTGATCAGCTCATGGGGCGCTCGACGCGATCCCTGAATGTCGATCTCGCGGTGCCGCATCATGCGCTCGCGGTCTCTCAGCGGCTTGCTGCGCATCTCGGAGGGGCGTACGTTCCATTAGATGAAGCAGCCGGTTCGGCCCGCGTGGTCGTGACGGTGGACGGCGTGCATCTGGAGCTCGATATTAGCGAGTATCGAGGGGCAACACTGGAAGAGGATCTGCGTCATCGTGACTTTACGGTCAACGCGATGGCCGTCTCGCTTCAGGACTGGCTGGCCACGCCCCAGCATCCCACGCGGCTCATCGATCCGCTCCACGGCCAAGCCGCACTTGCACGCAAACAGCTCGTCCCCTGCTTTCCGAGAACGTTTGAGGAGGATCCGATCCGCATCCTGCGCGCTTTTCGCTTTATCGCTCAACTAGAGTTCTCGCTCGATCCATCGGCGCTGCTGTTGATGGCGCGCGCCGTCGCGCAGCTCTCGCGCATCTCGGGGGAGCGCGTGCGCGATGAGCTCCTCGCGATCTTTGAGACGGACCGGGCCTTTCCTGCGGTGCAGGCGCTCAATGAGCTACGAGTCTTCGACGTCATCATCCCCGAGTTGAGTCTTGGACGCGGCCTCGATCAGGGCAACTTCCATCACCTCGACGTCCTCGGCCATCAACTGGAAACGGTGGCACAGGCCGATCGCTTCCTCTCGGACTTCGCGGAGTTCTCACCGCCGTTGCGCGATCCGCTGGCGGCCTACTGCGCCCAGGAATTAGTGGAGCGTCGCTCGCGCAAGAGTCTCATCAAGCTGTCCGGATTGGTGCACGATGTGGGCAAGCCGGCCAACCGACAGGTCCATGCGGACGGCGAAATTTGGTTCATCGGTCACGAGCACACCGGTGCGGAGTTGGCGGCGGTCATCGTCGAGCGTTTGCGGTTGGCCAATCGGGAAGCCGAGATGGTGTGCCAAATGGTCCGCCACCATCTGCGTCCTGGGTTTTTGAGCCGCGAGGTGCAACTGACCCGACGAGCCGTCTACCGATTTTATAAGGAACTGGGCGATCACGGCCCGGCGTGTTTACTGACGTGGTGGGCGGATCGGATGGCGACGCGGGGCTCGAAGTCGCGTCTCGATCAACTGGATCAGCAACGCGCGCGTCTTGAGGAGCTCCTCAACCCATATTTTTTTCAGGCTGAAGAGGTCGTCAAGCCTCCGCGCTTGATGGGAGGCCGCGAACTCATGGCCGCGTTGCAGTTGAAGCCCGGGCCGTTGATCGGCGAGCTCCTCGGGGCCATCGAAGAGGCGCAGGCGGAAGGGCAGATCCGCACCTCCGAGGAGGCGCTCGTGCTGGCACGTGACTACCTCCGCGGTAAACAGACCGCGTGATCCGATCATGAACGACCGTGATGCGTTGATGTGTGGAGTCTGGCGTGCGAAACACGACAAAGCACTCCTTGCCGCATCTCGGTGTTTGCGTTTCGGACTGCACAGTGGCGCGATCGCTCTAGTGTGGTGTGTGAGCGTCGTCTCCTGCATTAGTGGCTCTGATCGAGCCGATGCCAACGAGGTGCAGGCGGGCGTGGCGCAGCCCACCTTTGTGTTGCCGGCTCGGATTCCCTTGGCGGGATACAGCCGCCGCCACGGGGAGCCGTCACGCGGAGTGCACGATGCCGTCGGGGTCCGCGCGCTCGTCATTCAAGATGAACGCACAACGGCTGCGATCGTCAGCTGCGATCTGCTCATCATCGATGAGCAGCTTTTTGACGCGGTCCATCGCCGCCTGCGCACGGAAGGACTTCCCCATCATCTGGTCTTGTTGCTCGCGGCCACCCACACGCATTCAGGCCCCGGTGCGTACGGCACGCGGTTTCTGGAAAAAATCTCCATGGGCCATTTTGATCAGCGCGTGTTTGACGCGCTCGTCGAGTCGATCACGCAGACGATTGTGCGCGCGTACGCCGCACGTCGACCCAGCCGCATCGCGTATCAGGACGGCCGTGCACCGGCACTCGTCTTCAATCGGATGGATCTGCACGGCACGATCGATGATGAGCTGATCGTCAGCGCCTTCTATCCGATGGAGGCCGATCATCCCTTGGCCATCCTCGTCAGTTTCTCCGCTCATCCAACGACGCTGGGAGCGTGGAATACCGAGCTCTCGGCTGATTACCCGGGGGCGTTAATGAACGAAGTCGAGCGGCAGTTTCCAATGAGTGTGTGTCTATTTGTTGCCGGCTCTGTGGGGGATCAGGCTCCGGCGAAATCGGACAGCGGGTTTGCGCGGACGGAGCGGATCGGCCGGCAATTGGCGCAAGAGACCACCGCGTTACTCAACAGCGCGCATCCGGAGTCGGCAGAGACTCTCGCGGCCACTCAAGAGGTGATGCGCCTGCCAGCCGCGAGGGTACGGCTTGGTCCGCACCTGCGTCTTCCTCCGTGGCTTGGTCGAGCGTTCGTTGATGATGACGCGACGCTGTCGGTGTTACGCGTGGGTACGACGGTCTACTTCGGGGTGCCCTGTGATCTGGCGGCAGATCTTGGCCATGAGTTGAAAACGGCGGCGCTGGCGCGCGGGTTGCACCCGATGGTGATCGGATTCACCAGCGACTACATCGGCTACTGTCTGTCCGAATCCCAATACCACACCGGTCGGTATGAAGCGTTGATGGCGTTCAACGGTCCACACACGGGTGCCCTCATCGTTGAGCGGCTCATCCACATGCTCGATCAACAGAAGCTCAGCAGCCCGTGAGGCGTCTCGGTGCTGGGTGCATCACGTAATGGGAGTGTCGGTGGGATGAGCCAGAGGCGGCGTCATCGTGCCATCAGCGTTGGGCTGATGGTGTGGTTCGCCCTGAGCGGTACGACGCCTCTCGTGGAGGCCCACGCGGCCCGCGTCGAGTCGGTCGAGGGGTTGTCAGTCGTCTCTCTCAGTGGGACGCCCTACGAGATCGGTCGACAGCACGGAGAAGCGCTGCGCGAGCCGGTCCGCGCGATGGTGGGGCAGGTCCTCAGCTATTTTCGCAGTTATCTGAAGATTCCGTGGATGCGTGCATGGCCGATCAACTGGTGGCTGGACTCCGAGTGGCGACAAGCGCGGCCGTTTATCTCCAAGGCATCTCTGGAAGAGTTGAGCGGACTGGCGGATGGCTCAGGGGTTCCGCTGCGGGAGCTGCACCGGATTCATGCGATTCCGGACCGCACCTATTCCTGCGCGAGCTTTGCGGCGTGGGGACGGGCCACGACCGACGGCCGTCTGATCCACGTCCGCAATCTTGACTGGAGTATCCGCGCTGGGATCCAGCGGTTTCCCGTCGTGTTCGTGGTGCATCCTGCGGGCAAACACGCGTTCATTAATGTGGGGTGGGCGGGTTTTGTGGGCGTGCTCACCGGGATCAACGACCAGCAGCTCTCGATCGGTCAAATTGGGGCGAAGACGGTGGATGTGACGCTGGCCGGCGAGCCGATGGTGTTTCTCATGCGACGCACGCTCGAAGAGGCGTCCACGTTAGAAGAAGCGACCGCGCTGATCACGCAGGCGCATCGGACCGTCGGGACGAATTATGTGCTCGCCGATGCCAAGGCTCGACGGGCGATTGTCATCGAAACGACGCACCACCATGCCGATGTGTTTGAAGCGAACGATCCACGTGAACACGCGGTGACGTACGCCCGCCCTATGCCCGATGTGGTGTTTCGCGCCGATACGGCGGTCGATCCGATCATCCGCAACCAGCAGCTCGCCTCGCAGGGCAATCCTGCACAGCCGGGTTTGGAGAGCCCCGCGGGCAGTTCGGCGTATGACGTTCGCTATCTCGGGCAGGCCGCGGGACTCTCGGCCTCCTACGGTACGCTCGATGGGGTGCGTGCGCAACGGATTGCGAAAGCGGTTGCGCCAAGCTCCAACGTCCAAAGTGTCGTGTTTGCCTGGCCGGATCTGTGGGTGGCGAACGCGCAAGGGACGACTCCGGCTGCCGCCACGTTGTACCACCACCTCAATGCCGCAGAGCTCCTCAACTCCTCAGCGCTGCAGAACGAGTAGGCACGAGTTGCGCCCAGCCGACCACAGAAAATTTTGTTGGCGGCTTGTCTCTTTCTAATCCTCTCAGATATACTTAGAGTGGTTCGACTCCCGACAAGGGCACACCCGGCGCAAGCCGGGGTCGCAACACCACCGGCCCGAGCCAGACGGCAGGGTAGCGGGGTTACCGAAGGAGGATCGATGCACACACGTCGCCGCACGAAGAGACCGTCCTTCCACACGCCAGCCAAGCTCGTCCGTCGTCCCACACGCGGGGCGGCATTTCTCCTGGCGGTCTATCTCGTCAGCCTGATGCTCCTCACCGTGGGTGGGGTCACGCTGCAGCGTACCATGACCGAGGTCCGCGCCGCCCAAGTCTCCACGCAGCTGCAGCAGGCCTACTGGGGCTCCGAGGCCGCCTACGATAAATCGCTGGTCACGCTGCGAACTAGCGGGACGAACCTGCCGCCCTCCTGGTTTGACGACCTCGGCTGTGCCTATCAGGCCACGGAGGGCCTCAGCGCCACCCAAACCAACTACTACATGATCTGCACGACCACCAACAACGCCCAGTTTCAGGTCGAGATGCTCGGCCAGAGTTCGCAGGAGAACCTCCCCGTGTGGGCCAGTGCGTTTGTCGATCGCTCGATCCCCGTCGTGACGCTGACCAACGCCCTACTGGGTGTGCAGGGCCTGACGATCTCCCATGCGACCATCGGGGGGGTGGACCGTACGCTCAACCCCGTGCTGTTGAGTAGCATGTCGAGTCCTTCGGCGGTCAGCACAAGCCCGTTTGGGCTGTCCCTCAGTAGTTTGACGACAGACCAGTACGGGGATCTCATGCCCCAACTGAGCAACAGCTCACCCTACAATAACCATGGCGACCTCGGCACCAATTCCACCAAACCCGGGGCCATTACCATTCAGAACCACTCCAGCGTCTTGGGCCATGTCTTGGCGGGCGGACCGGACAGTGTGCAAATCTCCTCGGATAGCCAAAATGCCCAGACCATTGTGAGCCAGAGTACTGGCCCGCTACCAAATCCCCCGGCCGTCCATACCCCGGCGAGTGCGGTCTCCTTGGCCAGCACGCTCCTCCCCAGTCAGGCCGGACTCGATAGCAGTGGGGTCATCAACCTCACCAACACCACCATCGTGCTGCCCGCGGGCACCTACAAGACCAACGGCCTCGTGGTCACCGGCAGCCAAGTCACGACGAGCGGGCCGGTGAGCCTCTTCGTCAACGGTTCGCTGACCATCACCAAGAGCGTCGTGGCCGGCCAGGATCCGACCACCAACACCGCGCTCTACCCACCGAATCTCCAGGTGTTCGTCAGCCCCGTGCAGGCCAGCGATCAGGTGCGCATCCAAAACGGCTCGGTGATGGCCGGCGTCCTCTACGCGCCCAACGTCCCCGTGCAGCTGACGCACAAGCCGCTGGTGCTGGGGGCGATTGTGAGCCAGAGCGCGCAGGTCGGGCTCTTACCGACTGACTTCTACGCCTACACCGAGGAGGGCCAAGGGTCGCAGCTCTACTACGATGCCCAGTTGAGCACCCAATCCCTCTCTCCCAGCCCCGACATCCCCCAGGCGAAGACGCTCTTCTATCGGGTCAACAAGAGCCTCTCGGAGGCGACTGGCCGCAGTGACCAGGATCAGCAGCGACTGCTCAGGTGGTTCCGCTACATCCAGTCGCTCAATGCGCCATTGGGCGACAAGATTTTGGCTCAGCTGTCGACGGAGTTTGGGCTGGGTGGGCCGCTTCCCGCTCCAGCCCCCGTGCCCCCGCCACCGGCTCCGCCCGCGCCTCCGGCACCACCGGTCTGTCCAGGCGACCCGAGCTGTCCGCCTACCCCTGGGGGAGGTGGATTGCCTGCGGGGGGGGGCGGAGGTGTAGCAGCGCCGCCATCTTGCGGAGCCGAATGCCAAGCGCTGCTAGCGTCGACCGCGGCCGGTGCGGCCGCGGCATTGAGTGGGGGAAGCCTTCCAGCCGGCATTGTTCCAGCTGCTATCGCGCAAGCCGCCAGCGCATGTGCGGCCAGCCCAGCTTGTCTAGCGGAGGCAGCAGCGTATAACCAATGGCAGAACGCTCAGCGCGCTGCCGCGGTACGAGCCGCCGACGAAGCCGCCGCCGCAGCCGCTGCCGCAGCCGCCGCGGCCCAACAAGCGAGGCAAGAAGCTGAGGCCAGAAGGATCCACGATCTGCTGTTGGCAGCCGGCCTGATTAACCCAGATGGGTCCTGCGCGAGAAATTGCACCAGCGGTCGCGGCAAAGACAGCACGAGTACCAGTCCTAGTGGGTCCGGGAAGAACTAGTGCAAGTTGTGGCGGAGACGCAGTCCTCCACGACCTACTAACAGGTATTGTTCATTTGCGTTCAGCGCTCATCGAGCTGGGGTGGTGCGTGCCACCACCCCAGTGTTTTGTTGAGTGAAGAGGCGTGGGAAGGTTTCGTCAGCCGCGCTCCTACGGTGAGCCCACCAAGGTGCTCGACACGCTCTTCTGACTTCCTGTCGCCAGATTTCTAGCGTACCATCGGCATATCTTCCTGCGGGACCGTTGCTGGGTGTGTTACAATTTTCACACGCTATGCAGAGCTCGGCCGCAGTCATGAGAACAGAAAGAACCGTGCGAGTGATCTCATTCAACCCATGGGAGTATCTTCTACCCGCGCTCAGCGGATGGCTGCTGAGCCGTTCGTGCCCGCCCCATGCGCTCACGCCCACCATCTGGATCGCCCTCGTGCCGCTGTTCATCTTTCTGTCCCGCTGCCAGACGCCCGCGCGCGCCCTGCGCGGGAGTTGGCTCGCGGGGGCGATCTACTACGGCATCATCCTGCGTCCATTCCTGACGCTGATCTGGTGGGGATGGGCCGACACGACGGCCGAGTACAACGCGAGTCTTCGTCAGCAGTACGTGTTTTTGCGCATCTGGTATCCGCTCGCGTTGCTCTGGTCTGGCGCGTGGTGGGGGCTCTGGGGGGGATCACTGGTGGCGTTGGCGCGCTCGCGTCGAGTCCGCGTATGGTTGGCGCCAGCGTTGTGGATTCTTTTGTGCGAATACCTACGCAGCCGGACCTTTTTTGATTTTACCTGGGGCTATCTCGGCTACGCGCTGCATCCCTATGCGGGGCTCCGGCAGTTGGCGGCGGTGACCGGTGTCATGGGATTGAGCGCGCTCATTGTGCTCCTCAATGCGTGGATTGCGCACGCGCTCCTTTCCTCTTGGGAGTTAGTCCGCCCAGCCACCCCGTCGATAGTATCGCTTCAGCCCGGACGGGAAGTCGGATTAACGCTCAGTGTGCTGCTTGCGGCTCTGGCCAGTTGGGGGACGGGGGTGCTGGCGGAACGGCCATCAACGGTGGAATCAGCGAAGGCGACGATCTCCGTCGCGGCGTTACAGGCCGGGGTCCGCCACTATACGAAAGAAGAACTCACCTCGGGCTCACTGGATTGGAAGTACACGCCAATGTTGCAGTCCGTGTTGGATCACGGGGCCGAGCTCGTGGTGTTGCCAGAAAGCGTGTGGCTCGCCAGGCTAACACTCGATGCTACGCCAACGCAGAACAGTCTCTCGCGTCCTGTCCTGCCCAGCGACGTGCAAGCGTTCCTCTCGCCGAGACTCGCCTCGACCGGCGCGGTCGTGCTCGCAGACTTTGAAGTCGCCCAGCAGGGCAAGCTGTACAACAGCATCGTGGGGTGGGATGCGAACGGCATGCTCGGCCGCTACGATAAACGGCGGCTCACGCCGTTTGCCGAATATCCGCCTGGACCGTTTGCTCGCATCGCCCCGCGCAATCGGATTACCTACACCCCGGGCCATGGGAGCCATCTCTTTAGCGTCCATGGGGTTCGCGTCGGTAGTTTCATCTGTCAAGAAGTACAGTTTCCGTACGTCATCCGCGAAAGCGTGCGCGATGGCGCGCAGCTGTTGGTGAGCACCGGCAATGACGGCATCTTTACCGATCCAGCGGCGGCGGCTGGCCACCACGTCGCAGCGCTCTTTCGCGCCATTGAAACGCATCGGCCGCTCGTGCGCGTCATGAAAACCGGGATCTCCTCCATCATTGACGCTCGAGGCCATATCCTTAGCCTCTCAGCGCTCAACCAGCCGGCGATCTTGCAGGAACAGCTCCGTCCTTCGGAGGACCTCACGCTGTATACCCGCTGGGGCGACTGGCCCGTAGCACTTGCGGCCTTCGTCGTGCTGCTCGCGTGTCTTGCGCGGTGCCGCGCCTTGACGTCCTCTCCGACGATCCACTAAGCCGCTTATTCTCTGATAGTGTCTTCATGTGACGGGTGACGCGGAGCCGAGGCCCCCAGGCGCCCGGAGCCGACGACGGCGATAGTCCGGCGCGGCGAGGACGCATGGGGTGGCGCAGCGGCAGGACCCATCACATGAAGACAGTACCTATTCTCCCAAGATCTTGACGACGACGCGCTTCTTGCGCCGCCCATCAAACTCCGCGTAAAAGACCTGCTCCCACGGGCCCAGGTCCAACGCACCCTTCGTGATGGGCAGCATCGCTTGGTGGCCGACGAGAGTGCGTTTCAGATGTGCGTCGCCGTTGTCCTCGCCAGTGAGGTGGTGTTTGTACGCCGGACCGTGCGGGGCGAGCCGTTCGAGTAATTCCCAGAAATCCTCCCAGAGTCCCTCCTCGTCATCGTTGACCCAGATGCTGGCCGTAATGTGCATCGCGGAGACGAGGCAGAAACCTTCTTTGACCCCGCTCTTCTTCACCAAGGCTCCGATGGTCTCAGTGATGTTGACGAGGTCGCGGCGTTTGGGCGTGTTGAACCAGAGATAGTTCGTCAGATGTTTCATGGCTCCTCCTTGTGCGGCGCGTGGCGGGTGGTGATGAATCGAAATTACGTCGAGGGCTGGTGCGCGGGAATGGATGGCGCGGGATGACTCAGTTCAAGGGGTAGGCCAAAGTTTACATCTTCACGCACGAGCTCCACCTCTTCGACGTGCGTGGCGCCGAGTCGCTTGAGCGTTTCCACGACGTCTTGGACCAAGTGCTCGGGTGCCGACGCGCCTGAAGTAACGCCCACACAGCTGACGCGTTCGAGCCACGCGGGTTGAATCTCACGTGCGTCGTTGATTAAGTAGGCGCGTCGGCCGGCATCCTCTGCCACTTCCGTCAGCCGGATCGAGTTTGAGCTGTTCTTCGCGCCGATGACGAGGATGACCTCCGCCTCGTTGACGATTGCTTTGACGGCGTTCTGTCGATTCTGCGTCGCATAACAGATGTCATCTTTCGAGGGCGCGACGAGCGTTGGGAAACGTTGCTTCAAGACCTCAATAATCGCGCGGGTGTCGTCCACACTCAAGGTCGTTTGCGTAATCACAGCGACCTTATCCGGATTCTTGACGCTGACGGCGCGGGCTTCCTCCACGGTTTGGACGAGCCGAATCGCCTCGGGTGCTTCGCCCATTGTCCCCTCGACTTCTTCATGGCCCGCATGGCCGATGAGGAGCAGGGTATAGCCCTCTCGCGCAAAACGCTTGGCCTCGATATGGACTTTGGTGACGAGCGGACACGTCGCATCGATCACTTTGAGGGAGCGCGCGTGCGCCGCATCGTGGACCGCAGGTGAGACGCCGTGAGCGCTGAAGATCGTCGTCGAGCCAGACGGCACTTGTGTCAGCTCATCAACGAACGTGGCCCCTTTCTGTCGGAGCATGTTGACGACGTGCGGATTGTGGACGATCTCTTTGCGCACGTAGACCGGGCCCGGGAAGCGTTGGAGGGCTTGCTCCACGACTTCAATGGCCCGTTCAACGCCGGCGCAGAACCCACGGGGTTTGGCGAGGAGGATCTTGAAGGACATGATGGCCATTATAGAGAGGGCGTGGAAGTTAGGGCAAGGAGAAAGTGCGTCGCGGTCGAGCGCAGCCAGACTCGAATCGGTCATGGCGAGGCGGCCATGAGACGTTCGTTGAAGAAACGCAGGCTGATGTAGTTCAGGTAGGGCAGTGTCAGGTAGGTGGTGTAATGCCCAAAGGGCAGAAAGATCGCCTTCGGTCGTCCCAACGCGCGCCAGAGCCGCAGCGCGTTGGACCGCCCAATCGTCCGATCTCCCAACGCGATCACCATGAACAGGCGCGTGGCGTCAACGTAGGGCGCCAGACGCATCGGGTCCGTGCGGATCTCTTGTCGCAACAGCCGGTCCATGGTGGCGAGGTCCATGTGATTCTGCGCCACATATCGGGCCCGCGGCTTGGCGAGGAGACGGTCATTGGAACTCATCAAGATATCAGGAATGCTCCCGCCCGCTAGCGCAATGAAGTGGCAGCGCAACCGAGGCTCCAGCGCGGCGGTGATGACGCTGGCGATGCCGCCCATGCTTACCCCGAAGCTGCCCATGCGCGTTGGATCGACCGTCTCGCGGGCGGCCATCCAATCGACGACCTGGCGAATGCGGAAGATGCCCTGGCGGAGCAACAGCTCGATGGCGCTGACCGGCTGGTCCGGAGAGACCTTGAGCGTTTTGCGATGCACCAGCGCGACCTGGAACCCGTGGCGGGCGAGATGCCGGCAAATCCCTTGTTCCAAGGGATAGTCGCCGCCGAGGATTGGGTTAAAGAGGATCGCTGGATGCCGTCCCGGTGTGGTGGATTCAAACCACTCAAATTCAACGACGGGTTCGGTAGGCTGAAAATCCGTCGCGATGAGTGGAAACTGCACGAAGTATTCCCGATGTGTGGACTCCTCGCGAATGAGCTGGATCATCGCTGAGGGTGTGTGTGTTGGGTAGTCGTAATAGGCGTGAATCGCCGAGGGAAGTGGTGGTGGGCTGGCCACTGACGCGCGGAGCGGGGCGTAGGCGCATCCGTGGCTGGTGATCAGCAACCAGCTTCCGGCTATCAGCCAACACCTCGAATGGCGCCTACGGTGTGTTCGTGGCTGAGGCATCAGGGATGACTGGCGTCACTCACGGTCGATGATGGTGGGGGAGTTGCGGATCGGACATAAATCGGGTTGGAAAAAATCCACGGCATGTGATGGCGCACGGCCTCCAATCGATAGACGCCAGGTGCTGTGATTAGCATCTGCCAGACATCGGCCGTCGTGGTGGCGATGGGTTGTCCATCTTTGAACAGGGTCAGTTGGGCTGGTTTTGGCAGCGACGCGGTCAGTTGGAGATGCGGTGTGAGCGTGACCTCATCCCCCATGATGCCCAAGACCTTCTGTCCGTCATCCGCCATAAACGAGAACCCCTTCGCTTCGTTGAGGAGCTCGATGCTGACATAGACGTGTCCGTTGCGCAGCGCATCGTAGATGCCCTGCTCGGTCAAGGTCGTGGAGGGGATCAAGAGGTGCGTTCGGCTGATGCGGAACAGCACCTCGTAGGGCGCAAACGTCAAGCCGAAGAGACGGAACTCGTGGGCGTCACTGGCCCCGAGACCCACGACGCGGCCGCGCTGTGCAATGAGCTCGTCCCATTTGCGCAGCGGATCGTAGGGCCGGTCGATGATGGATTGATAGAACGGTTTGGTCGGGACGGTGAGCGTCCAGAGGACCAGGCGGAGCCGGTTCTCATCGAACGTATCATGCGCAACGTTGTAGATCTCAACGCCAGTAAAGCCCATCACGCCCCAATCGGTCCAGCGACGCTTCTTATAGTAGGGGTGCGCGATGAACCCAAAGCCGCCTTGGCGATTCACCTCATCGATGATCGACTGGGTCGTGCGTCCGCTGCGATTAATCTCCTGCGTGATGTTGAGGGCGACGTAGTGGCCGGCCCGCGTGGAGATCTCATCGCCGATGAGGACAAGTGTGGTCCCGTACCACCCTTGCTTGCCCTCGCGCAGCGCGCGCAGCGTGTTGTGGTCGGTGACGATGAGGTAGTTAAGCGCCTGCGCGTTGGCGATGCGAGCGATGTCTTCGTACGTGCCGGCCCCATCAGAATATCTCGTATGGATGTGGATGACGCCGACGTAATCCTCATACCCGTCCTCCAGCAGGCGCGGTGAGGTGGGACCTGGCGGTGACCCGCGGCCGTGGGGAACGGTGAACAACGCGCAGCCTGAGAGTGACAAGAGCACAGACCACCACGCGAGGTGGAAGGTAGAACATGCACGCCGTTCCACTTCCCAGCGTCTATAGTCCATCTTCTACCCTTAGGTTTCCGAGCGTCCAGTGAATGCAAACTTCATCAAGTGTAACGCGGGCATGACCGCACAGCCCATCTCTTGCGCTGGATCGGCGATGCGTCGGCGTTCTTTAGAGATCCCCAGCACATGACTGAACGCTTCGAGCAGACTTTGAGTGAAGCGCAGTGTCGTCACGGGCGTCGTCACCTTGCCGTGCTCAATGAGGAAGGTTCCTTCGCGCGTCAGGCCGGTCATCAGCGCCTCGCGCGGGTTGAGCAGGCCGTTGACGTAGTGGAAGCGAGGAATCAGCAGACCACGTGTGCAGCTGCGGATCATCTCGGGGATCGTCGTCTTGCCTGGCGCCATCGCGAGGTTCAGCGGCAACGGCCCCTCGACTTCATCCGGCGGCATTCCGTGGCCGGTGGACGGATGTCCGAAACGTGCGCCGTACGTCGTATCATACACAATGCCTGAAGCCATTCCGCGGTCAATGAGCACCACGCGTTGCTTGGGAGTGCCCTCGAAATCAAACGGCAGCCGCAGCCCGCTCGCCTCCGTTCCGTCGTCGTAGATGGTGATCTGGGGGCCCATGACGCGTTCTCCCATTCGCCCTGCGAGGAAACTCGTGCGCTCCTCAACACTTTTGGCGCCGAAGGCGATGTAACCCAGCCATGTGACGAGTTCTGCGACCGCTTCCGGTTCCAGGATGACCTCGTACGCGCCAAGCGGCAGCATCTTGGGCTCGCGCCGATGGAGCGACTGGCTCAGCGATCGCTTCAGCAGTTCGTTGACATCGAGGTGCTTGAGATCACGATGCACGCCGCTCGCAAATCCGGAGAGCTTGCGGTACATCGTCACCAACTTGGCCCCAGCCACGGTTGACGCCGCATAACAGGCCACGCCGCCCGAGTTGACGACGGCAAACTCATCCTCGCCCGTGACGAACGAGCCAGCCAGCTCCGCCCCCACCCCTTGGCACAGATGAAACAGGTGCTGGAGCGATGCGACGCACTCACTCGGGCTGTTGCGGATGGTGGAGAGATGGTAGTCGGCCTTCGTGCGCGCGCGATAGCTGCGCGGCAGATCCGGGAGATCCTTTTGCGTCGGGGAGTGGCGCGCGATGTCCATGGCGGCGCGAACGCATCGGTTGAGGCTCTTGGGCTCAAGCGTATCCGTGCTAGCGACGCCAACGCGATGGTCGAGGCGGACCTTGACGACGATGTTGACCGTCTCCTGCGTCAAATCTTGATGAATCGCCTCGTGCGCGAATCGAAAGACCCGGCGCGTCTTTGCGTGGGCGCACACACCCACGCCATCCGCGCGCGTACGCTTCACCAATTTTGAGAGTGCGTTGAGCAGTTTCGTATCGCCAATCATTGTGCCGGGGCGACGGTCACCCCGTCGAATCTCGCATACGACGCCCCGTGGCCAACGTGCATCAGCTGCATCGGCTCGCCCTTGGCGCAGTTGGGGACTCCCCATAGCCGCCAATCCTCGCGACGCCCCACGCCGGTGCAGGAGCCCCAGAACTTTGGGGTGATGCCCGTATAGAGCGGATTCTTGACGATCCCGCCGATGGTTCCGTCAGTGATTTCCCAGCCGATCTCCGTCGTGAACTGGAAGTTCAGCCGTCGATCATCGATCGACCAGCTCTTGTTGGTTGAGAGCAGATAGCCGTGTTTGACGTCTCGGCACAACTCCTTGAGCGTGGCGTCGCCAGGCTCCAGGTTGACGTTGGTCATGCGGATCAGCGGCGGCACACTCCACGATTCCGCCCGCATCGCGCCGCCACTCGACGGGAGGTGCAACCGTGCGGCTGACTCTCGCGAGCTAAGATACCCAACAAACATCCCCTCGCGCACCAGATCCACACGCTGCGCCGGCACCCCCTCATCATCAAATCCACAACTGCCCACGCCTCCCGGAATGGTCGCATCAGCGACAATGTGCACACGCGGCGAGCCGTAGCGCAAGCGGCCAAGATGCTCCGGTGTGAGAAAACTGCCGCCAGCATAGCTGAGCTCCTGGCCAAGGGCGCGGTCTAGTTCAACCGGATGGCCGCAGGATTCATGCAACTGCATCACGACCTGTGTCGGGTCGAGGATGATCGTGGTGTCACCGGCGTGCGGGGGTTTGGCACGCAGCAGTTGGAGGACTTCCTGCTGAGTCGTTTTCGCTCCACCGACGAGATCTAACTGCTTGACGTATTCAAACCCTGCCTGGGCGAGGGCGCCGTGGTGGGAGTTGGGATAGCTGCGCACCTGAACCTCATGACCGTGCTGCGCGACGATTTCCAGCCCCGCGCCGCTTTCAACGATCACCTGCTCAATCTGCGCGCCTTCCGTGGAGCAGAACAGTTTACGGTGCTTGTAGAAGTCCATGTGGCTGGTGGCCCGCTTGATGGTATCCGGACCCAGGAGGGTCGTATTGGCCCACAGGAGGTAATCGAGCTTCTTGGAAAGCGGCACCTTGAACGGGTCAACGGTGCAGGGGGAGCGGTATGTGGCGCGGACTGGCTTGACTGGGGCGAGCGGTCTGGGGTGTTTGTTGAGGAGATTAGCCGCCTGAGCTAATGCGATTGCCTGGGCCGAGGCCCGCGCAAGGTTCGCGCGCGTGAGATGGGGTGTGGCCGCAAACCCCCACGAACTCTTTTTGAGCACGCGGATGCCGATGCCGCAACTTTCAGAGAGGCTAATAGAGGAAACGTGGCCTTGCTCTACCACCAGACTTTCATGGAGGAGGTGCTCAGCGCGGACATCAGCGTAGTCCACGTTGCGATGTTTGAGATCGCGGATCAATTGGAGCGCTACGTCACGAGGGAAGCTGCGATTTGCCATGATGATCGTGAATTGACCCGAATCATACCACAGCTAGCCCCCACTTGTCTTTGGGGAAACCGAGCGCTCAGTACCAAAAAGATCCCGAGACATGATTGTGGTACCGTCATCCTGATCGAAATGACGAAGTGGTTCGACACTCTGTTGTAAAACTCAATCGATTCATTGAAGCAGTAACTTTTATAAAGAATATCATCCGGTGCTATTCCAATCTCACGTCATCTATTTACTGTTCTTATTAGAGGAGTTATAGCGTGTTATATACGAAATCGATGAGATCGGTAGAAAATTGATCGATTCTGATTCAATCTGGCATGGGGAATGCTTCTCTTGAGTATGAAGCAAGGTAAGTATTGTGAGTATGTGTTGGCATGCTGGTGGACAAGGACAGACAGCTGTGCAAAGGTTGATGGTCGCATCCCCGAAAAGCAATAACTCAGTTTACAAAAGTCTACTGGTTAAATCTTCACTGAGTACCTCTTCTTCACAAACCACCCACTCCTCAATGGCAACTCTCCTGCGTAGAACGGGTTCTGTGTTGACACGTTGCGCCATGAGAGGGGTATGGTCTGCGGCGCTAGGGCTGTGCATCGTGTTTGCTCATCCTCAGCGGGCAAGTCTGGCGTCTAACTCACAAGTTTCCTTGAGCTCATCATCGGCTCAAGCAAACCTTTCCTCTCAGGGTGAGGCTGGCTCCAATGGAGCCATTGCACTCAGTGATGAAGAGTTAGGTGATGTGAGCGCCGGAGATTTTCAGCCCAATGACCTCAAGTTAACGCTCGATCAGTTCAACGTCTCCATTCAAAATAACCAAGCCGGATTGTTTACCTTTGATATCGGCCAAAACGCGTTTCAGGGTGCGCAAGGGATCTTCACGACGCTTCAGTTGGTGAACAGCGCCGTGGATTTGAACGTGATCGTGAACATCTTCCTCAACGGTTTCCAACAAGGTTCGTGAGGAGAGGCACAGAGTATGGGATGCGTCATCAGTTGTAACCAGAAACTAGAGCGGGTGCACCGACCAGGGTGTACCAACATGGGAGGATAGATGAAGAGTTTACGGTTAGCGTTTGCGTTAGTGCTGGCATTCGGAATGCCAGGAATCGTGTTGGCCGATCCAGTTCCAGTGGGGCCGGATTCCATCGTGGCCGATAACAAAGCTAATGTGGCAACAGACAGTTCGACGGCCGTGGCTACTAACGACTCAAACAACGGCAACAACCTGAGCGATAACAGCACGACCAGCACCGATAACTCGAACCAGGGCAACGGCAACGGCAACACCGACAACTCGGGTCAGGACAACAGCGCGGCGAATGCTGACAATTCCTCCGCGGCTGCGGACAACGGCTCGACCGCGAACACGGACAACAGCTCAGCGTACGCTGGGGAGGGAGCTGGTGCCGCTGCGAACAACGGTGGGACTGCCACCAACGACTCGAACAACACCGACAACTCCAACCAGGGTAACGGGAACAACAACGGCAACACCGACAACTCGGGTCAGAACAACAGCACGAACACCAGCACCGACAACTCGAACCAGGGCAACCTGAACGTGAACGTGTCGGACTCGGGCAACGGCAACGACCTGAGCAACAACAGCAACCAGGGCAACAACAGCAGCACGAACACCAACACCGACAACTCTAACCAGGGCAACAACAACGGGAATACCGATAACTCAGGTCAGAATAGCAGCGATAACTCGAACAATAGTGACAACGTCTCCGCCGACAATGGGAGCAATGCTGCGAACGACTCAGCGACGGTCACGAATACCAACTCGGCTGACAACAGCAGCGCAGCGGCCAACAATGGTTCGACGGCAAACACCGACAACTCCAACCAGGGCAACACCGCGGACTCGAACAACGACAGCTCCGACCACAGCTCTGCGATCATTGGGGCTGCTAGCTACCCGGGTTCGG
>Ga0209515_10003658_pt1 | contig 21612 bp, 10 predicted proteins | sample Subgroupgradi54m_FD_187454 | JGI IMG/M metagenome (GOLD analysis project Ga0209515, IMG submission 187454) | Subsurface groundwater microbial communities from S. Glens Falls, New York, USA - GMW60B uncontaminated upgradient, 5.4 m (SPAdes)... ... | reverse complement strand
CTCGCCAGGCTCGGCCGCAGCTCGCTCTTCATCTACTGGATCCACGTGGAGCTCGTGTACGGCTACGCGAGCTGGGGGTGGCGGCATCGGCTGCCGCTGTGGGGCACGGCGATCGCGTACGTGCTGTTCTGCGTGCTGATGTACCGCGCGATCGGCTGGCGCGACCTGGCCGTCCGCAGGTGGCGAAACCGGTCGCGGGGCACGCGGCCGGCACCGCAGACCGCCACGGCCTGACGTCAGAACGCCATCAGGTAGGTCATCTTCGCGATCACGGCGCGGTCGACGAGTGCGCCGCTCGTCTGATCGCGCCGGTCGTTGTAGACAAGGAAGAAGTCGCTGAGCGGCCGGTGGATGATGTTGAAGCGCACGTTCGAGGTCCACTGATTCGCGTCGGTGTTGTACTGCAGCAGCGCGTTCAGGAAGACGCGCGTCGAGAAGCTGTAGTTGATCCGGGTGCTGATGAGGTCGGTGGTGTACTCGCCGGCGCGCAGCGAGATCACGTTGCGGCTCCAGCTGACGTTCGTGTTCAAGCGGCTGCTGAGGCGAATCGTCGGCCCGAACTGGTAGCTCTGCTTTTTCCCGTCGTAAAAGTTGCCGACCGCCGCCCGGCCACTGAACCACACGGTTGCGCTCTGGTCACCGCGCCAGAGCACGAAGTACTCGTTGTAGTCGTACCGCCCAGGCTCGATGGCAATCCCGCGTCGGCTGTTGATCGGGAACACCTGCGTCAGCACCTCCGTGCTCGCGTTCACCCCCGTCTCGATGAACGTCCCGTCCTGCAGTGTCACCGGCACGTGGTAGTCGACGTAGCGTGAATCGAACGCGCCGCTGCCGGCGCGCGTGATGTTCACGATCTGGTAGTGCGGAAAGAACTCGCGCAGCCACGCCGGATACCGGCTGGATCGGATGTGCAGGCCGAGGTACGCGTCCGTGCGGCCGATGCCGGTGCGCGGGATGAACCCGAGCTCGTCGTTGAACCGCGATCCGGTCTGCGTGTACGCCGCGCGGGTGTCGAGGACGGTGCCGCGGTATGCAAAGCTTCCGCGCGCAAGGAGATCGCTCCCCTCGGATCCGGCGGCGGTCTGCGGCGAGAAGGTCTTGGCGATCAGCCCGCTGACATTCACATTGCGAAAAAACCTGAAATTGGCGTCGGCGCCCGCGAGCCGGTTGTAGCGCGGGCCTGATTCATCCTTGTTCAGGACCAGCACGCCGATGTCGGAATTCGCGAGCACGTTCCGCCGCAGACGGATCGCCGTGAAGTTGGTCGGCGGCGTGGCGTCCTGGCGCCGCTGCTGAATGTTCAGCGCGCCGACCGAGAAGCCGCCGACGCGCCCAGTCAGACGCGCGCCGGCGAGAATGGGAATGGCGTTGCCATCGTCCGACAGACCGACGCGGCGGCTGAAGAACAGGATGTTGTCGCCGAGGGCGTTCGTGCGGCCAGCGGTGCCCCCCCCGCCTCCGCCCCCGGCGTTGTTGCCGCCTCCCTGGAAGCTGCCCGGGCCGAACTGAAACACCCCGGAATTCTCCAGGAAGAAATCGCGCTTCTCGGGAAACAGCAGGTTGAAGCGGGTGAGGTTCACCTGCTGCTCGTCGGCTTCGACCTGCGAGAAGTCCGTGTTGACCGTCAAGTCCTGCGTGAGGCTGCTCGTGATGCCGTACTTCGCGTCGAGGCCGACCTGCGCGTCTCCGTGCAGCGACCCGGTGCCGACGGCGTGCCCGCTCGAGAGCCCGTACGGCTTCAGCCGCAGGTCGTTGCCCGGTCGCATGCCGCGCAGCCCGTCGAGCGTGCCGGCGCCCGAGACTCGCGTGATCGTGTAGATGCGCGGCAGCGGCGTCCACAGGCTGTCCTCGTTGCGCCGGCGGACGCGGCGGAGAAAATTGATCCCCCACGTCTGCACGTCGGTGTCGGCAAACCGCAGCGTGCGGAACGGAATCGCGATCTCGGCGTACCAGCCGTCGGCGGTCACCCGGCTCTCGACCGACCAGATCCCATCCCAGTTGCTGTTGATGTCGCGCCCCTCGTTCACCATCTGCGCGTCCCATTTGGCACCAGCCGCGTTGGTGGCGAACATGTAGCCGTTGCGCTCGTCGTGGAACGTGTCGAGCACCACTTCGAACACGTCGCTGGCGCTGGGATCGAAGTCCTTCTTCAGATCGCTGACGATGATGTCCTTGGCGGACGAGTCGTGGGCGAAGACGCCGATGTAGAGGAATTGCTCGTCGTAGAGCACGCGGACGTCGGTCGCCTCGGTCGCCGGCTCCCCGTCGTGTGGTTCGTTCTGGAGGAATCCGGTCGCAACCGGGGCGTCACGCCAGGCCGCTTCATCGAGCGCGCCGTCGAGCGTAATCGGGGTCGTTGCCCGGACCGCCTGAAGCTTCCGCTCCTTGCGGAGCGCGGCATAGTCCACGGCGTTTGCGGCTGCGGCGTGGGTCGCCGCGACGACACACAGGACACACAGAACGGCGGAGAACAGGCGCAATCTTGTCATCGGAAGTCGGTTCTCCGTGCTCACCATCCTGACAGAGCCTCGGAGCACGGGTGTAAAAAGATGTCATCAGCACACGGTCGCTGCGGGCGTAGAATCTGTCACTGGAGGGTTTATGAATCGTCGCGAATTTGCTCGGCTTCTGGCTATCGGCGGAGCGGTCCCGTTCATGACACCGGAGCTGACCTGGGCGAAGGAGGCGAAGCTGCCGCCCACGCCGTCCGCGCCGGACGAAAAATTCTGGATGAGCGTGCGCGATCAGTTCGTGATGCCGAAAGAGCTCACGATGCTCAATGCCGCCAACCTCTGTCCGTCATCCGGGCCGGTCCTCGAGACCATGTACCGCCTGACGAAGGACATGGATCAGGACCCGTCGCAGGACAACCGCGCCAAGCTCGGCGACGGCCGTGAGAACACGCGCAAGCTCCTCGCGGAATTCCTGCGCGTCACGCCGGAAGAGATCGTCATCACCCGGAACACGAGCGAGTCGAACAACCTGGTGTCGACCGGCATCGATCTGAAGGCCGGCGACGAAGTGCTGCTCACCGCCGACAACCATCCGAGCAACCATGCGGCGTGGCAGGAGAAGGCCAAGCGATTCGGGTTCACCGTGAAGGACGTGCCGACACCGAATCCGCATCCGGGGTTCGAGCACTACGTCGATGCGTTCACGAAGGCGATCACGCCGCGGACGAAGGTCATCTCGTTCACGCACCAGACGAGCACGGTCGGCGACCTGTTTCCGGCAAAGGAGATCTGCCGGCTCGCGCGCGAGCGCGGTATCCTCAGCTTAGTTGACGGCGCGCAGTCGTTCGGGTTGATGGACGTGGACCTGAGCGACGTGCAGCCCGACTTCTACAGCGGCAGCGCGCACAAGTGGATTTGCGGACCGAAAGAGAACGGGGTGCTCTACATCAACAAGAGCGCGCAGTCGAAGATCTGGGCGAGCATTTTCAGCGCCTACCCCGGCCGCGTGGGCGTGTCGAAAACGTTCGAGGGGTTCGGCCAGCGCGACGAGCCGGCGATGATGGCGTTCGGCGAAGCGCTGACGTTCCAGACGACGATCGGCCGCGCGGTGATCGAGAAGCGGTCGCGCGAGCTCGCGCAGGCGCTGATGGCTGGGCTGAAGAAGATCGACGGCGTGAAGATCTGGACGAGCCCGGATCCGTCGCGCACGGTCGCGGTGGTCTCGTTCCAGCCGGGCAACCTCGATGCCCGGAAGCTGGCGACGGCGCTCTACCAGAAGGATCACATCGGCTGCGCGACGCGCGGCGGCCAGGATCGCCCAGGCATCCGCCTGTCGCCGCACTTCTATAACACGCACGCCGACATCGACCGCACGGTGGCGGCGATCAAGAAGTACATGGCGACGGGGGTGTAGAGAGGGCAGGTGGGGCGGGTAGGGCGGGTGGGTCAGGTAGGTTGCTGATTTCAAGACACCGCGCGAGTCCAACCGGTGAGGACTTGGACGGGCGAGGACGTTGCCGACGTGGTCGAGGCGGGCAGGCGGAACAGAAACCGGCTGCCGACCACCGCGAACTGATCGAGCGCGTTGGACGGCGCCAGGCCGGTCGAGAACAGCGGCTGTGGTTCCGCCGCGCGCCGCGGATCGCTGTCCGGCACGCGCACCGCCATCAGTCGTCCCTCCGGGTCGAGATAGAACAGTTCCTGCCCGTCCCCAGACCATCGCGGCTGCACGCCGCCCGCCTTCGAGATCTGCCACTTCTCTCCGGTCGGCGGAAACGGAATGATCGCCACCTGATCGGATCCGCTTTCGTTCGAATGATACGCCAGCCACTTGCCGCTCGGGGAAAACCGTCCTTCGTCGGCGAGCGTCACGCCACTCACGACCGGGATCGGCTTGGCACCGGGCGTGAGGACGTCGAGCACCCATGCTTCGAACAGGCTGTCGCGCGGCAGACCGTAGACCAGAAACCGGCCATCGCGCGTGAACGCGTCGGGGTACGCTTCCTTCGGGAGCAGCGTCCGCTCCTCGCCGCCGTTCGCCGCGCGCAGCACCAGGCGATCGTTGTGGCGATACGCCACGGAGCGGCCGTCTGGCGTCCACGTCGGATCGTCGAACCCGTCATCGTCTTTCGACGTGACGAGCGACGTGACGCCGCGCTCCACGTCGATGAGCCAGAGCGAGCTGCCGCCCGTCTTCGGATCGCGCCGTCCGGTCATAATCCGCTGGCCGTCCGGCGACACGTCGAAGTTGTTGAACGCATCGGCCGTGCCCGCCGTACCTAAGCGGCGCCCCGTACGATCCATCCAGGTGAACTGCACGTCGGTCTCCGATGCGCCGCGGAAGACGAGCACACCGGTCTCGGACGCGCGTGCGGCCACGTCGCCGGTCCGCCAGTTCTGCGACACCGACGGCGCGATCTGTCTCGCGTTGCCGGTGAACGTCAGCCGCGCCGGATCGAATGGACGCGCGTAGAGCGCGCCGTTCGAACCGTAGAGCAGATGGCCGTCGGCGTACGCGGCGCCGACCACACCACGCAGCACGAGTCCCAGCTCGCGGCCGTCGATCGTCGCGGCGTGCGTCTCCAGCGAGGCTTCGCCTTGACCGGCCCGCAGGAGCGTGTACAGCAATCGATCGCCGCCGGGCAGAAACGACGGAAGTCCGCGCCAGATCTCGTGCGCCGGGTCGGTCTTGAGCACCGGCTGCAGCGCTCCGCCCGTCGCCGGCACTTTGAAGAGCCCCGCCGTCGTCCCGATGACGAGCATGCCGTTGGGCCCCCACGCGGCTCCTGTCGAGCGACCCTGGATGTCCACCACGCGGCGCGGCGGTCCATCGGGCAGTTCGCGGATGACGACGATGCTGTTGACGAAGTACCCGACCGAGCGGCTGTCCGGCGACCAGAAGATCGGCGGCATTGCCGCAGTCGTTTCCACCAACGGCTGCACTTGCAGCGAATCGAGGCGGCGCAGCGAGATCCCGCCCAGGGCATTCTGGAACGACGGCGCGCCAGTGTAGGCGACGTAGCGGCCGTCCGGTGACACCGACGCGGCGTCGAACGGCGCGATGTTCGCCGGGATCGAAAACAACGCCACCGGTGGCGGCGGCGGAAGTGCCTGGCCTCGGCGGCCGCCGGCGTAGGCGAGCAGCGCCACGACGACGAGCACGGCGGCGCCTGCGACGATCGGCGTTGGGCCGAGGCGGGCACGCGGCTCGGCGCCCACGCCGGCCATCGCCGCCTCGTTGGCGCCACTCGTCATCATCGTGTCGAGCGCGAACGACAGATCCCGCGCGGATTGAAAGCGCTCCGCGGGCGATTTTTCCAGGCAGCGACGGACGATGCGTTCGATCGAGGACGGGGCGATCGCGGCGATCCTGGACAGCTGCGCCGGCTCCGCGTGGAGGATGGCGCTGATGGTGTCGGCGGCGGACGGGCCGGAGAACGCGCGTTCGGCCGTCAGCATCTCGTACAGCATGGCGCCCAGCGCGAAGAGGTCGGCGCGTGCGTCGATCGGCTGCCCGCGCACCTGCTCGGGCGCCATGTATCCGATCGTGCCGAGGATCGTGCCCGGCGTCGTGCCAATCGTCCTCGGCGCCGCCGCCATCGTCTCGGTCGCCTCGAGGCCGGCGGTCGGCGCGACCTGGGCGAGGCCGAAGTCGAGCACTTTCACGCGGCCGTCAGTCGTGACGAAGACGTTCTCCGGTTTCAGATCCCGATGGACGATCCCGCGGTCGTGCGCGGCGGCGAGCGCGTCGGCCGTCTGCCGCGCGATGTCGAGCGCCTTTCGCGCGGGAACCGGTCCCTCCTCGAGACGCTCGCGGACGGTCTTCCCCTCGAGCAGCTCGTTGACGATGAAGGTCACCTCGTCTGACGCGCCGTCGATCCGCTGGCGACCGATGTCGAAGAGCGCGACGATGTTCGGATGCGAGATCGCGGCGACGGCGCGCGCCTCGCGCTCGAAGCGGGCGAGCCCCTGCGGATCGCGCGCGAGCGCGGCGGGGAGCACCTTGATCGCCACGTCGCGGCCGAGCCGTGTGTCGCGGGCGCGATACACTTCGCCCATGCCGCCGGCGCCAATCAGCGCGGCGATCTCGTAAGGGCCCAGTCGCGTGCCGGAACGGAGGGACATGGGAGCGGTGAGAGTATAGCCGGGGTCGAGACGGAGAAAGAACTTTACATTGCAAAGTATTACCCGCTAGGATGACGGCATGATGAAACCAGCCTTGACGGTCGCCTGCGCATTCACGTTGCTGGCCACGGTCTACCTGAGCGTCTCGCTCATCGTGTTGCAGCCGCCCCGCGCGAACTATCGGCAGTGGACGTTCGTGGCGAGCGTCATCGTCCTGCAGGGGGTGCTGACGCTGGCCGCTCTCCATGCGGGCGGCCCTGCAGGTCTGCGCTACGCCACCTCGGCAGGCGCCGTCGCGTTGGGGTGGATCGGCGCCTCGTCGGTCTACAGCACGATGTCGGGGCCGCACTTCGAAGGCTACGCCCTCGTCCTGGGATCCGCGATGGTCGTCCAGGGGCTGCTGACGTTCGGAGTCTTCCTGAGATGGCAGGATTTCAGGAAGGCCGCGCGGCAGGAGGGCAGTTGAATTCTGCCGTCCTGCGATTCTTCCATCCTGCGATTCCCATTACTGAACCGCGGCCGTCACAGCCGGCTTCGGCGCCTCAGTCTTGATGTCGTTGAAGTTCAGCACCGTGTTGAACAGCATGTTGAATTCGCCGAAGTTCTGCCACCGGTAGCACGGGTTCCCCGCGAACATGATGATGCGACCCTTGCCCGATGGCTGATCGATGATCGCCGCGCGGTTCCGGATCTCGTTCGCGCCGCGCATCAGGCCGCTCAGCACGTGCTCGTCGCCGCCTGGGTAGCGCATCAGCACGCCCTGCGGCGTCGGAGGCGGTAACACCGGCGGGCCGTCGGCGAACGGATTGCCCGTCTGCACGCTGAGGAGCGGTCCGCCGCCGTAGCGCACCGGAATCACCTTCTTGTCGTATCCGTAGAAGATCGGGTTCTCCGGCTGCAGGATCTCCGCGTCGACGATCGCGCCCGGTGAATAGAACTGCGCGGACGTCCGCGCCGCGTCCACCTTCGGTGCCAGCCCGAACTCGGCGGGGAAGAAGCTCGCGCTGCCGAGCGTGACGAGGACGCCGCCCGCCTTCGCGAACTTGTCGAGCTCAGCGACGCCTTCGAGGCCCATGCCGCCGGTGATGTCGTCCGACTCGCCGTACATCCCGAGGTACTTGAACTGGTCGCTCTTCTTGTACGTGATCGGCGTCCCGCGCGAGTCGATGTCGAACACCAGCCGCTTGCTGGTTCCGGCCTGGTGCGGGATCACGATGACGTCGTACGCGCCCTTCAGGTTGCCCTCACGCACGCGGTCCTTGTAGATCAAATCGTACGGCAGCTCGAACTGGTCGAAGGCGAATCGCACCCAACCGACGTCCTGCGTGCTGCCCCACGTGCTGTAGACGGCCACGCGCGGCAGATCGAGTTCGTGCATCGGCACTTGCGGCGCCGATGCGAGGCCGACCGCCGTCAGCCCGAGCGCTTCAACCGCCGGCCGCACGCGTGTGGCATCGCCGCCGACGATGAACGAGCCGGCGGGGAAGGTGACGTCACCCTGTTTGAATTGTTTTTCGACCGCCTGCACCTTCAGATCCTTCAGGCGGTAGCGCAGCGTGATCATGTTATTCGAGCCGTAGTGCGCGACCGCGAACAGGGAACCGGCGCCGCTGACCGTGCCCGCGAGCTTCACGTCGCTGCCGACCGGCGTGACGGCGACGTCGAGCACCGCCTTGTCGCTAATCTCTTTGACGTCTGTCTGGCTCATCATCCCCATCGTCCATGACGCATCGTCGTAGGTGCGGGTGACCGCGTCCGGGTAGACCTGCTTCTCGAGCAGGGTCTTGGCGAGCCGGCCGTACGGCTGATCGCGCTTCACCACGTAGGAGCCGGCGGGGAAGGTGCCCTCCTTCAGCTTCACCTCGGCCGTCGCCTTGCCGACTTCGATGCCCTGCATGCGGAGCATGTTGATGAGCACGGCGACCCGTGTCGTGTCGCGCTGGCCCGCCGGAATCAGGTACCCGGCAACGGCGTCCTTGCGGCCCGCGTCCACCGAGTTGCGCGACTTCTGGTAGAAGTTCTCGAGGATGACGTTCGGGAAGGCCGCGGTGTACTGCAGCGCCGTCAGCACGCCCGTTTCACCGTAATTGGTGTTGTTGCGCAGCGACCAGTCGAATTCGCCGGTGGCCGGCCACGGGCGGAACCATTCGCGCTCGCTCTGATTGCTGCGCCCCGCGGTGATGGCCGCCGCGTCGGGCTGGGGTGCCGCACCCCTCGCACCTCCTGCACCGCCCGCACCTCCCGCACCCGTCCCGTTCGGGTTGCTCAAGCGCAACTTCGTGGTGTTCGCGCCGCTCGTACCCTGGATCTCGTACATGCGGATCATGCCGTTGTGGTTCGACGACATGAACGCGAGATAGCCGGGCGACCACATGTCGACGTACCCGTGCGTCCAGACGCCGGGCATGCCGTACTTGGTCATCTGCGCCATCTCGAAGTTCGCCATCATCGGCAGCTCGCCGTACAGGATCGGATCGAGGTTCGGGTTCTGCGGCGCCTGACCGCTGAAGGTGTAGAGCAGCGTCTGCGCCTGATGGAGGTCGTGCATGATCGGCGGGTGCCACTGCAGGTACCAGTCGAGCAGCGCGCGCATCTCGACCTGCGAGTAATTGATGTCGCGGTTGTCGTCGTGAAAGATGTACTTGCCCCAGTACGGCACGCCGGCGCCCGTGAGCCGCCCCTCGGTCTCGTTGATGCCGTACTTGTAGTACCAGTCGACGTTGCGATCGCGCCCGTCCGGATCGGCGACGGGTGTGATCGAGACGATGACGGTGTCCCTAATCTTTTTGACCAGCGGCGAATCTTCCACCGCGACGCGGTAGGCCAGCTCCATCAGCATTTCCGACGGCCCGACTTCACCGCTGTGGAGGCCGCCCGACAGGTGATAGATCGGCTTGGCCTTGGCGACGATCTCGTTCGCCTGCGCATCGCTGATTTTGCGCGGGTCGGCGAGCTGCGCGAGGTACCCGCGGTAGGTCTCGAGGTTCTTGATCGACTCATCGGCGCCAACGAACACGACCACGAGGTCGCGCCCTTCGTGGCTTGTGCCGATCGACAGCACCCTCACGCGTGGTGAGGCAGCGGCCAGAGCGCGGTAGTACTTGAGGATGTCCGCGTAGTAGGTCAGTTTTTTCGGCTCGCCGATGTGGTGTCCGAGCACATCCTTCGGCGACGGCACTCCCGCCACCTTGGGCAGGTGATCCACCAGCGGGCTGCTGAACTCCGGTTTGGTGGTCCATTCCTTCACCAGGCGGGCGAACTCCGGGTCGTCCACGGATCGGCCTGAGGCGCCGGCAGATGCCCCAACTGCTTTGTTTCCAGTTGATTGCGCGACAATCCCGACCGTCAGGCCGCAGACGAGAAGGAAGAGCAACGCGAGAAGCCGTGCAGGGCATCTCCACTGCGACATGACAGAACTCCTTATATACGTGATACTTAGCTAACGTGCGGGCGGTTTGGTGTCGGGCCGATACCTGCGATACAATCCGCCTCTTTGAGCCGTCACATCAGGCCAGCCTGAAGCGTCTTGGATTCGAACCTATGATCAACGTCGCCGCGATTCGGATGCAGCAATTCGGTGTGCAATTCTACCAAGCTTCGCTGACGGCCAGTGACATCGACAAGCTCGTGCGGTTCGAGGTGTTGAGTTACGGTGACGCGGCGCAGGCGCCCGTGCGCGGCGGCCGGCAGAAGCCCGGCGTGCCGCAGCCGTCGAAAGTGAACTGGGACTTTCTCGAGCGGCGCATCGCGTCGAGCGACAAGGCGTATCAGCGTCAGATCATCCGCAAGAAGATCGACGAGCTCGTCCAGTACTACGAGCAGTGCCGACAGGCGCGCGATCTCCCGTCGATTCCCGGCGCCGTCATCATTTCGTGCGACGAGAAGCTCAGCTTCCAGCCGGCCGACAGCGACTCGCGCCTCGGCATCCTGAAGGTCCCGGAGCGCGAAGGGATCCTGCGCGCGATCGACGGTCAGCACCGCCTGCTCGCGCTCCACGCCGACATCGATCGCTTTCAGGGTGAGGATTTCGCGGTCCCGGCGATCATCTTCGACCGCCTCCCCGAGGATCACGTCGTGCAGATGTTCGTCACGATCAACGCCAAGCACACGCGGTTGAACGCGTCGCACCTCGTCAGCCTCTCGGGCCGGCAGCTGTACCGCGACGAAGCGCTCGCCACTGGACACGACGTCGTCCGCGCGCTCAACGATCGCGAGGACTCGCCGCTCTACGACGAGATCAAGCTGCTCGGTGTCGGTCGCGGTCGCGTCGCGCAGGCGCCGCTCGCGCAGGAGCTCAAGAAGCTGTTCGCCGCCGACGGCGTCTTCGGCAAGAAGTCGGACGACGTGCACGAGGAAGCAAAGAAATTCTTCGTCAACTACTTCAAGCAGATCGCGCTCGTCTTCGGCGGCGCGTGGAACGGCCGGAAGTACAGCATCCGCTCGGCGTCGGCGCTGCGCGCGTTCGTCCGCGTCGCGCCCGAGGTGATCAGGCGGCTCGATCAGGAGCACGCGGATCGATCGGACTTCCGCGCCATCGGCCGCGTCATCGCCCCGTGGGGCCGCCGCATCGGCGACCTGCGCTTCGAAACCGAAGGCGCCTGGAAGCGCTCCGGGACGACCGTCGACTCGCTCGCCAAGGAGCTGCGGCTCGCGCTGATGTATCCAGAGGGGGCGTCTGTCTAGACTGAGAACGGAGAACTTAGAACTGAGAACCGTTCTGCCATGGGCACTCTTCTCATCACAGGGGGAGCCGGCTTCATCGGCTCCAACCTCGTCCGACACAGTCTCGAACACACCGCCGACCGCCTCGTCGTTCTCGACAAGCTGACGTACGCCGGCAGCCTGCTCAATCTCGCTGCGCCGCTGAAGGATCGGCGTGTGACGTTCGTGCACGCGGACATCGCGGATCGTGACGCCGTGGCGCGTGTGTTCGCGGAGCACCGGCCGACCGCCGTCCTCAATCTCGCGGCCGAGACGCACGTCGATCGGTCGATCGACGGCGCCCGGCCGTTCATCGACACGAACATCGTCGGCACGTTTGTGCTTCTCGAGGCGGCGCGGGCGTTCGTCAGCAACATCGAGCCGGCCGCGCGCGAGGCGTTCCGCTTCCTGCACGTCTCGACCGACGAGGTGTACGGCACGCTGGGCGCGAGCGGGTTGTTCAGCGAGGAGACGCCCTACGCGCCGAACTCGCCGTACGCGGCGAGCAAAGCGGCAGCGGATCATCTCGTGCGCGCCAGTTTTCACACCTACGGCCTGCCGGTGCTGATCACGAACTGCTCGAACAACTACGGACCGTTTCAGTTTCCGGAGAAGCTGATTCCGCTGATGCTGCTCAACGCGTTGGAGGGGCGGCCCCTGCCGATCTACGGTGATGGCGGCAACGTGCGCGACTGGCTGCACGTCGAGGATCACTGCGCGGGGATCCTGCTCGTGCTCGCGAAGGGGCGCCCCGGCGAGAAGTACAACATCGGCGGCGGCAACGAGCGCACGAATCTCGACATCGTCGATCGCATCTGCGACGTTGTCGAGGCGCTACGGCCCGCCTCGTCGAATCCCGCGCTGAAGGGCGCCGGCTACCGCGATCTGCGGACGTTCGTGCCCGATCGGCCGGGGCACGATCGCCGTTACGCGATCGACGCGACGAAAATCCGCCGCGAACTCGGCTGGGCGCCGCGCCATACGTTCGACGAGGGGATGGCCTCGACCGCGCGCTGGTATGTCGATCGCCGCGACTGGTGCGAGCAGGTGCAAGCGGGGCGTTACGATCGTCAAAGACTGGGTCTCGCATGATCCGATTCACCACGAAGTGCACGAAAGCGACGAAAGACGCGAAGAAGAGATCTGTGTTTAGTAGGTCTGTTTCGTGGAGGTTCTGTTTCGTGTGTTTCGTGGGCTCCTGCGTTCGTACGTTCCGTAGTTGCATGTGTTCTGTCCGCAATCCGCAATTCGCAATCCGCAATCCGCAATGCTGAAGGGCATCATCCTCGCCGGCGGCTCTGGATCGCGGCTGCATCCGTTGACGCGTGCTGTCAGCAAGCAGCTCGTGCCGATCTACAACAAGCCGATGATCTACTACCCGCTCTCGACGCTGATGCTGTCCGGCATTCGGCAGGTGCTGGTCATTACCACGCCGCACGAGCAGGACGGCTTCAAGCGCCTGTTGGGCGACGGTGGCGAGATCGGGTTGCAGATCACGTACGCCGCGCAGCCGAGCCCCGACGGCCTGGCGCAGGCGTTCATCATCGGCCGCGACTTCGTCGGGCCGGATCGCGTGACGCTGGCGCTGGGCGACAACATCTTTTACGGCGCGCACTTCTCCGACTACCTGCGCCGCGCGGCGGCGCTCGAAACCGGCGCCACCGTCTTCGGTTACCAGGTCCGCGACCCCGAGCGCTACGGTGTCGTCGAGTTCGACGCGGACGGCCGGGCGATGAGCCTCGAGGAGAAGCCGCCGAAACCGAAGTCGTCGTTCGCCGTGACCGGCTTGTACTTCTACGACAACCACGTGATCGATATCGCGTCGAAGCTGAAGCCGTCGGTGCGCGGCGAGCTCGAGATTACCGACGTGAACCGCGCGTACCTCGAGCGCGGGCAGCTCCACGTCGAGAAGCTGGCGCGCGGGATCGCCTGGCTCGACACGGGCACCGTCGAGTCGCTGATGCAGGCGTCGAACTACATCCACGCGATCGAAGAGCGGCAGGGGTTGATGGTTGCGTGCCTCGAAGAGATCGCGTACCGCATGGGCTACGTCACCGCCGCGGAGGTGACGCGCCTCGCGCGCGCGATGGGGTCCAGCGCGTACGGCCAGTACCTCCTGCACATGCTCGAGCACGAGGCCTGACGTGCGTGTCGTCCCAACCGGCATTCCGGCAGTCGTGGTCGTCGAGCCCGACATTCACGCCGACGGCCGCGGATTCTTTCTCGAGAGCTATCACGCTGATCGCTATCGGCAGCACGGCATCGACGGGCCGTTTGTGCAGGACAACCACTCGCGATCGATCGCCGGCACGCTGCGCGGCCTGCACCTGCAGCTCCGGCGTCCGCAGGGCAAGCTGATCCGTGTGATCGAGGGCGAGATCTTCGACGTGGCCGTCGACGCGCGCCGTGGGTCGCCCACGTTCGGCCGCTGGGTCGGCGTGACGCTGACCGCCGAGAACTTCAAGCAGGTCTGGGTCCCGCCCGGCTTCGCGCACGGCTTCTGTGTCGTCAGCCCCATCGCGCAGGTCGAGTACAAGTGCACGGACGTCTACGACCCGGCGAGCGAGATCGGCGTCGCGTGGAACGATCCGGCGATCGGCATCTCGTGGCCGCTGACCCAGCCGCTCCTGTCCAAGCGCGACTCCCACCACCCGACGCTGGCGGAGTTGACGGACCAACTACCGGCATGGCGCGAATAACGTGCCAGTTAAGAACTCGGTAGGGGCGGACCCGCGTGTCCGCCCCGGGGCCGACACATGGGTCGGCCCCTACAGGGACGGTTTCCTACAGGGACGGTTTCAAACCGCTTCTGCATACCGACTCGACAGATTTGTAGATCCGCTACCAAATTCGTGGGCCCGAAACCGGCCCTCCCCTCGCGAATCTCTCGATTTTCAGAAGAAAGCAAACAGGCATGGCGCTTGCCCTTACGAGTGATACGTTCGCTGGTCTGATTACGGCAGGGCGCCGTGAATGCTGGGGGAGCCAGACCAGTGGAGCAGGAGGGCATCGCAATGACGCGATGCCCTTTTGTTTTTTGTACGGCGTAAGATCGGCGGCGATGACACGCCGAATCTTCCTGCTTGCCTTGACGGTCGCCCTCGGTGGCCTCTCCCTCGCCTCACGACATCATCTCCAGGCTGACGCGCGCGGGCCGCAATCGCTGACGGCGCTTGTCGCGGCCCAGAGCCTCACGCGCGATACCAACGGCGATGGGCTCGCCGACACCGTTGCCGCACGGGTGATCGTCCCTGCGTCGCCGACGCTTGGGGAGGTCGAGGCCGCCACGAATCTTGCCGCGCGCCTCGCGTACGAGACGACGGCGCTGACGTTACCGCTGGTGCTTCGCGACAACGACGTCGCGCAACCCGCGGCCGTGGGCGTGCCGATTCTGGTCGGCCGCTCGAATCGATTCGTGCAGCGGCTCGTCGATGCGCACGCCATCGACATCGCCGCGCTGAAGCCCGGCCAGGGTTTGATTGCCGCCGTCGCGTCTCCGCTCGGCGGCGGCGACGGACTCGTTGTCGTCGGCGGAGACGATGAGGGCACGCTCAATGCGGGCATCGAGCTCGCCGCGCGGTTGCCGCGCGTGTGGGGCATGAACGGCATCACGCTGCCGGCGATCGAAGATCAGGCCATCCGGTACCTGCGAGCGCATGGCGTGAACGCGGACGCCGCGGCGATCGCGACGATGCTGGTCGACAGCGACAAACGCGGCATCGCGCGCGTGAGTGTGCGTGTGGCGGTGGCAGAGGCAGACGGTCAGCGCGCGGTGAAGCTCTTCACCGATCTTGAAGCCGCGCATCGACACGGGCAGGAACCGAAGACGCTCAACTTCACCAACGTCGCGATGACCGCGATCGACCTCGTCGCCGGCACGCGCGTGATCGCGCATGCCGATGTGTCACGCACCGGGCTGAACCAGCGCACGCTCACGCCGCCGATTGATCCCGACGAGCTCGCGACCGATTCCCCCGGCGACCGGGGACGGCCCGCCGACGCCGGCGCGGCCGGTGCCGGTGGACGGATCTTCGATCTGACCAATGCGCTGTCGGTGGACGGCTGGTACGGTGACGCGTACGCGGACCTGATTCCCGATCGCACCGATACGACCATCGTGCTGGGCAGCGCGTCCGAGTCGTTGGGCGCCGCGCACATCGCGGCGCGGCTCGGGCTCGAGACGACCGGCATCACGCTGCCGCTGACGCGGATTGCCGACAAGGTCCGGACGCCCGAACGCGAGCCCAGCCCGATCCTCGTGGGCCGTTCGAACGCCCTCGTGGATCGCCTCGTCAAGATCGGCAGGGCGCGCCTCGACGATCTTCAGCCGGGCGAAGGAGTCGTGCAGGTGGTGCCGAAGGCATTCGGCAACGCGACCGCCACCGTCGTCGCCGGCATGGACGCAGCCGGCACGGACGCCGCTGCCATGTATCTGGCGCGGCGCGTGCCCTACGTGTGGGACAACGCGCGCGGATCGATCACGCTGACCGACGTCGCCCTGCAGGCGAACCGCTTTCTGCAGGCACGCACGGCGGCCGGCCAGGCCAGCCAGATCGACACCGAGCTCGACGCGGTGCTGGCCGAGGTGAAGAACAAGACGCTCGAGTCGGTCGACGTGAAGCTGTTCATCGAGCAGGCCGATCCGGCCTTCGACAAGTACGTTGCCGACAAGGTGCAGCGCGCGGGAATCGCAGCGCCCGTCAAGGTCTCGAGCATCGGCATCACGGATCCGGTCACCGTGTTCGACGACACGTTCGCGGTGCCGTGGGAAGTCGACGAGTTCTGGGCAACGTTCAAGAGCGATGTGCTGCCGAAGGTGAAGGCCGGCTCGAAGGTCGATCTCGAGGCTCGACTGAGCGAGTCGCCGGAGGTGCGCCGGCGCATTGTGGATCAGGCGCGCACGCAGCTCGCGTCCGCGGGCGCACTCGACCCGAAAGTGCGTGTGCTGTCGGCGTACAAACAGGGGTACCTGTGGATGACCGAGCAGGTGATCCCGGAGCTGAAAGGGAAGAACGCACGCGCCATTCGCGTGAAGGTCGCGGAATATCATCCGGACCTGTCCAAGAAATATAAGTTCTACATGGTGCCGAGCCGGTGGGTGCACGAGCTCTACCCGGTGGACGAAGTGTTCCTGCGCGATCTCGGCATCGCGAAGGACGCTTTTTCGGTCGAGCTCGTCGCCGATCCAACGGAGATCTACACGGTTGAAGCGGTGGACGCGGCCGGCCGCATCATCTACCGCGCCGCGTTCTCGCCGAAGACGGTCGAGCGGGAGTATCTGGACAAGTTTCCGGGCTGGTCGCGCGTCGTCGTCACCACCGGCTGGCTGTCCGCGTCCGTGGACGGCGCATCCGTCGTCGATCGGCGCATCGCGACGGACCCGGAGCGTTTCTGGGATCACTACCAGTCGGTCGTGCTGCCGCGCATCTACGACAACGTCATGAAGGTCACCGAGAACCGGCCGCTGCCGGACAAACAGCCGTTTCACCGCGATCTGGACATCGACGTGTGGATGAGCGAGCCCGACTTCCGGACCGGCGTCGACGAGGAGCTGGTGTCGTCGCTCGAGGCGCTGCACGAGGATCTGTATTTCGTGACGCTCGATTTCTTCGACGCGCTCGGCCGCACGACAACGAGGCGGCGGCTGGCCGCGCCGGGCAAGATCTTTCCCATCATCCATCCGGACCGGCCTGGTCAGCCCGGCGAAGTGAAGGTGCACTACGCCGGCAATGCCTCGACGAAGCCGAGGCTGGAAATCGCCTACAAGGAAAAGAACGTCGAACGGCCGACGCGCATCTCGCGCGATCTCACCAGGATCGACACGACCGCCGCGGCGGTCAACCGCGCGGTGGCGCGAGCCGACCGCGTCGCCGAGCTGGATCTGGACGTCGAAGCGAAGGACGACCGCGAGGCAGGACGCGCGGTCGATGCGTTCGACGCGCTGGGGCGCCTGCACGCGGCCGGCCTGTTCCGCGACGCGCTGTCGTTCGATCACGTCGATCGCGTGGTGGTCAACGTCGGGCTGAAGGACGTCCGCACGCGGCGCGTGATCACGTCAACGGGCACGTTTCCTCCGTCCAACGTGCGTCGCGCCGACACGGCGGACCTGAAGGTCCGCACGACTTCTGATCAGACGGCGGACTTGAAGGTCCGCACGACTTCTGACGTAGTGCAGGCCTTCAGGCCTGCCGGCACGCCTCTGGTCACGTGGGATCACATCATCAGTCCCGACGAGAGCGAGGCGCTCGTCGGTCGGCTCGCGGCGTTTCCCGAGGTGAAGGCGTACAAAGCGGGGCGCTCGTATCGTGGCCGCGACATTTCGGTCCTCGAAATCACGAACCCGACGACGAGCGAGCTCGTGTCACTGGCGAAGCTGTCTGCGTACAAGCCGACGATCGTCATCACGGGCCGACAACATGCGAACGAAGTGTCCTCGACCAGCCACATCCTCAGGTTGGCCGAGCTGCTCGTCACCGACAAGGCGTACAGGGACATCTTGAAGAAGGTCAACGTCGTCCTGCACCCGGTGGAGAATCCCGACGGCGCGCAGATGGCATACGACCTCCAGAAACTGACGCCGACCTACATGCTGCACGCGGGACGGTACAGTGCGCTGGGTATGGACGTGCAGTCCCAGGTCGGGCTGGCCGATCCGCTGCTGCCCGAGGCGCTTGTGCGCGGGCGCGTCTGGCGGGACTGGCTGCCGGATATTTACCTGAACCCGCACGGATACCCGTCGCACGAATGGGTGCAGCCCTTCGCCGGGTACGTGCCGCCGGGCTTCCGCACGTATCTCTCGACGCGCGGGTGGTACACGACGATGGGGACGCTTCGCGATCCTCGATATCCGGACCACGCCGTGGCGACCGAGGCGCTGCGCGAGGCGCTCGTTCGCGAAATCAATTCGAACCCAGACGTTCGCGCGATGGACCTGCGGCACCAAGCGCGATACCGCAAGTGGGCGTACGGATTTGGACCGTACGTGTTCAACCAGGAGATTTATAAAGACACGGCGATCTACTACAGCGATCCGGAAACGGGCGAACCGAGCGGCAGCCGCCGGTTTGGCGCCGGACGCGGCGGCACCCCGGCAGGCGACGGCGGCGGCCCGGCCGGCGGCACCGGGCGTTTCTCCATGAACGCCTGGCCGCAGGTCACGTTCTTCAGCGGCGGCACGGAGGCGCCCGACGAAACCGCGCAAGGCGAGTGGTTGAACCTCGTCTCGAAAGCGGGATTTTCGTACCTCATGGCGAACGTGAAATACCTGCGCGATGGTCACTACACCGTGCAACGCATCGAGGAAGACGGCGCCCGTGATGCGGTGTCACTGACCACCGTTCGAATCCGGCCCGTGATGCCCGACAAGGCTCCGTCGCCGTCGCGCGGGACCACCACGGGCGCGACCACAGTCAAGTGAACTCGCTATACTCTGACCTCAGATGGAGGCTCTCATGCGTCATTGGCTCGCTGGTTTTGCGGCATTGGTGTTTTCGCTCGCGCTGGCGCCGTCGGCCGTCGCGCAGAACGCGCAGATTACCGGCATGGTGAAGGATTCGAGCGGTGGGGTCATCCCCGGCGCGACGGTGACCGCTCGCAACGTCGAAACGGGATTGACGCGTATCGCGGTGACCGATGGCGCCGGCGAGTTCCGGCTGCCGTCGCTGCCGCCGGGCCGGTATTCGGTGGTGACCGAGTTGAGCGGCTTCAGCACGGAGACCCGCCCCGATATCACGCTCATCATCGATCAGACCGCCATGATCAACTTCGCGCTCAAGCCCGCGGCGCTATCCGAGACCATCACGGTGACCGGCGAGTCGCCGATCGTCGATGTCACGCGATCGGACGTGTCGACGGCGGTCTCGACGCAGCAGATTCAGGATCTGCCGGTCGCCTCGCGGCGCTGGATCGATCTGGCGATGCTGACGCCAGGTACGTCGCAGGACAACATTCGCGGGCAGTTCTATCGCGGCAACGTGAACGTCGGCGCCGGCGGACGCGAGTACTCGAACGGGTTCGTCGTCGACGGCGTCAACAACACCTGGGCCGAGATGGGCGAGCCGCGACAGAACTTCGCGATGGACGCGATCCAGGAATTCAAGGTGTCCACGTCGACCTACAAAGCCGAGTACGGGCTCGCGACCGGCGGCCTCGTCTCGGTGGTGACGAAGTCGGGGACCAATCAGATGCACGGATCCGGCCTGCTATTCCTCCGCGACGCGTCCATCACGGCGAAGGAATTCTTCCAGACCACGAAGCCGGATTACCGGCGATATCAGTACGGCGGCACGATCGGAGGGCCGATCGTCAAGGACAAGACGCACTTCTTCTTCGCGTACGAAGGCACGCAGGAGAAGCAGTTCCTCACCGTGAATGCCCGCGGTCTCTGGCCGCAGTACGAGGGGACGTTCCTCAGCGATCAGACGCGCTGGACGTACAACACGAAGATCGATCATCAGATCGGGAGCGGTCAGAGCCTGTTCTTCCGGTACGGCGCCGAAGACGAGTACCGGCCGATCATCACGGCGGGCGGCACGGTCGCGGTGACCAACAGCTTCGATTTCGCCGTTCCCCGCAAGTCGGCCGTGCTGGGGCACACCTGGATCATCAACGCGAACACCCTGAACGACGCCCGCTTCCAGTATGCGTACGCGAAGTACGAGGTGTCGCCGCCGTACAGCCACGGTGACTGGGAGCCGGCGGATTTCACGGCGCGGCTGCCGTTGTGCACGCCGATCTACACGTACCCGTCGATCACCGTCGGTGGTTGCGGCAACGCGCAGATGGGCCCCGAGTCGCGCTGGGAGCTCAAGGACGACTTCTCGTATTTGATGCACACCTGGGGCGGCTCGCACCAGTGGAAGGGTGGCCTCGACTTCAGCAGCATCCCGTTCGAGGGCGACAACACGGGCTCGCCGCTCGGCAACTGGACGTTCCCCAAGGACACGCCGTACAACGTCGCGGACCCTTCGACCTACCCGACGCAGTACACGAACTCGCTGCCGACGTATGCGAACATCCCGACGAAGACGTTTGCGGCCTTCGTGCAGGACGACTGGCAGGTCCGGAACGGGCTGACGCTCAACCTCGGCCTGCGCTACGACCTGCAGAAAGGCTCGTTCAACGAGAACGTGCCGCAGCTGCTCTCGGACATTCAATCGAAGCTCGGACGCGACGGCGCGTTCCCGCTCGACATCTCCGTCGTGAAGCAGTCATCGTCGGGCCGCGGCGACGTCAACAACTTCGGTCCGCGCATCGGGCTGGCGTGGGATCCGGCCAACAACGGCGTCATGAACATCCATGCCGCCTGGGGCATGTTCTACGACAACATGCGGACGCTCCAGAACTTCGGCGAGCTGACCTGGCCGCAGGCGAAACAGATCATCATCTCGCGGCCGTCGTTTCCTGATCCACTCGGCGGCAAGTCGCGGGAATCGTTCATCACCACGGCCGCGCCGAATGTCACCGTCGAGTCGAACGACACGGTGAATCCCTATGCCCATCAGTTCAATCTGGGCGTGAGCCGCACGATCACCCGCGACATCGCGGTGACGGCCGACGTCAGCATCACGAATCGCTATTCGGATCGCGACGTTGTCGATCCCAACCTGCCCGATCAGACGACGAAGGCGAAGGTGTATCCGCAGTTCGCGCGCGTCAACGTCTGGAACTCGACCGCGAACAACTCGTACCGGGCGCTGTTGCTGAAGGTCGATAAGCGGATGTCGAACCGCTATCAGTTCCTGGCGTCCTACACCCTCTCCAAAGCGATGGACACGTCGTCCACGAACCTGCTGGCCGATCGCTACGGCTTTTATTCCATCGAGCGGTACGGCGCGGCCGATCGGCGTCATCGCCTCGTCACCAGCGGTATCGTGCAGCTTCCGGCCGGTCTCCAGTTCTCGGCGATCGCCGACTTCCGATCGAGTCTGCGATTCAACCCGACGACCTCGCTCGACCTCAACGCCGACGGTTACACCGGCGATCTGCCGGCCGGCATTCTGCCGGGCACCGGCTGCCGCGACATGAATCTCGACGCCGCGAACACCTTCCGCCGGTCCCGCGGGCTCACGGAGGTGACGACGGTCGACTGTCCGGGCTTCGCGAACGTGGACCTGCGGTTGTCGAAAACGTTCCGGATCGGGACGGCCCGAGCCGAGTTCATCGCCCAGCTGTTCAACATCTTCGACCGCGACAACTTCAACACGCCGAACGCCAACCTCGGCGGCGGTAACGATACGGTGAGCGGCCGTCCGCTGTTCGGCACCAGCACGTCGCTGCTGGCGAACATCAACGCCCCGTCTCGGCAGGCGGAGTTTGCGGTGCGGCTCCAATT
>Ga0209515_10003656_pt1 | contig 21613 bp, 19 predicted proteins | sample Subgroupgradi54m_FD_187454 | JGI IMG/M metagenome (GOLD analysis project Ga0209515, IMG submission 187454) | Subsurface groundwater microbial communities from S. Glens Falls, New York, USA - GMW60B uncontaminated upgradient, 5.4 m (SPAdes)... ... | reverse complement strand
AACGCTCGATCACCGGATTAACGACCACCACTTCCTTCCCGCGACGCTGTGAAGGGTTTACGACAAATACTTGGACATCCTGGCCGATTTGCGGAGCGGCCAGTCCGATACCATCACTGGCGTGCATCGTATCGATTAGATCACGGATCAACCGCCTCAGCTCGTCGGTGAATCGCTCGATTGGACGCGCCTTGGTCCGCAACACCGGATGCGGCGAAAGGCACAAAGAACGCACGCTCATTTAGACCGTGTTCCAATCCATCGGTGCTATTCTAGCGATCATGGAAGAAATTGCAATGTCGACGCTCGTTGGGCAGCCACCAAGAGGCTTGACTGCTCTGGAGCACCCTCGCATAATGACGCCATGGTCGCCTCGGTCGTGCCCACCAACCTGCAGCCCTACTTTGAGAAGGGGATTCAAGCGTATACGCAGGGCAGCTACGAGTATGCGATCGATCTGTTTACCTTCATCGTCCACCATGCGCCGGATGCCACCGAAGCCAGGCGCTATCTTCGCCTGTCCGTCCAGCGGCAATCCGCGCAACAGCCTTCATCGCTGCTGACAGAGCTGAGCTCCACGCTGCTGACGCTACCCATCCGCTTGTGGGCGATGCTCGCGCAACTGCAGGGCCAAACGCGCCAAGCGATCGCGATCTACGAATGGCTGCTGCGCCTCACCCCTCGTTCCACGTCGCTCCTCCTGCGGCTAGCGATCACACTTGCCCAAAGCGGTCTAGACGACGCGGCAGAGCAAACCTACGAAGAGCTCTTGCACCTTGCGCCCAACCATCTTGGTGCGCTGCGGCGGCTGGCTCGCCTGTCGATGAAGCGCGGCAACGATGCTCAAGCTCGTCAATGTTTTGAGCGGATCCTGCGGCTGCACCCAAGCGATCTTGAGGCGCAACAGAGCCTCAGAAACCTCGATGCCCTCGGTACGATTAAAAAAGGGTTCACTGCGTAAGGCCACCTCTTGTTTCCCGGTTCGCCTGTTGGCCCGTGAGTCAGTTGAACGCGCACATCCATCAACGGGCAACCAGCTAACCGACTAACCCGCAAACCGGCCAACCCGCAAACTATTACAGTGGATCAATATTCACACTGACTGGCATCCCGCGAAATCGCCGGCCAGGCTGGAGCGCTCCGCGCAACACTCTCATCATCGGTTCGACCGCGCGTCCCTTGAGCAACAGACACGCGCGATAGGCCCGCCTGAGCCGCGGAATCCGGTGTGGCGCCGGTCCAAGCAGCGTCATGCGCAGACCCTTCACGAGCCGCCGCAACTCTACAGCAAGCGCATCAGCCGCCTCGAATACCTTTTGCCGTGAAGCGCCCATCAGTGTCAGCTCGATCAAATGCACAAACGGCGGCAGCTGCACGCGCCGTCGCATCTCGATCTCCGCGTCATAGAAACGCTGGTAATCATGCGCCTGGGCCGCCTGAATCGCGTAGTGGGTCGGGCAGTACGTTTGTAAAAACACCTGCCCTGGCTGCTCCCCTCGTCCGGCGCGCCCGGCAACCTGGGTCAGGAGATCAAACGTCCGTTCGCCTGATCGAAAATCCGGCAGATTAAGCGCCGTGTCAGCCGAGATGACCCCCACCACGGTCACCTGCGGGAAATCGAACCCCTTGGCGATCATTTGCGTGCCGACGAGCAGGCCGATCTGCCGGCGCTTGACGGCCTCATAGATCTGTCGATGGTTCTCCCGCTGCTTGGTCGTGTCACGATCCATCCGGCCGATCGATGCCACCGGAAAGAGCCGGTGCAGCTCTGACTCGACCCGCTCCGTCCCCGAGCCGCGAAACCGCACATACCCCTTTTTGCAGGACTCGCACAGCTCCGGTGGAACCAGCTGAAAATTGCAGTAATGGCACACCAGCTGCCGCTGGCTTGCATGATAAATAAGCGGCACCGAACAGTGCGTGCAGCGTGAGACCACCCCGCAGGTCTGACACTGCGCGACACGGGCAAACCCGCGGCGGTTGAGCATCAGCATCGCCTGTTCTCCACGCTCGATGGTCCGCTCAAGCGCCCGGTGCAATCGTCCGGAGAGCGGCGATGATGTGCGCCGTCCGTGGGAGAATTCTTCACGCATGTCGATGATGTCAACTTTCGGCAGCGTGCGCCCTTTCACTCGTGTCGGCAGTGTCACGAGTTGGCTCTGTCCATGCATCGCCGCGTAGTAGCTCTCAATGGCTGGGGTCGCGCTACCTAAGAGCACGACGGCTCCTGTCAGTCGGGCTCTGGCGAGTGCGACCTCGCGCGCATGCGTATGCGGAGCACCCTCTTGCTTATAGGCTTGCTCATGCTCCTCATCCAGAATGATCAGCCCGAGCCGTTGAATCGGAACGTAGACTGCAGAGCGCGCTCCCACCACGATTTGACACTCGCCACGCAGGAGTGTCTCCCAGGTCTGCGCACGTTGCCGCTGGCCGAGCCGGCTGTGCCACACCGCGACTTCGGCTCCAAATCGCTCGCGGAATCGATCAATCGTTTGCGCGGTCAGCGCAATCTCAGGAATGAGACAAATGGCCGAGCGGCCTTGCTGCAGGATGCGATCAATCGCTTGTAAGTACAACTCGGTCTTGCCTGAGCCGGTCACGCCGTGGAGCAAGATGGTTTGAAACTTCTTCGCATCAATCGCTGTTTTGATTCGTACGAATGCGCGCCGCTGATGCGCCGTGAGCGTCAACGACCCGGCACGCCCTTCATGACTCACGCCTCCGACGCCATGGCCTTCGACAAGCGTTCCTTGCCTCGCGGCTGATGATGCTGCATCACGATGGCTTGGAAGCCGCAGCTGGCTTGGCACCATGAGTGCGAGCGCCTCGCCAAAGCTGCAGTAGTAATAGTCGGCGATCCACTTCGCCAGCACCCATCGCTCCTCGGCAATGACAGGCACCGGATCGATCAAGCGGCGCAGCGGCTTCAGCTCTCGGATCGGGCTCTTATCGAGCAACTGCACCACGAAGCCAGTCTTGACGCGCGGCCCGAAAGGCACCAGGACTCGCATGCCTACCTGGAGTGTCGAGGCCAGCTCGGCAGGAATGAGGTAATGAAACGAGCGGTCCAGTGGGATATCGAAGACAACTTCAGCAATCTGCATACACGGCACACCAAGTCAGTCACATGCGACAAGAGACAGGCGACAAGTTAATACCCTGGATTCACAATCCCGGCATGTCGCTTGTTACCTGTCACCTGTCGCCAACAATTGCTTTATCTTTTTCAAGTCTTCCCACGCATACTTTTTCGCTGGGGGATTGCGCAGCAGGTACGCCGGGTGGAACGTCGGCACCAGCATGGTGCCCTGGTACTCGCGAACCTCGCCGCGTATTTTGGTAATGGAGACATACGGCCCAAGCAGCGCCTTCGTCGCCACGGCACCCAGCGTACAGATCACCTTCGGCTTCACCACCGCGATCTGCTCTTGGAGATACGGGAAGCAGGCGTCCATCTCCTCTGGCAGCGGGACCCGGTTCCCTGGAGGGCGATGCTTCAGCACATTACAGATGTAGACCTGCTCGCGTTTCATCCCCATCGCTTCGATCATTTTCGTCAGCAGCTGCCCTGCCCGACCGACAAAAGGCTTGCCTTGGAGATCTTCATCGCGTCCGGGTGCCTCACCGATAAACATCAGACGAGCGGTCGGCGTGCCATCGCTGACGACCTCCTGCGTCGCGGTGCGGTAGAGCGGACAGCGTTGACAGGCTGCCACCTCGCGCGCTAACCGCTCAAGCCGCTCATGCGCCGACGCATCACACTGCTGCTCAACAACCGCCTCGGGCGCCTCATAACGGACGGGCGCTGATGGCACCGCGGAAAGCCCGAAGGCTCGCAGCCCTTCGACATGCTGTTTCGCCGCTCGAGCCAGCGCTCGTCGTTCATCGCTCATCAGGGCACCTCAGCATGATCATCTCATAGCCAACATCAAGGAGCTACCGCCAACAATAGCTCAGAGTTCGGGGCTGTAGGCAAATAACCCAGAGCCACCAGCCCTCAACCCAGAACCAGAGCGCCACGATGTCGTTTTGATAGGCGCTCTTACGCGCTGGCACGCGCTACAGAAGTTGCAAGGAGCGGGGTGAGCACGGTTGAAACAATTTCCTCAGCCGCGCGCGGATGGCTGAGTGCTTGCGCCGCCTGCCCCATCGCCGCAACGCGCTGCGGCGCATCGAGCAGCTGTTGCACCGCGCGAGCCACCGCCTGTGGGCTGCGTGCAATGATTCCAGCCCCGTGCTGCGCCACATACCAGGCGTTCATGCGCTCTTGCCCAGGAATGACATGGTAGAGGATGAGCGGGAGGCCTCGGCTGAGCGCTTCGCTCACCGTCAACCCTCCAGCTTTGGCCACGATGAGATCGCTCGCCGCCATCAGCTCGGCCATCGTGTTGATAAAGCCGAAGACCCGCATCGGCATCGCTTCAGTGTTCGCCCGCGTCGCAAGATACCGCCGCGTCGCGTCATCGTCTCCGCAGACAACCAGAAGTTGCAGCCGATGTGGCCGCACCGTTTCAAGCGCCAGTAGCGACTCTACCACCTTCCTAAACCGGCCTACCGTTGTTCCGCCGCTCGTGACGAGCGCCGTCAAGCGCTCCGGGCGCAATTGCAGCGCCTGTGTCGCTGCTGCACGATTCATGGGCTGCCCGAACGACTGGCCAATGGGAATTCCCAGAACCTGCACACGCTCAGCAGAAACCCCACGTTGGATGCAGACGCGGGCACTTTCCGGAGTGCCCACCACCATCGCCTCGCACTCCGGCGCGATCCAAAACCAGTGCGGATGGAGATCGGTCACGACGACCACAGCTGGGCTCCTCAGCCACCCAGCGTGCTTCCCGGCTCGGCATACATCGGCCGGGAGAAAATGGGTCGTGACAATCAGAGCCGGAGGATGGGTCTTCAGGGATTGCACAAACCGGCGGGTCATGAACAGGTTCCAGGCTCGACGTAACGGTTGGACGAGGCGAAACATTATGTCCGCATCGAGCAGATGATAGCTGATTTCCCACACCCATGAGGCATGACGGACCAGGAAGAGGTACGAGCGCGAATAGCCGGAGCGAAACCAGGAGGGCGCATAGTCCAGCACATCGAGGCATTCTACCTCGGCCTGCGGATGTTGCACCTGGATCGCCTGCGCGATCGCTTCGGCTGCCCGGCGGTGGCCGGTACCTGCAGTCACGTAGCAGACAAGAATGCGGATTGTTGTATGAGCGGTGATAAAAGCGTTCCTCAAACGATTCGTAGTTCGGGGTTCCCCGACCCGACTTTCGTGATCGCTGGGGCGGGCAACCCAGAACGAGAGCGCCTCGAAGTTATTTCAAGAGGCGACGCTCTAGTTCGGTGCTTTCAGTTGTCGGAACAGGTCGTAATACCCGGAAAGCTTCATCCACAGCGATGGACCTGCGCCATCGCGCTCGGTAACCTTCACCCGACGCAGCGCAAACCGATCGATGCCAGGCGTTGATGAAAGACGATTGGTCGTGCAGGCCACACGGTAGCCAGCCTGCCGGACGATCTCTTGAACCTGTGCGGTGAACCCTCCGATTGGGTAGCTGATGTACTCAACCGGCAAATGAAGATGCGCTTCAATCACGCGTTTCGATTCAACCAGCTCATACGGAAGCTTCTCCTCAGGAACACTCGGCAGGTAACTGTGATGCATCGTATGGCTGCCGATCAGTACGCCATCGCGCGACATCTCAACCGCCTGCTCCCAGGTCATGAATCCAGGCGTGCCAATCTCCCCCGGAGTGATAAACACGGTGGAAGAAAAGCCAAATCGCTTCAGCAGCGGCCACGCGATCGTGTAGGTCTCTTCATAGCCATCGTCAAAGGTGATGACCGTCTGCCGCCGCGGGAGTCTTGTCCCTCGCTCAAGCGCATCCGCCACCACATCTAAGCCGACCACCTGATAGCGGTGTCGCGCGATGAACGAGAGCTGGCGCTCAAACGCCTCGGGGGTGACCGTCGGCACATGATCGCTCTGAAACCGCCCGATGCGGTGGTAGCCTAGGATGGGAAGATAGTAGCGCAGGCGGCTCATGCCCTGGCCTCCGCCCCATCGAAACGCTCGTGAATGAGAAAATTGCCGCCATGTTTGAGCTTCTGCACGATTCGGATCCCGGCCACAGTATGCGCGAACCCGCATGACCGCAGAAGCCGCGAGAGGCCGTTCGGCTTGAGTTGCCCAATGAACCTGAACCCACACCTGATGAAGAGTCTATTGAGCTCCTTCACATCCTGATAGCAGGCGTGCTGTGCCAGGTGAATTGCCTCATGCTGTCCTCCAGTTGTAGCGAACGTGGACTTGGTGATGAACCAGCCGTTTGGCCGCAACAGCGAAGCCACGCGCTGGATCGCACCCTCGAGATCGAAGATATGCTCCAGCACGTCCCAGGCGAAGATCGCATCGTACGGCCCTTGCGGCTGCCTGGTCGGATCCCGGACATCGAACATGGCCGGAGTCACATCGTGCCGATGGAATCGCCAAGCCGCGTAGTCGAACGTCTTTCCCGCTACATCGAGGTAGTCGCACCGAATGCCGCGCCGATTGAGATAGAGCGTGAGGCCCCCGACCCCGCCGCCCATGTCCATGACGCGTTGCCACCTGAATTTCTTGCATGCTGTTGCTACGACTTTAAACCACGCTTGCTTGTCGGCTGACGCCTCCCAATAGCTCAATTCATATAGATAGTGCGGAGTCACCTGGTAGTAGGCCAGCACATCCTTTTCCTCCCTTGCATCACCCACTCGCTTCTGCGCGATGAGGTCCGCGCCAGTGTGATAGACCCAATATTCGTCCGCGATCGCCTGAAGCGGTGTAGCTAGATACGTGGTCAGATCCGTGAACACCGTTAGGGAAGCTCGGCGATCCAGGTTCGTTAAACATAGCTCCCGCTCGAGCCGCCGGTCACGGAACCCTTTGCCTGTCATGTCCGTAGCTTTCTCATCGCTTGTTCCGCCCGGGTCAACACCTTCACCACATCGCACGCAAGCGCTGTCCCGAACCGTGCCCGGTCACCACCCTGCAGCCCTACCGCAAAGTAGCGCACGACCCGCTCTAGCGGGCTCTCGAGCGACTTAAACGGAATCGCCCGACGCACCAAGGGGTCAGGCGCTCCGCCATCATACCGCGACTCCAACTCCATATCCGCGACCATTAAGCGTTCCGTTCCAAGTTGATCGAGCGTATAGAGATGTTGGTCGGTCACGACACCGAGTACTCGACGTTTCTGAGGACTGAGGCGCCCTGCATGGATCCATGCGCCAGCACCTCCGGGAAACGCCAGCGTCAGGCTGAACTGCTCCGGAGCTCCTTGAGGATCTACTGGTCCTCCAAGCGCCTGCAGTTGTTCCGGCAGCTCGCCGATCAGGTCCAGGCACAAACTGACGTCGTGCGGCGCCCAATCCCACAACGCGGGCGTGTGTGATCGAAACGGCCCCCACGACGCGCCTTCTGATACCACCAGACGCACGCGTTCACGACCATCCGCCAGGACACCTTTGAGTGCGTCGTATGCCGGGTCGAATAGATGAGTGTGATTCACGAGGACCGCAACGCCTGAGCTTGACACCGCGCGATGCAGCCGCTCAGCGGTCGGGAGATCGAGACACAGCGGCTTTTCCACAATGCAGGGCTTGCGTTCAGCTAGACAATGCTCAAGCATTTCTGCATGCATCGCTGGTGGAGTCGCAATAATGACCGCATCGCAGTCCGATTGGATGAGGGATTGCCAGTCACTCACCACCGTCACCGGATGCGGGATCGCTTGAGCTTTCTCCGGTTGGGAGGTGCACACATGGCTGAGGCGGCAGCGACTACCTAATTCTGCCAGCGTCTTCACATAGGTACGCCCCCACCGGCCAAGACCAATGAGACCAAACCGAAGGGGAGCGGCCATCCCTGCTTAGAACTGCACGCCGGTATAGTGGCGAGTCGCCCACTCCATGAAACGTTTGAGCCCGTCTTTCAACGTAACACGCGGCGCATAGCCAAGCTGCAATCCGGCTTTGCTGATATCCGGGCATCGTCGCTGCGGCTCATCGGCAGGATACGAATCAGGGTATTCGACGATTTCAAGGTTGAGCGGACGCCCCACAACCTCTTCCAGCGTCTTGGCCAGTTCCAGCATCGAGAGTTCAGGCACCGGATTGCCGATGTTGTAGGCTTGCCCCGGCGCCCCATTGAGGAGTGCTTTCGTAAACCCTACAAGCGCATCGGTCACATAGCAGAATGTCCGCGTCTGGTTCCCGCTGCCATAGACATGCAGTGGCTTGCCACCAATAATACGGCTGGCAAAATTCGGCAGCACCCGGTAGTCGCGCTCCTGCATCCCAGGCCCATAGACATTAAAGGGCCGAACCATTCGAGTAGGAACGCCGTAGAGCTCGTGGAAGATGAGGCAGAGCGTTTCTCCAAGCCGTTTGGACTCATCGTAGCATGCGCGGGGGCCCAGGCATGACACATTGCCCCGGTACGACTCCGAAGTTGGCACATGCTTTGGATCCGGATCTCCGTAGATTTCGCTTGAGCTGAAGAAAAGGAAGCCCTTCAATTTGTACTCAAGCCCTAGGCGCAGCATCTGTTTTGTCCCGATCGTCGCCACTTCAAGCGTTTCCAAGGGGTACTTGCGGTAGTAGTACGGGCTCGCGATGCCTGCGGCGTGAATGACGTAGTCCACCGGGTCATGAATAGTGAGCGGCTGGATCACATCATGCGTGATAAAGCGAAATCCGCTTTCATGGGGCAGCTTAGCCCCCAACTGGCCGCTCGTAATGAGATTGTCGCAGACGATGAGGCGGCAACGCTCCACAAGCACATGTTTATTTAAATAGGCGAAGAGCGCGATGAAATACCGGCCGAGAAATCCAGCACCTCCTGAGAGCAGCACCGTGGACCCTGAGAACGCCTTCGCCTCATCGCCAAGCCGGGTCGCAATCTCTTGAATGTCGCTTGGTAAACAAAAATCCATTGCGTCGTTAGTCAACGACCACCTCCGGGAGCGGCACAATAAAATGCCCACCTGCGGCGCGAAACGGTTCGTGCTTCTTCTTGATCGATTCGGCAAAGTTCCACGCCAGAATCAGCGCATAATCCGGCCGATGCGCCTGATCATACAGATAGGATGAGGGCACGACAGGCAGATGATGTCCCGGCGTATAGAGCCCTTGCTTCAGCGGGCTATCGTCGATGACATACTCCAGCACGTCTGGCCCAAGACCAAAATGGAACATCAAGGTAGTCGCCTTTGCCGGAGCGCCAAAACCCGCCACCCGCTTCCCTGTTCTCTTGAGGTCTTGCAGCAGTACGGTCAGCTGCTGCTTGCGTTCTTGGATCCGATCAAACAGCTGTCGATACGCTGCTGGCTCGTGCAAACCATAGCGAGCCTCGTGATCGATGAACTGCGCCACGCTGGGCTGTTGAGGCATGCGCCCGCCCCGCTGTTTGGCGATCGCGCGGAGCGAACCGCCATGAGAGTCCACCCGCGCCACATCGACCAGTTCCATGCTATGGCGCGTAAAGAGCCCAACGAGCGGCTTCACGGTATGGTAGCTCACATGTTCGTGATAGATCGTATCGAAAAGCGTTTTTTCAAACACATCGAGCAGATACGACACTTCGAAGACAAACAGCCCATCCGGCTTAAGTAAATGCGCCACCCCGTCGACAATCGTATGCAGATCGTCCGCGTGCGCGAAGACATTATTCGCGACGACCAGGCTCGGCTGCCATCCCTCGGCCCGCAGGCGGGTTGCCAGGCGTAGGTCAAAAAACTCCGGCAGCGTTTCGATCCCGCCTCGTGTCGCTTCAACAGCAATCTGCTGGGCCGGGTCAATCCCCAAGACGCGCATGCCGGCGGCCTGGAAGAAGCGCAGGAGTGTCCCGTCATTGCTGCCGATCTCGATGACTTGCGATCCTGCCGCCATGCCCGTGAGGCGAATTATCGCTTCAGCGTACCGGCGAAAATGCTCGACGAACACCGGCGAGGTGGAAGAGACATACACGTAATGACGAAAGAGCACCTCAGGATCTACGATGTCTAGCAGTTGGACATGCGCGCAGCCACGGCAGATCCAGACATTGAGTGGAAAACGCTCTTGCGGCTTCCCGCGCTCTGCGGCGGGCACAAACGCATTGGCGAGCGGTGTCGCTCCCAGCGACATGACCTGCTGGAGATCCCGCGAGCCGCACAAGCGGCAGTCGCTGCGCGTCCGCATGGAGGCGAGTGAGGGGGCGCGGGTCATGAGGCTTTTAGTGGTGCAATGCGCACCGTATCCGCCTCGTAGTTCGGCATTTCACGGTTGTTTCGGGCGAAGACAAAGAGGACCGACGGCTCAAGAAAGTGCATGGCATGCTCGTACCTCGGAGGCGTGTAGAAGAGTTGCCCAGGCTTAATCGTCCATCGCTTGGGCGCTCGACGGTCTCCGACCTTGCGATGCAGATAGATCATCCGGCCGCTTTGCAGCCAGCAGTAATGGTAGTCTGTGCGGTGATAATGATTGCCCCGGAGCGCCCCTTTGACTGAGGTGATGACCGCAGCACTTGTGAACGAGGCGTCAATCAGGTTGCGGATCTCTCCGCGCTCATCCACAAACGGCGGGCGCTGAGGAAGAATGACCTTGAATGACTTCATGACTCATAAACCTCCTGCACCATACGGACGAGTTAGCCTTGCTCTACCAAACGCTTCCGATAGATGACGACGTGGGGAGCGTTCTGCACGGTCGCAAAATGGTGCGAGCCAGGATCCTCTCGGTTCTGCCAGAGCACATCGGGGACCGGAAGCTCGATCCGCTCATAGGATGCGGCAATGCGCCGAAAGTACGGGCTCTCAAGAAATCCTTCGGGCATCCAATCTCGTCGCAAGATGACCCAATCCGGTTCACTTTCTTGCGCAAACTGCGAAGGCCGCTCGATCACCAGATCAGTGTAGAACATCAACGTCCGATCGTCATAGGGAATTTTCACCGTCTCGCCAGGCCGGGCATGCGCTCGCAGATAGCCCACAATCCCTTCCATCGGTCCGATGTACGGATGGGTCAGCTCATAGACTAATTGTGTGAGCGGAATCTGGACGCGTGGTGCTTGGAGTGCATTCGTGAACAGCACGAGCCCGACGATCATCCACCCGACTACCCGATGCCACCGCACCTGCTGGACCAGCCACCACGCCTCAAGGATTGCCATGAGCGGCACAACCGGAATAAGGTAGCGCATCTGCCGCTGATCAGGAATCAGGAGAAACGCCGCTTGAGCGACGATCACGAGTGCTAACAGACTGGCCTGTGCGAGGACAGAGCGCTGAGGCATGCGGAGCTTCGGCCAGACAAGCCGGAGCAGCGCGATCACCAGCGCTGCTCCCCCGATGAATGCTAGAGGGACCAAGTATTTATTGATCACGCGCACATAGAACTCTAGATGGTGGAACATGCGCCCAACCGACAACGCGCCGATAAACGCTCCGCGATAGAAGAACATCGCCCACGGCACCGTCAACACACCGACGATTCCAGCGAGCCAAGCCACCTGCGCCCATGGAACCGGCGCGCTCCGGCGCTGGAAGCTACAGTGCAGCCCCAGGCCGATCACCAACGGCACATAGCTGCCGAAATTCGTGTGAAAGAACGCGACCAACGCACCGATGAGCCAGGCACAAGATCGTGCAGAAGGTCTTCGAAGCCAGGCAAGGTACGCAAGACACACGCCAACCACCAAGGCGGTGGTTAACGCATAGTAGCGGCATTGCCGCATGTGCAGCAGAAACGGGACCGAACACGTCAGTATCGCAACACTCAGGCGATGCACCAGACGATCGCGGGTCATCTGCGCAGCCAACCGCCATGTCAAGTAGAGCGTGAGCAGCCCGCACAGCGCGAAGGGTAAACGGGCAACCGCCGTTGATTCCCCCATCACCGCGAACACCCCGGCGAGCAGGTAGAACGGAAGCCAAGGACTGTAAATCCATGCCTCGCCTGGGCCGTGACCATAGGCCGCGGGAATTTCCAGATAGCTGCGGCCATCGAACGCCCTGGGATATCCGTACTGCCGCGTTGTTCTGGCCAGCACCGCGGTTTCCGCCTCATCCTGCCACAGGTACCCGTTCCCCAGATTGCTCAACAGCAGGACGCTGGCAGCAAGCAACAGCCCCACCACTACCCAATCGACCGTCAGCCGCTCACGCATGCGATCTATCGGCAGTGCTGGAAGACATGTAGGCGAGCTCCCAGTATTTTACCCACACCAAAAACTCCAACCACGCATACAAGGTTGAAAAGATAAGACTGTGGTAGCCATCGCGGAATCCCTGTTTTTTGACATAGAATTTCCAGAGCCGATTCCACGAACGCCAGCGCAGCATCTTCCGAACCACTATCTATGGAAGGGAGCCTCGCGCATCCACAAACGGCGTCCGCAACGGCACGAGGACCTCGTTTCGCCGACTCTGAGATGCCTGTTCGTGACTCATGAGGAGATCGCATGCGTTTCTGGCGTTGCGCGATGATGAGCCACGATGTCTTCTGTGCGGCGCTGCGCTGGAACCGCACTGAATGACGGTTCCGCTGAGGCGCGCGTAGAAGACCGGCCGGTCGATTGCCACTCCCAGCACTTGGCCCAGAGCATGAAATGCGTGAATGCAAACAGCACTGAAAAGACAAACCCCACCATGCCATCCCGATAGCCGCGTTTCTTGATAAAAAACTTCCAGAACAGTTTCGGTGGCCGCACCACGACCTGGTAGAGCACCGTCCGCATCGGAAACGGTCCGCGCTCCCGAACGATCACTTGCGCTTCGACTGAGGTATACCGGTTTTGCCGCGAGAGAAACTGGACAATCGACGTGAACGGAAAATGGTCGATCGCCGCGTTAAGGGACCCGATCGAACCGTTCACCTGCAGCCGCACATGAATGCCTGTTCCAACGCACCGGGCCGCTGTTCGTTGAAATAGGATCAGGTGCCGATGGTACCAACCGCCGTAGCACATCGGATGGCCCAGGAAATAATTCCTCCGCATGATCTGAAATGCGCGATGACCTTGGGCATCGGTTAAGATGCCATCAATGGCGGCTTTAAGCTCTGGGGTGACCCACTCATCCGCATCGATATGCAAAATCCAGTCCGCGCTGGCATGATCAATCCCCCGGTTCCATTGTAGGAAATGGTCATCCCCAGAGGCGTACCGAAACACCTTTGCCCCGTAGCCTTGCGCAATCTCCACGGTACGATCCGTGCTGAGATCGTCGACCACCACTAGTTCATCCGCCCACCCCACGACCCGATCGAGACAATCGGCAAGCCTGGCCGCTTCATTCTTCGTCATGAGCACCACCGCGAGCGTGGCACGGACTGCCCCCGGCGTTCTTAAAGCCTCAACGCGAGCATGCGACAGCTGCGGCTCGTTCATCGGCGGCAGATGGCGATCAAATCGATCGCGCGACTGGAACATTCCTCGCGAAGCACGTGATCGCCCGTCCGAAGCTCTTCGCTGAAAAACCGTTTCACAGGATTGGCGGCCGCCGACCCCCAGCGGTTCATCCCCCATCGTTTCAGACGGGTGTTGAGCCGATAGCGCGCGCGTGGATACAATCCGAGCATCTCCACGCGTGAAAACGCGCTCTTGAGCAGCGCCTCCAATTCAGGCGCGGTAAACTCTTTCTCGTGAAAGCTGGGTTTTTGGTAGCGTGCATTCTTCTGGTTATGCGTCAGATTCAGCGTCGAGATGACACACACCCCCTCCGGAGCCAGAACTCGGGCCAGCTCTTTGACAAACACCGGCAGCTGCGGCTCGGGAATATGTTCAATCACCTGAAACAGCCCCACGCCATCAAAGGCTCCTCCAGGAAAGGGCAGTGTCACTGCGCGTTCATGGCGGTATGTCAGATTCGGCCGACGGAACATCCGCTGCGCTTGCTCGATCACCACACCATCCATATCAATCGCGGTCACCTCTGCCGCGACATGGCTGAGAAAGTACGCGCCATAGCCTGCCCCGCATCCGATCTCCAACATCCGCTTGCCTTTCACATACTCGGCCGCTTTCTGATAGGCGCAGAGGTGGGACATGAGGAGCGCTCGATCATACCGCTCCTGATCGACCGTAATCACGTTGAAGGGCGCGACGATATCTTCCACATGGATTGATCGGGTCTGCTCCCAATATTTGGCCCAGGCCAAGAATTGATACAGCCCACCGAGCCACGCCGCAGTGAACCCGAGAAACCCATCCCGGTAGCCCTGCTTGCTGAGGTATGCCCGAAAAAAACGGTCCGCTGAACGCCAGAGCGCTTTCGGAAGCGGCATGCGTCGCCCATCAAGAATCCATTTCTGGGCTTCAAGGCTGGTCTGACGGTTTTGTTTCTCGATAAAATCAGCCAAGTCTCTGTACGAGTAGTGCAGGATGTCGCCGTGCAACGTGCCAAACGAACTCTGCGAGATCGCGCGTGGATGCACGGTCGTCTCTTCCCAGCGAAAGACCGAACGCTTAAAGAGCTTCAGTTGCGCGCTAGGATACCACCCCCCATATCGGATCCAGCGCGTACCGATAAAATTGCGCCGCGGAATCGCATACGTCTCATGGGGCTGCGTCTCCTGACGGAGCAGCTGCTGCAGTTCCTGGGCCAGCTCAGGCGTGACCCGCTCATCCGCGTCGACACTCAAGATCCATTCGTATCGTGCCTGCTCAGCCGCCCAGTTACGATGCCGTCCTTCATTCTCCATGCGCCGTCGTACGACACGCGCGCCCAGCTGCTCAGCGAGCGCAACGGTGCCATCGGTGCTCTCATCATCCACGACGAGGATTTCGCCGGCCCAGCGTACGCTCTCAATGCACTCGCGGATTCTGCCCGCTTCGTTCTTCGTGAGCACAATTACTGAGAGCGGGATCGGTGTTTCCATAATACCGTGAGTGCTCCTTCATCGTCAGCAAGTGCCACATCGGCTCGATGCCACCACCGCAGCGAACGCATTCTCCCGGCCCACGCCATATCGGGTGCAGCGATGATATCAAAATGCTTCTTTGTTCGGCGCAAGATGAGGCCGGCCGCAGCCCAGGGAGCAAAGGCTGCAGGGATCCGATACCAATGGACATCGGCGTGTGGGATGAGCCCCACCGACCGAAAGAGCCGCTCGCCGGTCTGCCCGGCAGGAAACGGCGCGAACACATACACGTGCGTCCGGCGCCTCACCCACTGCATGACCTGCTGAAGCCACTGGCACAGTTCATCCGATCTAGGCACCAGCGGCTGAAGCCGCGGCCAGGCAATGCGGATGCGCCGCCCCCATTTCCCATCGCACCAGGCTTTATTGCGGACAAAGAGCATTTGGCGCTCGGGAAGCGTTTGAACACTCTGATGTTCGGTGTGATACACATACGATCCCGCAGCGACAACATTGTGGAAGCCTACCCCTTGGGCACGCATGCAGAAATCTTCATCCTCAAAGAAGCATCGCTCGATCTCTTCGCTGAGCCCCCCGAGACGTTGGAGCACCTCGCGCGTGATTAACATGCAGAAGCCAATGCACATCCCGACCTCTGTGTACTCTCCCCGTAACCCTTGGCGGCTTGCAGCAAATGCGGCGAGCGACATCCCCTTCGGCGGATGCGACCCAAAGGTGCTGCTGGAGGGGTTGACCACCCCAACGGTTGGGCTGGACTGTGCGACACGGATCAGCTCCTCGAGCCACCCCTCGGTAAAGCGCAGATCATTATTCAGCAGGCATACAAATGGTGCGCTCGAGGCGTGGATGCCGCGATTCATGCCGCGCGGGAACCCTTCGTTGGTCTCATTCTGGAGGAGCACAATCTCCTGAATCGCCCCACGTGGTTTCACGGTGGCAAGAAATGCGCGCACAGGCGGCTCGCTCCCATTATCGACGATGAAGAGCCGCGAGGGCGTGCGCGTGCACTCGAAGAGGCTCTCAAGACACGGCTGCGTCTCTTCCAGATGATTCCAACTCAGCAACACCAAATCACAGACCGACGAGGTCATCTTATGACTAAGCGAGGCCACAGCACAGGTGCGCGATCATCCTTGCGTGAGTCCTCGTGCTTCGAGCTCGCGCGCAGCCCCTTCCACGCGATCCTCTGCGCTGACACGCTGTCCCCACGCCACCAACGCTTTCATTCCCTCATCGAGCGTGACCGACGGCGCAAACCCGAGTGCACGCAGTTTGGCAATATCCGCATAGCAGTGGCGAATATCGCCTGCGCGATATTTCCGCGTGATCTGTGGCTCGAGCGCAACGCCGTAATGCACTGCAAGGCGTCGCCCGATCTGGCCAATCGAGGTGGGCTCTCCTGTCCCCACGTTAAGCGCTTGGTAATTTGCACGGGCTTCGTTCATGACCAGTATGTTCGCTTGGACAATATCTCTGACATCGATGAAGTCTCTGGTTTGCCCGCCATCTTCGAACACCAGCGGACGATGCCCGTTCTTAATCTGCGAGGAAAAAATTGCGCACACGCCGGTATAGGGGTTTGACAGCGCCTGGCGCGCCCCATACACATTGAAATACCGCAGCGCCACCGTCGGAATCTGATAGCTGCGTCCGATGCTGAGACACAACTCTTCCTGATCTCGCTTAGAGACCGCATAGACTGAGGTCGGCGCGAGCGGCTTCTCTTCCGGCGTGGGCTGTGCCGTCACTGGCTGCTTGCAGCGCGGACAGGAGAGCTCCCAGGTACGGGCTTTCAGCTGCTCAAGCGGTCGCAGCGACGGAGCCACTGCGCCACAGCGTGCGCAGGCATATTGCCCTTCTCCATAGATGCTCATGGAGCTGGCCACGATCAGTTTCTGAATCGGCAGGCGGTCATTGACGATCACATCAAGCAGGATCGCAGTACCGAGCACATTGGCCGAGGTATACCGCTCAATTTCATACATCGACTGGCCCACGCCCACCATCGCCGCTTCGTGGAACACCACCTCAATCCCCTCGAGCGCGCGACGAAGCGCTTGCCGGTCTCGCACATCACCTTCGAGATATTCTGCTGATGGATTGAGATAGTCCGGACGCGTGTTGCCATGCACTTGCGGCTCAAAGTTGTCCAGCACACGAACCGTATGGCCTGCCTTGAGTAACCCATCGACGAGGTGAGAGCCGATGAATCCAGCCCCTCCCGTTACAAGGATGCGCATCCGCGTGTTCCTACCTGCTTCCAGACAATGAAATACGGTCGGCATTTCGTGTTCTCAAAAATGCGATCGACATATTCGCCGATGATCCAGAGCGACAACAACTGCACAGCCCCCATGGCGAGAATGGCGATCATGACCGATGTCCATCCCGTAATAGCGATATGCAGCACGAGTTTATGATACAGCACAATGCCGATCGAGACGATCGTGGCGATCAAGCACAGAAGGCCTGCCACCATCGAGCACTGCAGCGGCAGGCTGGAATAGGAAAAGAGGGCGTTCATTCCCAGGCGGAAGAGCCGGCTGAAGCCTTGCTTCGCTCGTCCCTGCAAGCGCGGAGCGCGATCATAATCGACGTACCCGACACGGTGACCAAGATACATCTGCATCGCCACCAGATACCGCTCTCGCTCAGGCATGTCGAGCAGTAGATCTTTGAGTCTGGCATCCATGGCGCTAAAGACGCCGACACTGGCCGGAAACTCAATGTTTGATAGGCGCCGCATGAGGGCGCGAAACGCGCGCTTCAATAGGCTCAAGAGGAGACTGTTCTGGTCGTTGCGGCGGCGTGCGAACACCAGCGAAAACCCTTTATTCCGCTCGGCGAGCAGTTGAGGAATGAGCTCGGGGGGGTCTTGCAAGTCGGCGTCCAAAATGATGATGACCTCGCCGCTGGCAAAGTGCAACCCGGCGAACACGGCGGGATGATGGCCAAAGTTGCGCGAGAGCGTGATCACTTTGACCATGCGATCGGCCGCGGCCAATTCCGCTAAGATCTGCGAGCTGCGATCCGTGCTCCCATCATCCACAAACACCAGCTCGTAGCCTGCCAGATCACATTGCGCCAACGCCTGCTTAGTCCGTTGATAATACGCGACCAAGCACTCCGCTTCGTTGAAGACCGGTGTCACCACGGAGACACTGCGACCACGCTGTGGAGCCGTTGATACGTCCGGGCAGGCCACCGAGACCACCTCAAGCATCAGACAATGATCTCCTGGGGATAATACGGGTGCGCCGTCATGACCTCCGGAAGATCGGAGAGATCCTTGAAGAGAGCCCGCGGAAGCTTCGGAGGATCGATGGGATTGAGATTCATCATGTCCCGCTGCTGAGGCCAGCGCTGCCAGACTCGTTCATACCAGCCGTTGAGGATCTCGTGCGCGTGGCTGTAGGTCATTAGCTTCTCGCGCATCTTGCTAGGACGGCGCGCAAAAGAAAAGTGGTAGAAGATGACGCGCCGAGGATCGCAATGATACACCCGACCCCAACTATTGGTCTTGTTGTTGCCGGTAAACCGGCAGGGTACTGGCAGCGGAATGTGGCTCTTTCCAAAGTTATCCAGGACACGAACCGCATGCCCTTCCTTAATCAGCCCACCAACCAAATGCGACCCAATGAACCCTGCCCCGCCTGTCACTAATATAGTCATTACGGCAACCTAAGCTCCTTATGCAAAATCTCGCTCATCTGTTCGGCGCGATGACGATATGTATGTCGCTGTACGACACACGCATGTCCAGCTGCAGCAATGTGCTCACGCTCATCTGAGTGAGCCAGATAATACTCAAGTAATTTAAACAGCTCTTGCGGATCATGGTACAGCACGATTTCTTGCCGATCACGAAATCCCAGAAGTTCATAATCCTTCGGTCCCAGAGCATTTGCCAGCAACAATCGCTTCGCTGCAAGCACCTCATACACTCGCATGCTGATCATGTCCTTCAGAGGGCTGGTGCATTCAATGTAGTGGAATCCGATTCGCGCCCGACTATAGATCTGTGCCATATCAGTATATGGTGCCTTTCCGAGGAAACTCCGAGGATACCGTTCCCGCAGTTCTTGCAGATAAAACTTTCGTGGCACACCGCCGTCATTTCCGATGAATGCGACATCGTATTCCGGGACTTGCGGTTCCATTCCGTGAATCTCCATATCGCATCCCAAAGGCGTCCAGAATGCCCTACGGAACTGTTCTGCTGCTGAGCGCTGAACGAAAAATAGGATATCGTACCTCGAAGCCTGTCGCTGAATTGATCGCCACGAGTTACGCAAAAGGGTATCGACAATATAAAATGCTCGTGGCCGAAGCCTATCCGGCAGATCATAAGTATAGTCACCATGATCGATTCGCAGATACACATCACATCCCCCGGCACACTGCGCAGCCTGTGACGTTTGAAAGTGTTCAACCGTGTGTCCCAGGGAAATGAACGCCCGCCGCAAATACTCTCCGACAGTCCCGGGCGACGAATCATAGAACAGTGCGAGCTTCATCACGCAAGCATAGCAAGCCACTGCTGCCGATCTATCGGCTCACCGGACGGTGTCAAAAGAAGTGGGGCTCCTAGAGATTCGGGCACTAGCACGACGCGATTTCTCCACCACGAAAACCATCGCGTCACCCAGCGTAGAGCACGCTCATTATCCACTAGCACCAGCGGTGTACTCATACTCAGCGTTCTTCTCACCAAAGCACCCCAAACTACCATGCGATACCAGCGCGGCGAATATCCTTGGATACGCATGTTTGGATACGGCGTCAGCACCTCCAGTACCGTGCGCGGCAACTTCCCTCTCACAAAGTGCCGCACAGAATGACCAGCACACACAGCATCAATAGTGACCTGTCTGGCACCAGTCCATCCTTTTTCCACTAAGGAAATAATTTCCATATGTCGAGAATGTTCACAACGTACGCACTCTCCCGTACATCACACGGTTTGCAGAAGCATAAGCTCTAGCACTCAGGTTTCTTAACACAGGACGCCATAAGCAGGCACGTCGCATCATAGATGATTCCACTTGCTCATGACTTGATACATTCAAGCAAGTAGTGTCTGACATGCCTCAAGCACTTCCTTAGGTTCAACCGTCATCAGGCAGGCCCGCTCATAGGGGCATGGCGGCAGTTTGAACTGATGGTAGCAGGGCCGGCAGCGCAAGGCGTCACGATACACCACTTGGTGATCGGCACTCTTCGGATACGGGCCATACACGCGAGGATCCACCGGCCCAAAGATCGACACCGTTTTGACCTTTCGGCTCACCGCGATATGGAGCGGCCCTCCATCATTGCAGACGACCAGCGCTAAATGTCCGAGCAGGCTCGCAAACTGTCCGAGCGTGGTCTGCCCGCTGAGGTCAATGGCCTCATGCGTCATGACCCGCTGCACCGCCTCGCAGGTGGAGCGATCCGACGCTTCTCCAAAAAGGATCAGCTTCGCTCGATATCGTTCCACGAGGGCATTGCCCACCGTAGCAAAATGCTCGAAGCTCCATCGACGAAACGGAGCACCCACGCCCCAACTGACCCCTCCGGCCGGCACCATCCCAATCAAGCACTGCCCCTGATTAAGCTGGTGCTCCTGCAACCATTGGTGTGCCCATCGTTCATCCGCGTCAGAGACATGAAGCTCCATCGTCGGATCGACCAGGTGAATGCCGAGAAATCTCAGCAGCGCCTTATAGTACTCGATCACATGGACGTCTTGGTAGCCGTCAATCGGCAGCCGCTGCGTCAGGAAGCGGCCGCGACGGCGATAGTCGAACCCAACCCGCCGGCGCACGCCGAGCCACTTGAGGATCATGCTATACCGTTCTCCAAGGGAGAGATCGATCGCGAGATCAAATCGAGCGCCACGAATACGGCGAAGGAGCGTTCCAAATTTCCAGAGCGCATGCAGCGGTGTGCTCCGCCAGAGCTTGACCCACTCATCTTTTTCATAGATATACAGCTCATCCAACTGAGGATTTTCCCGCAGGATCTGCTCTGTCCGCCGGTTGCACACATACCCGATGAAGCTCTTTGGAAACACCTGGCGCACCGCGCGCACAAGCGGCGTGGTAAAGAGGACATCACCAATCCCAAACGGGTTGATGATCAGAATGCGCGATGGATGCACACTCGACATGGTCCTCAGGGATGCTGAGTTCTTGTGCACAATCGGAGGGTTATGTCCATTGACTCTGGAGCGCTGCAACGACTTCTTCGACGGTAATCGCGTCCATTGAGGGTTGTGAGATGACCCTATGCCCTGCTCCCCACGGCCCCCACCGATGCGGCCCGGTCGCAGGATCAGTGGTCCCAAAAAGCACAACGGTCGGCGTGCCGAGCGCTGCCGCGAGATGGACTGGCCCGCTATCGTTCGACAAGAGCACGCGCGATCGCTGGAGTAAGCCGGCCAACTGCCGCAAACTTAAGCGGCCAATCAGATCTGCTGCCGGCACACCATCTCTCAGGATCGCGCTCGCGCTTGCCCGCTCCTCTGGTCCTCCGATGAGGACCACCGCACACGAGAGTTGCTTGGCAGCGAGTTGCACCACCGCGCGATACCGATCGATGGGCCATCGCTTAATAGGATTCGATGTCCAGGGATGCACCGCGAGGAGTGGCGTTGAGGGCCCAATACCTTGCTGGCCCAGGAGTTGTGCGACCTCGCCCTGCTCAGATTCAAAGTGCGGCAGCTTCC
>Ga0209515_10003654_pt1 | contig 21631 bp, 32 predicted proteins | sample Subgroupgradi54m_FD_187454 | JGI IMG/M metagenome (GOLD analysis project Ga0209515, IMG submission 187454) | Subsurface groundwater microbial communities from S. Glens Falls, New York, USA - GMW60B uncontaminated upgradient, 5.4 m (SPAdes)... ... | reverse complement strand
GGGAATAAATGGAACAAGCCGCGAGACTAATACAGCCCAGCCACCGTGGCGGTTGTAGAAGTTCTCCGCGCGGCTAACTTTTTCATGCGTGATAAATAAATAAGGCCCAATTTTATCAATCACTGGCCTGCCGCCTTTTAACCCTAAATAGTAGCCAACAGCTGCACCTAACGTTGAGCCAATTGTGCCGAAAATAGTTATTGTAACTAAATCAATTCCAAGCGCGCCTGCGGTTACAAAAATTAATTCAGACGGTATAGGAACAACTGAAGACTCGAGGAACATGCCGACTAGCACGCCCCAGCCGCCGTATTGCAGTATAAGCGAGGCAACGGTTGTGCTTACAGTAGATTCAATTTGAGAGTAAAACCCAAGCAAAGCGTCAAGCATGTAGAATAACCACACTATAGCAAGCAGGTAAAGTTTAAGTCAATTTGCCTGTTGCAACTCCGTTCAAATCCAATTATCTTATGTAAGTGGGCGAAACTTTGTCAGTTACAATAGCTGTGCCTGGCACTGCGCGTTGTTCGGGTTGGCCGCCTTGTTGTTGCATCATTTTTGCAAAATTCTGCTTAGCTACCTCTGCTTTTTTCTTTAGTTTTTCAATTGGAATTTTCTTGTCAACTAATTTTCCAACCACTTCAACCAGTGTTGCAGCGGCAACTGCGTCAATTGGCTCACCAGTAGTTTCAACTAACATGCATGAACCGCGCAAGCCGTAAAGTGGTGCAAGTGTTGGAATCAAACCAGCCATGCCCACAATAGGGATAAAAGATTTATTTTTCTTTATGCCAGTATGCTGCTGTAAATCGCGCAATTCACTTTTGTGAGTTGAGCTTACATATACGCCTCTAGTTTTCTGCGGTTGCGTAACTAACCCAGCCATTGCTATTACTGACCTGCCGCCTGAGTTATGAAAATATTCCAGTGCCTTAGCAGCAACTTCGTATTGTCCTTCAACTGTTAAAGGCTGCAAGTCGCCGCGGAGAAAAACAATATCCTTGCCATTAAGTTTCTTATGATAGAATTTCAAAGAAAAAGGCCGCAAGCCGCCTTTGGCAGTTGCTATAACTTGGTTAGGAAAATGTGGCGAATAAATCGTGGCAACGTGCTCTGCTTTAAGCTGCGAAACTAAATGGTCTACAGCCAGCTTGCTTGCAAAACCCACCCCCGGAAGGCCAACAACGAGCATGCCTTTCTTTGTTTTAACCTGCTTTTTTATCCGGACAAACGACTGTGAAAAGTTAGGCAATTCACTAGACGCAGTAACAACAGCAGCCGCTGCAACCGTAGCAGTTTTAACCGTAGGAACGGTTGCAACAGTTTTAGAAGTTCTAGATTTAGTAGATTCGGTAGACTTAGTAAACTTACTAGCTTTAGACATGAAAAGATCCCCCTTTAACATAATACAAGAACGCTGGATATAAATAACACTTACCGCAGTACATTTTAAATCAATATAGCTTAATTTTATTATATGCCTTCAAAGCCGTACGGTGGAATTTTGCCAAGCACCCGCGCTAGAAGCAAAGCGCTTTACGAAGCTTACGGCGGGTTAAGAGAAGTGCTGAAAGACGAGCAATTCGTCCACGCGGTTGGCAAACTCAATGAAGCGCACAGGCAGGCAAAAACCGCGCTTTCACGAGAATATGGATTAAGAAAGCACATTCCTTTTGGGCTAGCAAGGGTTAGAAAACGTGAAAAACTCCCAGTTGTCCTGCACCATGCCGGAAATCTACGCACAATAACAACAACCGGAGAGCTTGCCCCGGACCAAATGACTGGTTTGCTTGACAGTTTTAAAAGAGAGGTTGAAACTCACTTATTTGTAACCGCTCCAGCGCACGCTGCGATGAAAAAAGTATTCGATGTAATTAACCAAGCTCCTAAAATGGTTCTTGATCCTGATGAAACCGCCCGGACACTTAAACCAGAAACTGAACGAATATACGGGACAAATGTAAAAACCGCTGCTGGAACGTTCTTGAAAACGGGAAATATTGAACAACTAGAAGACGTGCTTAACGATTTAGCCACTGTGAGTAAATTCTCGCAGCCAAGAATCATAGGCAACAGCATCACAAAAAATGCAATTCTACATTTCGTAGCTAATCTAAAAAGAGCAATGGAAGCCGCACACAAAGAACTTACACCTTTAGAAGAACAGAAAAAGCCCTCCGAACAAACTGTTGAAATTGGAAGAGCTCTAGGCATAGACGTTAGAAAAATACACGGCGTTGCATTTGATAACATTCGTTGGAAAACTATTTTGCCGCACAGAATAAAACTTATCAAAGAGTTTGAACGCAGAAACGGCCAAAAGAGCACCGGGAATTAAACTGATTGGAATGAAGACATGAAAAAAACAAAACTTCCCAAAACAGAAGAAGAGTGGAAGAAAAAACTCACGCGAGAACAATTTGCCGTTCTCCGCCGCAAGGCAACTGAACTCCCATTCAGCGGAAAACTACTTCACACTAATGAAAAGGGAGTGTACACTTGCGCTGGCTGTAGCTCAGAGCTGTTTGCATCTGAAACAAAATACGACGCCGGCTGCGGTTGGCCAAGCTTCTGGAATGCAGTTGATGATAAGAAAATAGAGCTAAAGGAAGAAAAGAGTTTTGGAATGACTAGAACCGAAGTGCTGTGCAAAAAGTGTGGCGGCCATTTAGGCCATTTGTTCGACGACGGCCCAGCGCCCACTGGAAAAAGGTACTGCATAAATTCAGTTGCACTGGGGTTTAAGAAAAAGTAATATTAGATAAAAAAAACAGTATGCAGGAGGCCGGACTTCCATCGCATGTCGGGTTTCTTTTCCCGGCGGCTTTTCTTTTTGAAAGAAAAGGCGCATTCGAACCGGCGAACCCCTAAGGGACTAGGGCCTAAACCTAGCGCATTTGGCCGCTTTGCTACCCCTGCATGTAAAGAAATGTGGCAGTTTAAACTTATTAACTTATTATTTCAGCTTAGATGATGAAAGAAAAAGAAGTAACCGCCCAATAGAAATGCTCCGAACAGCGCTGGATAAACGACAAACCGTTCCATTCCACCCACCCCAAAACCAAGGTAGTTTTTCGTTAGGTATAGTAAACCAACGATCGCGATAAAAATTCCAAGCGCCAGCGCTCCGTAGTTCAGGGGCTTTTTTAAAAATTTAAAAGACGAAAGAATCGCTAGACCGGCGAAGAAAAAAATCGCGTGGGAAAAAATAGCGTGCTGTGGCTCAATTGCAATTGGAAACATTGCAGTGCCAATTGCCGCAAACGCGGTTAAGCTAAACAAAATTGAAAATAGCTTGGCGTGGTTGAGTTCTGCCTGAGAGTTTTTGAAAATAAGGTAAGCTGCCACCAAAAACATTACACCTAACGCAGCCAATGAAGCATTAAACATCAACGCAGTTGGACCAATGCCGAGTTCACTTACGTAGTTGTTTGCACTGCTGTAATTTGGTGCGAGAGTTTCAGAAAATAGGAGAACTACACCGAACTGCACTGCGCCAAGCACTAGCAAAGCGCCTGCTGTTTTTACATCGCGAGCATTCGCTACATCAACCATACATCGATTGCCCGCCTTGCATTTTTGAGTAGTCGGCGTGCATTTGTTTCATTTTGTCCATTGCTTCCTTGAGCTTGGATTCAATTTTGTCCGCTTCCTCTACAAGCGGCTTTGTATCTAAGTTAACTCCAATTGTCGGCATTATTTTGTCCAGCAGCATTGCAGCCCTGCGGGGGTCAAGTGGAGATGCAGTTTGCGCCATGAAATTTATAGCGGGAATTTTTGCAGCTGCACACTCGGCAATTAGCACTCCGCTTACTCCCTGCGTTGCACCTTCTTTTACCAACTCGTAGCCTTTTGACTTCAACTCTTCAGCTAGTTGTTTTGTGCTGGCAATTGCATAGATTTTGGTATCAGGCGCAGGCGAAGCGATTCCGGCAAATGAATAAATTGCCTTGGCTTTATTTTCCTGCGAAAATTCAATTATTTTTTCCGACAATTCTACAACTGCGCGCATTGGAATTACCAATTCAGAAAATAACACCATTAAATTGTACTTTTCGCTTGCATAAATCCTAGCTGGAGAGACGGGAATATAATCGTGAATCGCTGCAATTGGCGGAAAGTGCGGGCTTGTAAAATACCCTATTAGTTTCATTCCAAGTTTTTCAGCTAGAAACGAAGCAGTTATCGTCCCAATCATTCCAATTCCGGGAAAACCTTCAATTATAATCGGGTCTTTTAGCTTTACTTTTTCAACTATGCGCAGGTTAACAACCATAATTTAGTTACGTTAGGGCGGTTAAAATAAGTTGCTAATAGTAAAACGCATAAATATTAGGACTTCAATAAGGCGTTTTGCTATGTTGCAAATTGCGCCATAAAGTCCAAAAATTAAAGCAACTTGCTATAAGCTATGAGCTTGTTGCAAGCCAGGCGAAAACTTGCTAAACCAACAGCGCAGTTAAGTGAAACACAAGTAAGGATAGTGGCGCAGTTGAAAGGAAGTAAGTGATGAAACTCTTTGCTTTGCCGCTTTGCCTAGCTATGAAAAGCGAAACTAACAGCGAAAACACAACGAGGTAAATGTTAACTGAAATGAAAACCGCGCTTTGCACATCTGAACTTGATTTGGCAATAAATAACAGCAGCGAACTGGCCTGGAGGGAAATAGTGTAAAGCAAAGCAAGAATCAACGGAACTAGAATTGCAGCAGATAGCAAAAGGGAATACTTCTGCATAGAAGTGCTTGCCTCTGTTTCCCGCGCAATTTCCTGAAGTGCAATTATCTGGTCAGCCATTTCTCTAAGTACAGTTGCAGTTGGCAGGCCGTTTTTGTAAAACTGCACGAGCATTTTCTTAGCTTGGCTGAGAATAAGTGAATTGCCAAAACGCATTTCTTCAATAGCTAACTGCGGAGGCATTCCGCGTTTAATCTTGCTGCTACAAATTGCAAACTCGCGCGAAAGCGGATCTGGCTCTTGTCGCTGGGCTTTTGAAAAGATTTCAAGCATGTCTTTAAACGAAACAGTTGCTGGCAGAAAAGAGATTTTTTCCAATACATTAGGCAAAAGTTTTTCCATTTGCTTTACTCTTTTTTCCTCTTGAAATTCCTTCCACAATGAAAAGACAAAAGGTAACGCAACTATCGGCGCCAATGCAAACAAGTAGATAATATAACCCATAACATAACTCACACTATAACCTTCGGCGCAGTGTAGTCAAGATAAACTAAAACAAGCGCGTTGACAAGGGGAAAAACCAAAAGAAAAACAATAAAGACCTCCACTGCAGTAAGGGAAAAACCAATAACTGAACCTAGAAGGGAAATAGATGCAAACAAGGCGGGCATAACGGCGCCAAAAGCAACGAACAGCAACCCACCCAAGCCTGATTTTGAAGCGTGGCGTTTCAACTCAGAGCGATGGTGCGACAAAATCTCCGCGGCTAGTTTCTTTAACCCGCTTGCATTAGAGTGAGACAAACCCTCTTGCAAAGCGGATAATTCCGAGAGAAAATCTTTGAAATAAACGGATTTGGAATCAACTTTTTTAACCGCGAGCTCAAAGGGAAAACCACGTTCAATTGCCCGGTAAACTTTTTCCATTTCCGCGCTCAACGAGCTGAATCCACTGGAAAGGTTCTGGACTATTTCCCGCGGCTGGGCACCAGTAAGCGCATCTGCATATGCTGAAAAAATGGCCAGTGGAAGAACCTGCTCAACTTCCCTCGCTTTGCGCTGTTCTTTAATTTGCTGTAAAAACTGCATGGCAACGCAGGTTAAGCTAATTAGAAGTTTAACTACATTTCTACGCTGCAGGTTAACAAAAAGACAAAAACAGTTAAAAAAATTAGACAAGTGTAAATGCGGCCACCGGGAGTCGAATTTCCGAACCCTTTTCTTTTTGAACCGTAAACGGCCTTTTTCTTTGCGAAAGAAAAAGGGGGTTTCCCGGACCGCCAGCTTGGAAGGCGTATGCCGCTAGACTGTTTAGTCAAGTGTTAGCATCATACCGCTAGACCATGGCCGCATTAGTTAATTTATTTGGTAGGAAAGTAGATAAAAAACAGAGCTTTGACCGCTTATGGCCGCCGCTGCCTGGAAAATATAACGCGGAATAGCTCGGGCTCAAGTGGCTCTCCAAGTACTTTGCGCCATAGCTTTCCGCGTTTGGCTAGAGCGTTCATAGCTCTAGTTATGCGAGTTGTGTGAAAATGAGTGGTAAAAGTTGTTGGAATTCGCCTCGCAGTATGGGCGTCAGCTACGTCAAAAGCAACTTGAGTTGCTAGTGCTGATATGCGTTTAATTTGTGCAGGTGTTAACGGGTGGATTCCGCCTCTTTCGCCGGGCGCATAGAGGTTTATGTCACAGCGCGCGGTTGAAAATCCTCTTCGACCACCAGCCATAACTCCCATTTCTTTAACTGCTGGGTGGGAGTTAAACTGCCTTACAAAGTCGCTTAACACCGTCGTTGAAAGCCTTTCTAGTTCAGCCATGAAAATAACTTAGTTGGCCATGGTTAAAAATTAGTGGGACCGCCGAGATTTGAAATTCCGTAAACCAGAGTTCAATCCATTAAAGAAGCGTTAATTTTTCTTTTTGGGGATTGAAACACTTTTTCTTTTTTGTAAAAAGAAAAAGGGTTTCCTCGGATCGCTGCCACCCCAAGGCAGTAGGATGCCAGATTACCCCACGGTCCCATTTATTAGATAATTTGTCGGGATGTTGTTTTTTAATCCGCGTTTTAGTAGCGCGGGAAGTGCTTTATTTCTTCTATGAGTGGCACGTAGGAGACGAACATTCGCCTGCAGCAGTAGCGGGTGTAGCCTAGTTCGTCTAGGACGTCTGCCACGTCTTGCTTTTGCTGGGTTACGCGGATTGTAAATTCATCTATGCTTTCAGCTACTGGTTTTCCGCATGTGAAACAACGTACTGGCATTAACATATTTTTATCACCATTTACTCTTTTGCATTTTCCGCTTATTTTTTATGCCTTTCAGCTTTTTATCTGTAAGACTTTGTAAACCTTGCTCTTGCTTTTGGTCCCTTGAACTTCTTTGGCTCTACGCGGCGAGAATCTTCAACTAGTAATGAACGGTCAAACATTAGCATGGTTTGTTTTATTTTTTCGTCGCTTCCATGTGCAAGTAGCAGGGCTTTGGAAACTGCGGTGCGTGCAGCTTGAGCTTGTCCGCTTGAGCCACCGCCGCGCACAGTTACAGTTATGTTGTAGTTTTGTGAATCGTCAAAAAATGACAATGGTTCAAGGTACAATTCGCGTAGAACAGGAGCCTGAATTGAAGAAACTGGAATTGCATTAACCGTATAAGTTCCTGTTCCCTGGGCTACGGTTGCGCGGGCTATTGCTTCTTTTCTTTTTCCACGTGAAATTTGAATTGCTTTCTTTGCCATTTTATTTTTACACCTTCGCACTCCAGCCTAGTGAAGTGCATATTTCTTTAAGTGAAGCGTAATTGTGGTTTAAATCTTTGGATGTTTTTGCAAATTTAGTGCCCTTGCTTCCCAATGGATTGCCAACGTAAGCGCGCACGCGCGAAGCAGCTGCTTTTCCCCTTGAAGTTGCTGGCAGCATTCCCCACATTATTCTTTTGAACAGCAAATCTGGCCGCCGGGACCACTTCACAGCTTTTTCTGGATTTGAATAATTGGTAACTGACCGGCGGTTGCGATAAACTTCAACTATCTGTTTAATGTGCCCGGAAATAACCGCGTTTTCAATATTGATAATGTTGATACTTTTGCCGGATATCGCTTGTTTAGCTACAAATGCAGCTAGCCTGCCGACTATTGCATCTTTGCCGTCAATTGTAATTACGTTGCTTGAATCTTTTGAATCCATTTTTGACACCTTAATTATACAAAATTATATTAGAATTGCAATTCCTTTGCCGCTCGCATTGGAGTTAACTAAATCGGTTAATGTAATTGCTTTGCCGCCAGCTGCTTCAATTTTATTCCTTGCCCCTGCTGAAAAAGCCCAAGCGCCGATTGTAACTTTGCGCGCTAGCACTCCAGTTGAAAGTACTTTTCCAGGAACCAGCACAACAGCTGCTTTTGAAGAGTTTATCTTGTATAAATTAACTTCAGGCCGTTGCCGCGTTGGCCTTGAAAGTAGGTAAGCTGCTCTTTCCCAAATTGGCGCTTTGTGCTTCTTTGCACTTTTTTCCAAAAATACAATCAACCTTCTCAAGTGTTGATTTGTCGGTCCTTGCACTACCATGTTTTCTTTCAGCTCGTTAAACGTTTTTTCAATATTTTCTTTTATTTTATTGTCTTATTGCACTAGAAAATGCAGGGGCTGGAATTGCCATGCCCCTTTTCTTTTAGGAAAAGAAAAGGTGCCAGGCGTGGCGCCAAAAGAAAAACCAATTTGCGGTTTTTACTTCATTATTATGATTGTTATATGCAGGGGCTGGGATTTTCCTGACCGCGCTTTATTGAAAGAGCGGCTTTTGAATTCCTGAACCATTCTTCTTTCTTTTTCCATGAAAGCTTTTTCTTTCTTCGGAAGAAAGAAAAAGGTTTCCCAGGCATCCACAAAGGAACAGGAACCTCAATCCTGCGCATTTAGCCACCAGCACAAACTTCTTAGATTTGTGCCAATCAATACAACTTCTTCGCCGCTGTTCTGTTCCCAAACCAAAATGGTTTGTTGAGGTCAGCAGTTCAAGCGTTGAAATACGGGATGGTTTTGACCAAGCTCTGCCACCCCTGCAATTGCAAATTGAACTTATTTTTGTTTCAATTTTTGTTTTTCTCTCTTTTACTTTATTATTTTTCTATTTTAATTCTGTTTTAAGCGCGGTTATTTTTTCTTTTATTAATTTCAACGTCCTGCGCAACACGTCGGACGGATCTTCGCCGTTGTAACTTTCTATTAACAAAATGAATTCGCCTTCCTTTCCTTCTATGGAAACGCTGTCGTTTAAGTGGCCGATGTCAAGTTTTTCTGGAAGTAGAATTTTTCCGCGTTCGTCAACGCTTCCCTTTGGGAGAAATTGCAGTGCATCGGTAATTTTGCCTTTTACTTTCAATTCCGGAAAATAACCGTAACTGCAATGCGAGTTTTGGAATTTGGCATGTTGTGACGGGGATCCGAGAATTGCAACTGCTTCTAGGCGAAGTGCCTGGTTTTCCATCAAGGTCATTATAGGAATGTGTTGCGTTGCTGGAATTATTTTTTCATCAGTTGACTTGAGATCTTTACTATATACCACCGAGGGACCAGTTGCTTCAATTGACAGGGTTATTTTTGCATCTGGAGATGCGTTTTCGTCGAATGTAAGTGGAATCATTGCCAAGCGATGTGCAATATATTCATTGAACAATGGCGAATTGTTTTCATAGAAGCTTACATCTTCAATTGCAAATGACGGTAAGTCTGACAACACGGTTCGCCGTATTGCATTAAGTAAGTGTACGTCTGCCCCTTTGACGTGGAAGTAAGCCATTGAGTCTTTCTTTTTCAACAGTTCAATTTTTACCATTTTTTCACCCATCTATACTCTGCGTCCTCTTTTTCCACCTTTTCTCTTGGTGGTGTCAGTTGGAACTGGAGTAACGTCTTCGATTTTACCGATGCGTAAGCCGGACCTAGCTAGTGCACGGATTGCAGCTTGTGCGCCTACACCTGGCGTTTTGGAACCGTGGCCGCCCGGAGCACGTACTCTCACAAGCACGCCAACTATGCCACGTTCTTTTGCTTTTTGCGATGCTCTAAATGCCGATTGCATTGCAGCGTATGGCCCGCCTTCTTCTCTATCGCTCTTTACAATCATCCCGCCGCTTGCAGTTACGATTGTCTCTGCACCGCTTAGGTCAGTGATCGTAATAATAGTGTTGTTTTTGGATGAGTAGACGTGGGCTATTCCCCATTTGCCTTCTTTTGGCGTCACTGCACTTGGCCGGGTAATCATATTTAGCTAGTTTCACCTGCTGGTTGAACTTGTTGCGTTAATTCTGTTACCTCTGGTTGAGAAGATTGAAATTTAGGCGCTGATGTTGACGAGATTGGTTGTGGCTTTGGATTTACCTGAATCGGCTGCTTAAACCAACCTAACTCACCATCTTCAGAGAATTTAACTAAATATGAAGGTGCATTTATACGTTGGCCACGGATTGCAATATGGCCATGCGTTATAACTTGCCTTGCTTGTAGCATTGTTGAACATAAACCAGAGCGCACTACTCTTGTTTCAAGCCTGCGTTCAAGCAAATCGCGGGTTTCAAGTGCTAACATGTCGTCAATTGATTTTGGTTCTGAAATTAAGAACGATTTGACTCTTTTGAGTAGAGCTTCGGTTCGCTCGGCAATTTTCTTTCCTTTTCCAGACTGGAGCCTTCGTGCCTCGCGCCTGATTTTACGCAGCACAGTTTTCATTCTCCATAACTCGTGCATGTTCTTTAAGCCGTAATCTGTAACGAGCCTGCGCTCTTCCTTAATGCGCGTTGCATCCCACTTTCTCTTGGGAATTTCAAATTGTTTTCTTTGCCTTCGCGGAGAACCCATAAAATATCACATTATTTTTAACTACTTCTTTTTCAACTACTTCCTTCAACTATTTCATTATCTTACTATTTGTTTCAATTACTTCTTTTCATCTTTAGACTCGCCAGCTGCTGCCTTTTGAGCTGCGGCAATTGTCTTGCGCATAACTCCAACTGACATGCCGGTTCTTCCAGTTGTGCGAGTGTGTTGACCGCGGACTTTTTGCCCAAGTGAATGGCGCCAGCCAACCCATGAGCGCGTTTCTTTTTCCCTGTCAATATCTTGCTTTGTTTGAAATACTAAGTCCGTTCCAAGCAAGTGCCTATTTGTGCCTGCATCGTAGTCTTTTTGCCGGTTAATCATAAAAGTGGGAATTCCATGAGCAGTTGGATTTTTAACTAATTCTTCGATTTTTTCAAGCTGGTCTTCAGGAACGTCGCCAATTAAAGTAGCTGGAGAAATAGATAATTCTCTGCTAATTGCTTTGGAAAGTGGAAGGGATAAAGAATGGCCAATGCCGCGTATCTTGCGTAGAGCTTCTTGTATGCGAAGGTGGCCGTCCATATCCTTGCCTACAACGCGTACAACTCCCCTGAAATCTGTTGACTGCGGTGTGCGTTTAACAGAAGAAACTTTGTGCACAACCCCCCCCGGCTTTGCTGCTGCAGCGGCTGGCTTGTCTTTTTTATCCTTGCCAGTACCCTTGGAATCCCTTGTAAGTCTAGAGTCTTTTTTTTCTTCTTTTGCCAAAATTATTCACCTTAACTTTGCGGCTTAGTACGGATATGAACCGCGAAGCGGTTCTAAACCCGTTAAACTAACAAGCGCCGGGACTGAGACTTTCGTAAACTCTTTCCCGTCAAAGCGCTGACTGATTAAAAATATTTCAAACGTTTAAACCCGTTTTTCTTTTGGGGGTGACGGACCTTTTCTTTCGTAAAGAAAAGGGATGTCATTCGAACTCAGGAGCCCTTTCGGGCACAAGCTTTCTGGGTTAATGTGGTCTACGGAGTTCCGTCACCATAACAAGTTAACCCCTGGAATTAATTCCAGGCTTGCGCATTACCGCTCTGCCATCCCGGCATTTGTGGCCATTTGAACTCTAACTAAATATAGAGCCAAATTTGCACCTGCGCGCATAGTTTCTAGGAGTTGAGAGATTTAAAAACGTGACTATAGCGCACTTAATAACCGCATTACATTTGTTCCAGTTTTGCACGCGGGGGCACACGTACCCCGTTAAGAGAAGCTATTGCAGTGTACATTTTAGCAATGTCAAGCACTTTACCTTCAACTATAACTGCACCGCTTCGCATGCGAATAGCATTTTTGGGAGGACTCTCGCCTGGCACATTGAATTCCCGTGCCTGCAACCGGTCCAGCGTCATTAGGTTAACTTTCATTCGCTTTCTGCCTATAAAAGCGCGTAGAATTGCTTTGGCTTGAGGAAGTTCTTCCTCATGTACGAATAAACGCAAATGCGCTACATTTTCAGTGTGGTCCGGCTTGGAAAATTCCACAACTACATGTTGTAGTCGTCTCAATCCCCGTATATCTTGCCTTAGTTCCCTCATAGTTATACCAAATAGCTTTACTACAGGTAAATTTAAAAAGAATGTATAACGCGTTCAACGTCAAAAGCCCAGCCTTTTTCACCTGGTTTAATTTCATTTGCCGACATAAGCGCAGTTGCAACCGCGACTAATTCTCCTTTGCCAGTGTAAATTCCAACTCGCTCACCTTTAGAGATTTTTTCATCCAGCGCCATTATTCCGGGAATAGCCAAGTGTGCGCCGGTGCAAATCGCATGCAGCGCTCCGTCAGCAGCTATTACGCGCCGTAGGCCAAGAACATCTTCAATTGGCGTGATAAATTTTTTCAAATCTTCTTTTCCGCGCTCTTTGGAAAGCCAATAGTTATCACTTAATTCTTGCAACGTTAAGCAATCACTTTCAACAAATTTTCCAGCTTTTGTCCTTCGCAGTTCAGCCATTTCAGTGCGAATTCCGAGAATTTCGCCTATGTCAAAAACCAGGTTGCGCACGTAGAAACCAGCTTCTGCTGAAACTGAAAAAAGCACATCGCGGCCTTCAACTTCTAGAATTTTCAATTCAAAAACTTCACGCATGCGTAGTTTTTTAGCAACTGCACTGGCAAGCGGAGGAGTTTGGTATATTTTTCCGCGGAAATGCAAAAAGGCTTTTTGTAATTCCTTTTCTCCCACTTCTTTTGAAAGGTGCATTATGCACACGTAAGTTTTGTTTCGCTCTGCAATAAAGTGTGCAGTTTTGCACGAGTTGTTCAACAAAACAGGGAGAACCCCGGAAACGTTAGCGTCGAGCGTTCCAGTGTGGCCAGTTTTGCCAGTGTGCAAAATCTTCTTGACAAAAGCACTTACCTCGTGGCTTGTTGGCCCCTGAGGCTTGTCAATACAAACAACGCCATACTGCAAACACTCTTCCAAGCTCCGCTCTTCAGGTGGTTTGCCAAGGATAGATTCTTCACTATAAAGTTGACGCATAGCCATGAAAAATATTAGGGAGAAAAGAGTAGAAAAAAGGTTGCAATTAGCTAAAAGCCACCATACTTACAATAAGAAGCAAGCAACCAATCTAAATCGGTTCCAGGTGCATTACGTTGCAGCGTTTCGATTTGTCTTTGCTGTCTTTTACTTCGACGAAGTTGCGGTCAATTATCTTTGTAATTGTGACAGTTTCGCCTGCTTTTCTTCCAGTTACTTTGATGCATTTTCTTCCAATTTGTAAACTTGACATAATTCCAAATCACCATTTAAGCGTTAAGTTAAAATTCAGAGTTGCAAACCTAGCTTTTTGAGTTTGTTCCCTTTGAGTTTCTGGGATATTATAGCTTTTATTCTTTGCGCGTGGAGATTTGCAGGCCTCTCGCGGTTGGCAGCAGCCCATTTTGCCGCGGTTACTATAAGTTCAGCTACTTGCCTTGCAGATAAGCGGCTAGTGTTAACAACAATGTCGAAATCGGAATGGTCCAATGTGTCTATGCCGTAGACTTTCTTGTAGCGGCTAATGTTGTCAGCGTCGCGCTTTGCAGTGGCACGCTTTACGGCAGCGAAGGGCAGCTTCTCGCGGTGGGCTATTCTACCAGCGCGAGTTTCAAGAGGAGCTTCCAACCACACGGACAAATCAGCGTCAATAAGCCAACCAGCAAGGCGGGAGCCAACGACGCAGTTCTTTTCCTTTTGCGCCAAGCGAATAAGCTGCTGGTCGGTTAGGTAATCAACTTCGCGATTACGCGTAGCTAAACGTTGAATTTCTGATAAGTGAAGAAAATTTGCAGCTGCAAGGTTGCGAAAAGTGTAATTCACAACTTTCAACCCCAGGGCTTTGCCTACGTTGGTGCAGGCAGTTGTTGAGCCGCAGCCCGATAAACCAGATATAGCAATTCGCATAGACTGATATTTACAGTTAGTGTTTTTAATATAGCTTTCTCTCTATAAAGCAGTTTTTCTTTTGGGTTGAGCAAAAATCATTGGTTTTTGACTCAGACACAAACCGCGGGTTTGTGCTGATAGGGCAGACTTTTCTTTTCGCATTTGCCAAAGGCAAATGACATCGCAAATGCGAAGTCAAATGCCTGAAGGCATTTGCGATTTTCCAAAAAGAAAAGGATGACCGCTTAGAGCTTCAGAACGTCTAGGTATTTCAAGTGGCCTAGTGAAATGTCTTCACGGGAAATTGAACCGGTTTCCATGCGGGTTTTTTCGCGGATTAGTTTAGCAACGCAGTTGCCACATAACACGCCAGCAAATCTACGTTCAGGCCGCTTTTCAGTTTTTGACAGTTTTTTGAAATCTCTACGGTTGTTAGGCATGCCTGCTAGTTTAGCATGGCAAATTGCGCATAGTTTTTCAGAAACTGAACCTTTGCGTACAACCATGGAACTTTTTCCAGACGGCGTTCTGGAAAAGTGTTTTTTAACAGTTGAACTTCGATGTCGTGTGTGCATATTTTGATAAAACCTCGAGATATTATAGGGATATTATTTTAGGCAACGGCATGGTTTTATAGCAAACAGGTAAAGCCTTTTGGTTAATAAACCTGTTGCAAAATGCCGGGAGCATTTTGACTTGCATTTTGCAAGCCATTTTGCGCAGCAAAATGCAATTTGCTAGATAGCAAGCGACCTTTGCAACTCGAAAACTTTTGCAGCTTGCTATATTCGTTGCGTTATGCTACTCGGATAGGCGGTTATGGCCTTTTCAAAATTTTGGTCCACACCATTTCAAAAACTAAGTTAAATACAATTGAACACACTATAAAAAAACCGCGCGAACCGTACGTGGTGTCATGCAGCACGTTTAATGAGAGTAACTGTTGCGGGTGGATTCCAATCGGAAGCACGATAGTAAATCCAGGGTAGAATTGCTGGATTAAGTATATAAAAATCAAAAACAACGGCAGAATTACGATCATTGCCTTTAAAGGGAGGAAAAGCATTTCTTGCATTTTGCCCATTACTTGCGGTTCGATTAGTTTAAGTCGCGCAAGTTCCTTTTCGTCTTTTTCTTTATTTGCTTTTTCAAAACTCTTTTGAAAGTCATTAATTTCTTTTTGAATTGCCTTGACTTTTTCACGGCCGCCAATTTTGCGGTTTAAGTAAAAGGAAACCAGCGAAAATACAAGAGTAGATAACGTTATTGCGAGTGTTGCTTGTGAAACCATTTTGTACCACTAATTAAATTTTGCTTTTTGTTTGTTTTTCGCAGGTTTGTTTTTGCCCACGCAGGCCTATACACACCGACGCACATCATTTAGTGCTTTACTATATTCTTCAACGTTGGATATAAGTCGAAAACTTGCTGGTGTGCCAGCTCTTCGTAGAACTTGTAAACGATTCCAACAGTTAGAAGGATGCCAGTCCCGGTTCCCAAGGCGCCAGTGATGTCGGCAAACCAAGCAAGTATGCCAACGAACATGCTGCCGAGAATTGTTATTATGGGAATGTATCTTTCCAGTACGCGTTCAGTTACGCGCGGGTCTTGCCGAAAGCCGGGAATTTGCAAGTGCGCTCGGTTAAGTTGGCCTGCAACATCGCGTGCGCTCATGCCTGTACTTTCAATCCAGAACCAGCCAAACACAATACAAAGCAGCACAAGGAGTATTCCGTAGACAAGGACGTGGGTTATTTCCTGCGGGCTTGTGATGAAAGAAAGATACGCAGGATAGCCTCCAGTAATCAAAAGCGGAGAAGGCAACGCAGTTGTGTAGTAAGCAATGCCATTAATTGGTTGGTTGCTTGCATATTGCCCAAGCAGTGGAAATCCAGAGTTGGACATTATTAATCCAGCTAGCTGAATGTTCAGCAGTACAGCAGCTGCCAATATCACCGGGATGTTGGAAACATATAGAAACTTAATTGGATACCGCGCACCTAAACCGCGGGCAAACCCATAGGATAATGGTAGTTCAATTCTCATTCCTTCAACGTAAACAACAGCTAGGAATACAACTATAGTAAAGGCCAGGGGAACAAGCGACCAAACTGCGGTTGGCACTGCTCCAGATGCTAGGTAGTAAAGTGCTTGAGGAATTAACCCAGCAGGAATTCCGCCAACAGATGCAAAGCTAAACGCGCCTACGAATATAGCTTGCGTTACTCCAGCTGCGATGAACAGGGAAATTCCGCTGCCAATTCCATACTTTTGTACTACTTCGTCAAGGTAAAGTAACAGAATTGAACCAATCATTAACTGTAAAGCAACAGCTAACTTCGCCAGCAAAACGTTTCCAAACAAGGGAATTACTGTTGAACCTGCCAGAGTTCCAGCTGCGGGAATGTAGCCGCTCCAAACGTAAATTATTCCTTCAACTAAAGCAAGGAAGATTGCAAGCATTTTCTGAAAACCTTGAAAAAGGCGTTTATCATCTTGGTTGTGGAGGTCAAGTGAAATAAGTTTTGCGCCAATTGCAAGTTGTAGAAAGATAGATGCAAGCACAATTGGGCCGATTCCAGCAGTGATAAGGGTACCTGTTCTGCTTCCAAGGAGGATTTCTAACCTTTCGAAGCGCACAACTCCAGCTGGGTCAACGCCGATCGGATAAATTTGGCCTAAAATGTAAAAAATAAGCAGCGCGGCAAAAGTCCAAAGCAGCTTTTCTTTTAAGTTAGGCTGCGACAACGGATTGGAAACTTCTGGCAGCGAGTCAATAATGGGCTTAAACGCCTGTAAGAACGACATAATAAAATAAGCACTTCGTAAAATTACTTCGTAGAATTACTTCTCAACTTCTAACTACTTCTTAACGTCCAACTACTTATTTACTTCTTAGAATTTAACGCAAACCAGTTTAAAAAACCCAATTGTCAATCAATATATGACTACGTGCAGGGAGGAAATGGCAAATAAATGGAAGAACTTAGGCTTATGCTAAAAAAGCGAATTGGAAAAAAATTGAAAGGAGAGCCCGAGTTTACAGAGGGAGAATCTCGGCCGCATATTGGCGGAAAGATGATTCCAGCAAGTGCAGTTTCTTTTCATTTCAGCGATGCACCAGACAGGGACAAAATAGCTGCAGCTGCGCGGGCGCATGGGTTCAAGCCAGAACTTATGCTGTCAAGAACGCTTGTACGATTAGCAGATGAAAATACTGGATTGAAAATGACAATGCACTTTAATACTGATGCCGACTACGGAAAGGTCAATGTAGTGAATGAAACTCCTGCAAAAGAAGTCGGAGAAAAAAACAGGAAAAAAATAGCTGATTTTCTAGAAGCGCTTACTGCGCAGCACTAGATTGATAGGATTTACTGGACTAGCTAGAGCCAGTCATCAAAATCGCTTGTCCGCCTGCTTTTTCTATTTTTTGCTTTGCGCCTGCGCTGAAGGCAGATGCGGTTATTTTAACGGGGTGTAGCAGGAAGCCAGTTGCAAGAACTTTTTGGTTCGGCAAAGATAATTCAGCAACAGTACCAGAACTTTTCTTGTCCATTTTTCCGCGTTCAACGAGCTTGTTTATCTCTTCCAGCGTAATTGTTTTCACTTTTCTGCTGGTCACGTTGTGAAACCCTTTGTGTTTCATCATTAGTTCGTGGAATTCATATTTTATTGTGTGCATCCACTTGTGCTTGTGGTAGCCTGCTCTTCCGCGGCCTCCGCGGCTTCCTTTTCCACGCCGGTTTTTCTTGTTGCCGCCGCCAAAAGTGCGGTCGCCAGCATATTTTCTTGTTCTACTTCTTACGCGTCTAACCATAGTAACATCACACCTAGTTTATCTTTATTGATTATATCTTCATTATTATAGATTCATTATTTACATATTCCATTACAACATCGATTTAAGCAGTTTTTCCATTAATTCAGGAGTGCGTTTGCCTAACTCCCCTCGTGGAAATGGCAATTTTGTTGATTTGCGGAATCCACCGCGAGGCGGGTGCAAGCGGAAAGGCAAAGCGTCTGCAACTGTCTTTGCCCCTTCTCCTCTTTTTGCAAGTAATTCATTTACAACTGCTTGGCTAACTGGAGCCCAAGTTATGTAATCTTTTGCCATTTGCAGCCAACCTTTTACAGTTGGGTTAAAGTGAAAAATAGCGCAGTTGTGCCTGCGGGTTAAATGCAAGTGCGTACGCAGCGTTTCCTCTACAGGTGTGCGGGTTTCTTTTGAGCCGCGGACACGGATAACTGCAATTAATTCATTTAATTCAGGTGAGCCTGACTCTACATTAGCCTGCTTTAGCTGTGGTTGTGTTTTCGAATGCACCTGTGTTTTCAAATTTTCGTTTTTCAATTTCCTGCACCTTTCTTCAACTTATTTAGCTTGTCTAATGCGCTTATAACCGCTTGAACGGTGTTAATCACGTTGCGTGTTCTTCCAGATGAAAATGACCACACGTCTTTCACTCCTGCAAGTTCAAGCACTTTGCGTGCAGCGTGGCCTGCAACTAAGCCAACTCCTTTTGGCGCTGGCCGCAAGGTAACTTTTGTGCTGCTTGACTTGCCTGAAATTTTCATTGGAATAGAATGCTTGCCGCCACAGTCGCATTCCCATGAACCGCAGCCTAAATTAACCCTAACTAGCCGCTTTTTAGCATCGCGAATAGCTTCAATTATTGAATCTCTTGCCTCTGTGCCTTTGCCTATTCCAATTCCAATATAACCATTTCGATTGCCAACAATGACAACTGCACGTATTTGCATTTTCCGGCCATATGCAGTCATGCGCTGTGTGCTTGTAACTTCCATTACCTCTTCTTTAAGGTCCGGAAGCAGCACGTCAATTATTTGCGGCTCAAGGATCTTGCGGCCGCTGGTGTAGATTTCGTCAAGCGAAGTTATTTTGCCGCTTGCAACTTCTTTGCCTAATTCCGTTCGTGGAATCCATTGAGTTTGTGTTTGGTCAGCCATTTTAATATCACATTAATTTATCATATTAACTTTTATCAAATTGAACTTGCATTTGGTTTCACTGCTGGTTTTGCAACGGAATTTATGCTAGATTTTGCTTGGTGTTTCACTGAGCTCGCCGATTTGCTTGCGGATTTGGCAGCAACGTTTGCAGGGTTGTGCGATTTTATTTTTTCCAGCGCCGATGCAAAAGCAGCTGAAACTTCAGGGGCAAGGTGCTTGCCTTCAATGCGCTTTTGTGATGGAAGTTTATCCTCGCCAACGCGCGAAGTCAAACCCGCATCTATTGCACCTTTTGCAATTGCGAACAATACATTTCCTTTTGTTGCAGAATGCAGTCCAATATCAAGCACAAATTGCGCAACGCCTTTTTGCAATGCACGTTTGCCAACCAAATAACCTACCAAATATCCCGATGGCGTGTTGCATTTTCCTTCAAAGCCAAATCGCTTTAAGTCTCGTGAATTTGCCTGTGCAACAGTAGCGTCTCCAACTGAATTGAAATTAACAAACTGTGCAGACACGCTTGAGTTTGACTTGCGCACAACTAATCTAGTGGTGGAGCTTTTCAGTAGAGCCAGGCGAGCGGCATAATTAGTTCTGCCTTTCCTCCTGCGCTTGAAATGCACTGCAAACAATGGTCCAGTTGCTTTAGTCATAATATTTTTTTCACGAAAATCATTCAAACAAACTATTCTCCTTCAAATACGTAAGCAACGCGTGCTTATTCTTGAACGCATTGCCTTTTATCTGGCGGTATACTTTGCGCACTGCAGTTGGCTTTAGTTTTCCACGAAGCGAGAAAAGCAAAGCGCGTTGGCTTCTAATTTTTGCAATCCACTGGTCTTTTTGCGTTAGTCCAGCATATTTAGAGCCTTTTTGGCTTCCTTTGCCGCGTCGCCTTCCGCTGCGCTTGCGCGATTGCTTAAACCTAGCAGCTGCACGGCTTGGGCCGATTTTAGCTAGGATTACAACCGCACCTTCTTTTACCAATGCACGAATATCTTCCGAAGTTAGAGCTTCGCTTGCACGCGCTACATCCATTATCTTTACTCTGCTTTCGCCTGCCTTGAAAAGGCGAGCTGCAACGCGTCTAACAGTTTGTAACGACATATGATTATCAACATCCTAATTTACTCTAATTTACCCCGATTGATTTCAATTTAGAACTTTCAATTTCCATTCCTTTGCTTTTTTATCCAAAACCAGCCGCTTCTTTTTTCCAAGCGTGCCTGAAAAACGGACGACGTTTTTCTTTGGATCTTCCTTTGCTGCTTTCGCTAAATCTTTTTCATTAGCAACAAGAATTACCACCATACCGCCAACTAAATGCCGCTCATTGCGCGGAGTGCGGTACCCTACATCCGGGTATGCCCCATATGCTTTGAGCTTCTGGCGTTGTTTGCTGTCAATTCCCCGTGGTTTGCGCCACACGTTTTTAACGCGTTTGAACGTATGAACGTTCAGCCTTTGGAATTTTGGAAGTTTGATTTTCATCTTTATCACTTTTTATTATTTTGTATCATTTTTGTGTCATTTTTTCATCATTTGCATTATTTTTATCATTTTTTCATTTTATTAATTTTATTTTACTCTTCAATTGGATAGATGCCGTCTTGAAACACCCGGCGGTCTTTTCCAGTTATTTTTGTAGCTGTAATCAAGTTCTGGGTGGTTTGGCCAACTGAATATATGTCTGGCCCAGTAACAAATATATCTGGCCCTTTAACCTCGATTTTTGTATTGCCAACAATTTTTGCCTTACGAGGGACTTTTTCTCCAAGGAAATTTTTTATCAGTACATTTTTGCCCGTAATTTCAATTGAAACTGGAAAGTGTGCATATAAAACTTGCACGTGTTTTGAAAAGTCTTGCTTAAGGCTCTTAAGCAAATTATACAAGTGGGCAACTGCTGCTCCTGCTGATGCGACTTTTGGCCGCGTTGATTTTCCAATTGTCTTGAACATAACTTTTCCATCCGTAATTTTGACTGAAACAGACCGATTGTTGAATTTAGCTTTAGGATTTTTCCCATTTCCCGATACAGTCATAATTGGCCCGTCTACAGCTAGAGTTACTCCAGCTGGGAGTTCAACAACTTCTTCAAACACTTTTTTTACCATACATATCAACTATTATAGCAAGAAGCAGCAATTTCGTATTATTTCTGCTTCTTGCTAGATAGCAAACCGCTGCTATTTTGTCTGATTACTTTAGCGGTTTGCTATATCAAATACAATTTGTCAACAATTAACAACCATCAACTATTCCCAAAATCAACATCAATATACAAATGCAAGCAATACTCCGCCTATTTTGGCTTGTTTTGCTTCATTGTAATCCATAACTCCTTTAGATGTTGAAACAACTAGCAAGCCAATTCCTTTTGATGGCAAATAGCGCATTTCATACTTCTCCCAGTCCGTGCTGCGTACGGTAAACCGCGGCCTAACTGCACCGCAGTTGTTAACTTTTCCGCTTAATTTGACAACAAAATTGGAACTTTTTTCCGGGGTTTTAATCTCTTCAAATGAAGTAATATATCCAGATTTTTGCAACACTTCAAATACTTGCCTCACTAATTTAGAGCCAGGCACAGTGCAGGCAGTTTTCCCTCTAGACTCACATACTTTTATTGTGTTAAGCGCGTTTGATAACAATTCCATTTTTCATCACATGAACATTCTATTACAGTTTATTTCTAGTTTATTTTCAGTTTATTTCTAATTTGTTTCTATGAATATTT
>Ga0209515_10003652_pt1 | contig 21633 bp, 22 predicted proteins | sample Subgroupgradi54m_FD_187454 | JGI IMG/M metagenome (GOLD analysis project Ga0209515, IMG submission 187454) | Subsurface groundwater microbial communities from S. Glens Falls, New York, USA - GMW60B uncontaminated upgradient, 5.4 m (SPAdes)... ... | reverse complement strand
TGTAACAAGGACCGAAGGTTCGAATCCTTCCGTCTCCGCCTTTAAATAAAAAAAACAGCTAACGCGTTCGCGTTGGCTGTTTGTTTTTTCATTCGACTATCTCACCGAGATTATTGGGGTCGCCAAGATCATTGGTAATTACAGTTTTTCCAGACATAAGCACCATTTCAAGCGGGGAAGGAACACGATGGACTTTTCCGGGCGGCATCCAAAATCCCGCACGATCAATTCCCCCATCACTGCAGTCTCTTCGCAAGCATCCGACAAAGCACCTCGGGTCGTCACGATACCTCACTGCATGTTCGGGAAGCAGGAAATGCTCTTGGGGTGCGTAGAGCGTGACGGGTTTCCCGATGTAGATTGGATGGGCACACCACGCGCAGTGAATCGACATTTTGCTTATGCAGTCGAGGCAGTAATCGGGATTTCCGTTTTCCACAAGTGGCATCGACATGGTCAATGTCTCACTGAATGGGGTGATGCGACCGGTTTTTTTCGTAGGGTGCCCGCAGATATTCGCGGTATAGGTTTTTCGGAATGGATGCGAAAGGATTACCGCACCCACCTTGAGGTGTTTCCATAATTTTCTCACCATGATTCTCCTGTGAACAAGTTCTCTGTGCAGGATACTACCCTAAATATTTTTTTCCGTCGAGATGCACAATTTCCTTGACTCACTTTCTCCTTCGGCGGATAATATAACTTAGTATTCATTATAATAATTTGCACATCATGACTGATGATTCTCAACTTAATCCTGTTTCCGCTCCGTCATCTTCGGTAACTCAACCGGAGGGGACTAAGCAAGCTCCCCGTATGGGCGCACTTATTGGTATCGCTATTGCGGTAGTGATCGTCGCTCTCGGTGGATTTTTTATTTTTTCGCGCATGGCAAAAACAGCCCCCGTGAATTCTGCGGATAACGCCCTCGCCTCCGATGATACGGGTCTCACTATTTTCTGGGCTGAGTGGAAACCGGCTGATTACTTGCAAGAGCTCACGAAGGACTTTACCAAAGAAACCGGCATCAAGGTAACGGTTGTTCAGGATTCATGGGGTACGTGGACCGATACATTCTTTAATGAAATGAAGAAAAAAGCACGTGGACGTTTCGATCTCGCGGTCGGCGATTCGCAGTGGCTTGGGCGCGGTTCAGTGCAAGGCGATTATGTTGAATTGACCAAATGGATGGATGACAATAAAATTGCGCAAAAATTTACCGATGCGTCCATTGCGGGATATTCGGAATATCCGAAAGGGAGCGGACACTACTGGGCGATTCCCGTTGAAGGTGATGCTGCAGGTTTTTCTTATCGCAAAGATTTATTCGAAGATCCCAAAGAAAAAGCCGCATTCAAAGCGAAATACGGCTATGAACTGGCAGTCCCCAAGACATGGGCTGAGTTGAAAGATATTGCTGAATTTTTCTACAGACCGAAACAGGATTTTTACGGAATTCTCGTCTGGACCGAACCTGATTATGACGGTATGACCATGGGTATGGATTCATTGGTGTGGGCATGGGGTGCAAATCTCGGTGATCCGAAAACCTACAAGGTGAATGGCGTCTTAAATACGAAAGAAGGAGTTGATGCACTCAAGTTTTATAAACAGCTTTACCAATATACGAGTCCGAAGTGGGCGAAGTATTATCTCGATACTCACTCCAGTTCCAATCAGCCGCTCATTGACGGCAATGTGGCAATGGCAATGGGGTATTTCTCAATCAATCCGGAGCTTTTGGATAAACAAAGGAATCCGAAATATTATGACAAGATCGGATTTTTTGCCATGCCGAAAGGTCCCAAGGGGCAATTTGCATCGCTCGGCGGTCAAGGTGTTTCGATCGTGAGCTATACAAAAAAGAAAGATGAAGCGTTCAAATTTCTCGAATGGTTTACGCGAGATGATGTCCAGAAAAAATGGGCGGAACTCGGTGGATTAAGCTGTAACAAGACCGTGCTTGCGTCCGATGAATTCTTAAACGCCTCTCCACTCAACCGACCATTTGTTGAATCAATGAATATTGTGAAAGATTTCTGGGCCGTACCCGAATATTCGCAGTTGATACAGATCAGTCAGCGTTATTGGTATCAATACGTCGTTGAAGGGACGATTTCCGCCGAAGATGCAATGAATAACATTTCAAAAGAATGGGAAGCGGTCTTTGATAAGAATGGATATTACAAAGAATAGTCAGTACGAATAGTATCGTTTATGAAATCCCCTTTTTTCGCCAGCATACAATGGAGATTATTGGCGATGTCCTTTCTTCTGGTCGTCGTTCCGGTGATGCTCGTCGGGTTTCAAGTCTATAATACGTTTCAGACGGAAACATTTGCCAACACGGAAAAAGATCTGAAAAATATCGCCAGAGATTGGTTCAACACCACGGAAGCCTATATCTTGGAACAAGATCGGATTTTAAAGCGCGAGGAGTTTTTGTATGAAAAAAGATTGGAGTCGGTAACGCTCAATGCCGAAAAAATAATGGAACTTGCAACCGAGGCTCATGGCGCAGCCGCTCAAGGCGAATTAGCGAGGGCGTACGATAAAATCGCTGAGATTAAGATTGGCTCAAGTGGGAATATCCTGATGTTTAATTCACGAGCAGACATTGTTGTTTTCCAAAATAAGACCGCTGTCGGCGACAATCTCTTCAAGGTTGTCCCCAAGGATACCGTTCCGGTTTTTTCCGATGCGATCAAGAAAATTGTGGAACTCAAGCCCAAAGAAACGCTGACACTGAAGTATGCATGGAGCGATGAGGGTCCGACAGGGCTTGCACGACAAAAAATGGGCGTGTTCACCTATTTCAAACCTTTGGATTTGATTATCGGGACGAGTGCGTACATTAGTGATTTTAAAAGTGAAGATTTAAACGGCAAGCTTGTTGCGGAGCTCAAAGATTTAATGGCGCAGCAAAAAATCGGTGAAAACGGATATATTTGGGCAATAAACAGCAAGGGAGATTATATTGTTTCCAAGAACATGTATCGTAATGGTGAAAATGTTATCAATGAAAAAGATCAGAATGGCGCGCTCGTGATCAAAGAGATTATCGACAATTCAGCAAAACTTTCCGGCGGGGATTCATACATTCGTTACTATCCATGGAGAAACGTCGGAGAGAAAACGGATTCAATGATGGTGTCGGCAAGTGTCTATGTGCCCGAGTGGGATTGGATCATTGGTGTGAGCGCCTACAACAATGATTTTTTGAAGGGTCTTGCGGTGATACGATTGCAAATAATTTACACTATTTTGAGTACGGTTTTGGCCGCACTCCTTGTTGCATATATTTTTGCGACTCTGCTTTCTCGTCCGATAAAAAAATTAGAACAGGTTGCCATCCATGCGGCGGCGGGAAATCTCGATCAAGGCGTTGAGCAGAAGCTTATCGAAAAATCAGGTGAAATCGGAAATTTGGCAAGATCGTTTGAAGCAATGATTGTTAATCTGAGAAATAAAATAAGCACGTTAAACAGTGTGAACCTGAGTTTGGAGAAGACGCAAAAAGAAGTCGAGGAAAATCTTTTGGAAGTTTCACGAATGAATAAGTTCATGGTTGGCAGGGAACTGAAGATGGTTGAACTCAAAAAAGAATTGCGCGATGCACAGATCAAGGCGGGAATCACTCCTGCTCCGGAGATGAAAGAGGAAGCATAACTTGCAAGTGCTGATTTTTAATGTGCTACGGCAATCGTGAGTACACGCTTGGGTCCAAATTCTTTGAGTGCACGGCGTGCCTCACGTGCGGTCGCGCCGGTGGTAATGACATCGTCAATAATCACCACGGTCTTGCCGCGTATCATTTCTCCGTGACGGAGGCCAAAGAGCTCGCGGACATTTTCTTGTCGTCCCGATTTCCCGATCACCGCGACTTGTTGCGCATTTTCTCGTTTTTTATAAAGCAGTTGGTCGGAAAATGTGATCGGCAAGTTGTCCCCCCGTGCGCATTCGGCGATGGTCTTGGCAATGATGCTTGCATGATTGTATCCGCGCGTACTCATCCCTTTTGCGCCGCTCGGAATTGGAATAACAAAAATTTCTTCACGCGCCTTTTTGCTACCATGAGCAAGTTGTTTGAAAAATTCTCTGTACAGTGCAACGCCGAAATATTTTCCGAGTGATTTACGATGATGATACTTGAGTGCCCAAATCGCTTTTTTTACCAAAGGGTTTCGATAATCAAAGAGTACCGCAACCGTACTCGAGAGTGCGTGCGGTTTGGTTGTAATGGTACGCTCGCAAATCGCGCAGAGGGCCGATCCCGATTTTTCACATCCGATACAGCGTTCGGGAAAAAGCATATTGAGTAGTTCTTCGACAAAACTCATGATACGTAGAGTGTACAGTCCGTACACGTAATCGCAAGCCCTCTTCGTCAATCTTCCCAACTTGCTCGCGCACCTCTTCGCGTATTGTGGATAAAGGGTCATTTGAATTGCGCCTCTTGTTCTTCACTGTGGTATGATTGAGTCATGAGTAATCCCTTTGACGCACTCCTCGCAAAAGTGTTGCCCAATAAAGGTGCAGGTGCCTATGTTGGAGTCGATATTGGCGCTTCGTTTGTGAAAGTTGTGCAACTGCATAAAAAAGGAAATAAGGCGGTGCTTGATACGTATGGTGAGATCGCGCTCGGACCGATTGCGGGTCTCGAAGTGGGGCAAGCAACCAATCTCCCTGTTGATAAGTTGGTCGAAGGGATCAAGGATCTTTTTGCGGAAGCAAAGGTGACCAGTCGCGATATCGTTTTTTCAATTCCGCTGACCTCGACACTCCTTACGGTAATCGAAATGCCTGATCTCGGTGATGCAAAGCTCAAAGAAATGATCCCGCTTGAGGCGCGTAAATATATTCCCACTTCCGTTTCCGAGGTTTCACTTTCCCATTGGATTATTCCCAAACTCAACCGCACCTATATCGACCCCGATGAGGCGGAGCGGAATAAGAATGCTCCCGCAAAAGTCGATGTACTCCTTGCTGCCGTGCATAATGACGTACTTGAGAAGTATCGCGATATTGCCACAAAGGTGGGTGCGACCAATGCCGCATTTGAGATTGAGATTTTCAGCACCATTCGTGCCGTACTCGGACACGATACGTCACCATCAATGATTCTTGATATTGGTGCAGCCAATACGAAGGTCGTGTTGGTGGAAGAGGGGATTGTCCGCAGTTCTCATCTCATCAACGTTGGTTCACAAGATGTGACACTTGCACTTTCGCGCGCGCGGAGTGTGTCCATGCTCCAAGCAGAAGAAATTAAACGCGAGTTCGGTCTTCCCGGTGATCCCGCGGATCCGACGATTGCGGAAATTACTCGCCTTGCGATTGAGCGTATTTTATCCGAGGCAAATCGTATTTTGACAAAATACCAACATGAAAAACGTGTCACCATCGGAAAGGTTATTCTCACGGGCGGAGGATCGCTCATGAAAGGACTGCTTGAATTGGCGGGACGGAATTTTGAAACAACGGTTGTGTTCGGAAATGCTTTCGAGCGTGTTGAGGCTCCTGCGGTATTGGAGCCACTCCTTAAAGAGTCCGGACCCGAGTTTGCGGTCGCACTTGGTCTCGCATTTCGGAAGCTCTAATTAGGACCTCCGCAAAACGGCGACCTTCACGTTTTTCTCCCGACCGCCACCACAGCGAGTACTTCCATTTTTCAGAGCAGAATACTGCTCAGAAAAATTTGGTCGCTCGGGAAGCAGTACCAGCACGTACAGCTTCTCCGATATCGCTCGGGCGGAAAAACGCGAATCTCATCCGTTTGCGGTAAGTCCTATCCAAGTAACTGTGTATAGCATGCTCGCCAGTAGATGCTTTCCCTAGTAGAATGAACACAAGTCAATGGCAAATGTATTTGAAACATCGTTTATTCCTCAGCAGCCCATCCTCAAAGTTGAAGGCGGGTCGCATCGTCGTGAGCCGCTGAACGCCGCACTCATTCTTGCGCTTATCCTCTTTTTTGTTTCAGTTACTGTTGCCGGTGGAGTTTATTTCTACGGTCTTCAAGTAGACAAACGTGTTGTCGCAAAAGCAACCGCGCTCGAGGCTGCGGAAAAATTTTTTAATATTGATGAGATTAATACCTATAAACGCGTCGATGTGCGCTTGGGGACTGCAAAGAAACTTGTTGATAGTCATGCGCTTTTTACCGTTATTCTGAATCTTTTTGAAGCTCAGGCCACTCAGAATGTTGCACTCAGCTCGCTTTCGTATACTCGGGTTGGCAAAGACATTACCGTACTCATTTCAGGTCAAGCGACAAATTATGCCGCAGTATATAGTCAGGGTGAGGCATGGCGTGCGGCCGCTCCATTTGTGGAAAAAGTTGAAATGAATCAACTGATGCTTGATGACCAAACAGGAATTGTCACCTTTACGTCAAAACTGACTCTCGATCCTTCGTATGCCGAAGCCCTGCATGTCTCAACGGTAAACAGCGCTCCCGTTCCTGAGAATCCGAAACCCGCTCTCCCACCGCTTCCCCCAGGTGCTTCTCCTGCTTCTTCCGCGCTTCCTTCGGAAACCTCCTCACTTACTCCTCACACTCCTACACCATGAGCCGCTATATTTTTCCTCTCATTCTTGTTGTGCTTGCTGCTGCAGTCTATGTTTTTTTCACTGATGCAAGCATTGGTAATATTCGCACCGCACTTGCACGCGAAAATGAATTGTCCGCGTATATTGAAGATGCGAAATCCGCCCAGGCAAAACTTGATCAAATTAAGGGGCGTTATGAGAATTTTCCTCCCGGGGCCGATCAGTCACTCCACGCAATTTTGCCGGATACCATCGATCCCGTTCGCTTCGTTGTCGATGTAAATGCAGTTGTTGAGCGCCGCGGGCTTATTATCAAATCCCCGCAAGTGGCAACCATTCTTCCTGAGAAGGGAAGTAGTGATACGTACGTCAAGCATACGCTCTCTTTTACCGTGAGTGCCCCATATGAACTCTTCCGAACTCTTCTTGGAGATCTTGAATCCTCACTCGCACTTCGGAATATGGAAAACATCTCCTTTTCCTCGCAAGATTCCAAACAAGAAACCAATCTCAATGCCAATCCTTTGAACGCGGTGCACGATTACCGAGTAGAAATCAGTTCTTATTCACTTGGTTCATAATTTCCCTCATATGAATATAAAACAATTTCTTTTTGATGTCGTGGTTGTGGGTGTGATACCCCTCATTTTACTCGTCGGGTATTTTTCATTCAAAAAAAGTGATACCACACTGCTTTCTTTCGTTCTCCCTTCGTCGACATCCTTACCGGGACAAGCTTCGCAAGAACTTGGTGCCAAGACAAAAACCGCGCTTATGACACTCAAGTCAATTCAACTGAACGATACACTCTTTACCGATCCCGCATACCTCGCTCTTCATGAATATCCCGTAACAATCGCAACGACGACGCTCGGACGGACAAACCCCTTTGTTCCGCCTCCTGCGATTACGGACATTCTTCGCCGCGCAAAGGGAACAGGAGCGGTTGCTTCTCCGCTTACTCCCGCCACGCCTATTTCAGTCAAGCTGGATACAATCAAAAAAGGCGCAACAAAATAATTTTTCTCCACAGCGCCCCTTCACGCAAAAACCGCCGTTCGGTGGTTTTTCTTTTTTTGTGCCGTAAAAGATTTCTTCATTGGGTATTTTTTTGCTATGATGTAAGAATAGTTACCATGAGTTTCTTGCTTTATTTAGCGCAGAAAGGAATGTTTCGCGAGGAGGATATCCCCGAGCTTTCGTCGCAGGCAGAAAAGGCATTGGGCGGCATCGACGAAATTCTCTCCAAGGGTGGGATGTCGAGTGAGCAAATTTTAGCACTGAAGGCTTCGTACTATGGAATTGAATCGAAGAATCTTTCGGGATATAAAGTTCCTCTTGATGTCCTACGCACCATTCCCGAAGAATCCGCGCGGCATTATCAGATTGCTCCGCTCGATATCGTCGATAAGGTGCTTGAGGTGGGTATTGTGGATCCTGACCAGACGCAAGCGCGTGATGCGGTTCAATTCATCGCCTCCAAATTGAGTATGCCGTTTCGCTTGTATCTCATTACTCAACCGGAACTGAACGAAATCCTTGTTCAATATCAGAACCTCTCGGGGGAAGTGACACGCGCGCTCTCTGAACTTTCGACTGATGAGGCCAAGGCGGATGTTGAAGAGGTGATGACGGATACGGTGTCTTCGGCTGATACCCACGAACACGAAGAAACGCGCGGGGGAGAAACAAAGATTGTTGAAGATGCGCCGGTTACCAAGATCGTTGCGGTGATTTTGAAGCATGCGGTGGAAGGTAATGCCTCCGATGTACACATTGAGCATACCGGAGACAAGATTCGTGTTCGGTTTCGTGTGGACGGTGTCATGTATACCTCACTTATTCTCCCCGCGAATATTCACAGTGCTGTCGTCGCGCGTATTAAAATTTTGGCCCAGCTCAAGCTTGATGAAAAACGCAAACCTCAAGACGGTCGTTTCTCTGCGCGCATGGATGGAAAGAAAGTTGATTTTCGCGTATCCACATTTCCCGCCTACTATGGTGAGAAAGTCGTGATGCGTATTTTGGATACGGGTCGCGGCATCATGACGCTTGATCAAATGGGCTTTTCTCCTGAGCATTTGGAGATAGTGAAAAACGCCATTAAAACTCCATATGGTCTTATTCTTGTGACGGGGCCGACCGGTTCGGGAAAATCAACCACGCTGTATTCCATGTTAAATGAACTTGATCGTGAGAAGCGCAATGTCATCAGCCTCGAAGATCCGGTTGAATACAATATTCCCGGAGTGAATCAATCTCAGGTGCGCCCGGAGATCGGCTATACGTTTGCAAACGGTCTTCGTTCCATCTTGCGTCAGGACCCCGACATCATCATGGTGGGAGAAATTCGTGATAAGGAGACCGCGCAACTTGCCGTGCAAGCGGCACTGACCGGACATCTTGTTTTTTCTACACTCCATACCAACAATGCCGCCGGCGTTATTCCTCGTTTGATCGACATGGAAGTTGATCCATACCTTATTGCACCCACGCTTATTTTGGCATTGGGACAGCGTCTTTTGCGGACGATGTGTCCCGAATCCAAAAACCCGATTCCACTATCGGAAAGTATGCGCGTCATGATCGAGAAGCAATTTAGCGATCTCCCCACCTCAGTTCGTGAAAAGCTCACGGTGCCCGAGCATGTGTATGAGGCAGTTCCCGCACCCACGTGTCCATCGGGAACAAAAGGACGTACGGCCGTATTTGAGCTTTTAAAAATGGACAATGATCTTGAACATATCATTTTGACCAACCCCGTCGAGCAAGCGGTATATGAGGCTGCGCGCGCAAAAGGTATGCTTACGATGAAAGATGATGCCCTCTTGAAGGCTTTTGCCGGAATTGTTCCTTTTGAGGAGATCAATAATATCGTATAATGATTCTACCCTTATTTATATGACTACCGACGACAAAGCCCCAAACTACAGTGTGTTCATTATCGATGACGATGCATTTCTTTTGGATATGTATGCGCTCAAGTTTTCTCAGAAAAATTTTCATGTCACCACGGCACCGGGAACATTTGATGCGCTTGAGCAATTGCGCGGCGGATATATTCCGGACATCATTGTGTGCGATCTCGTTATGCCCGCCATGGATGGGTTCGAGTTTCTTGAGATAGTGCGCAAAGAAGAGCTCGCCAAGTCCGCACTGATTATTATTCTCTCAAATTTGGGACAACAAGAAGATATCGATCGCGGGCTCTCACTCGGTGCCTCGGGGTATATCATTAAGGCCTCCGCGACACCTTCCGAAGTTGTGGAAAAAGTGCTCGAGACGATTGAACATAAAAAAGGAAATTAATATTTACATCATGTCACAAGCTGAATATCGCAAAGAACTTGAAGACCTTGTCCTCACTGTCATTCACGAAGGTGCATCGGATCTTCACCTTGTCGTTGGTCGCCATCCGACAATCCGTGTTTCGGGTGAGCTTATTCCTCTCGTAAAGAAACCCCTTCTTGAACCCGAATACACGATCGGTATCATTAAGGAGCTTTTGGATGAAAAAAGCTTTAAGCTTTTTATCGAAAGCAAGGAGATCGACTTTTCGTTTAGCTTCGGCAAAGAAGCGCGTTTTCGCGGAAATGGATTTTTCCAGAAGGGGACCGTTGCGTGCGCATTGCGTCTTATTCCGAAAAAAATTAAAACCCTTAAGGAGCTTGCCCTCCCTCCGATTCTTGAAACATTCACCAAGCGTAAACAAGGCTTCTTTCTGGTGGTGGGTCCGGTGGGGCAAGGAAAGTCCACTACGCTCGCCTCAATGATCGAAATGATCAACAGCGAGCGCGCTGAAAACATTATCACTATTGAAGATCCGATCGAATATGTGTTTACTCCCGACCGCTCCATCATCAGTCAGCGTGAGGTGCGCTTCGATACCACCGATTTTCATGTGGCCCTCCGAGCGTGTTTTCGTGAAGATGTCGACATTATTCTTATCGGAGAAATGCGTGGACTCGACACGATTTCCGCTGCGGTCACCGCCGCCGAAACGGGGCATATGGTGTTTTCAACACTGCACACCAATAATGCCGCACAAACGATTGACCGTATTATCGACTCTTTTCCACCGGAGCAGCAGGATCAAATTCGCGTTCAACTTTCCGGTTCGCTCGCGGGAATATTTTCTCAGCGCTTGATCCCTCGTATTTCCGGTGGACAGGTTCCCGCATATGAATTGCTCATTAATAACAATGCGGTGGCAAACCTCATTCGTGAGCGCCGTACACACGAAGTCCCTATGGTGATTGAAACAGGCTCCGAACTCGGCATGATTGATATGAACCGCTCCCTTGCGGATTTGGTCCGTGCAGGAGAGATCACTGCGGAAAATGCGTATCTGCATTCTTTCAATCCTCGCGCACTTGAGCGGATGATTTAGTCTTATTTTACAACATTTTATGCTCTATCGTTACAAAGCAATCGATCAGGTCAATGCGGAAGAAAAGGCGGGAACAATTGAGGCCGCAACCGTTGATGTTGCCATTTCCGCTTTGCAGCGACGCAAGCTTATCATTGTTACTATTGTTGCCGCAGACGATACACCTTTCTGGGAAAGAATAAAAGCCTTTGAGAAAAAAGTTTCATATCGTGAAGTGGTCATTCTCTCGCGCCAGATTTCTACACTCTTTAAAGCCCAAGTCTCCGCCCTCCGTGTTTTTCAACTCCTCTCTCTTGAGATGGAAAATGCGAGCTTGAAGCGACGTCTTGCGGAAGTGTCGGAGGATATTCAAGGCGGCACATCACTTTCGGGTGCCCTCGCGAAACATCCCGATGTATTCTCGGATTTTTATGTCAACATGGTGCGCGCAGGTGAAGAATCGGGAAATCTTTCTAACACCTTTCAATATTTGGCGGACTATCTTGATCGTACCTATGAGCTTGTCTCAAAGACGCGCAATGCACTTGTCTATCCCGCATTCGTTGTTGTGGTTTTTATGGTGGTGATGATACTGATGTTGGTGCTTGTCGTTCCTAAACTTTCTGCAATCATTCTTGAAACGGGGAAAGAACTGCCAATATACACCCGTGCGGTGATCGGTATGTCGAATTTTTTCGTCAATTACGGGTTACTTGTCATTATTTTTGTCGTTTCGGTGGGAATATTTATTTGGCGATTTTTTCGCACTACTGCGGGAAAAGAATTTTTTGCTCGCCTTTCGTTGGACTTACCGTATATCGGTGATCTCTACCGCAAGCTGTACCTTGCGCGTATTGCCGACAATTTGAATACCATGCTTTCTTCGGGTATTGCGGTGGTGCGTGCGGTTGAAATTGCCGCTTCGGTGGTGGGGAATGAAATTTACAAAGAAGCGCTGCTCGATGTTGCGCAAGATGTTCGCGCCGGCGTTCCGCTCTCAATGGCCATGTCCAAACATCCGGAAATGCCGAGTATCATGGTGCAGATGATCAAGGTGGGAGAAGAAACGGGAGAGGTGGGGAGCATTTTGGAAACTCTTGCAAAATTCTATAAACGTGAAGTTGATAATGCGGTTGATACGTTGATCGGCCTTATTGAACCGGCCATGATCGTACTTCTTGGCGTGGGCGTGGGAGGATTGTTGACGTCGATTCTTCTTCCTATCTACGACATCACCGCCTCCTTCTAAGGAACTGTTATTTTTTGCGCATTACTTTGTAAAAGATTCAAAAATGCGCTTCATCGTACTCCGAGTACGCCTTGCTTGCATTTTTGAATCTTTTACTCGTCCTGCATCAAAAAATATCAGCTCCTTCCCTCCATGAGTTTAGTCGCCCTACAACCCCGTAGGTCTTCCCAAACATCACGTCAGTCCAGGACTTCGGATTGCATCTGAATTGTGAAAGTTTTTGCTTATATTTTTGGCTTGCATTTTTGAATCTTTTACTCGTCCTGCATCAAAAAATAACAGTTCCATTTTGAAAAATATTGCACTGAAGTTAAGAGTTTCCATCCAAGCGAGGCTCTCTTTGATTTTGTCCCCCCGCAGGTTGTGAAAAGGGCATTTTCGCTCAGAGCGAGGGAACACCTTTTTAATTGGCTACGGAGTAGGGCGGCGTGAGCGACCTAATTTTTCTTAGCGGTATATTCCGCCTTTTCCTCAGGAGCGAGGATATCTTTTCTTTTGAGGCCCCGCAGGGCTTCCCGAGGATTGAGCTTTTTCTTGGAGCGAGGGTCTCTGTTTTTTTGAACCCCCGCAGGTTTCCGAGGACTGGTTCAAAAAAACAGAGACCCGAGCGACCGTTATCCACAGCACCCTTCCACACTCGTTTCGTTACGTGCTACCATTAGGGTATTGCCCAAAGAGACGTGAGCGAAGCCCACACTTAAAGTTCCGTTCAACGAGGGTAAGTATATTTGCGATTTATTAGTTATTAGCACTTTTTATGTTCAAATCATTAAAGAACTCCAACAAGGGTTTTACATTAATCGAACTGCTCGTGGTGATCGCGATCATCGGTATCCTTTCATCCGTTGTGCTCGCATCACTCTCGACGGCACGTATGAAGTCTCGCGATGCAAAGCGCGTTTCCGACATCGGTCAGGTCCAGCTTGCACTCGAACTCTATTTCGATGCAAATCAGACGTATCCATCGACATCGCCAAACACCGATCTTGCGATCGACGGCTTGGTTACTGCCGGCTTTATTCCAAAGAAGCCTATTCCTCCCGCAGGTGGCAGTGCAACGTACATCTATAACGGTGTAACGTCTAACACCAACCTCGCATCATGTACCGGTGCATCATGTACGAATTACTCGCTCGGTGTTGTTCTTGAGCGTAGTGATAACTCCGTACTTTCGAATGACGCGGATCAGGTTACGACAGGTACGGTATTCTCCGGACTTGGAGCAACATGTCTTGCCGCAGGAGCAACAGACTATTGTTACGACATCAAGCCGTAATAGCTGAAAGCAAATATCCTCACGATTTCTTTGTGAGAAAACCCCGAGTCAGTATGACTCGGGGTTTTGCTTTATTTAGGACCTACGCAAATAGCGAACTTCTTTGTTGCGGGGCCCCAGATACTCGGTCGTCATATTAGGAATATGCCTTCCTCGTATCTCTCCCCGCGCCACGAATTTCATCTATTTGCGTAGGTCCTATTTATTACGAGTGTTTCTTCATATATACTACATCCATGAATCCGAGTCCTCTTCTGCTTTTCTCCCTTATTTTCATTTTTGGTACTATTATCGGAAGTTTCTTGAATGTCCTCATCTATCGGTTGGGAAGCGGCTTCGGTTTTAACGGCCGCTCGCAATGTCTTTCGTGCGGGAAGATTCTTCGCGCACGAATGCTTGTTCCCGTCTTGAGCTATCTTGTGCAGGGAGGCAGATGCGCCTATTGCCGTACGAAACTTTCCGTTCAATATCCGCTTGTGGAAGTTGCGACGGGACTTTTGTTTCTTGCGGCCGCATGGGTGAATCATTTAAATCATTTTCCGTTTCCCGCTCATTCGCTCACATTTTTTTTCCTTGATCTTTCCGTATTGAGCACGCTTGTCGTGATTGCGGTATACGATATCAAACATAAAATCATTCCGGATCAGCTTTCATTGTGTTTTGCATTGCTCGGGGGAGTGATATTGGCGACAAAATTTACCTTTGGACTTTCTCCCGAACATTATATTCCGGTCTTTGACCAAGTGCCGTGGTGGATTGACATTGCCGCCGCTCCCTTGCTTGCGGTGCCGCTCGCTCTTTTGTGGTTACTCTCGGGGGGACGAGCAATGGGACTTGGAGATGCGAAGCTTGCATGGGGAATGGGCTGGTTTCTCGGTTTTTCAAAAGGAATTTCCGCGATTGTCTTTGCATTTTGGATCGCATTCATACCGAGCATGATCCTGTTGTTTCTTCCTCGAAAACACTTTACAATGAAAAGTGAGATTCCGTTCGCTCCTTTCCTTGTTTTGGGAACGCTTGCCGCTTATGTTTCCGGAATCAATATTTTGAATTGGACTTTCTAAACTTATGTATAACTTTTTTCGATCCCTCACTTCTCTTCGCAGTCTTTCAAATAAGGGATTTACGCTTATCGAAATGATCATTGCGGTGAGTATTTTCGTGGGACTCACGACAACACTCCTCTTTAACTACAACGGTTTCAACAAGCGACTTTCATTGGATACGCTCGCGCATCAAATTGCGCAATGGGCGCGCGATGCCCAAGTCTCCGCGATGAGCGTGCGTCGTGCGTCGACGGATGCCGGAAAATTCCCCGGGTATGGACTTCATTTTGAGCGAGCCACTCCCACGGAGTTTATATTTTTTGCCGACCTTGATGGTGACAAACGCTATACTCCGCCCGGGGCGGGAGTAAATTGCGGTGATCCGTTAACCGAATGCGAAAAGATCATTAAAATTCTTCAGGGCAACAAGATTGAGAAACTCTGCGGAGAATCAAGTGCGGTTGTCGCGGTAAGTGCCGATTGCGGTTCCTTCGACAATGCGGATGATTTTGATATCGTCTTTACGCGCCCCAATCCCGATGCCGAGATCAGAGGAGAATACGCACCCTCATCGCCCACTTCTTATGCGCGTGCGGAGATTTCAGTCGTCTCTCCGCTTGAGCATCGCCGCACCATTGAAGTGTGGACCACCGGACAAATTTCCGTACAGTAATTTCTTATTTTTTCTTTCATGAAACCCTCCACTACGCAAAAAAGAATCTTCCCTCAAAACACGACAAGCGGGTTTACCCTGCTTGAAATGATTGTTGCGGTGAGTGTATTTATTGTCGCCATTTTGATCATCATCGGTTCGCTGGTGAGTTTGAATGAAGAGAGTCGCAAGGCGCGCACGGTACGCATCGTTACCGACAATTTAAGCGCGGCGGTCGATTCAATGTCTCGAAATATTCGCATGGGGTCGAGTTATCATTGCGGTTGCGGAGTGAGCGGCGTTCCGTCGACACCCGGGGATGCCACATTCCCGACCGCTCCGAGGAATTGTGCAATGACGGATACACTCGGAAATGGCGGTGATGTCTGTATGGCATTTGAGCCCGAAGCGGGACTGACAAGCACTTCGAGCGATCAGGTGATCTATCGGCTTTCGGGCAATCGCATCGAGCGCTCAACCGATGGAGGCGTGAGTTATCTTCCCCTCACCGCTCCCGAGATAAAAATCACTGATCTCCATTTTTATGTGTACGGCACCAGTCCCACCGTTGATCAGCCCGTTGTGACAATGACGGTGCGGGGGACTGCCGCGCTTTCCGTAAAGACCACGACCGATTTCAACATTCAAACGACGATTGATGCGCGTACGCCGAACTTCTAATACCATGACTACTTCAACAAAAAAAAACGGATTTACGTTAATCGAGGCGATCGTCGGTATCACGATTTTGACGCTTGCGGTGGTCGGCCCTCTGACGCTTGCGGCGCAAAGTTTAAAAGCCACGCGCGGTGCACGACAAGAACTTGAAGCGACACACTTGGCGGCCGAGGCCTTTGAGGTCGTTCACAGTATTCGTGACAATAACTCGGCCCATGATTCAAGTCCGACGCGCACCGCATGGATGCAGAACATTATGAGCAACTGTAGCAATGGGGACGGCTGTATTATTGACGTTACCGATCACTCCTCGGGAGTATGGGGGAATAATACGCTTTTGGCATGTCCTGCGGGAAATTGCGCCTCGGTGAGTACGCTCTATTTTTATCCTTCCACTTCCCTCTATAACCAGTCCTTGTCCCCGCTCCCGTCTCCTTGGGTCGATTCTCAATTTAAGCGCTTCGTGAAGGTCGTGGGTATTGATGACCCGGTAAATCCGATGCAACAAGTGCACGTTGTCGTTACCGTTACTTATGACGGAGTGGGAGGCACACGCACGGTAAGCATTGCGGATGATATGTATAATTGGTTCCCGGAGCTCCAATAAGTTTCTCGGATATTTTTAATGAATATGAAAAAATTTTTCACAAAAAAGACGGCACGTAAAAAAGGGTATATCCTTCTTCTCTCCGTATTGATTTCAAGCATTATTCTGGCGATGAGTCTCGGGATTTTTACGATCAGCATCAAAGAGGTGGTGCTCGCCTCGTTTTTGAAAGATTCCGCACGTGCCTTTCAGGCGGCCGATCGTGCAGTAGAGTGTACGCTTTATTGGGATCGTTCTTATCCGCAAAACGGCATTGCGCAAAGTATTTTTTCCACGTCGACATCCTACGTTCCTCCCTCCAATATCAATAATGCGGTTTGCGACGGACAGCAATTAACTTCGTCCGGTTGGACGGTAACCAATACGAGCGCAACGGGCACCACGCAATTCCTCCTCAATTTTGTTGATGGATCCTGTGCGACGGTTGAAGTCATTAAAGACGGACTCTCGACCATGGTGACGAGTAACGGCTACAATAGCTGTGACGCAAGCAATCCTCGGCGGACCCAGCGCACCATTGAAGTGGAAAGCAATACGTAAATGGAGAGGCAAAAGGGAATTTTTGCTATACTCTTCCTATGTCTACCGGTGCGAAAAAGAAACAAAAAAATGCGATCCCCGAAGCGGTGAAACTTCGGGTGGAAAAATTGCGCAGTGCCATCGAGCATTATCGATATGAATATCATGTGCTCGATAACGAGGTGATCACTCCCGAAGCACTCGATTCCTTAAAGCATGAACTCGTCCAAATTGAGGAGGCGTATCCTTCGCTTATTACCCCCGATTCTCCCACTCAGCGCGTTGCGGGAAAACCTCTTCCGCAGTTCAAAAAAATTAAACACCGCATCCCGCAATGGTCCTTGAATGACGCATTTACCGAGGAAGACGTGTATGAATTTGACGCTCGTGTGAAGCGCATGCTCGAAGGCGTGTATGGTAAGAAAGTAACGCCAACCTATGATTGTGAAATTAAAATCGATGGTCTTAAAATCGTTCTTACCTATGAGAAGGGAAAGCTCGTCAGCGCCGCAACGCGCGGGGACGGTATTGTGGGTGAGGATGTTACAAGCAATGTGCGGACCATCGATTCGGTTCCGCTCTTTCTTCGGCAGGGCGCCGATCTTGTGGTTGAGGGGGAAGTATGGCTTTCGACCAGAGAACTCGCACGGATCAACGAAGAACGAAAAAAGAAAGGTGAAGCGCTTTTCGCCAATCCCCGCAATGCCGCCGCCGGTTCCATTCGTCAACTCGATCCGCGTATTGCCGCATCGCGGAAGCTTGATACGTTTATTTACGAACTTGCACAGGGCGGGGGTCGTACCTTTGATACCCAGATTGCATCGCTCAACGCCCTGCGTGAGTTCGGTTTTAAAATCAATCCGCATTTTGCACATTGCCGGAATGCGGATGCTGTTGTTGCCTACTGGAAGGAATGGCAAAAGAAAGCCAAGCGGCAGGATTATTGGATTGATGGGGTGGTCGTAAAGGTAAATGAACGGAAATATCAAGAGGCGCTCGGCTATACGGGAAAGGGCCCCCGCTTCGCCATTGCGGTGAAATTTCCCACCGAGCAAGTTACCACCGTCGTGGAAGATATTGTGCTTCAAGTGGGGCGTACCGGCGTGCTTACTCCCGTGGCGCATTTACGACCCGTTTCCGTCATGGGTTCCACCGTGTCTCGGGCGACACTCCATAATGAAGATGAAATCACCCGGCTTGATGTGCGTATTGGAGATACGGTAATACTGCAAAAAGCGGGAGACGTCATTCCGGACATCGTGAGTGTTCTTAAAGAACTGCGGACGGGAAAAGAAAAAAAATTTATTTTTCCCACCCACGTGGAAGCTTGCGGGGGAGACGGTCGCATTGAGCGCGTACCCGGTACCGCCGCTTATCGGTGCGTTTCTCGCAATTCGTTTGAACAGCTTGCGCGAAGAGTTGCGTATTTTACCTCGCGTCGTGCGTTCGATATTGAAGGATTGGGTCCGAAGATTGTCGAGCTTTTGATGCGGGAAGGATTGGTCGGTTCGCCTCCCGATCTCTTTACGCTCAAAAAAGGAGACCTGATCAACCTTGAAGGTTTCGGGGAAAAATCGGCGGACAATTTACTCGCCGCAATCGCCCTACGCCGCACGATCTCGTTACCTCGGTTTATTACCGCGCTTTCGATCGACCATGTCGGCGAAGAAACGGCACACGATCTTGCGCGTACGTTTCGTACCATTGATGCACTCCGCACCGCTTCCAAAGAAGAATTGGAAAACGTGGACGGAGTAGGCGGCATTGTTGCGGATTCCTTGATTGCATGGATGAAGAATCCCGATCATCAGACAATGTTCAACGAATTGCTTCGTCATGTTGAAGTTCTTCCCGAAAAAATTGTCGGAAGGGGAACATCGATATTTGCCGGAAAAACCGTGGTACTGACCGGAGGATTGTTGTCGTTGACGCGCGATGAAGCGAAGCAGAAGATCCGCGAGCGCGGCGGAAGTGCGGGAAGTGCGGTTTCCAAAGAAACGGACATTGTGGTTGCGGGAAGTGATGCCGGCTCCAAATTGGAGAAAGCAAAAAAATTAGGCATACGCATTATCGATGAACAGGAATTTTTGAAATTGTTGAAATAATGGAGATAGTGTAGGATGACAATTATGTTGAAGAAAGAAGATATTGAACATTTGGCGACACTCGCACGTCTTGAGATTGTGGACGAGGAGAAGGAACTTTTTGTACACCAACTTGATTCGGTGCTCGGATATGTTTCAGAAATCAGCAGAGTGGCAACCGCAGATGTGACACCGACTGCGGGGATGCTCCGCAATGTACTTCGTGACGACGCGCACCCAAATACCGGCGGAACCTTTACCGAGGCAATTCTTGCAAATGCACCCCATCGTGAGCAACAATACGTTAAAGTGGAACAAATTTTCTAGCATGGCGATTGATACTACTCCATTGACCATTGCCACGGCGGCACGGTCACTCAAAAATAAAGAATTCACTGCAGTCCAACTCGCCGAAGCGGTGCTTGCGCGTGCGAAGGAAATGAACCCGAGCATCAATGCGTATGCGGAAATTTTTGAGGACACACTTGCACAAGCGGCAGTTGCCGACACCATGATTGCTGAAGGAAAGGGGACAATGCTCACGGGTATTCCACTCGCGATCAAAGATAATATTTTGATTGAAGGACGAATTGCTTCAGGGGGATCAAAAATTCTTGAGCGGTATAAGGCAACTTATGATGCAACGGTTATTACGAAGCTTAAAGCGCAAGGAGCGGTATTTCTTGGACGCGCCAACATGGATGAATTTGCCATGGGTGGCTCGGGGGAGAACTGCGCGTGGGGGAGCGTGAAGAATCCGCTCGATACGTCGCGTGTCCCGGGAGGTTCATCGGCGGGGTCTGCAGCTGCGGTTGCGATGGGTGGTGCGATGGCGTCGCTTGGCTCAGATACCGGAGGCTCGATTCGCCAACCCGCGTCGTTTACCGGACTTGTGGGGTTAAAGCCGACCTACGGCGCGGTGTCGCGCTATGGACTTATGGCAATGGCATCATCGCTCGATCAGATTGGACCTTTTGCGCGCACGACTGAAGATGCGGAAATTCTCCATAATGCAATCGCGGGGTACGACACAATGGACAGCACCTCGGTGCCCGAAGGACATACACTACGCGCTGATGTTCCAACAAAAGAAAAATTAACCATCGGCATTCCCGAGGCATTTATCGCACATGACGGACTTGATGCCGATGTGCGCGCAAGTTTTCGTGCAACAATGAAATTACTTGAGGAGGCGGGACACACCCTGAAGACCATCCATATTCCTTCTATTGCCCAAGCACTTGCGGTCTACTACGTCATTATGCCTGCGGAGGTTTCTTCAAATCTCGCCCGCTACGATGGTATTCGCTATGGGTTTAGTAAAGAAGCGCAAAAGCTGATGGAGGTGTACACACAGTCCCGCGGTGAAGGATTTGGCAAGGAAGTGCGTCGTCGCATCTTGCTCGGCACCTACGTACTCTCTGCGGGGTATTATGATGCATATTATAACAAAGCGGTTGCGGTGCGCGGAATGATCACCGAGGAATTTGCCCGCGCATTTGAAGGTGTGGATGTAATTGCGACCCCGACCGCGCCCTCGCCCGCATGGAAATTGGGGGAAAAGAATTCGGATCCGCTCAAGATGTATCTTGAGGATATTTTTACCGTTCCCGCCAACATTGCCGGAATTCCCGGAATTTCCGTGCCCGGAGGTACGGTGTTTCGCGAGGGTGTGAATCTTCCGGTCGGTATTCAATTCGTGGCGAATCATTTTCATGAAGCGCATCTTTTTGCCGCAGGAAAAGCGGTCGAAGGACTTTAAAATTGGTATACTTTAATTATGGCCGATCACGCCGCAAAGAAACCACCAGCTCCCACCCCTCCGCCGAGTAACGCATTCGCGGAAGTTATTGTCGCGCTTATCGTACTTATTTTGGTGTTGCCGCTTTTGGGTATTTTTCTCAATTCCGGAATAGGGGGGCAGATTCCCGACCTTTTTTTGAGAATCTTTTCATTTATGAAAATGGTGTCCACCATCATTTGCATGATTGCGCTCGTAATTATCGTGTATGCGTTTATTCGCATCAGTGAGATTTCCAAGGAAGAAACGGAGAAGCTCGGCTTAGCCCTCACGTGGAACAGCGAACGCACGCAGAAGAATGTTCGTTGGGAAAAAGTGGAACAATATATGACCTCGCTCAATCCTTCCGACTGGAAGATCGCCATTCTTGAGGCCGATAATATTCTCGATGAAATTGTGGAGCGTATGGGGTATAAAGGTCAGAATCTTGGTGAGCGAATGAAGCAAATCGAAGCGAGTGATTTCCCGTATCTTGAAGAAGCATGGCAAGCGCACAAGTTGCGCAATCAGATTGCACACAAGGGGACTGAGTATACGTTAACTCGCAGTGACGCCGATCAAACGATCAATGTCTATCATCGGGTGTTTAAAGAGTTGGGGTATTTGTAAGGATTCTTGTTGGCACTGCACCTTTTGCGTTGGGACTCTCGCCTTACAGGCGCAGTACCCCTTTCCCATTTACTCAGGATAAGAATCCTTCGTAAATATGGGAGAAGGGCTTCGAGTCCCTTGCAAAGCCATGCTTTGCACCGCCGCGCAAATACAAAAAACTGCACAGTATTGTGCAGTTTTTTGTATTT
>Ga0209515_10003651_pt1 | contig 21635 bp, 21 predicted proteins | sample Subgroupgradi54m_FD_187454 | JGI IMG/M metagenome (GOLD analysis project Ga0209515, IMG submission 187454) | Subsurface groundwater microbial communities from S. Glens Falls, New York, USA - GMW60B uncontaminated upgradient, 5.4 m (SPAdes)... ... | reverse complement strand
AGGAATTCAACGACTTCATCAACGTGACGACGAACTACCAGCTGTTCCGGACCGTCATCTCCGACGTGGTGACCGAAGCCTCGCAGGATTTGAAGGCCGAACAGGGGCGCAATCTCGTCAGCATGGTGGGCACGTCGGTGTCGTTCGACCGGCGCGACAACCGGTTTGATCCGAACAAGGGATTTCTCGTGTTTCTCGGCGGCGATCTGGCCGGGGGCCCCTTCGGCGGCGACAAGGATTTTTACCGGCTGCAGGCCGGGGCCAGCCATTTCCTGCCGCATTTCGACCGGTATGTGTTTGAGACGCGCATCCGCGGAGGCCTCGTGGACGCCTATGGCAGCAGCGATGAGGTGCCGATTTTCGAGCGCTTCTTCGGCGGCGGCACGGGCACCATCCGCGGTTTCCGCGAGCGGCGGGTGGGTCCGCTCGATCCGGCCTCCAACGATCCCATCGGCGGCGAGGCGACGTTTATCGCCACGGCGGAAGAGGTTTCGACGCTCTATAGCGATGAGCGGAACCGGCCGATCCTGAAAGGCTCGATCTTCCTCGATGTGGGCAACGTGTGGCGGCGGGTCGGGGACTTCGGCGAATCGCTCAAGGCCGGCGCCGGCGTGGGGGCGCGGGTCAACACGCCGATCGGGCCGATCCGGCTGGATCTGGGCTACCCCGTCAGCAAAGTCGAGGCCGACGATCGGAAGCTCCGGCTGCACTTCAACATCAGCCGGTCATTTTAAGACAGGAGGCTGGGCGCGATGAGGATCATGCGATGGGTTGCGGGGTGCTGCGTGCTGGCATCCATCTTCTGTCCGGTGAGCCGGGCGCAGGAGCTCAAAGTCGGCTACGTCAAGCTGACGCAGGTCTTTGACAGCTACGACCGGACGCGGGCGTTCGACGCGCAGCTGGAGAAGAAGGGCAAGGAGAAGGAAGGCGAGCTGGAAGGCCGCATGAACGAGCTGAAGAAGCTGCGCAGCAACCTGGAGCTGCTCAGCCCGGAGGCCCGCGAAGCCAAGACGCGGGAGATCGAAGAGCGGGCGGATGAGCTGCAGCGGTTCCGCAGCGGCACCGCGCGGGATTTGCAGCGGGAGCGGGACAAAATCGCCAAAGACATCCTGAAGGAGATCCAGGCCGCGATCGAGCAGGTGGCCAAGACGGGCGGCTACTCGATCGTGCTCGATGAGCGCTCGCTGCTCTACAGCGAATCGTCCCAGAATCTGACCGATGACGTCCTGAAGCTGCTCAACAGCCGCTACGGCAGCAAAAAACCATGAGCGATCAGCAGCGCACGCTGGCCAAGGAGCTGTTCATGAACGGCCTGGGCCTCCACACCGGAGAGCCGGTGTCGGTCCGCGTGCTGCCTGCTGAGCCCAACACCGGGGTCGTGTTCGTCCGCAGCGACTTGCCGCACCGGCCGACGATTCCGGTCAAGCCGCAGGTGGTCGACGTCGAGAAGAGCATGCGCCGCACCACACTCTCCAAGGACGGCGTGGAGGTGCAGACGGTCGAGCACTTCATGTCCTCGCTGTGGGGGATGCAGATCGACAACGTCTACGTCGAGGTCAGCGGCCCGGAGATGCCCGGGCTGGACGGCTCGGCCATCCAGTTCTATCAGCAGCTCAAAGCCGCCGGCACGGTCGAGCAGCCGGCCCCCAAGCGCTATTTTTCGCTCCGCGAGCCGGTGTTCGTCGAGGACGGCGAATCGTCCATCACGGTGTTTCCCGATCATGAGCTGAAGATCTCCTACATGCTCAGCTATCCGAGCCATCCGTTGCTGAAGTCGCAGTTCGTCTCCTACGGCAACGGGATGTCGTACGAAGAGAGCATTGCGCCCGCCCGGACGTTCTGCCTGCGGGAGGAGGCGGATGCGCTGCGGGCCGCCGGATTCGGCAAAGGAGCGACCTACGAGAACACGCTGGTGCTTGACGCCAAGGGCGTGATGCAGAATACGCTGCGGTTCGATGATGAGTTCGCGCGGCACAAGATCCTCGATCTGCTGGGCGATCTGTACCTGCTGGGCACCCATCTGCGCGCCCATGTGATCGCCATCAAGAGCGGCCATCCGCTGAACGTGAAGCTGCTGAAAAAGCTGGACCAGGCGCTGGAGCAGTGGAAGCTGGGCTCGCTGCAGTCGGCCTCCTCCGAAGTGATGGTGGGGCCCCAGCTGGACATCACCCAGATCGAGAAGATCCTGCCGCACCGGTACCCGTTCCTGCTCGTGGACCGCGTGATCGATTTGACGGAAACCAAGGCGGTGGGCCTGAAGTGCGTGACGATCAATGACTACTTTTTCCGCGGCCACTTTCCCGGCCGGCCGGTGATGCCCGGGGTGCTGATCGTCGAGGCGCTGGCGCAGATCGGCGGCATCATCATGCTGAACAAGCGCGAGAACATGGGCAAGCTGGCGTACTTCATGTCGATCGACAAGGTCAAGTTCCGCAAGCCGGTAGTGCCCGGCGATCAGCTGATCCTGCACGCTGAGCTGCGCAAACTGCGCTCGCGGACCGGGCAGGTGTTCGGCCGGGCGCTGGTGGACGGCAAGGTGGTTTGCGAGGCGGAGCTGCTGTTCGCATTGTCTGAATAACCCATGCCGACACGCACGAACGCGACAACCCGCACGTCGACGGCCATCCATCCCACCGCCATCGTCCATCCGAAAGTCCGGTTGGGCGAAGGGGTGCAGGTGGGACCCTACACCATCATCAAGGAGGGCGTGACGGTGGGCGACCGCACCATCGTCGGCGCGCATTGCGTGCTGGAGGGGCGCACGACGATCGGAGAGGAGTGCGAGATTTTCACCGGGGCGGTCCTCGGCAGCATCCCGCAGGATCTCAAGTACCAGGGCGAGGACAGCGAGCTGATCATCGGAAGCCGCAACAAGATCCGCGAGTACGTCACCATGAATCCCGGCACGTCGGGCGGCGGCGGCAAGACGGTCATCGGCTCGGACTGCCTCTTCATGGCCTATTCCCACGTGGCCCATGACTGCATCCTGGGCAACCATGTCGTGCTGGCCAACAGCGCCGGACTGGCCGGCCACATCACCGTCGAGGACCGGGCCAGCATCGGCGGCCTCGTGGGCATCCATCAGTTCGTGCGGGTGGGCACGCTGGCCTTCATCGGCGGCTGCTCGCGCGTGGCCCAGGACGTGCCGCCCTATTCCATCTGCGTGGGCTATCCCGCGAAAGTCTTCGGCCTCAACAGCGAGGGGCTCAAGCGCGCCGGGATCCCGGCGGAGACCAAGCAGCGGCTGCACCGCGCCTTCAAAGTGCTCTTCAGCTCCAAGCTCTCCATGAGCCACGCGTTGGAACAACTGGCGCAGGACGCCGACCACAACGCGGAACTGACCCACCTGCTCACCTTCATCCGCGAATCCAAACGCGGCGTTTGCCGGACGGATTAAGCGCTCCGTGATGCCTTCGCAGGTTGCGATCATCGCCGGCGCGGGCCGGTTTCCGTTCTATGTCGCCCGGGAGGCGAAGCGCCAGGGCCATCGCGTCGTGGCGATCGGCTTAAGCGGCTGGGCCGACGAGGCCCTCAAACACGAAGCCGACGCGTACGAAGAGATCGCCGTCGGCGAGCTCGGCCGCCTGATCGCCTCGCTGAAATCGCACGCCGTGCGCCAGGCGGTGATGGCCGGCAAGGTGACCAAAGAGGTCCTCTTCCGCCACGCCACCACCTTCGACGCCGAAGCGCTGAAAGTCATCGGGCAGACGAGGGATTTTTCCGTGCCGGCGCTGCTGGGGCTGATCGCCAAACGGCTGGAAGCCGACGGGATCACGCTGCTGGACTCCTCGACCTTTCTCCGGGCGAATCTCTGTCCCTCCGGCACGCTGACCTCGCGCGGCCCGACCCCTTCCGAGCAGCAGGACATCGAGGTCGGCCTGCAGGCGGCGCGCACCCTGGCCGCACTTGATGTGGGGCAGACCGTGATCATCAAGCACGGCGTGATCGTCGCCGTCGAGGCGTTGGAAGGCACTGACGCGGCCATCCGGCGCGCGCATGCGCTGGCCGGCAAGGAGCTGATCGTCGTCAAAACCGCCTCGGCCGCCCAGGACCGGCGGTTCGATCTGCCGATTATCGGCGGGGAGACGATGGCCGTGGCCCGCGACTCCGGCGTCAGCTGCCTGGCCGTCGAAGCGGGCAGCACGCTGCTGCTCGAGCGCGAGGCGGTCATCGCCTCGGCGAACAGCGCCGGCATCTGCCTCCTCGGCGTCGCTCTGCCGTCCGCCTAACTCCTTCCGGGATGACCCTTCGACGCGCTTCGCTTGCTCAGGGTCATGGTGAGCGAGGCCGCGGCCGAGTCGAACCATGATCCCCATCCGCGATACCATTCCCTCCCGCACCGTCGCCTGGGTGACCCGCTCGCTCATTCTGGCGAATATCGCCGCGTTCGTCTGGGAGCTGAAGCGCGGCCCGGCCCTCGAGGCCTTCATCTATCGCTTCGGCATGGTGCCCGCCCACTGGGTGCTGACCAGCCCGAACGATCTGCTGGACTGGCCGGGCCTGTTCCTGACCCTGGTCACCTCGCAATTCCTCCACGGCGGGCTGTTTCATCTGGGCTCCAACATGCTCTATCTCTGGATTTTCGGCGACAACGTCGAAGACCGGCTGGGGCACAGCCGTTTTCTGTCGCTCTATCTGGGCAGCGGGGTGCTGGCCGCGGTGACCCAGCTGCTGATGTCGCCGCACTCCTCCCTCCCCATGATCGGCGCCAGCGGCGCGATCGCCGGCGTGCTGGGCGCGTATCTGCTGCTGTTTCCGACGGCGAAGATCGTCACGGTGATTCCGATGATCTTTTTCTTTGAGACGGTGGAGCTGCCGGCATTTCTCTTTCTGGGCGTCTGGTTTCTCCTGCAATGGTTCCAGGGGGTCACGACCATCGGGCAGGTGAGCGACGTGGGCGGGGTGGCGTTCTGGGCGCACATCGGCGGGTTTGTCGGCGGCATGATCGGGCTGTCGGTGCTGCGCACGAGGCGGCGATGGTAATGACCGTCGCCGCGCTTGAGGCGGAGAAGGCCGGCTTCGCGCGGATCGCCGCACCCTGTCCCTCGTTTGGGACCTGCGGCGGCTGCTCGCTGCAAGACCTGGCGTATGCCGACCAGCTGCTGCTGAAGCGCCGACGGCTTGAGCGTCTGCTCGAGCCGCTCGGGTCCGTGCCGGCGTTTGAGATCACCGGCCTGGACGATCCCTGGCGATACCGGAATAAGGCCGAGTTTACCTTCGGCTCATCCGGCGGACATGTGACGCTGGGCTACCATGCGGCGCGCTCTTATTGGCGGACGGTGGATCTGGAGGACTGCCTGCTCCTGCCCGAGGCGGCGATGCGGGCGGTGCGGGAAGTTCGCGCGCTGGCCGAGGAGACCGGGCTGCCCGCCTACCATCCGCGGACGCATCAGGGATTTTTCCGCTACGCCGTCGTGCGGCACAGTGTTTCCACCGGACGGATCATGCTCTCGATCGTGACGGCCTCGCGCACGCCATCCGGCGGGGATCCGCGCAGCCTGCTGGAGGGGATGGCGGCCCGGCTGATGGAGCGGCACGATGCGGTCAGCGGCGTCTCGTGGGGGATGACCGACCGGCCCGCGGATATCGCGCAGGCCGAGACGCTGGTGCGGCTGGCAGGCGGGGAGCATCTGGAGGAACAGCTGGGGCCGTTTACGCTGCAGCTGCTGCCGGGCAGCTTTTTACAGCCGAATGCCGCGCTCGCGCACCGGATGTATGCGACGCTGCAGGGATGGATCGGCGAGCGCCGGCCGGAGATCGCCTGGGATCTGTACTGCGGTGTCGGGCTGGTGGCGTTTTATCTTTCACAAGTCGCGCGCCGGGTGTATGCGATCGAGTCTCAGCCCCGGCACCTGGAGCTGGCGCGCCTCAATGCCGCGGCCAATGGGATTGCGAACGTGGAGTTCCGGGAAGGGAGCGTGGAAGAGGTGCTGAGCGACCGGCGGTTCTGGCTGCAGGAGGCCCGGCCGGATGTGATCGCCGTGGATCCGCCGCGCGCCGGCCTGCACGAGCGCGCGCTGTCCTCGATCCTCGCTGCGCGTCCGGCCGCGCTGGCCTATGTCTCGTGCAACGCGCAGACCCTGGCGCGCGATCTTGCCGTGCTGACTTCAAGCTTCCCGCGGTACCGGCTCACCCGCCTGCACGGCTTCGACCTGTTTCCGCACACGAATCACGTCGAACTGCTCGCCCTGCTTGAGCGCGGCTGACGCAGAATTTTCAGCATCTCGCGGTGGATGCGGCCGTTGGAGGCCGCCAGCCCGCCCTCTTCCAGCACGACCGGCCCGCCGGAAAGATTGCTGACGCGGCCGCCCGCTTCTTCCACGAGCAGAATCCCCGCCGCCATGTCCCACGGCTGCAAGTCGCGCTCGTAAAACCCCTCCAGCCGTCCCGCCGCGATCGCCGACAGGCTGATCACCGTCGAGCCGATGCGCCGCACGCCGTGGCTGTGCCGCTGAAACGCCTTGAACCAGTTGAGGTACGGCTGCGTGTACTCCAAAAAATGGGACGAAAAGCCGGTGGAGAGCAGGCTGTGCGACAACTGCCGGATGGGGGAAACACGCAGCCGTTTGCCATTTAAAAACGCCCCGCCGCGGCGCGCGGCGGTAAACAGCTCGCGCCGCATTGGATCGTAGATCACGCCGGCAACGATCCGCCGGTCGATTTCCAGCCCGATCGAGACGCCGAAGAGCGGAAAGCCGTGGACGAAGTTGCTGGTGCCGTCGATCGGATCGACGATCCACCGGCCCGCAGCCCCTGGGCGAACGGCGCCGCGCTCCTCGCCCAGAAAGCCGAAGGCCGGCTCGGCCCGCTGCAGGCGGCGCTGAATCAGCCGCTCGGAGGCGCGGTCCACCTCGGTCACGAGATCGATGGGGCTTTTTTTGGTGCGGATGGTCTTGGGATGGCCCACGAACTTTGCGAGCAGGGCGCCGGCCTCCACTGCCGCGCTCGAGGCCGCCCGCACATACCGGTCATACCGCGAAAGCATGAGGGCATTATAGCGGAGTTTGTTCTCTCCTTCCTCTCAAGCGCGGGTGGCAGGGGCTTCTGGAGCGCACCTCTGGAGGGCCGAGCGGGCACGGTGTCCCCCGCGGATATGCGGTGGGGACGAGCGAGGCCCGACAGGGAGCGCAGGCCGGCCACGCTGGGGCCGGCCGAGCGGTGCGCGGAAGAAACCCCTGACAGGACCCGCGCATACTTAATTTCGCATAAGCGTGCGTAATCGATTCAGGTATACTTATGAAGACTGTCTCCCACGATGATTCTCTCCATTGATCAAGGCACAACCGGCACGACTGTCCTCGTGCTCAACCGCAAGATGCGGGTGGCGGCCTCGGCGTATGCTGAGCTGCCGCAGCACTTTCCGCATCCGGGCTGGGTGGAGCATGATCCCCGCCAGATCCTGCAGGTCACCTTTGCGGTGATCAAGCGGGCGCTGGCCAACGCCCGCCTCAAACCGTCCCGCGTGCAGGCCATCGGCATCACCAACCAGCGGGAGACGGCCATCGTGTGGGACCGGCGCACCGGCCGGCCCATCGCCAACGCCATCGTGTGGCAGTGCCGCAGAACCGCGCCGATGTGCGAGCGGCTCACCGCCCGCGGCCATCAGCCGGAGTTCCGACGAAAAACCGGGCTGGTGCTGGACGCCTACTTCTCCGGCACGAAAGTGCGCTGGCTGCTCGACCATGTGCCTGGCGCTAGGCGGCGCGCCCAGCGCGGCGAGCTGGCCTTCGGCACGGTGGACAGCTGGCTCATCTGGCATTTGACCGGCGGTGCTGCGCACGTGACCGATTTTACCAACGCCTCGCGCACGCTGCTCTATAACATCCGGACCGGACAATGGGATCCGTCGCTGCTGCGGCGCATCGGCGTGCCGTCGAACATGCTGCCCGACGTGCTGCCTCCATCAGGAGATTTCGGCGTGACGGGCGGCAAGGGTCCGCTGCCTGCCGGGATTCCGATTGCCGGCGTGGCCGGAGACCAGCAAGCCTCGATGGTCGGACACGGCTGTGTTGCGCCGGGGACCGCGAAAAATACGTACGGGACCGGCTGCTTTCTCTTGCTGCACACCGGGCAGCGGTTCATCCAAAGCCGCAACGGGTTGATCACGACGCTGGTCTACGGAGGCTCCTCAGCGCCGGCGTATGCGCTGGAAGGCAGCGTGTTTATCGCCGGGGCGGCGATCCAATGGCTGCGGGATGGGCTGCGGCTCATCAGCCGCGCGCCGGAGACCGAGCCGATCGCCCGGCGGACGCGCGATACCGGCGGCGTCTATGTCGTGCCGGCTTTTGTCGGGCTCGGGGCGCCGTACTGGGACATGAATGCGCGGGGTGCGATCGTGGGACTGACGCGGGGCACCACGCGCGAGATCGTGGTGCGCGCGACTCTGGAGTCGCTGGCCTACCAGACCCGCGACGTGGTTGAGGCGATGCAGCGCGACAGCGGACTGCGGCTGCGCGAGCTGCGCGTCGACGGGGGTGCTGCGAAGAACGGCTGGCTCATGCAGTTTCAGGCGGATATGCTCGGGATTCCGGTCGTGCGGCCGACGATGGTGGCGAATACCGGCAAGGGAGCCGGATTGCTGGCCGGCGTTGCGCTGGGCTGGTGGACGCCGCGCGAGCTGGAAGCCTCGGAGCGTCCGGAGCGAATTTTCCGGCCCCGGATGGCGCAGGCGCATCGCCGCCGGCTCTATGAAGGATGGCTGGAGGCCGTGGGCCGGGTGCGCACGCGGGAGCAGGGATGACGCCGCGCGCCGCATTGCTTGCGCGCCTGGGCGCGATCCGGTATGACATCCTCGTCATCGGCGGCGGGATTGTGGGTGCCGGCATCGCGCGGGATGCGGCGATGCGCGGCCTGAAAGTGGCGCTGATCGAGCAGGGCGATTTCGCCGGCGGCACCAGCTCCAAAACCTCGAAGCTCATTCACGGCGGACTGCGCTATCTCGAGCACGGCCATGTGCGGCTGGTGCATGAAAGTTTGCAGGAGCGGCAGACACTGCGCACGATTGCGCCCGGGCTGGTGCGCCCCTTGTCGCTGCTGCTGCCGGTGTATCAGGGCGATCTGCGCGCGCCCTGGAAACTGCATCTGGGCCTGTGGCTCTATGACGCGCTGGCCGGCCGGCGCAACCTTCGTCCGCACCGCGTGCTGCCGCCCCGGCGCGCCGTCGAGCTGGAGCCGGCGCTACGTCTCGATGGGCTCAAAGCCGCGGGCTTGTATGCCGACTGCCAAATGGATGATGCGCGGCTGTGCCTGGCGAACATTCTGCAGGCTGCGGGCTTCGGCGCGGTGTGCGCCAACTACGTCCGGCTGCGGGAATTTTTAAAGGTCAACGGCCAGGTCTGCGGCGGCACGGTCGAGGATGCGTTCACCGGACGCCTCATCGATATTCAGGCGCGGGCCGTCGTGAATGCGACCGGGCCATGGGCCGACCGGACCCGCCGGTTGAGCGACCCGTCGGCCTCGCCCCGCCTGGCGCCGACCAAGGGCATTCATGTGATTCTGCCGCAGATAACGCGGGAGGCGCTCTTCGTGGAAGCGCGCGCCGACCGGCGCATGTTCTTTATTCTGCCCTGGGGCGGCCAGTCGCTCGTCGGGACGACCGAAACGAATGCGGCCGATTCGGTGGACGCGCTGTCCGCTTCGGCGGATGAAGTCGGCTATCTGCTCGAGGAGGTCAACCGGCTGCTGCCGGGCAGCCGCGTGGGGCCCGAGGACGTGCTGGCTACCTTTGCCGGCGCCCGGCCGCTGCTCGCTGCGCCCGGCCGGAGCGCGACACAGGCTTCGCGGGAGCATCGCATCGAGGAGGATAGCGCCGGCCTCATCAGCGTGATGGGCGGCAAGTACACGACGTTTCGCCGGATGGCCCAGGAGGCGGTGGATGCCGTCCTGCGCCGCCATCGGTGGGCCGCGGACCGCAGCCTCTCGGACCAGGTCAGCCTGATCGAAGCGCCGCATCCGGCCTCGCTGGAGCACTGGGAGGCGGTGACGCGCGCCGTCGATCCGGATCTGCTGGGCCGGTGCGCCGCCCGCTACGGAGCTGGCATGTTCCACCTGCTGTCCCTCATGGCGCAGGATCCGCAGCTGGCACAGCCCATCTGCCAGCACCATGAAGTCGCCGAAGCGGAACTGGCGCACAGTCTGCAGCAGGAGCTGGCCTGCACGCTCACCGACGTGCTGGCGCGCCGCACCCGCATCGCGTGGAGCCCGTGCCAGGGCCTGGATGCGCTCTCGCGGCTGTCGGAGCTCTGCACGCAATACGGCCGTTGGCCGCAGGCAAAATTTGAGGAACAGGCCGCCGAGTACCGGAAGTTTCTGGCCAGCGGCCTGGCGTTCCGCGGCAGCGCCGCGGCTGCGCCAAAAATACTTCAGGAGGCTGCCCGCGCATGACGGAGACTTCGTCCGACGCCAGGCGTTACGCCGTGATCCGCTACCGGCTGCTGCTCGTCGACACGGCGGTGTCCTGGGCGTTTCTCGCCGCATTTCAGTTCTCCGGCGCCTCGGCAGCACTCGCCGGCTGGTGGGCGCAGCGGAGCGGCTCTGAGCCGCTGGTGGTGTTGGGCTATGCGGCGGTCTTCGGCGCGCTCGCGTATCTGGCCGGATTTCCCACCCATCTGTACGGCAGCTATGTGCTGGAGCACCGCTTCGGCCTCTCACGCATGACACCGGCCTCCTGGGTCGGGCGGGAGATCAAGCATCTGGCCGTCGGCGGCGTGCTGAGCGCGCTGCTGCTCGAAGGATTGTACCTGCTGCTGCGCATCGCGCCCACGCAATGGCCGTTCTATGCCACCGTCGGATGGATTATCATCAGCGTGGTGCTGGTCCGCGTGTTTCCGACGATCCTGCTGCCATTGTTTTATAAAACGACGCCGGTGGAGGATCAGGAGCTGGTGAACCGTCTGTTGACGCTGTGCGGAAAAGTGCGGCTGGAGGCGCTGGGCGTGTTCCGGTTTAACCTCGGCGCGGAAACGCGCAAGGCCAACGCCGCGCTGGCCGGGCTGGGAAAGACGCGCCGGGTGCTGCTCTCCGACACGCTGATCCAGGAGTTTACGCCGGAAGAGATCGAAGGGGTGCTGGCGCATGAATTGGCGCATTACCGGTTCCATCACATCGCCAAGCTGCTGGTGATCAGCGCCGTGGGCTCATGGATCGCCTTTGCCGTGACCGACGCGGCGGCCCGGAAGTGGGTGGAGGCACTCGGGCTCAGCGGCCTGGCCGACATCGCCGGACTGCCGATGCTGCTGCTGTGGCTCTCGCTGCTGGGAGTGATCGGCCTGCCGATGCAAAACGCGCTTTCGCGCCGGTTTGAATGGCAGGCGGACCGATTCGCCATCGCCACGACGCTGCCGCGCGCCTTTGCCGAGGCGCTGACGCGGCTGGCGAAGCTGAACCTGGCCGATCCTAGCCCGCCGTGGTGGGTCGTCTGGATGTTCTACGATCATCCGCCGATCAGCGAGCGGATTCAGGCCGCGGAGCGCGCATGAGGCGCCTGGCATGGCTCGTAGCCGCCGGTCTTGCCCTCGGCGCGCGAGGTCTGGCGTCGGCGGAGACGCCTGCCGAACCGGCGCGCCCCTCGCAGGCGCTGCTGCAGACGAAATGGGTGGTGCCGGATGCGCCCGCGGCGGCCGCGGAAGTGGTCGAATGGGTCCGGAAGAAAGGCGGCCTGGCGGTCAGAACCTCGGAGCGGCACGTGTCGATGCAGCTGCCGTCGGACGTCGCGCGGGAGCTGTTCAAGCGGTATGCCACGGCGCCGGCTCCGGGCGAGGCGGCCTCCGGCTCCCGCTGGATCACCGTGTCGCTCGAACTTGTCTCGGCCCCATGACCGATGCTACTATGGTAGTTCAACGGAGGTTTCCCGCGCATGCTCGCAGAAATTGAAATCGTCCCCATCGGCACGGCCTCGCCCAGCGTCAGCTCGATGCTGGCCGACGTCGCCAAACTGATCGACCAAAGCGGCCTGGACTACCGCGTGGGCCCCATGGGCACCGTCGTGGAAGGCGACTGGGACCGCGTCCTGCAGCTGGCGAAAAAGTGCCACCAGGCGGTGCTCTCGTCCACCAGCCGCGTCATGACCACCATCCGCATCGACGACCGCAAAGACAAGCCCGGCGCCGGCCGCATCGTCCAAAAGGTGCAGTCCCTGGAAGCCAAGGTCGGCCGGCCGCTTAAGCGGTAGCCGTTCTCTCCCCGTGGTCCGGCCTCTCCGTTCCCTGATCCGCATTATCTTCCTTGCGTTGGCGGCCTTCCTGGCCATTCCCGGATGCGCCAACGGGTCGCCGAATCACGAGGTGCTGGTCCAGCGGGTCATCGACGGCGACACGGTGCAGCTTTCCGACGGCCGGCTGGTGCGGTATATCGGCATCGATACGCCGGAGATGCGGCGGAAAGTGGGGGATGTCTGGAAGCTGGAGCCCGAACCGTTCGCGCAAGAGGCGACGGAAGCCAACCGGCGGCTGGTGGAGGGGCGGAAGGTCCGGCTGGAGTATGACGCGCAAACGCAGGACCGGTTCGGCCGGCTGCTGGCGTATGTCTACGTCAACGGCACGCTGGTGAACGAGTACTTATTGGAGGAAGGGTATGCCCACCCGATCACCATCCCGCCGAACGTGCGGTTCGCGCCGCGGTTTCAGGCGATGAGCCGGAAGGCGCGGGCGGAGCACAAAGGGCTGTGGAAGCTGGGCGAAGAAAACTAGGCGGATTTCTGCGGGCGGGCGGCCGCCGGCACGAAGGATTCGAGCAGGTGGCGGTATTTCGGGGATTGGCGGGCGAAGCTTAAGTCCGGATCTTTCTGCAGGTAGGGGATATCGGTGTAGCCGAGCTCGAAACACCGCCGGAGCGAGTCGATCGACTCATCGGCGCGCTTCAACAGCGAATAACTGCACGCCAGGTTATACCACATCAGCGGATCGTTGCCGCGCAGCCGGATCAATCGCAGATCGATGGCCAATCCCTGATCGTGCAGGCCGCGGCGGGTGTACGCTTCACCGAGCGGGATCAGGGCGTCGACGAAATCAGGGTAGGCACGGAGGAGCTTTTCGTAGAAGGTGATTTCGAAATCGAGGAGCTCTTCAGACTTGGAACGTCTTGGCATGATGTATGGGTCGAACGATGATGACCCTATTGTGCCAGACGCGCGGATAATGTCAAGCAACTCCTTAAAAATTTCATGAGCGATCCCATCTCCCCATCCCTGGTCGATACGCTGGCGCGCACGCAGGTTTTTTGTGCCGCGCGCGGCGTGGAGGCGTTTCTGGTCGGCGGGCTGCTGCGCGATCAGTGGCTCGGCCGCCCGTTCGCCTACCTGAACGCCGATTTTGCCGTTGCGCGCGGTGCGATCGCGCTGTGCCGCGAGCTAGCCGATGCATTGCCCGGTGCGTTCGTGCCGCTGGACGATGAGGCGGGCAGCGCGCGGGTGGTGGTGGAGGCCGGCGGCGCGCGCGTGGAGCTCGACATCAGCGATTTCCGCGGCAAGACATTGGAAGAGGATCTGCGGCGGCGCGATTTCACGGTCAACGCGATGGCTATGCCGCTGGCTGAGTGGCTGCGCCATCCCCAGGACCCTGCGCCGGTGGTGGATCCGCTCAACGGGGCCGACGCGCTGCGGCAGCGGCGGCTGATCGCCTGTTTTCCGGGAACTTTTGCCGATGATCCGGTCCGGATTTTGCGCGGATTCCGGTTCGCCTCGCAGCTGGGCTTTACGCTCGATCCGGAGCTGCCGGAATTGATGCGGCCCTCGGTGCCGGCGCTGGTGCGCGTGTCGGGCGAGCGGATCCGCGATGAGCTCTTTGCGATTCTGGAGACCGACCGCGCGCATGCCGCCGTGCAGGCGCTCAACGGCCTGGGGGTGCTGGATGTCCTGTGGCCGGAGCTCGTGGCCGGGCGGGGCATGGACCAGGGGCCGTTCCATCATCTGGACGTGCTGTCGCATCAGATCGAAACGGTCCTGCAGGCCGACCGGTTTCTGGCGGAGTTCGCCGAGTTCTCGGAACCGTTCCGCGCGCCGCTGGCTGGCTATTGCGCCCAACAGCTGGTCGAGCGACGCTCCCGCAAGAGCCTCATCAAGCTTTCCGGGCTGCTGCATGACATCGGCAAGCCGGAGCGCCGGACGATCGAGCCGGACGGAGAGATCTGGTTTTTAGGGCACGATGAAACCGGCGCGCAGATGGTCGTGCCGATGCTGGAGCGGCTGCGGCTCTCCAACCGGGAAGCGGAGATGGTGCGGCTGATGGTGCGCCATCATCTGCGGCCCGGCTTTCTCAGCCGCGAACCGCAGCTGACGCGCCGCGCGGTGTACCGGTTCTACAAGGATCTGGGCGATCACGGGCCCGCCTGCGCGCTGACGTGGTGGGCGGACCGGATGGCCACGCGCGGCTCGAAATCCCGGCTGGATCAGATCGATCAGCAGCGCGCGTTTGTCGAAGAGCTGCTGGGCGCCTATTTCTTCAAGGCGGCCGAGGTCGTCAGGCCCCCGCGCTTGGTGGATGGCCGCCGGCTGATGGAGGCGTTTGGACTGCCGTCCGGGCCGCTGATCGGCGAGCTGCTGGCGGCGATCGAAGAGGCGCAGGCCGAAGGCCGCGTGCGCACCGCCGAGGAGGCGCTGGCGGTCGCCAAAGAGCTGCTCGACGCGCGCGGTGTGTCACCGGCATGAGACGGGCCGCCGCGCTGGCCCTCATCGCCTGGTGCCTGGCCGGGGAGACGGCATCCGCCGCCGTTCTGGGCGGCGCGGCGCGCGCAGCGCTCAAGCTGCCGGCCGGTGTGCCGCTGGCCGGATACAGCCGACGCCACGGCAAGCCGTCCACCGGCATGCATGATCCGGTGAGCGCGCGGGCGCTCGTGCTGAAAGACGGCGGCACGACCGCAGCACTGGTAAGCTGCGATCTGCTGATGATCGATGAGCAGCTGTTTGAGACCGTGCGCCGGCGGCTGATCGCCGACGGAGCGCCGGAGGATCTCTTCCTGCTGCTGGCCGCCACGCATACCCATTCCGGCCCCGGCGCCTACGGCCGGCGGTTTGCAGAAAAAATCTCGATGGGCCATTACAATCCCCGCGTTGCGGAGTGCATCGTCGAGGCGATCGCCGCGGCGGTGCGGGACGCCTCGCAGCGTCTTGTGCCGGTCAGCGTCGGCTACGCCGCCGTGCCCACCGAGGGCCTGGTGCTCAACCGGGTCAAGGATGACGGCCCGGTCGACAACGAATTGGTGGTCGCCGCGTTCTATCCCACCGGCCGGACGGCGCCGTTGGCCGTCCTGGTGAATTTCGCGGCGCATCCGACGACGCTGGGTGCTTGGAACATGGAGCTGTCGGCCGACTATCCCGGCGTCATCGCGCGCGAGATCGAAGGCCAGATGCCCGGCACGGTCTGCATGTTTCTCGCCGGCTCGGTGGCCGACCAGGGTCCGGCCAAGTCCGGCGAAGGGTTCGCCCGCGCCGAAGCGCTCGGCGCGCCGCTGGCCGGGCAGGTGAAGGCGGTGTTGAAGGATCTGCGCCCTTCCGTGCCCGAGAAGGTCTCAGGCGCGCAGCGGCGGATGCCGCTGCCGCCGGCGCGCGTGCGCCTGACCTCCTGGCTGAGGCTGCCGAGGTGGCTGGCCCGGGCGCTGGTGGATGATGACGCCACCCTCTCGAGGCTCACCATCGGAAGCGTCGTCTTGCTGGGGGCTCCGTGCGATCTGTCGGCGGCGCTGGGGCAGCGGCTCAAGGAGGTCGCGCGCGCCGAAGGGCTGGACCCGGTGGTCGTCGGGTTTGCGTGCGATTACATCGGCTACTGCGTTCCGGAATCGCTGTATCGCGAGCGGGAGTATGAAGCGTCGATGGCGTTCAACGGGCCGAAGGCCGGCGAGCTGGTGACCGAGGAGCTGGGCCGGATGGTCGGGCACGGAGAATGACACGCCGGCCGTTGTTCCGTCTCGGGCTGCTGGCGGCCGGACTACTTCTGCTGGCGCCGCGCGCGCATGCGGCGCACGTGGAATACCATGACGGACTGCCGGTCGTCTATTTGTCCGGAACGCCCCGCGAGATCGGGCGGCAGCACGGAGAGCTGCTGCGCCATGAAGTGCGCGAATCGGTCCGGCAGCTGCTCGGCTACTTTTACGGGTACGTGAAAATCCCCGGCGTGCGCGTCTGGCTGGTCAACTGGTGGCTGGACCAGGCGTGGCGGCAGGCGCAGCCGTATGTGCCGGCGGATTATCTGGAGGAGCTGCAAGGGCTCTCCGAAACCTCCGGCGTGCCGCTGAAGGATCTGTACCGGCTGCACGCCATCCCGGACCGGACCTACTCCTGCTCCAATTTCGCGGCGTGGGGCGATGCGACGCGGGACGGCCGTCTGATCCACATGAGAAACCTGGACTGGAACATTGGGGCGGGCATTCAGCGGCACGCGGTGATTTTTGTCGTGCGGCCCGAGGGCAAGCGCCCCTTTGTCAGCGTCGGATGGGCCGGCCTCATAGCGGTGCTGACCGGTATTAATGACGCGCAGCTCTCGGTGGGGCAGATCGGCGCCGAAACCACGGACGTTACGTTCGCCGGGGAGCCGATGGCCTTCATCATCCGGCGGATTCTGGAGGAGGCGGGCACCGTGGACGAAGCGGCGGCCCTGGTGCAGCAGGCGCGCCGCACCGTGGGCATCAACTACCTCGTGGCGGACGCCAAGGCCCGGCGGGCGATCGCGGTGGAAACGACCCATCGCTACGCGAAGGTCTTCGAGGCCAACGATCCGGCCGAGCAGACGGTCAGCTATGCGAGGCCGGTGCCTGACGCGGTGTTCCGCGCGGATACGGCGATCGATCCGGCGATCCGCGAGCGGCAGATCGCCTCCGGAGGGCAGCCGCAGACGCCCGGACTGGAGCCGCCGTCAGGCTCGGCGTACGAAAAGCGGTATCTGGGGCAGGCGGAGGGGATCAAGTCGCATTACGGACAGCTGACGCCGGAGGCCGCCATCGACATCGCGCGGGCGGTCGCGCCAAGTTCGAACGTGCAAAGCGTCATCTTCGCGTGGCCGGAGATGTGGGTGGCCAACGCCCGCGGCGCCATCCCGGCGGCGCAAACTCCCTACCACCGGTTTAACGTCGAGGAGCTGCTGCGGTAAGTTCGGCCGGCAGGCCGAAGCTGACGTCCTCGCGCACCAGCTCCCGCTCTTCCACCTGGCTGGCGCCCAGCCGCTTCAGCGTTTCGACCACCCCCTGCACCAGATGTTCCGGAGCCGAGGCGCCGGAGGTGACGCCGACGCAGGCCACACCGTCGAACCAGGCGGGGTTGATCTCTCCGGCGTCGTTGATCAGATAGGCGCGCCGGCCGGCATCTTCGGCCACTTCGGTGAGGCGGATGGAGTTGGAGCTGTTCTTCGCGCCGATGACCAGGATGACCTCGGCTTCGCGCGTCAGCGTTTTGACGGCGTTCTGCCGGTTCTGGGTGGCATAGCAGATATCGTCTTTCGACGGCGCGACCAGCTTCGGGAACCGCGCCTTCAGCGTCTCAATGATGGCCCGCGTGTCATCGACGCTGAGTGTGGTCTGCGTGATGACCGCCACCTTCTCCGGATTGGAGACCTGCACGGCGCGCGCCTCTTCCACCGTCTGCACCAGCTGGATGGAATGCGGAGCCTCCCCCATCGTGCCTTCGACCTCCTCATGGCCCTGGTGGCCGATCAGCAGCAGGGTATAGCCGTCGCGGGCGAACCGGATGGCTTCGACATGCACTTTGGTGACCAGCGGGCAGGTGGCGTCCACCACGCGCAGCCGGCGCGACTTGGCCGCGTCGTGCACCATGGGGGAGACGCCGTGGGCGCTGAAGACCGTCGTCGAGCCGGGCGGCACCTCGGTGAGCTCATCCACGAAGACGGCCCCCTTCTGCCGCAGCGCGCTGACGACATGCGGGTTGTGCACGATCTCTTTGCGGACGTAGACCGGCGCCGGGAACAGCTTCAGCGCCTGCTCCACGACCTCGATGGCGCGCTCCACCCCGGCGCAGAATCCCCGGGGTTTGGCGAGAATGACCTTCGTGAGGGAGGGCATGATCCTTCTATTATACGGGCTTACCGGTCCAGCGTCTTGCGGAAGAAGCGCACGCCTTCGAACTTCAGGTAGGGCAGGGAGAAATAGGCGGTGTAGTGGCCGAACGGCAAAAACACCGTCGGAGGATACCGCAGGGCTTTGCGCAGCCGCAGGGCGTTGCGGGTGCCGACCGTGCGGTCAAAGACGGCAATGAGCAGCAGCAGCTTGCCGGGATCCACGTAGGGCGCCAGCCGCAGCGGGTCGGTGCGGATCTCTTCCCGCAGCCGCCGGTCCAGCTCCTCCCGGGTCATTCCCCGGCGCGCCAGATACCGGCCCAGCGGCTTGGTGAGCAGCGTATCTCTGGAGCTCATCAGCACGTCAGGCACCGACCCGCCGGCCAAGGCCACCATGTGCGCTTTCAGGCGCGGCTCCACCGCCGCGGCCATCACGCTGGCGATGCCGCCCATGCTGATGCCGTAGCTGCCGATCCGCTCCGGGTCCACCCGCTCCTGCACCGCCATCCAGTCGACGACCTGCCGGATGCGGATCACTCCCTGGCGCAGCAGCAGCTCGATGCGCGCGACCTCATGGTCCGGCGAAATCTTCAGCGTCTTGCGGTGGATGAGTGCTACATGGAATCCATTGCGCGCCAGGTGCCGGCAGATGCCCCGTTCCAGCGGATAGTCGCCGCCGAGAATCGGATTGAAGACGATGGCCGGCCGGCGGCCCGGCTGGGTCGATTCGAACCATTCGAATTCCACGGTGGGCTCGGTGGGTTCGAAACCCCGGACCGACAGCGGAAAGCTGACAAAAAACTCGCGGAACTTCGGATGATTGCGCACCGGCTGGATCGTCGCCGGCGCGATCGGCTTGGGATAGTCATAATAGGCGGCGATCTCTGCGGGCAGGGCCGGAGGCGGAGCGAGGGCGGCTTTCCGGGCCGGCGCGTAGGCGCAGCCGGCCGCCAGCAGCAGCGCCCAGGCGGCGCGCAGCGGCTTACTGTGGAGCGGCGGCTGGAACATCGGAGGGCGCGGGTACTGCGGAATCTGCCGGAACGGTTTCCGCCGGCGGGACCGGAGGCTCGGTTACCGGCTTGGGCACTTCGGGTGCCGGCCGGACATAGATGGGATTGGAAAAGATCCATGGTTTGTTTTGGCGCGAGGCTTCCAGACGATAGACGCCCGGTTCAGTCACCGGCACATCCCATGTCTGGCCGGTGATCTGCGCGATGGGCGTGCCGTCCTTGAACAGCACCAGCCGCGCGGCCGTGGGAACGGAGACGGCCAGCCGCAGATCCGGCGACAACGACACCTCATCGCCCATGATGCCGGCCAGCGTCTGGTCCTTTCTCGCCTCGAACACAAATCCCTCAGCTTCCGCCACCAGCTCGATGGAGAAATAGGCGTGGCCGGCGCGCAGCGCGTCGTAGATCAGCTCCGGCGTCAGCGTTTCGGAGGGAATCAGCAGATGGGTGCGGCTCATGAGGAACATGACCTCATACGGCGCAAACCGCAGCCCCAGCGCATGGAATTCATGCGCGTCGGAGGCCCCGATGCCCACCACCCGCCCATGCAGGCTGATCAGGTGGTCCCAGGTGCTCAGCGGATCGTAGGGCCGGTCCAGGATCGAATAGAAGAACGGCTCAACCGGTGCTGTCAGCGTCCAGAGCGCGAGCCGGGGCTTGTTTTCATCCAGCGTGTCGTGCGCCACGTTATAGCCTTCAATGCCGGTGAACCCGGTGACGCTCCAGTTGCTCCAGCGGGCCTTCTTGAAATACGGATGCGCGATGAAGCCCAGCCCGCCCTGCCGGTTGACCTCATCGATGACCTGCTGCGCGGTCAGATTCAGCCGGTCCACTTCCTCCGTGACGTTCATCGCCACGTAATGGCCGCTCTTGGTTGAGATCTCCATGCCCACCAGAATCAGCACGTTGCCGTGCCATCCCTGGAGGCCGTCGCGCAGCGCCTGCAAATTGTTGTGTTCGGTCGTGATCACGAAATGGAGCCCCTGCGCGTTCGCCACCCGGACGACGTCTTCGAACGTGCCGTCGGCGTCGTGGGAATAGGTCGTATGCACGTGGATGACGCCGGCATAGTCGTGGTATCCGCTGTTGACGGCGGCCGGATGGTGGACGCGGAAGAGGGCTTTGGGCCGGGTGAGCACCGCGCAGCCGCCAAGCGGCAGCAGCAATAAGGCGAGTCCGCAGCGGATCTGCCGGTTCGACATCAGCGTTCCGATCTGCCCGTGAACCGGAAGACCCCCAGCCGCAGCGCCGGCATAAGAGCGCAGCCCAGCTCCTGGCTCGGATCGGCCACCAGCCGCCGCTCGCGCGAGACGCCGAGCACATGGCGGAAGGCCTCGAGCAGGCTTTGCGTAAACCGCAGCGTGGCGGCCGGCTTGGTGATTTTTCCGTTTTCGATCAGAAAGGCGCCTTCGCGTGTGAGGCCGGTCATGAGCGCTTCGCGCGGATTCAACAGGCCGTTGACATAATGGAAGCGGGGAATCAGCAGTCCTCGCCGGCAGGCGCGGATCATGCCCGCCATCCGTTCTTTGCCCGGCGCCATGGCCAGATGCAGCGGCAGCGGGCCTTCCACTTCGTCGGCTGGCATCGCATGACCGGTGGACGGATGGCCGTACCGCGCGCCGTAGGTCGTATCATACACGATGCCGGCGGCCTTGCCCCGGTCAATCAGCACGACGTTGCGCTTGGGCGTGCCTTCGAAATCAAACGGAATCCGCAGCGAGGCGGCCTCCCGGCCGTCGTCGTAGATCGTGATGCGCGGCCCCATCACCTGCTCGCCCATGCGGCCGGCCAGAAAACTGGTGCGCTCCTGCACGCTTTTCGCGCCGAAGGCCGTGTAGCCAAGCCACGTGACCAGCTCGGCGACCGCCTCCGGCTCGAGGATGACTTCATAGCTGCCCAGCGGCACGGTCACCGGATCCTCCCGGTGCAGCGACTGGCTCAGCGAGCGCTGCAGCAGCCCCTGCAGGTTCAGCCGGCGGATGTCGCGGTGGACGCCGCTGGCAAAGCCGGACAGTTTGCGGTACATCGTCACGAGTTTGGCGCCGGCGACGGTGGAACCGGCGTAGCAGGAAACACCGGCTGAATTCACGACGGCAAACTCATCCTCTCCGTTGACCAGCGAGCCGGCCAGCGAGGCTCCGGCGCCCCGGCAGAGCTGAAAGAGCCGCTGCAGCGACGCGACACAGGCTTCGGGGCCGAGCCGGGCGGTGGCGCCGATATAATCGGCGGTCGTGCGCACCTTGTGGCCGCGCGGCAGCACGGGCCGCGTCTCCTGCTTGGGGCAATGGCGCGCGATTTCGCGGGCGGCATCAATGCAGCGCGCGAGGCCGGCGGCGTCGAGGGTGTCGGCGCTGGCGACTCCGATGCGGGAATCCTCCAGCACCTTGACGGTGACGGTCACGCCCTCCTGCACCAGGCTTTGATGGAGGCTTTCATACGCGAACCGGAAGACGCGCCGCGTCCGCGCATGCGCGCTGACACTGATGCCGTCAGCGCGGGCGCGTGTGACCAGGCGGGAAAGGGCGGTGAGTAAGCGGCTGCTTCCGATCATTTGGCCGGGGCGACGGTGACGCCGTCGAAGCGGGCATACGAGGCGCCGTGACCCACGTGCATCAGCTGCATCGGCTCCCCC